>JGI1358J11329_10000818_pt1 | contig 27052 bp, 23 predicted proteins | sample Subgroupgradi54m_FD_11329 | JGI IMG/M metagenome (IMG submission 11329)
CATGGGGAGTAAAACATTCCTTCATTTTTCCGCTCATTTCATTTCACCTCCTTTTTCACCCGCCGCTAAAGCGCTCTTTGCAGCGTGTATGAATCCGTCAGCTGACGGACTGAAAAGCTGCAAAGCAAGCTTAGGCGGGCTACATTTCTAGTGTTTCATTAAATGATACCCCTGTCAATAGATAATAAATTTGATAAAATAATTCTATGGAAACTGCAACTTTGGGAGGAGGATGTTTTTGGTGTACTGAAGCGATATTTAAAAGATTAAAGGGGGTTACCTCTGTCGTCTCAGGATATGCAGGAGGAAATCCGTCAGCTGACGGAGAAAATCCATCTTACGAAAAAGTTTCAGAAGGCTCAACAGAACATGCAGAATCCATCCAGATCCAATTTGACCCGAGAGTTTTGTCTTATGAAAAAATTCTTGAGGTCTTTTGGGCCACTCATGACCCAACCACTTTAAATAGACAAGGACCAGATGAAGGTACGCAATACAGATCTGTAATTTTTTACCATTCCAATTCTCAAAAGGAAGAGGCTTTAAGATCAAAAGAGAAAATGGAAAAAACTGGGAAGTTTAAAGATAAGATTGTAACTCAAATTGTTCCTTTTGATAAATTTTATAAAGCAGACGATTATCATCAAAATTTCTATGACAAAAATAAATCATCTCCTTATTGCCAAATAGTAATAAATCCAAAAATCCAAAAACTCCTAGAGGAATTTAAAAAAGATGTTAAAGAAGATACGAATAATTAAAAACTGAGAGGTCCACAAGCAGTATAAGTAGAAATTTCCGTTTTGGATTTATGTACATTTATTGCTAGAGGAAGGTCTTTTTTAAGTTGATCCAAAGTTACGGAAAGGAGGGTGGTGGATGTTCCATTTACAACTGACGCTAATGGATATTTAACTGCGCCTACCCCCGGACAGACTCCTAGATGAATATGAGCAGGCTGTTCAATATCTTTAGTGTAACCGATAAGATTTATTGTTACTTTTACCTGTCCGTTTTCTTCTTTAAGAGCTGCCGTTCCCGCTTGACTGGAATCATTAACTGGCTTAAGAACAACAGTAGTCTCATTACTCATCACTCCCGAAGAAGAGGCTGCTTGAGAAGGAGATGGCGAAGCATATTGTATTGAAGATTTATTGTAGTTGTATCCATTATTATTCTTTAGGAAAAAATAGTAGATCCCGCCATAGATAATTGCCCCAAGAATTACGTAGATGACTAACCACTGCCATAATGGTCTTTTGTTATAGCCCCCACTTGAGCTCTGTGCTGTTTCTTCCATTAACTTAAAATACAATATATTAATTAATAAGTCAAGGGTTTTCTCCCAATAAAGTAGTATTGCAAATTTAAAATAAAGCTGTTAATCTTGAACCGTGAATTCTTACCACAAACTTCTCCGTTTAATAGGAGTGATGCTAGCTTTAATTTTAGTACTGGCAGGCTTTATTTTATTTAAATATACCCCTTCCAAAATTGCTGCCCCCCCGTCTCTAGCTCAACATAATGATGTTCCGGAAATGAAAGATATTTTAGATCCCAGCAACCAGGAAAAAAGATTAAAAGCTGCAAGAAAATTGGTTGAAAGAGTTGGCGTGGAGCAGGCTTTGGAAATCTTAGAACACTCTCCGCTACCCCATACCGGAGAGGGTCATTTGGTTGTGCATCAAATTGGCTTTTATGCTTATCAAAAATATGGAACGGACGCAATTCTAAAATGTAAAGATTATTTTTTGTATGCCTGTTACCATGGAGCAATAATTGAGGCAGCATCAGGCGAGGGTTTTGAAGCGATTACCAAGATGACGGATAAATGCAAAGCTTCTCCTGTCAGATATTTTCAGTGCGTTCATGCCGCGGGCCATGCAATCATGGCTATGTGGAATTATGATTTACCCAAGGCTTTAGAAACTTGTGATTCTCTGTATGAAAAAGAAACCAAGTTCCCGGAAGCTTTATCATCCTGCCATAACGGCGCTTTCATGGAAAACCTTTTTGGTGTTCACGATTGGGGTACAAATAAAGTAGCTAAAAGAGATTGGCTGTCTGATGATCCGTATTTTCCCTGCAACCATTTTGGGGAAAAATACCAAAGAGGATGCTGGCTAAATCAAGCAGCCAGAATTTATCAGATGAATAACGGAGATATGATTAAAACTTCAGAACTTTGCCAGAAAGTTGACAATAAGGAATACGTGGCCTGGTGCATGGACAATGTGGCAAGACAAATTCATCCTTTAACTCTGGGTGACCCTGCCAAATCATTTCAGCTATGTCAGCAAGAGGGAACTGATTGGTATGACAATTGTCTTGTAGTTAATGCCGGATCATTTTATTCTGTTGGAGGCCGCGATCAAGCCATATTTATCTGCCAAAACGTTCCTCCTGCTTTAAAAAATGAATGTTACCAGAGGATAATCGGACAAATTGTTTCCGACCCAATCGATGTAAAACAAAAACAGACACTTTGCCAAAAATTAGAACAGCCATTTAATAATCAATGCTCATCTAGTCTAAATTCTTTAAGTTTTTAAATTTCGTGTAACAAATTTACTATAGCCCTCTTGACAAATACAATCAAACGTGCCTTTAATTAATAAGTGGAAAATCTAGTGGAAAAAGCGAGTAACACAAACAAGAAGAAAATATTTATTGTTTTACCATTGTTTATCTTAGTTATAGGAATAGTTTTTGTTGCATTAGTACGTTTTGGAATTATCAAAGATCCTTTTCCTCTTGCGAATATACCTCTCCTCCGACAAGAACCACAAGTTTCCATTAAAACCGAGTATAAAAATCCTTTTGACAAAAAGACCCAATATGTTAACCCGTTTGATACATACAAAAATCCATTTGTGGTAAACAGATAATATATATGACACCAACCTTAAGAATAAATTTTGCCAAGCTTATTATTTTTGCTTTTGCTGCATTTGTAGCGTTATTTCTTGTAAATCATAAGATTTTTGCTCAAAGTCCTACACCTGGTAAATCTCCTTCCCCATCAGGTTCTCCAACCTCTACAACAGCATTTGTATTTCCTGTTAAAGAGCTTGGTGGATGCAGTAATCTTGCATCTTGTACAAATTATTGCGCAGATCCTGTTCATTATAATAGTTGTAGTGGCTTTGCAAAGAAAAACGGTTTTTATAAAGATGACAAAACAACTTATGCCACTGATAAGTTTTATCAGGATGTAAAAAAAGAATTAGGCTGCGATTCCCGGGATAGTTGTACGAACTTCTGCTCAAATTCTAAGAATTTTGATGCATGCAGCGCTTACGCAAAGAGAAATGAGGTTCCGGGCGGATATACGCACCAACCTGATAAAAAAGAGTACGTAGATGCTGCAAAAAATACCTTGGGTTGTGATAGCCCACAGTCTTGTTCAACTTTTTGCAACAATCCTGCAAATGCCCAGAAATGTAGTAATTTTGCTAATCAAGTAGGACTTCAGGGCGGTACCGCTGCCACAGGCCCCGGAGGCTGTCAGTCAGGAGAAACTTGTTCGGCCTATTGTTCCGACCCGAATAACTTTAAGCAATGTCAAAGCTATGCGCCCGGGGGAAGTAGCTTTGCCGGTCCCGGTGGATGTAATTCCGAAAGTTCTTGCCGAACTTACTGTGAGAAAAACCCAAGTGATTGCCGAAGTTATGCTCCCGGCTCAAGCGGCGTTTATGTTGCTATAACATGCGGGGCTGGGCAGTATCATGGACCTGGTGGCGCTTGCACACCAATATCAGACACGAAAAAGGCAACAGAGTGTGCGGGTACTGACAAATTTTGGAATGGATCATCATGTCAGAATCAAGCACCGGCAGGTATTTCAACAGGGGCTCCATCCGGCTATTTTGAACCAAGACCGGAAATGGGTAATTGTAAAACACCGGGTCAATGTTATGACTACTGTAAGGCTAATCCAGGGAAATGTGCGGGTTTTGATGCTACCGCATCCAAGCCAACCGACAGCTATACGCCTTATCTATACTACACTCCCGGAACAGATGTTAAATTTGAACCAAAAAAGGAAATGGGTAATTGTGATTCTCCAGGCGCTTGTTATGATTATTGTAAAGCTAATCCCGGTAAATGTGGAGGGTTTGATTCCAAAGCGCCAAAACCAGTTGATATTTATATCCCAAATACTTACTACACTCCTCCTATAGACACTATCTATTCTACTCCGCCAACAACCAATTTCTACACAACACCGATCTATTACACTCCTCCTGTAGGCTCTACTTATACTACACCTCAATATTACACGCCTGGTTCGTACTCTACCCCAAGCTATTATACGCCGCCTTCCGGATCTAATTACACAACGCCTAACTACTATACACCATGGAATAATTATTCTACTCCAAGCGGTAAATATCCGACTCCGACTTATTCAACGCCGACTTATTACACTCCTCCTCTTGCATCTAATTACACAACGCCTTACTATTACACTCCTCCTCAATACACAACCCCTCAATATTACACTCCTCCTGCCGGGTCTAATTACACAACGCCAACCTATTCGACTCCTCCTACTTATACAACCCCTCAATATTACACTCCATACTCAGGCGGTGGTTATACTACTCCGGTTTATTTTACGCCTCCTGTCTATACAACCCCTACTTATTCCACGCCTCCTGTAGGTTCGAAGTATACAACTCCAAGTTATTACACTCCACCTCCTCCATATACAACGCCCAATTATTACACGCCGGGGCAATACCCGACACCGCCTAAATATCCAACACCGATTGCCTATACTACTCCAAATTATTCAACCCCACCGTTAGGCAGTAACTATACATCTCCTAGCTACTATTCGCCAGTAGGCTATACAACTCCATCCTATTACACGCCAGGCAATTATCCAACACCTCAATACTACACGCCTTATACAACTCCAACCTATTCAACGCCTCCTCCAGGTTCGACTTATACAAGTCCAAGCTATTACACGCCTTACTCTACTCCAAACTACTCAACACCTAGCTACTATTCTCCTTCTTATTACACGCCAGGCGGAACTTATACAAGTCCTTATTATAGCCCAGGCAGCGGTTACACTTCTCCGACTGTAAGTTATACCACGCCTAGCGGTACGTATGTCAGTCCTTATTCCAGCCCGAGTTATTACTACCCATCACCTTCCGGCATCTATTCGTCACCTGGAAGCAACCCTACATATTATTCACCTACTGCTACTTACTCCTATCCAACTCCTGGAACAGGATATTCCTACCCAACTCCCTCAACAAACTATGCTTCTCCTTACTACACGCCCGGAAGCGGTTACACATCTCCACCTTCCTACTCATCACCGCCAAGCGGAACCTACTATACCCCGACTGGAACTTACTACACACCATCAGGAAGCTATAGTTATCCGTCACCAACAGCTTACTATACCCCGACTGGAACTTACTACACACCAGCAGGAAGTTACTACACACCATCTTACGGCACTCCTTCTTATGGAACACCAAGCTATGGAACACCATCATATGGTACTCCGTCATACGGCACTCCTTCTTATGGAACACCAAGCTATGGAACACCATCATATGGTACTCCGTCATACGGCACTCCTAGCTATGGCACGCCCTCCTATGGTACTCCTTCAACCCCCCCTGTGCATGGCGCCTCTACTTTCGATCCTGGACAATTGCTGCAGAACGTCTGGGGCGCCCTTATCGGTAGATAAATCTTTAAACTTTCCTCTGCCCAATTTAGTATAATTATAAATTGTGTTTAGACTTTTCTGGCTTTTTCTATTTTTAATTGCTGTAATTCTCATCCCAAAAAATGTTTCTGCTCATTCGGAAGTTACGGTTATAGAGATGACTTCTGAGGGTTTTAATCCTACTCAAGTAACTATCGACCAGAATTCAAGCGTAATTTTCATAAATAAAGATACTAAGGATAGATGGCCTGCCAGCAATCCCCATCCGACTCACGAGCTATATCCCGAGTTTGACGCTAGAAAACCAATTCAGCCGGGAGAATCTTGGGCATTCAAGCCAACTAAAGTAGGAGAATGGAAATACCATGATCACAACTTTCCCCACATGAGAGGAGTTATAATTGTCACAAAAGAAAAAGGTCTTAATATTGAAACCTCTCAAAATGAGATAAAGCCTGTTACTTTTATTGCCCGTGTTAAAAATGCATTTAATGATTTTATCGTTAAAGTTAAAAGTTTATTTACCTCAAAAAAAATGTTGAGCAAGCAAATACAGATGCCAAATAAAGAAGACTTTAAAAAACTCCCTTATGATAACCAAGCTAAAAAACTTGAAGAGATTGTCCAAAGTAATGGCGCTCCAAAAGCTTGGCAATTCATAAAAGATGTTTTTAAAGGAGAGGGTGGATCTTCCGGCAATATTCATGACTTGGCGCACTTATCAGGAATTTTACTTTACAATAGTATTGGCTTTGAAGGCATTAAAGAATGCTCTACTCAGTTTGCTTTTGGCTGCTATCATGGCTTTTTAGACAAAGCTTTTTCCCAAAATCTTGACCATCTTTTGGATGCGCAAAATGCCTGTTTGAAATTAGACCAAAACAATATTGTCACTGGACCGGTTGCAAGCTGTATCCATGGAATTGGACACGGAATTGCAAGCTTTTACTCAACATCTGATTTAAAAAAAGCGCTTGCCTCATGCAGAAAACTTTCTTTGGGGAGCGAATACTGTTTTGACGGGGTATTTATGGAATTTGTCCGCTCTGCTCCGCTTTCTTTTTACAAAAAGGAAGATCCTCTTTATCCTTGCGACCAGCTTGAAAAAGATTTCGGCTATACATACTCATCTGCTTGCGGCAGAAACCAACCTTCACTTTTAATGAGCAGATTTAACATGGGATTTGATGAAGTGATTGAGATTTGTCTTTCTTCTCAATCAAAGCCTTTTAAAGAGAGTTGTTTTGACGCATTGGGTTTTTCTCTTGCATCATCAGGAAATGTTAACCAAATAATTTCCGGCTGCCAAAAAATGCAGGTACCGGAATATATTAATAAGTGTATAAAAGCTGCCGCAGGCGAGCTGGTTTTTCAAGAAATACCCGGTTGGTCTGAAAAATCAAAAGAAGTTTGTAATTCATCTGAAGCAAGTGAGGAATGTCTACAGAACGTAGATAGATTAATTAAGGAATACAATAGGCAAGTACAAATTAATTTTGTCCCAAAGCAGAAAGAGGAAGATATCAATTCATACGTTAGAAATGAGTTAAAAAAGTGTTATGACATCGGAGGCCGCGATGGATGCTACAAACAGGTTGCGGATGTACTATACGCCCAATTCGGCTTGGCTGAAACGCTAAAAGTTTTTAAAGAAAATGAAGAACATCCTGAAGTTTATGCCAGATGTCATGAAGTAAGCCACTATCTCTCCCGTTTGGAATATGAAAAAGTTAAAAGTATTGCTAAAGTTTACTCACAGTGTGATTCTACCTGTCACGGAGGATGTTACCACGGAACAATGGAAGCTTATTTAAAAGAGAGGACAAATGAGATCGGATTTAATTTAAATAATCAGTTTGCTAAAATTTGCGGGAGGGAAAACGATTATCAAAAACCCATTGAGCTTAATGAATGTGTTCATGGCATGGGACATGCGGCAATGTTCGTGACAGATATGGAACTAAAGCAATCTTTAAAACTTTGTGATACGATTGCGAATCAAGAGTACAAAGAAAGATGTTATACGGGAGTATTTATGGAAAACTCCTCCTCCTCTACCTCTTTTGACCATGCCAGTATTTACATTAAGAAGGACGATCCTTTTTATCCATGTAACAGCTTAGAGACAAAATATCAACCCCTTTGCTGGCAATACCAAAGTTCTTATTTTTCTATTATTAGTAACCAGGATTGGAAAAAGGTTTCTGATCTTTGCTTGCAAATCCCAACCAAATATCAAGACAGGTGTTTTAGGACAATAGGTACAAATCAAGTTGGCTTTACTCCGGTGCTAGAAATTATGAAAAGCGATTGTGATCTTATGCCATCAGAGAATTTTAAGAATATTTGCGTTGCGGGAGTTGTGTCTTCACTATCTTACCGTTTTGTGGGAGATATGCAAAAAATGATTGATTTTTGTTCGCTTTCCGATTCCCAAAATAAAGAAAGCTGTTTCAAACAAATTGGCAATGGCGTTTTGGATTGGGATAAAAATAAAGATGTGGCGAAAAGTCAATGCCAAAAAATTCCTGATTCCCAAGGAAAATCCTGGTGCTTAAGCGTAATCTAAAATGTGTAAAATTGTAGATCAGCATGAGATTTAATCTTTCAAGCCTCTTTTTTATAATTCTGATATTGAGCTTCCTTGTTAGGCTTGAGCGATTAGATTTTCCTCTTTCCGATATTTTCTGGTGGGGGGATGGAACAAAAGACTTTTTAGTTGCAAATCATATTCTGAAATATGGGGAATACCCTTTAGTTGGACCATACAATTTGTTGTATGAGAACGGAGTGAGAAACAGTCCCCTCTATTTCTATACACTGGCTTTACTTCTTATGCCTTTTAATCATCCCATTACCCTCACCTTTTTTAATATTTGTTTCCAAATCGCTGTTTTGGTCTTGATTTATTTTATAGCAAGAAAAATTTTTAACTCTTCAATTGCACTTTCAGCTATGGCGCTTTACAGTTTTTCAAGCGGAGTTATTAAGCAATCTGACTACGTTTGGCAGCCATACCTAATGCAGCCGATTGCACTTTTAAGTCTTTATTTTTTAATAAAGGCCTACGTTGATAAAAATTATGACCTTAGCAGGAGTTATAAATTCTTCATAGCTTCGGAGGTAACTTTTTGCCTGGCTGCCGCATTCCATCTGTCGGTACTAGCATGGTTTCCGATATTTTTAATCACCGGAATAATTATTTTAAGGGGAAGACCGCTGAAATATTTTTTGGGGTCCTTTGCGGTAATCTCGGTCTCCATACTGCTTTTGTATGCCCCTACTATCTCGTTTCAGGTTTTTAATAACCTTTCTTCGCCTTTGATAGTAAATAGTATCGGCCAGTACTTTAATAATTTAACTCTTAATTTAACAGAGGTTTTCAATATGCTAAATATAAATTTTCCCCACTTTTTTGTATTTATAGCTTTAAGCATTGCAGCTATTGTATTCGGAATAATTAGAAATAAATGGTTTATTCTAACAATCATCATGTTTTTTGTACCAGTTATTTTTGCCTCTTTTATTAATAAAATTAGACCTAATTATTTGATACTTTCCCTAGGCCCATTTATTATTTGGGTAACAGTTCTTACCGGTCTTACTTTGCAAAAATTAGGCAGGATTTTTGTCTTTCTACTTCTTTTTATTATTTTTTCCGGCAACTTAAATTTCTTTAGAGAAACTAATCCTTTAGGGAATTTAAGATATATTGAAAAAATCACAGATAAAATTTCAGTAGAACTTAATTCCATCAAAAAAGGCAATAATCTAAAAAGCTTTAATTTTTTTAGAGTACAGTCTTTTGCATTTGAAAATGGGGTTTTGGACTACCAAAATAAATTTTTTGAATACCCTGTTTTGGATAGTATGCTTTTAGTCTCTTTAGAAGATAAATTAAAACAAAAGTTAACAGAAGTTTCGGATAAGAGTCCTTCTAATCTTATTCAAATCAACAAAGGTAATTATATTTTCGTTTCTTGCTATATTTTTAATTTAAATGGGAGAAAGATTAGTTGTAGAGATGAATTTGTTGCAAAATCTGCTGAATATAATTTTTTAAAGACTGTTTATTTAGATAAGAATGTGGAGATTTATCTTTATGTCCGAGGGAATGACTCGCAAAGAGAATAAAGAATTTTCAGGATACAAAATTAATAAACTTATTTATGAAAAAGAACCCTTTACCATTTATGATGCCCAACTATATTTCCCTCAAAGATAATAACTGTTACCAAGGTTGGAAATCTTTCTGGGACAAAAATTTTATTAACTCCTCGCCTCTTCTGTAACCAGGACGCAGGCGATAAAGAAAAAATTTATTTTGTTCTGTTTGCACAATTCCTGGAATTGTTGAAACCGCATTTGTGTAACCTGCATTTTTAACAAGGTCTACTGCCTGCTGGTCTAATGCTCCATATGGGTATGCAAAAGAGTTAATTGAAAGATGTAGCATATCCGCAAGACTTTTTTTGCTTTGAGATATTTCATATTTCGCAGTTGCCTTTGAAATTCCCTTGAGCCAGACATGATTCATTGTATGGGCACCAATTTCAACCAAAGGACTTTTCGCAACTTCCTTAAGCTGAAAAGTAAACATATAATTAGGCCTGTTTAGAAAATCGGGAACTATATAAGCTACTCCCTTTACGTTTTCTTTTTTAAGAATTGGAAAAACATCTGTATAAAAATCCATATACCCATCATCAAAAGTAAGAATAACAAGTTTTTCTGGAAGTTTTGTTTTGCCCAAAAGATCATCCATAAGATCATTTGGAGTTATAAATGTGTAACCTGCATTTTTCAAAGTTTCTATTTGAGAGATAAAGATATTGGGAGGAACAGTAAGTTTTTGTCTTCCCGGATCATCTTTCACATATTCTATATAATGATACAAAAATACTGGTACTCTCTCTTGCTTTTCAAATAATTGCGGACCTGTTTTTGTTCCAAGTACACTTAGCATTTCTTGCGGAAGCATTGTAATTTGTGATTCTTCACCAAGTTCTGGGATTCTGCGGGATTGATAAAAGACAAACAATCCCAAAACTGCAAAAAGAATAACAAATATGCTTATAAAGCCTAATTGGTGGGAGGATTTTTTATATTTTTTTAATTTTTTCCGAACCACTTGTGTATTATACGATGTTTTAATTTTATTTGACAACAGAATTTTCCTATGATATATTTTGCCAATGGCAGGAAAAGTTTCCCCCTATGCCTTATTGAGTGTTTCTGATAAATCCGCCATTGTGCCCCTGGCAAAGTCCTTAAATTCTTTAGGATTTAAAATTATTTCAACTGGCGGAACAGCAAAGACTCTCGCAGATGCAGGAGTAAATGTTATTCCCATACAAAAAATTACAGGTAATCCGGAAAGTTTTGACGGCAGAATGAAAACCATTAGTTTTCAAGTCGGAAGCGGAATTTTATTTGATAGAAAAAATCCTTCACATGTTAAAGAAGCAAAAAAATTAGGTATCAAGAAGATTGATTTGGTAGTAGCTAATCTTTATCCGTTTGAGCAAACTGTCCAAAATCCTAAAGTTACAATGGACAAGGCTGTCGAAAGTATTGATGTAGGAGGACCAACCATGGTTAGAGCTGGCGCAAAAAATTTCAAAAATGTTTTGGTGGTTGTTGATCCAAAAGATTATGAAAATGTAATTCAGGCTTTAGAAACAAATTCTGTCACAGATAAATTAAGACAATCTTTAGCAGCAAAAGCATTTGATCACCTTTCGTTCTATGATGCTCAAATTGCCAGACACTTAAGAAGCGAGCAATTTCCGCAAGAAATTGCAATGCCAGGACGTAAAAAAATTGACCTTCGTTATGGAGAAAATCCTCATCAAAAAGGTGTAGTTTATTTTGAACCAAATACCAATTCCCCTCTTATAAATTTACAAAAGCTAACAGGCAGAGAACTTTCCTATGTTAACTTTACAGATATTGCAGCAGGACTTGAATCAGTAAGAATTTTTAAAGCTCCTTGTGCAGTAGTTATCAAACATAATAGTCCTTCCGGAATTGCACTAGGCAACTCCCCCTCCGAAGCACTCAAACTTGCAGTTTGGGCAGATCCTGAATCTGCATTTGGCGGAGTAATAGTATTAAATTCCCCTCTCGATATTAAAACAGCGAAAACTTTTGCATCATTTAAGGAAGAAAATGGAGTATTGATAGACATTGTTGCAGCTCCCCAAATAACTGATGAGGCAAAAGAATTTATAAAAACAGTTCGCAAATCAACCGGTATATATACATTTGGGAATATTCCCAAAAAACGATCAAATCGTACTCATTTAAGATTTTTTGACGGCGGATTTGTTGTGCAAGAATGGGATGATAAAATTAATTTTGACAAATGGAAAGTTGTAACAATAAGAAAACCAACTGCCAAACAATTAAAACAAATGAAAATTGCCTGGAAATTTATCGGAAGAGTAAGATCAAATTCAATTATTATTGTTGATAAAAATTTGCCAATGACAAGAGGAATAGGGTCGGGACAAACATCTCGGGTAAGGGCTACCCGGATTGCTCTTGAGCAAGCAGGAAAGCACGCAAAAGGAGCGATACTCGCAAGTGATAGTTTTTTCCCTTTTGATGACAGTGTAAAACTGGCTGCGAAAAGTGGAATTGCTGCAATTGTTCAGCAAGGAGGATCTGTAAATGATAAGGCATCAATTACAGCAGCAAACAAAGCAAAAATTCCTATGGTTTTTACTTCAGAACGAAAATTCTGGCACTAGAACATTTTCTTGACTATATCCTAAACTATATTTACTATATAAATAACGTAGACAATAAAATATGAAGCTTAAAGTTGGAATATTTCTTCTTTTAATTATTGGGCTTGTTTTCTTTTTCTGGCCAGGATATCCTCCTTACAACTTTATTACGAGTCTCATTTCAGGCAAACCCCAGCAGCAAAAACAAGCTTTCAACGTATTGCCGCCTCTTATCAAGGCAGAATTTGCTAAGGATGTAAATGAAGAAGATAAGAGCTTCGTTATAAGAGGAATATCGGCAACAGATTTTTATCTTAAGAAGTGGTTTGGCAAAAGTATAAATCGGGAAGCAATGTTAAGAGTTAAAGTTAGTGAATCTGCTGACCTTGGAAGTGGGGGCCAAGTTGTGATGGAGGATGGAAAAATGGTGATCTTGATCGAAACGGGAAGTTCTATTTGGAAGTCAATGATTGAATTAAATAAGTATGGCGGTGAATCGCGCAACAGGATCTCGGCGCATGAGTATGTACATATTTATCAATTGCATAATGGTTGTGGTAATGTGGCTGGAAATACCGTTTCCCCAAAGTGGTTCTCGGAAGGAGAGGCTGAATGGTTATCATACAAGGCAATGCATGAGGCAGGTCTAGTTCCATCCTATGGTTTTCCGCAGTTCCTTCTCTCCTTCGCAAAACAGCAAACGGGTTTATTAAAATCTTTCGAAAGCAAACAGGGAATGAGCGTCCCGCTTTATACATTCTATACAGTGGCTGTTGATTATTTGATGAAAGACAAACCGAAAAAAGTTCTGGATGATTTTTGTGTAAATTTGGCAGATGGAAAAGGAATGAGTATGCCAAAAGCATTTGAGACCGCATTCGGGATATCCCTTGAGAAATTTTATGAAAATTTCGAGTCTTACCGAAAGACCTGGTAAAGCGAATTTTCTTTAAGATCAATACCGACTTCATTAAATAAAAATGCGCCTTTTGCTCTCCCTGGTTAACTATGTGGGGAAGTATTATCAAGAGGATTTACAAAGAACTTACACGGCCTTATAAATTTGTTTCGCCTGATGAACAAAATTAGAGCTTTTAAGTAAGACTTATGCAGGTTTTAGCTAGGCCTCCTTTGCTATCCAAACTACCATTGCCACTATAAGCATTTGCTCAATGAAAACAGCCATTTTAAAAGTTAAAGCTCCCATCAAGAAAAAAGAAAGGAACCCAACGTGCACCAAAGCATAAAGCCAAAAAGCTTTCGCGTATTTTAACTTCTTACCCATTGCCGTTTTTGCTGCCCAAAGACCGATTACCAAAAATAAAATATGAGCCGAAATAAAAAGCCAAGCTGGCATTGTATCTAAAAATCCACCCATATCATTCACCTCCCTTCAAACTTCTCTATAGTTAGTTAATACTATTGTGAGTGGAAAAACAAGATGACAAAATTTTGAGGGCACAGCAGGCTTAAGCTAACATATTTGTTTTAATTCCTCGAAAACCGAGCTCCGAGGGGCGGAGGATGTTAGAAATTATTTAACAAATTCCATAATTTGATTTATTGTTTCTTCTAAATCTACTTCTGTGTTATCTATAACTTTTTCATTGTTAAGAGTTGGCATTGTTTTTATCATTTCATTCCACCTTTTTGCTTTTTCAAAATCTCTAAATTGTCTTTTTTCATCCATAACTCTTTGTTTTAAAACGTCATCGTTATTAACGATTAATTTTATTACTTTTACATTTTTATCCTCAAATCTTCCTAATATTTCTGTGTATCTTCCTTGAATTGGCAGATCATCAACTACTATATTTTTCTTTCCCTGTTTCCATAGATTATCTAAAGCTTGAAGTAATTCATCGTAAGCTTTATTTTCTCCGACACTGTATGTTTCCCAGGATAAATCTCCATTTTCCTGTCTTAATTCTCCATAATTAATCAATGGATAATCAAACTTTTCTTGAAGATATTTTCCAATAGTAGTTTTACCGCTTCCAGCTGTTCCCAAAATAATAATTAAATCTGCCATTAACAGGAGTATACCAGAAGTTCTGACATCGTCCACTTGGCTCCCCCGTCAGGATTCGAACCTGAAACCACTCGCTTAACAGGCGAATGCTCTACCATTGAGCTACAGGGGAATATGTTGTTTTATAAATTCTCTTCCTCTAAAACTCTTTAATTGTTTTTCTCTTTTCAAGGCTAATAGTCTATTGCTAGTCTCCTCTTTATATATCAAAATCCATTCTCCGTCAAATCTAGATGTATAACTATGTTTAAATGTTTTATCATTATGGAGCTCTAATCGCTCCTCTATGTTTTCAGTTTGGCCGATATATATCTTATCGTTATTCCTATTGTATATAGCATAAATGAAATACATAAAACAGGCTTCTGCTCTACCTCCGCCGAATCCGCCAGCTGGCGGAGGCGGAGAGCTACAGGGGAACGTTAGACAATTTTAGCATCAAATACTGCAGAAATCCAGCAACACAATTCTTCAAATAATAATTCCCCACATAGTTAACCAGGGGGAGCGCCGATTTTCAACCAACATCTAATGTAAAACATTTTATTGACTTTCAAATATAGTTTGTATATAAATAAGTAAGTATCTAAATTCTACAAAATGAAAATAAAAGATTGGTCGTTAATAATTGTTTGTATCGCATTTTTCCTTGTAGGAGTAATCGTTGGCGGAAATTGGTTTCCTAATCATGCGGCAACCCTCCCAAAACCAACAAAATCAAACTCATTGACACTTGATATACCTCAAGTCCCCCTTCCTCCAGATTGGGCAGCAAAAGAAGATTTGCCTGGAAATTCATTTGGAACATCGCTTCCTTTGAGTCCAGGGATTCAAACTCAAGGAACAATCGATGACAATAATGCGATTGATTATTACTTTTTTACACTTAAAAATCCTTCGCAAATTGTTATTAATGTAACCAACGTACCAAAAGCACTCTATTGGGTTTTATACGATGATAAGTTTAATGAAGTAACTTCTACGTATAGAAAAGGTTCAACGCTAGGCTCAACGCAAGTAGCTCTTCAAAATCCAGGTAAATATTATATAAAGGTCTGGGCTGACTATCACGCATTCACAAATTATCCCTATACAATAAGATTAACCATCCTGCCATTTTTTGAGTAGCTTACTAAGCATAACGCTTCTGTTAAAAAATTCCCCATCTCACCCCTAAAGCATTCCTTACAGATTTCTTCCATTTTCTTCTGAATTTACAGTTTATTTTTGTTATACTTAGTTAATTATATGAGGAAAGTGTTTTTGTTCATGAAGGTTTTCGTTGATGGGTTTTTGAAGGAAAAACATGTTATACTTTTTGTATGGAGGGCTATTGGGAAATCATTAAAAGATATTGGATTTATGTTGTTTTGGGAATTTTTGTGGCAAACAGTCTTGTTCTTGATCTGTTCTTCTTTTTTCCCAAAAACTCATCATCTCAAACTGTCCTTCCTGGAAATATAAATCTGCCAAATATTGCCCAAAATTCATGTCCGAAGAGTTGCCTTGATCAAATAAATCTGAATTTAATATCTCCAAAGGCAAGTAATGCTTCCTCAGTTATTCAGCCAACAGTAATTGTGACATTAGCGCCCTCAACAGTTCCTACTGCTTCTCCGACACCCGCACCCGTGAAATCTGTAAAAGAATTTTTTATACCGCTTGGAACAGGTACGGGTAATTCTGCAGATTGGACAGTTATTGATGGAATCGGAGCAAAAATTGACCCTTCGGATTACGGCGATATTAAGCAAATAACATTTGAGGTAACCGCACGGATTCCTACAGGCAATCAGACAATATGGATAAGGCTATACAATGCAAATACTTATCAATCGGTTGTGGGCTCAGACATGACCTTATCAGGCGGAACCACAACGCTCTTAATATCTTCGCCAATTACTCTTTCCTCAGGCAATAATTTGTATCAAATTCAAATGAAAACGCAATTACAGGCCATTACCAATATTAATATGGCAAGAATTCGGATAAAGACAAACTAAGTAAAAAGTTTTTAATCTCCGAGATAATCGCGAAGCTTGTTTCCACGGCTTGGATGGCGGAGTTTTCTTAAAGCCTTTGCTTCAATTTGTCTTATTCGCTCTCGGGTTACTGCAAACATGCGCCCAACTTCTTCAAGTGTTTTTGGCTTTCCGTCTTTAAGACCAAAGCGTTCTTCCAAAACCCTGCGCTCTCGGTCTGACAAAGTAAGAAGTACTCCTTCAACTTGCTCTTTTAATAACTCGCGAGATGCTGAATCAAAAAGAGTTGGCGCTGCGGCATCATGAATAAAATCTCCAAGCCTTGAGTCATCTTCATCTCCGACAGGCGTTTCCAGACTTGCCGGCTCTTGAGATATTTTGATAATTTCCAAAGCTTTGTCGGGGTCAATTCCTAAAACTTTTGCAACCTCTTCCGGTGTTGGCTCACGACCCAATTCCTGCATGAGTTTTCGAGAAGTTCTCAAAAATCTGTTGATATTTTCAACCATGTGAACAGGAATTCTAATCGTTCTTGCCTGATCTGCAATTGCACGAGTTATGGATTGTCTGATCCACCAAGTGGCATAAGTTGAGAACTTATATCCTCTCCTCCAGTCATATTTTTCAACTGCCCTAATTAATCCTTGATTTCCCTCTTGAATTAAATCCAAAAGTGTCAATCCTCGTCCAACATATTTTTTTGCAATGGAGACTACCAAACGGAGGTTGGAAGTTGTAAGTATTTTTTTGGCAGCTTTATCGCCTTTTTCAACCCTTTTGGCAAGGGAAATTTCCTGGTCAAATTTAAGAAGCGAAATTCTTCCAATTTCCTTAAGATACATTCTCACAGGGTCAGAAACTGTTCCTTCTGTTAGAACTGTCAAAGCCTCAAGTTCCTTCTCCAAAGCCTCCATTGGCTTGTTGTCTCCCTCCTGATCCTTTACAACAGATTCAAAAACATCAATATCTGATTCCAAAAGCCTGTCGTACAGGTTGTCAAGCTCAACCAAATGCTCTTCCGGCCTTGGGAAAATAGACAAAATCTCATCTTGCGTAATGTATCCTCTTTTTTTAGCTGAAGAGATAATATCTGAGAGAATATCGGGTACTTTATCTTTACGCTTTTTCATAAGGTCTTCTGAATCTATTTTACCATATTTTGGGATTTAGATAAGAGGCTAATTGTCAAGGCTAATTCTTTCTCCAAACTACCTATTTTTTTCATGTCTTCGTCTTTTTCCCCTGTTTTAAGATTTACAGAAATCTCCTTTATTTTATTCTTCAAAAACAACATTCTTAATTCCGTTGCCACTTTGAGAGCCTCCAAAATATATTTTTCATTGTTTTCAAACGAAGGCATTGGGAATAAGTATGAAGTGTCAAATGCAGCTGCCAGTTCTTTGGGAAGAATTTGCAAAAATTCCCGGCTTTCAAATTTTCCATTCTTAAAATTAGAAATGTACTCTGTTATTTTTTTGTGAGACACTCCTTCAAATTCATAATCTTTAAGAATAGCAAAACACCTCTCTAAAACTAATTTTGGATTTTCATGCTGAACAATAAGAGACACCAAATAATCTTCCAGCATTTCGATTCTTGATCTTTTTCCGCCATCTGGCGGATTTTTTGCGATGATAAGATTGTCTTTCACAATTTCTTTTTTCTGAAGTCTTTCAATTTCTTTGATAAGAGCATCCAAGGAAACATCCAAATCTGAACTTAATTTTTTTAAATAATGTTCTTTTACAATTTCATTTTCGATTCTGGAAACTATTGGTAAAATTTCATCTGTTATTTTTCTTTTACCATCAACTTTGTTTTTGTCAAAAACTGAAAATGTTTTGGAAAAAATATAATCATAGATAGGTACATCTTTTTTTATAGATTTTTTGAAAGCTATTGGATCGGCCTTAATTGCCTCATCTGCATCTTTGGCATTTTCAAATACATACGTCGTAATATTTATTCCTTTTTTCTCCAAAACCGATAAACTTCTTTTTGTTGCCTCGTATCCCGCTTCGTCTTTGTCAAAACAAAGACAAATATTATTTGTAAATCTGCTAATAAGTGCAACCTGATTTTCAGTCAGCGCTGTTCCTTTTACTGCAACAACATTTGTAGCGCCTATGCTAAAACAGGAGATAACATCCAACTCCCCTTCAACAATAATTGCCTTATCCATTTTTTTTATATTATCTTTTGCGCTGTTAAGTCCAAAAAACATACTGCCTTTGTGGTAAACAATTGTATCTCTTGTATTTATATATTTTCCGCCTCCGCCGGCTGGCGGATCTTCAATTGCTCTTCCTGAAAAACCTACAACATTATCTCTGTGGTCGAAAAGAGGAAACATAACCCTTCCTCTAAAAAAATCTTTTAATCCTCCTGAATAATATGCAAGGCCTGCTTCTATTAGATCTTCTTTTTTATATTTTTTCTTGTTAATTAAATAGTTGGATAAGTCAATGCCGTCTTTCGGAGAAAAACCAATCATAAAAGTTTCAATAAGTCTTTTGTCCATTTTACGTTTTTCTGTTAAATAAGAAAGTGCTTTTCCCCCGGCAGAATGCCGGGTCAGGACATAATGGTAAAAATCCAAAGCAAGCTTATTCAATTTGTAGATTATTTCTTTTTTTGAAGAAAGTCCTGTTTGGAAACTTGACTCCGCAAGTGCTATTCCTGTTCTCTTTGCCAAAATCCTCAAAGCCTCTACAAATTCCAAATTCTCATATTCCATCAAGAACGTATAGACATCTCCGCCCTTCCCGCATCCTCCAAAACAATGCCAGATTTGCCGCTCCGGAGAAACAACAAAAGACGGAGTTTTCTCATTGTGAAAAGGACAAATTGCTTTAAAATTCCGACCCATTTTCCTAAGAGGAACGTATTCGGATATAAATGAAACTATATCTACTCTTTCCCGTATTTGCGCAACCTCATCCATCCCGTTAGAAAACCCTCCTTTCGAAGTTAATTCTTTGAATGCATATCGTTTGTTCTAATACGTATTTTCTAACGGGATCCATAGCTGGCTTATTGTATCACTTTGATTATTGCTTTTCCTAAACTCCTCTATTACAATACCTAAGGCAATATGGCGCTAAATGTAGTTATCGGAGCACAGTGGGGAGACGAAGGAAAGGGCAAAATAATTGATTATCTTGCTAGAGAATCAGATTATGTAATCCGCTTCCACGGAGGAAATAACGCAGGGCACACAGTTATAAACAACTTTGGAAAATTTGCTCTCCATCTTGTTCCATCCGGAATTTTCCATCCTAAAACAAAAGTGATTATCGGAAATGGTGTTGTTGTAGATTTGGAAGTTTTACTTATTGAAATTGAAATGCTTAAGAAAAACGGTATAAGACTCAAAAATAAACTGTTTATTTCTCCCCGCTGTCATCTTATAATGCCATACCATAAACTCCTTGAATCTTTGTACGAAAAAGCCAAAGGAAAAGGGAAAACAGGAACAACAGGTAGAGGAATTGGACCAACTTATTCGGACAAAGTAAGTTACAACGGAATAAGACTAGCGGATCTTATGGACAAAAAATCTTTTTCAGAGAAACTCAAAATTCAACTTATTGTAAAGAATAAAATCTTAAAAGCTCTTGGAGCAAAACAACTAAACCAAAAAAATATTGAAAAAACTTTTTTTGAATTTAGAGAAAAAATTAAACCATATATTATAGAACCTTATCCATTAATCTATTCTGCTTTGCAGAATAAGAAGAATATTCTTTTGGAAGGTGCTCAAGGAACAATTTTGGATAATGACTGGGGAACGTATCCATTTGTAACAGGTTCAACAGCTTTGACAGGCGGCATAAATGCAGGAGCGGGAATCCCGGTAAATAAAATAGACGATGTAATCGGAATTGCCAAAGCATATGCAACAAGGGTTGGAGAAGGCCCTTTTCCAACAGAACTCTTGAATGGCATTGGGGAAAAATTAAGAAAAATTGGAGCGGAGTTTGGTGCAACAACAGGAAGACCAAGGCGTTGCGGGTGGTTGGATATTGAACTTCTCAAATTTGCCAGTTACATAAATGGATTTACGCACTTAGCAATTACAAAACTTGATGTTTTGGATAATTTTCCTGAAATAAAAATGTGTACTCACTATACAATGAAAGGAAAAAAAGTTAATTATTTTGATGGAGATGCAAAGTTTTTATCCAAAATAAAACCTGTATATAAAACATTTAAAGGCTGGAATAAGCCTACAAAAGGAATTACAAAATATAACGACTTGCCGAAAGAAGCAAAACAATATTTGAGGCAAATAGAAAGATCAACAGGAGTTAAAATAAAATACATCTCAACCGGCGCCAGAAGAGATGAAATAATAAAAATCTAGTTATGCCAGCACCAATACGTTATAGAGAACAAATTCCTGATATCGTAAAGGTTTGGGAACCCGAAGGGTATTTCATGGCGCAAACTAAAATTTGGGAAGCTCAATGTGAAGCCCGACATGAACTATATGGAAATCCTACAACAAAACAATTAAAAAGAATCAGATCTGCTTTAAAATTGACTACTGAAGATATAAATACTCTTTCAGAGGCAAAAGGACATGAAACAAATAAGCTCCTTAGAAAAATACAAAGTCGTCTTTCTGCTGAAGTAGGAAACTTCATTCATTTAGGAAATACTAGTGCTGACGTTCTCGATACAAGTCTTTCTTTACAGATAATTAAATCATTGAGCGTCGTAGAAAACGACTTTAATCAATTGGGAAAATCTTTAAAGAAACTTGCTCTTAAATATAGAGAAACATTGCAGATAGGAAGAACTCATGGGCAACATGCAATACCTCAAACTTTTGGCCGACAAGTCGTTGGTTGGTATGCCGAAGTAAAGCGTGGAATTGAAAGAATTGACCATGCAAAAAGAACAATTGCATATGGAAAATTGTCTGGCGAAATTGGAACTCATGTACATATTGAGCCAAAATTAGAAAAACAAGCGCTAGCAAAGTTAGGTCTCAAACCAGATGAAGCCCCTACTCAGATTATTAGCCGCGATAGACATGTTGAAGTTGTTGGATTAATGGTAACTAACAGCAATACCCTTGCCCGCATCGCTGAAAGCATTAGGCATTTAGCAATGACTGAGATTGGCGAAGTTCGCGAACCATTTGAAGGTTTAACTCATCCGGGCTCAAGCGCAATGCCACACAAAAGAAATCCTGAGTTATCAGAACGAATTATTGGCTTAGATAGAGTAATTAGAAGCAAAATAACCGAAGAGTCTGAAGCATCCAGAACTTTATTGGAGAGAGATATCAGCCATTCCTCAACTGAACGTTATGTTTTTCCTGATCTATTTGAAAGTCTTACATATGCCACTAGGTTAACTAAATTTATTATAGATAAGCTGGAAGTATTTCCTGATAAAATGCGTGAAAATTTAAACATAACTCATGGAGCAATTTACAGTTCTCGCTTACTAAATGCTCTCATTGGTACAGGAAAATATCCAAGAACTAAAGCGTATGATCTGGTGAGAAAACTTGCACAAAAAGCACTCGGTGACAAAATAGAACTTAAAGATTTAGCATTAAATGATCCAACTATAAAGACTCTCTTAAAAACAAAAGAGATTGAAGAGCTTTTCGATCCTAAATTCTATCTTAAAAATATCGATGTTGCTTTTGAACGTACAGGTATCGAATGAGCCAAACACTGCCTGACCTGAAAAAAATTGATAATGAATTATCCAAATAGGATTGGCATAGTTGGTGGCGGACAATTGGGAAAAATGTTAACCCAATCCGCAAAAAAATTGGGTTTTTATGTTACGGTCATTGATCCAACCCCACAATCTCCTGCCGGACAAGTAGCAGACAAGCAAATTGTTGCAGATTACAAAGATTCAAAAGCAATAATGAAACTTGCTAAAAATTCTGATTTTATTACCTTTGAAATCGAACTAGCCAATTACAGCACTCTCCATAAACTTATAAAAAAAGGAAAAATTGTTAATCCATCCCCTACGACTCTCGGAATAATTCATGACAAATTAAAACAAAAAGAGTTTCTGACAAAGAATAAAATTCCAACTGCTAAATTCGTAAAAATTTCATCACAACAAGACATTATAAATGCCGCAAAAACCTTTGGATATCCTTTTTTGTTAAAAGCAAGAACTGATGCATATGACGGACGAGGAAATGTTCTTGTTAAAAACGAAAGAGATATACAAAAAGGATTAAACAAACTAAAAGGAAGAGATTTATACGTTGAGAAATTTATAAAATTTAAAAAAGAATTAGCAGTTATGGTTGGAAAAAACATAAAAGGAGAAATTGAAATCTATCCTGTTGTTCAAACAATTCATATTGACAATATCTGCGATACTGTTATTGCACCAGCCGCAATTTCCAAAAAAATACTTAAAAAGACTCAGGGAATAGCAAAAAAGGCAGTAAGTATTCTTAAAGGAGCGGGAGTTTTTGGTATTGAAATGTTTTTGGATATCAATAATAATGTACTTGTCAATGAGATTGCCCCCAGAGTTCACAACTCAGGTCATTACACAATAGAAGGATGTATCACTTCTCAATTCGAACAACATATTCGGGCAATTACAAATCTGCCTTTAGGGAAAACTGATCTGATTGCAAAAGCTATAGTTATGAAAAATATATTGGGAGAAAAGAATGGAAACGGAATACCTTTGGGAATTAAAAAAGCTTTACAAATTGAAAATGTCTCAATTCATATTTATGGAAAGAGGAAATCGCGACCAAAACGCAAAATGGGACATATAACAGTTATTGGAAACACCATTGAAGAATGTTTAAGGAAAGCAAATAAAGCCCGTAGACTAATTACTATATGAAACTACCTATTGTTGGAATTATCATGGGAAGTGATTCTGATTTGGAAGTAATGAGTGATGCTGCAAAAATTTTGGATGAATTTAAAATTCCTTATGAATTAACAGTCGTATCTGCCCACCGGACACCAGAAAGACTTTATAAGTATGCAAAAAATGCGTATAAACGCGGAATAAAAGTTATCATTGCCGGAGCAGGAGGATCTGCTCATTTACCAGGAATGATTGCATCCCTTACTCCTCTACCCGTAATTGGAGTACCTATAAAAACAAAATCCCTTTCCGGTTTGGATTCTCTTTTATCAATTGTTCAAATGCCGCCCGGCATTCCCGTTGCAACAGTCGCAGTAAATGGAGCAAAAAACGCGGGGATTTTGGCAGTAAGCATTACTGGCGCAAATGATAAAAATATATTAAACAAAGTTACTAAATATAAAAAGAGGCTAAAAACAACAATTTTAGAAAAGGCCGAAAAACTGGAGAAAATAGGATTTAAAAAATATTTATCTAAAGTATAGCGCTATATAGTAATGTACTATGAATGTTTTTAAGACTATTAATTTAAAAGGGCTTGGGAAAAAATATAGCGGAAAAACTAGAGATTATTATATAAAAAATGGCAAAAGAACAATAATCTCAACAGACAGGATTTCCGCATTTGACAAGAACTTGGGCCATATACCTCACAAAGGACAGATTTTGAGTCAACTATCTTTATTCTGGTTTGGGAAAACAGAAGATATAATCCCCAATCATATAATTTCCTCTCCTCACCCCAATATTATAGTGGCTAAGAACGCAAAATTAGTTCCAATAGAAATGGTGGTCCGAGGATATATGACTGGTGTAACAGGTACATCAATTTGGGGTTCTTATGAAAAAGGAGAAAGAATAATTTATGGATTAAAGTTTAAAAATGGATTAAGGAAAAATCAGAAACTCTCAAAACCTATTATTACACCAACTACCAAGGCGAAAAAAGGCCATGATAAAAGATTAACGAAAGAGGAAATTCTTAAAAAAAGAATTGTCTCAAAAAATATGTATTCTAAAATGGAAAAAACAGCTCTTAAGCTTTTTGAACGGGGAACCAAAATTTGCGCAAAAGCGGGAATTATATTGGTTGACACAAAATATGAATTTGGAATTTACAAAAATAAATTAATTCTGATTGACGAAATTCATACTCCTGACTCCTCCCGCTTTTGGATAAAATCCTCTTACAAGAAAAGATTCTCCCATGGAGAAGAACCTGAAAATTTTGATAAAGAATTCTTAAGAATTTGGTTTAAAAAACAAGGATTCTCAGGCCAAGGAAAACCTCCCAAAATGCCGAAAAGTTTTATCTCAAAAGTGAGCAACCGCTATATTTCAATCTACAAAAAACTCACCAAGCAAAATTTATTTAAAGAAAAAACTATATGATTCAAGAAGTAAGAGTAGCAGAAAAAAGAGTAGATTTAAAAGGAAAAGGAATTTTAGAAGAGGCAAAGATTCTTGGAATTAAAGGAATTACAAGTGTTAAAACTGCAAGAGTTTATAGACTAGAAGGTATTACAAAATCTCAAGCAAAACTTCTAAAAGACACTCTTTTTTGCGAAGAAATAACTCAGACATCAACCCTTAATAGACGATTAATAAACAATTCTACCCATCTTATAGAAGTAGGATACAAACCAGGCGTTATGAATCCTGAGGTTGCCTCCATTGTTAAATCTGCAAAAGATATGGGAATAAATTTAATTGCTGCAGATTTAAGTACCGAATATGGTTTTTATGGAAGGGTAAATAAAAAAAGGATTGAATTAATAGTTGAAAAGCTTTTGGTAAATAAAATTGTAGAAAGAATAATTGATAAAACACCAAAAACATTACTCATTAAAGAAATCCCTGGAAAAACTTCAGTAATTAATTTAAGAAATATGGATGATAAAAATCTTATGGAGTTATCTAAAGATAAATTATTTTTAAATCTTGGGGAAATGAAAGTTATTCAGAATTATTTCAGAAAAATTAAGAGAGATCCAACAGATTGCGAACTGGAAACACTTGCCCAAACCTGGAGCGAGCATTCGGGACACAAAACTTTCAAAGCAAAATTATTTGTGGATGGAATTCAAAAAGACCCATTAATTAAAAGGTTAAAAAAAACGTCCTTAAAGTACAATAAAAATATTGTTTCGGCTTTTGTTGATAATTCTGGTGTTATGGATTTTTATGAAGGCTATGCAATATCAGGAAAAGGAGAAACTCACAACAGTCCTTCTGCTATTGAACCATATGGAGGAGCAATGACAGGATCAGGGGGAGTTTTCCGAGACATTGTCGGAACTGGTCTTGGAGGTAAAACTCTTATTTCAACAGATATATTTTGTCTTGCAAATCCAAATCTGTCTTTATCAAAATTGCCAACTGGGTGTCTTCCACCCAATTATCTTTTAAAACGCGTTGTTATGGGAGTAAAAGATTATGGCAACCGCATGGGAATTCCAACTAACAATGGTTCCTTTCATTTTCATGACGATTTTCGGGCAAAACCAACTGTATTTGTTGGGGCATACGGCATCCTGCCAAAAAAGAAAGCCCAAATCGGCAAACCAAAAAAAGGAGATTTAATTATCAGCATTGGAGGAAGAATAGGACGTGATGGAATTCATGGAGCAACTTTTTCATCCGGCGAAATGACAGACCGGACAATTACAGCGAATGCTCAGGCAGTACAAATTGGTAATGCAATTGAAGAAAAAAGAACTTTTGATGCCATTATAGAAGCCCGTGATAAGAACCTTATCCTGGCAATTCAAGATTGTGGAGGAGGAGGATTATCTTCGGCAATTGGAGAACTGGGACAAAATTTAGGAGTTAATGTGCAGCTTAAAAATGCTATTCTTAAATATCAAGGTCTGGCTCCTTGGGAAATTTGGCTTTCTGAATCACAAGAAAGAATGATAGTGGCAATTTCCAAAAATAAAATATCTATATTTAAAAAAATATGTAGAAAATACAATGTCGAAGTTTCTATTTTGGGAGAATTCCAAAATCACAAAAAATTAAAAGTATTTTATGGTAAAAAAATAGTTTGTGAATTGGATATGGAATTTCTTCACCATGGTCTACCTCAAAGAAAAATGACTGCGACTCGTCCTAATGTCATCCTGAGTGAAAAGAAGGATTTAATAACTCCATCAACAGAAAAAGATTGGATTACTTCTCTTAAAAAGGTTTTATCTCATGGAAATATTTGTTCAAAAGAACCGATTGTCAGACTTTATGACCATTCTGTTCAAGGAACAAATATCTTACAGCCCTTTAGCGGAGAACTTATGGACGGACCAAATGACGCAGCAGTAATTCGTCCCCTATTAAATAAGCCTTATGGAATGATTCTTGCCCATGGGCTTAATCCAATTTTAAACAGAATTGATCCGTATTGGGGAAGCATATGGGCGGGAGCAGAGGCAATTTCAAATTATACTGCAGTCGGAGGAGATTATAAAAATGCTTCTTTAATCAATAACTATATCTGGCCATTTCCCGATGAAGAATCTTTGTGGTCTTTAGACAAATCTGTTGATGCAGTTATAGATTTTATGGATGTTCTTAAAATTCCCGTTATTTCTGGAAAAGATAGTTTGTCTTCAACTTACAGAGGAAAGACTGGAGAGATAATAAAAATTCCACCAGTTCTTTGCATATCGGTCTTTGGCAAAATTCCAAATGTTACAAAAACAGTTTCTTCTGATTTTAA
>JGI1358J11329_10000825_pt1 | contig 26877 bp, 38 predicted proteins | sample Subgroupgradi54m_FD_11329 | JGI IMG/M metagenome (IMG submission 11329)
GCGGAGGGTACAGGATTTGAACCTGTGAGGGGATTGCTCCCCAACCAGTTTTTTCCCAATTTGTCCAAAATTTTAATTTTTTAGATTTATTAAAATTTTGGTAACAAATCGCAATCCCGTGCAAAGCGGTGGGAGTGAGATTTGAACTCACGATGCTCTTTCGAGCATGCCGCATTTCGAGTGCGGTACCTTAAACCGGACTCAGCCATCCCACCGCCTTATTCGGGACGAAACTGGCGCATTAGACCGCTCTGCCAACCCTCCAGTAGTTTAATAATATAAAATTAAAATCCCGAAAGCAATTCGGGATTTTCAGAAATACTAAGAAACGATAGAATAATTTTTCTGATTCCAAATTCCAACGCATTCTACCGAGCAACAATGATGATAATCGCGGCGGAGTTCATCGCTATTAACTTGCTTGTGGCAAATTTGGCAATGATAATGAGGAAGCTCGTAAGTGCACCCTTTTTCTCTTTGATCGCACACCATCGGAACCATACCTCTATCAAAATCTTGAGCTAACGGTAGTTGATAAATATCCTTATCGTCGGGATAACCATTATTATCACAAAAGATGCCGTCCGTATCATCCAGCATTGCCTACTCCTTTCGTTTGTAAAAGATCAAAAATAAAATTAATTCTTTTTATCACATATATTTTTTTATGTAAAGATTTTGCAATTTTCTAAAGTGTCCCCCCACTAGGAATCGAACCTAGGTCAATTGCTTAAGAGGCAACTGCTTTACCACTAAGCTATGGAGGGTGCGCGCCCGCCAGGACTCGAACCCGGAACCTTGTGGTCCGAAGCCACACGCTCTGTCCAATTGAGCTACGGGCGCATTAAAATAGGTCTATAAAATAACACAAAAATCACTTTCTAACAATAATTGCCAACAAACTTTTTCCGGTCATTTCCGCCGGCTGGGGGATGCCCATCAGTTCCAAAATCGTTGGCGTCACGTCGGCTAATACGCCGTCAATTTCAATTTTGCTTATTTCAATTTCTTCCGGCGTTTTTTCCCGCTTAAAATCATCGGCAATAAGATAAAATGGCACCGGATTAGAAGTATGTTCCGTATGCGGCTCGCCCGTTAAAAGATCGGTCATTTCATCGGCATTGCCGTGGTCGGAAGTGATAATAAGGGCGGCATTGGCTTTAATAACTTCATCTGTCAATCGGCCGATTTCTTTATCTAAAACCTCAATGGCGGAAACTGCCGCGTTAAAATTGCCGCTGTGGCCGACCATGTCGGCATTGGCATAATTAGCTACTATAAGCGCGTATTTTTTTGAATTTATCGCTTCAATAATTTTTTCGGTAATCTCTTTAGCGCGCATCGCCGGATTTGTCTCAAAGCCATGGTCGCGAATTGTCGGAATAATTATTCTTTCTTCCTTTGGAAAAGGGTTCTCTATTCCGCCGTTGAAAAAATAAGTGACATGGGCGTATTTTTCCGTTTCGGCGATATGAAGTTGGGCTCTGCCGGTTTCCGATATTATTTTAGCGAGCGGATTTTTGATTTCGAGCGGCTCAAAGAGCACGTGAACCGGGATATTCTCATCGTAGCGGGTCATCGCGGCAAAATAAAGATTTTCGATTTTTTTTCTTTGGAATTTGTCGAAATTTTCGAGAGCAAAAGCGTTGGTAAGCTGGCGCGCGCTGTCTTCTCTAAAATCTAAAAAGGCCACCGCATCACCGTCTTTGATTGATCCCTCGCCCTTCGCAGAATGGTGGGTGATAACTGCCGGCTCGATGAATTCATCGGTAATGTTTTTATCGTAATTAGCCCTAATAGCGCTTTTTATGTCTTCAAAAAACTCTCCTTTATTTTCGGTTAAAAGACGATAAGTTTTTTCGGTTTTGTCCCAATTATTATCTCTGTCCATCGCGTAATTCCGCCCGATTAAACTGACGATTTTTACGAAAGGGTATTCCTGCGTCATCTTATTTTCTAATTTTTGATAAAAATCCAGCGCTTCTTTGGGCGGAGAGTCGCGGCCATCGGTAAAAGCATGAATAAAAACTTTTTGAAATTTTTCTTTCTTGGCAAATTCTAAAAAAGCGTGAAGATGGTCAATATAGCTGTGGACATTGCCGCTGCCGATAAGGCCTATAATATGAAAAGCCGAATTGTTTTTTCTGATGTGTTCGGCCGCGCCAAGGAGCGCCGGATTTTTAAAAAATGAACCGTCGCGGATGGCGAAAGTAATTCGAGGTAGATATTGGTAAACAATGCGGCCGGCACCGAGATTTAAGTGGCCGACTTCAGAATTGCCTTCTTCGCCCCACGGCTGGCCGACGGCGATGCCGGACGCCTGAAGATTAGTCATAGAAAAATTTTTTTCGATAAAATCAAAATTAGGTTTTTTCGCTTTGAAAATAGCATTGGCGGCATTTTCCGGTCCGCGGCCATATCCGTCTAAAATTACTAAAATTACAGGTTTATACATAAAATGATTATAATTGGCAATGAGGGAAAAGTAAAAGTTTATTTTACTTTAAAGGAATGAACCAATTATATCGAGCGAAGCGAAGATATAATATTTAAGTTTATTGACAAAATGTTCAAATGCGGTTAAATTAAGGAACATGCCCACGATTCATCAGTTAATAAAAAAACCGCGAAAGCGGAAAATAAAAAAGACCAGTTCGCCGGCCTTACAGTATTATTTTAATTCCATAAAAAACCGGCCGGTTTTTTCCGCTTCCCCATTCAAGAGAGGCGTTTGCGTTAAGGTTTTTACCACAACGCCAAAAAAACCAAACTCGGCTTTGCGAAAAGTGGCGAGAGTCCGCCTTACCAACGGCAAAGAAGTAACGGCTTATATCGGAGGCGAAGGCCACAATCTTGCCGAGCATTCGGTGGTGGTTATCCGCGGCGGCCGGGTTAAAGATCTTCCTGGTGTCCGCTATCACATCGTTCGCGGCATATTGGATTTTGCCGGCGTTGAGGGAAGAAAGCAGGAGAGAAGTAAATATGGAGTGAAGAAACCAAAATAGCCATTAGCCACTAGTCGCTAGACATCAAAATTATGCGAAGAAAAAATACAATTCAAAAAAGCGTAAGTCCCGATCCGCGCTACGATAACCCGATGGTGGGCAAATTCGTAAATTATATTATGCGGGAAGGGAAAAAATCCGTGGCCCAGAAAGTGGTCTACCGGTCTTTTGATATAATCAAAGAAAAAACCAAGAGTGATCCGCTTGAGATTTTCAGTAAAGCCATTAAAAACATTTCTCCCGCCCTTGAAGTTAAATCCCGCCGAGTCGGCGGCGCCAACTACCAGGTGCCTCAGCCGGTAAGAGCCGAAAGAAAAATTCAGCTAACTTTCCGCTGGATTATTAGCGCGGCTAAATCTAAAAAAGGCCAGCCAATGGCAATAAAATTAGCCGAAGAATTAATACTCGCGGCGAAAAATGAAGGCGCAGCGATAAAGAAAAAATTTGATACCCATAGAATGGCAGAAGCCAATAGGGCATTCGCTCATTTTTCATGGTAGAAAAAAAACATTATTCAATTGAAAAGGTGCGTAATATAGGCATCATCGCTCACATAGACGCAGGGAAGACGACCGTCAGTGAGCGTATTTTGTTTTACACCGGTATTTCCCACAAAATCGGTGAAGTCCACGAGGGGGCAGCCGTTATGGATTGGATGGAACAGGAAAGAGAACGAGGGATTACTATTACGGCGGCGGCAACAACAACTTTTTGGACGCCGACGCGTTTTACTTTGGAAGAAAAATCCGGCGGAGAAAACGAACACAGGATAAACATTATAGACACTCCCGGCCATATTGATTTCACCGTTGAAGTTCAGCGTTCACTTAGGGTTTTGGATGGCGCCGTTGTGGTCTTTGATGGCGTGGCTGGAGTTGAGCCGCAGTCGGAAACCGTCTGGCGTCAAGCCGACAAATACGGCGTGCCGCGAATTTGCTTTATAAACAAGTTAGACCGAACGGGCGCTTCGTTTGAAAAAAGTTTGGCTTCAATTCATGAGCGTCTGACTTTAAACGCCGTTCCAGTAACTTTGCCTATTGGCATTGAAGAAAAATTTGAAGGCGTTATCGATTTGATAGAAGAAAAAGCTGTCCGTTTTTTGGGCGAACACGGAGAAAAACTTGAATTTTCTGATATCCCGGAAAATCTTAAAAAACCGGCCGCCCAAGCGAGAAAAAACTTAATTGAAAAAGCGGTTGAAGCCGATGACGCTTTGATGGAAGAATATCTGCAAGGGATTGAAATTTCCAAAGACAAAGTGAGAAGCGCCGTAAGAAAAGCGACTATTGGGAGCAAACTTGTTCCGGTTTTCTGCGGTTCGGCTTTAAAGAATAAAGGCGTTCAACTGGTGCTTGACGGCGTTGTTGATTATCTTCCCAGTCCTATTGACCTCGTGGCGACTAAAGGAATTGATCCGAAAACCGGCGCCGAAATCTTTCGCCATCCGGATGAAAAAGAACCGTTTGCCGCCTTGGCGTTTAAAATCGCGAGCGATCCTTACGTCGGCTCGCTTACGTATTTCCGGGTTTATTCCGGAAAACTGATAAAGGGTTCTTATGTTTTAAATTCCACAAAGGATTCAAAAGAAAGAATCGGCCGGATTTTGTTAATGCATGCCAATGATCGGGAAGAAATTGATGAAATTAAAGCGGGCGAAATTGCCGCGGCCGTCGGATTGAAAGACACGACAACCGGTGACACGCTTTCAAGCGAAGACAATCCGATAATCTTGGAAAAAATTATTTTTCCCGAACCGGTCATTTCTCAAAAAATTGAACCGAAAACCAAGGCCGATCAGGAAAAATTGGGCTTGGCTTTAAAGCGCTTGTCCGACGAAGACCCGACTTTCAGGATTAAAACCGACCACGAAACTGGAGAAACCATTATTTCCGGCATGGGCGAACTACACCTCGAAATTATCGTTGAACGGATGAAGCGTGAATTTAAAGTTGGGGCCGATGTCGGCCGGCCGCAGGTCGCTTACAAGGAAACCGTGAAAAAAACGGCGCAAGCCGAAGGCAAGTATATCCGCCAATCAGGCGGCCGCGGCCAATACGGCCATGTTTGGTTGAGGGTTGAACCGGCCGATCGCGGCGGCGGATTTGAATTTGAAAACGAAATCAGGGGAGGCGTTATTCCGCAGGAATATATTTCGGCGATTGAAAAGGGCGTTAAGGAAGCAATGGAAAAAGGTATTAAGGCCGGATTCCCGATGGTGGATATGAAAGTCGCCGCTTACGATGGTTCTTACCATGAAGTTGACTCTTCGGAGGCGGCTTTCAAGATCGCGGCTTCCATGGCTTTACAAGAAGCGGCGAGGCGCGCTACTGTGGTGTTACTGGAGCCAGTCATGAAAGTTGAAGTGGTTGTGCCGGAGCAATTTTTTGGCGATATAACCGGTGATTTGAACGCCAAGCGCGGTAAAATAGAAGAAATGTCCGAGAGGGGGCAGTTAAAGGTAGTTGTCGCCAAAGTGCCGCTTTCCGAAATGTTCGGCTATTCCACTAAACTAAGGTCAATGAGCCAGGGCCGGGCGAGTTATACCATGGAGTTCGATCATTATGAAGAGGTTCCAAATAACGTTGCCGAATTAATTATTGCTGGGAAGAAATAAAATATGTACGAAACAATAAAAAAATTTTTATTTGAAGGTGGGAAGTGTCTCATTATAGAAGACGGTAAACCCGTGGGCGTTGTTTTGACTATGGAAGAATATAAAAAGCTCTCACCACCCCAAACCCCTCCTTATCAAGGAGGGGATAAAGGGGAGGTGGACCAACCAAAACCAATAGCTATAAATCCCATTGGCTCGCCCGCCAAAATTCCTGAAAAAATTTCGGTGGGCAAGGAGATAATAAAAGAAAGGGATTTATCTAATGTTAAAATAGATGAACTTGATTTTGGTTTATCATCCGATGATATTACGCTTGAAGATTTGGGGTTGGATGAAGTGTCTGAATAAAAATAAAAAATGAACAACAGAAATGAAAAAAGGCAGTCGGGTTTTATCCGCTGCCTCGTGATTTGTTAAGCTAAAAAGGTGAGCTTGCCGGAGGACGATCTTTATCTTTATAATCCGGCTTTATTTGATATACGTAAGGCCTTTTAGCCCCAAATTTATCCAGGACATTTCTATGGTGCCATATAGTAATCAGTGGCCTTATACTATCATGAAGATTGAGCCCAGTTTCTTCTTCAATTATTTCCGAAATTTCTCTACGGGTTAACGGTTTCTCTGACTGACTAAAAATTCTCCAAACCTTTGTTGCAATAAAAGCTGAGGGCAGTCTTTTAGTCAAATTTCCATCTGAAACTTTCCTATAACAGCCATATCTTATTCTTTTAAGGAATCCTTTTTTAGTTTTATTACTTACAAATACACCAATGTCTTTTCTATCTACTCCAGTGATTTCATGAATTTCTTTTTGAGTAAAACATTCTCCGTTTAGACTGGAAATAGCTTTATCTATTCTTTGAGAAGCAAATGTTAAATTATAAGTTTGCCCTCTTTGCTTTGGCATTTCCGGCTCTCCTCTGTTATAGTCAACATTGTTTAAGGAACTTCATTGTCTTACCATAGTATATACTAAAGTTGCCAGATGTCAAGTGTTGACAGATTTGGCTATATTGACTAAAATGGAATTTACGTGTTAAATGGTATAGTTATCTGATTTTTATTAATAAATAAACAAATAAATTTAAATTTATGGCGGAAAAATTTGAACGGACAAAACCCCATGTTAATGTCGGCACCATCGGCCACGTTGACCATGGCAAAACGACTTTAACGGCGGCAATAACTAAAATCCTTCATATGAAAGGTTTGGCGAAAAAAGCCGAAACGGTTGATGATATTGATAAAGCGCCAGAGGAAAAAGCTCGCGGCATTACCATTCAGCTTCACCATTCCGAATACGAATCGGAGAAGCGGCACTATGCCCATATTGACGCTCCCGGCCATTCTGACTATATAAAGAACATGATTACCGGAGCGGCCCAGATGGACGGCGCCATTCTCGTTGTGGCCGCGACCGACGGTCCGATGCCTCAAACAAGAGAGCACATTCTTTTAGCGCGCCAAGTCGGCGTTCCGTCTCTTGTTGTTTTCTTAAATAAAGTTGACATGGTTTCCGACCCGGAACTTATTGATTTAGTTGAAGCTGAAATCCGCGAACTTTTAACTAAATACGGATTTGCCGGCGATAAGATTCCGGTAATTCGCGGTTCGGCTCTTAAAGCGCTTGAGGCCAACTCTCCGGATGATGAAGCGGCTAAACCGATTTTGGAGCTTGTTAAAGCGCTTGACGATTCTATTCCCGAACCGGTCCGCGATGTTGAAAAACCTTTTCTTATGCCGATTGAAGATATCTTCTCAATTGAAGGCCGCGGCACAGTTGTTACCGGCCGAATTGAAAGAGGCATTGTTAAATTAAACGATGATGTTGAAGTTATAGGCCTCAAGCCGAATCAGAAGACGATTGTCACCGGCATTGAAATGTTTAATAAATCTCTTGATGAAGGCCGCGCCGGAGACAATGCGGGCATTCTTTTGAGGGGCCTTAAGAAAGAAGACGTTGAAAGAGGCCAGGTCTTAGCTAAGCCCGGCTCGGTTACTCCGCACACCGAATTTGAAGCCGAAGTTTACATTCTTACTAAAGAGGAAGGCGGCCGGCACACTCCGTTCTTCTCCAACTATAAACCGCAATTCTATATCCGGACCACCGATGTTACCGGCGAGGTTACTTTGGCGGCGGGAGTGGAAATGGTTATGCCCGGCGACACGGTGAAATTCAATGTTAAGTTAATCGCTCCGGTGGCCCTCGAAGAACAACAGAGGTTTGCTATCAGAGAGGGGGGCAAAACAGTGGGCGCCGGTGTAGTGACGAAAGTTACAAAATAATGCAAAATGTCAGGTTAGATCGCTGTTCTTAAATAAATTAAATGGCTAAAGTAAAAGCAAAAGAAAAAGAAGAAATAAAACAACAAAGAATAAGAATCCGGATTCGGGCTTACGACAATAAAGTTATTGACTCTTCGGCCCGGCAGATTGTGGAAACAGCCGAGCGTTCCGGAGCGCAGGTTATAGGGCCGATTCCGCTTCCGACCGAGACCAAAAAATATACGGTTAATTCTTCAACTTTTGTTCATAAGAACAGCCGCGATCAGTATGAGATGAGGGTCCATAAGCGTCTTATAGATATTATCAGTCCTACTCCAAAAATTATTGACGCTTTGACGAATCTGAATTTACCGGCGGGAGTAGATATAGAGATTAAAATGTGAAGATGGGGTAAGGTGAAGTTAAAGAAATAAACACCCCGCCCCGCAATGCGGGGCGGGGTGTTTAAATTATTTCAAAAATTAAATGTCTAAGTTTTTACTCGGGAAAAAACTGGGGATGACCCAGGTTTATAAAGAAGACGAAGTGATTCCCGTTACCTTAGTGGAAAGCGGGCCGAATTTTGTTACCCAAGTTAAGACAAAAGACAGTGACGGCTACGAAGCGGTTCAGGTTGGTTTTGGAACAAAGAAAGAAAAAAATATCAAAAAACCCCAGCGCGGCCACTTGGCAAAAGCGACAAGCGACAAACGACAAGCGACAAATCTAAGATGGCTAAGAGAATTTAGGATTAATAACACGGAATTAAAATCTGGTGATCAAATCGATGTTTCCACTTTTGCGCCGGGTGATAAAGTAAATATTATCGCGATTTCAAAAGGCAAGGGATTCCAAGGCGTTGTAAAAAGACACGGATTTTCCGGCGGACCGAAAAGCCATGGCCAGAAAGATCGCCATCGGGCGCCGGGCTCAATCGGCGCTTCATGGCCCCAGCATGTCATAAAGGGAATGAGAATGGCGGGCCGGATGGGCGGCGACAGAGTAACCGTAAAAAATTTGGAAGTTATTGAGGTTGATAGCGAAAATAATTTAATCGCTTTAAAGGGCGCGGTGCCGGGAAGGAGGGGAACGTTAGTAGTTTTATCAGCAAAATGAAAACTTAATTTTAAAATTAATTTTAAAATTAAGTTTTCATTTTGTCAGCACTTTCATTTTATTAAAAAAACGAGCCCCCGCGTTGCGCGGGGGCTGGTCGCCAAAGGCGATCGAAAGAACGGAAGAAACTATGGCCAATATATCTCGGGATAGCCGTAATCGGGCCGCGGGTGAGCGATCCACCGGTCGAAACATACAGTACCAGTTGATCGCTGTTCGCACACTCGAGCTATATGGCCCGGAATCCAGACAGAGTGGTACAGAATAGGGTGAGTGGAAACCGTCACCCCACACCCGGCCACGAACATGGAAAGAAAAACAACCACTTTTAGCGTTTTCATTACCTCCCCCTTTCTGGGTAGTAAACATCAGGGTAGGGCAGACTGTGCCCGACCCACCGGGAAAACTCCACGAGGGCGCCGTTGCGGCACTCCCGCACGAGTTCCATGTGGCCCGGGATCCAGTTTCCCCGGTCATCGAACTGCCGCCAGTCAGTGGTCGGCTCGTGCGAGAGCCGATAGTAGCCGACAGCGGGACACGCCGGAGTCGCTAGCGCCTGCGGCACCGGATCCGGCGGGTAGATGTTGATGATGTTCTGAATTGCCGGCACAGCAGGCATCGGAGCTAGCGCAGGCGCCGGAGACGGCGCAGGCGCTGGAACTGGCTGGGGCGGCGGGTAAACGTTGATGATGTTGACGGTTTTCTCCGCCGGCTTTGCTGGCGATGCTTGCGCCATGGCCGGAGCGGCCTTGTTGACGACGACCTTCTTCTGCTTCACCACGGGTACCACGGGCGTGGGCACCGTTGCTGATGGGGCCGGCGGCGGCTTCACGACGGTGGTGTGCTTCATGAGAAACATGACGGCGAGAAACGCCACGAGAACTGCTGCAACGGTTACGAAAAACGTCATACGGCGGCTCATGATTATCCCTCCTTGGGATTTCGAACGGGTTGCGGTTTAGGTCTGATTGACAAACAACTTATTTTACACTATCATTTTATCATATTTTTCAAGTTATGTCAATAGTAGTCAAAGCGTATAATCAAGAAGGAAAAGAGGTATCCGAATTAGAGCTTAATGAAGCTATTTTTGGTTTGCCTTGGAATGATGATTTAATGCATCAAGCAGTAAGAACTTATATGGCAAATCAAAGACAGGTTGTGGCCTCAACCAAGACCCGCGCAGAAGTTTCGGGCGGTGGCCGCAAACCCTGGCGTCAAAAAGGTACCGGCCGGGCCCGCCACGGTTCTATCAGGTCTCCTTTATGGAAGGGCGGCGGCGTCACTTTTGGCCCGACAAGCGAGAGAAATTTCAAATTAAAGATTAATAAGAAAATGGCGCGCAAAGCATTTTTAACCGCGCTTTCGGCGAAAGTGAAGGATAACGAAATATTGGTTTTGCACGATTTGAAATTGGAAACTCCGAAAACCAAAGAAATGGCAAAAATTATGAAAAACTTTCCGAAAGTTAAAAAAGGCCTTCTGGTTTTGGATGATAGAAATGAAAATCTTGAGCGAGCCGCCAGAAATTTACCAAACATCCAAATTACCAATATAAGTAATCTGAATATTTTGGATATTTTAAAATACCAGTATCTTATTTTAACCAAAAGCGGAATAGAATATTTAGAAAAGAAATATGTCTCTATTAAATAAGTTATTCAAAAAAACTGAAGAGAAAAAACCGGCCAGGGAAAAGAAAGTGTCGGCAAAAACCAAAGAAACGACAAAACCGGTGGCAATTGATGTCGAAAAACCCAATGTTCAGAATAAAACGGCTGTTTTTTCCGCCAAAGGTGGATCCGCCTCTGGCGGAAAATCCGACGGAATTTTAATAGCTCCCCATACCGCTGAAAAAGCGCTGACAGCTCAAAAAAATAACCAGTATGTTTTTAAGGTTTCGCCGCGCGCCAATAAAATTGAAATTAAGAAAGCCGTCGGCCGGGCGTATAAAGTTAAGGCGGTTTCGGTAAATATTATTAATATTCCGGGAAGAACAAGGCGGGTAGGAAAAACCACCGGCTGGAAGAGCGGTTACAAAAAAGCGATTGTCACTTTGGCTTCCGGCCAAAGCATAGAAATAAAATAATATGGCAATAAAAATTTACAAACCGACATCGGAAGGAAGGCGCGGCATGACCGGCGTTGATTTTTCCGTTTTGACAAAAAGCGAACCGGAAAAAAGTTTAACTTTCGGAATGTCCAAAACTTCAGCGCGCAATAACCGGGGGCGGATTACCGTGCGTCATCAGGGCGGCGGGCACAAAAAACTTTATCGTATATTAGATTTTAAACAGAATAAGTATAATATTCCGGCTCGGGTTGCCTCAATTGAATATGACCCTTATCGTACGGCCTTCATCTCTTTGGTTATTTACAAAGACGGCGAAAAAAGGTATATTTTAGCGCCGAAAGACCTGCGGGTTAATGACACTGTTATTACCTCTCCTAACGCGCCGCTTAAAATCGGCAACCGGTTGATGCTAAAAAACATTCCGGTCGGCGCTTTCATCCATAATGTCGAATTTTTTCCGGGTAAAGGCGGGCAATTGGCAAGATCGGCCGGCAATTCGGTTCAGGTAATGGCGCAGGAAGGCGGCTATACCCATCTTCTTATGCCTTCATCCGAAATCAGAAAAGTTAAAGACGGCGGATACGCCTCAATTGGCACGCTTTCAAACAGCGAATGGAATACTATAACCATCGGTAAAGCCGGTCGTTCCCGCTGGCTTGGCATCCGTCCCACCGTGCGCGGCTCGGCGATGAATCCTGTAGACCACCCGTACGGCGGCGGTGAAGGTCGGGCAGTCAGAGGCACTAAGCGCCCCAAGACCAAATGGGGGCAGATTACCGGCGGCCGCAAGACGCGAAAGAAAAATAAGCGGTCAAACACGTTTATTATAAGAAGAAGAAAAAAATAAAATATGTCACGAAGCACTAAAAAAGGTCCTTGGGTGGATCCGAAATTGCTCAAGAAAATAAGTAAATTAAGATCCGGCGACAGGACGGTTGTTAAAACCTGGTCGCGCGACTCTGTAATTTCTCCCGAAATGATTGGGTTTATTTTTGGCGTTCATAATGGAAAAATTCACATACCGGTGACTATTATAGAAGAAATGGTCGGCCATCGGCTCGGCGAATTTGCGATGACGAGAAAATTCGTCCGCCATGGTGGCCGGATGCAGAAAGAACTTGAACAGAAAGCCGCGGCCGTGGAAACTGCTAAAGTTCAACCAACCGTTAAATAATATGCAGTATAAATTTCATCTCAACAATTTAAGAATAGCGCCAAGGAAAACAAGATTAATTGCGAATTTGATAAAAAAAATGCCCGCTTTGGAAGCAGAAACACAGTTAAAATTCCAAAGTAAGCGTGCGGCTTTGCCTGTTTTAAAACTTTTGAAGTCGGGTATCGCTTCGGCCGTTCATAATTTTAATTTATCTCCGGAAAATTTATACGTTTTCAATATTTTCGTCGATGAAGGGCCGATGTTGAAGCGTTTCAGGGCTCGGGCGTTCGGCCGGGCGGGAGCTATTCACAAAAAGACCAGCCACATAACTTTGATTTTGGAAGAAAAAACGCCGTCTGTTAGAAAAGCAAAGAAAAAAGCGGTAAAAAAAGTTGGCGCCCTCAAAGCCGCTACTGCGCCCAGTGCGAAAGAAGAATCGGCTATAAAGCCGACCGCTCCCAAAAGGGAAGTGATCAAAGAAATCAGGCCGACCCAAAAGATTGTCAGATTTACTAAAAAAATATTCAGGAGAAAAGTAATAGGATAATATGGGAAATAAAATTCATCCGATAAATTTTAGATTAGGCGTTATTTATAACTGGAAATCCCGCTGGCTCAGCCGGAAGTCATTTCGTTTTTTCCTTGAAGAGGATTTAAGAATTCGGGAATTTTTAATGAAGCAATACAATCGTCTGGGACTGGGCGATGTTGAGATTGAGCGGTCGGGTGATGATTTAAGCGTATTTATTAATACCAGCAAGCCCGGTATACTAATAGGACGCGGCGGCACCGGCCTTACCGACATTAAAAAAAAGCTGGAAGAAATTGTAAGAAAACTTCGCGGAAAGTATCATCATGGCACCGGCAAATGGGAGCTTAAGCTTTCCGTAACCGAAATAAAAAAGCCCGAAACCAATGCTAAAATCGTTGCCCAGAATATTGCTTTAGATCTTGAAAAAAGAATGCCCTTCAGGCGAACGATGAAGGGCGCTCTTGAGAGAATGATGGCGCAAAAAGAAGTTTTAGGCGCGAAAATATTTTTGGCCGGTCGGCTTGACGGCAGTGAAATGGCTCGGCGGGAACGGCTCGCCAAGGGCTCTGTGCCACTTCAGACGCTTCGCGCCAATATTGATTTTGCGCAGGAAGAGGCCCAGACGATTTACGGAAAAATCGGCATTAAGGTCTGGATTTATAAAGGCGAAATCTTTACTGGTACTCAAAATCAAAAATAAAAAATCAAAAATCAAAATGACAAATCAAAATTTAAAATTATTAAATAAAAATACCAAAATTTTTCATTTTGATTTTTAAATTTTTAATTTATTATGTTAATTCCTAAAAAAGTAAAACATAGGAAATGGCACAAAGGCCGCCGGAGATTTTCCGGAAACGAAACCCGCGGCACAACTTTAGCTTTCGGCAGTTTCGGCCTCAAGGCGCAAGGGCGCGCTTGGCTTACCGCTCGCCAAATTGAAGCGGCGCGGCGCGCTATGACCCGCTACATTGTCCGCGGCGGCAAGGTTTGGATCAGAGTTTTTCCTGATAAACCGGTTACCAAAAAAGGCGAAGGAATGCCGATGGGTCAGGGAAAGGGCGCGGTTTCTCATTATGTGGTGCCGATAAAACCGGGAAGGATTCTTTTTGAAATGGATGGCGTAACCCAAGAAATTGCGCAGGAAGCGATGCGGCTAGCCGCTTACAAATTGCCGCTAAAAACAAAATTTATCAGTAAAGAATAAAATGCCAAAAACACTAAAAGGAACAGTAGTTTCCGACAAAATGAATAAGACGGTTGTGGTTAAAGTGGAGCGTTTTAAAAAGCATCCACGTTATTACAGGTATTACAAATCCAGCAAAAAATACAAAGCTCACGATGAAAATAGTGAGTTTCATATCGGTGATAAAGTTTTGATTAAAGAAACAAAACCGATTTCAAAAGATAAGCACTTTGTAGTAATATCAAAAATCAAATAGCAAAAATTTTTAATTTTTACTTTTTAATTTGAATCATGATACAGCCCAGGACAATTTTAAAAGTTGCGGACAATAGCGGCGCTAAAACGATCCGGGTTTTTCATGTTGTCGGCGGAACAAGAAGAAGATACGCCCAGCTAGGCGATACCGTGGTGGCTTCGGTCCAAGTAGCCGAACCGCGAAAAATAGTGAAGAAAAAAGATGTTGTAAAAGCGGTGATCATCAGGCAGAAAAAAGCTTATCGCCGGAAAGACGGAAGCTATATCAGATTTGACGATAACGCTGCCGTAATCGTTGACGGCTTTGAGCCGAAGGGCGGCCGCATTTTCGGACCGGTCGCGAGGGAACTTCGAGAATTAGGATACGTAAAATTAATTTCTTTGGCGCCCGAAGTGCTATAAACGTATGCGTATAAAAAAAGGCGACAATATAATAGTGATTAGCGGCAAAGACAAAGGGAAGCGGGGGAAAGTCATAAAAGTCCTGCCCGAGGAAGGTAAAATTATCGTTGAAAACATGAATTTAAAGAAAAAACACCAGCGGCCGAAAACCGCCGGCAAAAAAGGGGAAAAAATCGAAGTGCCTAGAGCCTTTTCGGCTTCAAGCGTAATGCTCATTTGCAAAAATTGCGGTAAACCCACGAGAATCGGCCGCGAAATCACTGCCGACGGAGAAAAAATAAGAATCTGCAAAAAATGCAAATTAGAAACATAAAAAATATGGCAACTTTTAAAGAAACATATCAAAAAAAAATAATCCCATCTCTACAAAAAGAATTGAATGTAAAAAATCCTATGGCATTGCCTAAACTTCAGAAGGTGGTAATTAACGTTGGCCTCGGGCGCGCTTTAAAGGACGAAAAATTTTTGGAAATTGCTCTTCGTGATCTGGCTCTTATCGCCGGCCAGAAACCGAAAACGACTCTAGCCAAAAAATCAATTGCCAATTTCAAAACTCGCGAGGGGCAGGTTATTGGCGCCATTGTCACTTTAAGGGGCAACAGGATGTATGACTTTATAGGTCGGCTTGTAAGTATCGCTCTTCCAAGAACTCGCGATTTCCGGGGGATCAGTTCCAAGTCTCTCGATAAAAACGGCCACTTGACAATTGGGGTAAAAGAACATATTGTTTTCCCAGAAATCTCGGGGGAAGAAATTAAAAATATCTTTGGTTTTGAAGTAACGGTTGTCGTTAAAGCCAAAAATAAAGAGGAAGCTCTGGCTTTATATAAAGCAATTGGGTTTCCAATGAAAGAATAGCATGCCAAAGAAATCACAAATTGCCAGAGCAAATAAAAAACCTAAATTCTCAACGCGCATTGTCAGGCGATGTTTCCGCTGCGGAAGGCGGCATGGATACATCCGCGACTTCGGTCTTTGCCGTATCTGCTTTAGGGAAACGGCTCGCCGAGGAGAAATTCCGGGAATTAAAAAATCTTCATGGTAGATCCAATTGCAGACATGATAACCAGAATAAGGAACGCGGGAAAAGCCGGACATAAAACGGTTGTTATTCCTTTGTCTAAATTGAAAGTTGAAATTGCCAAAATTTTGAAAGAGGAAAATTATATTGAGGATTTTTCCGCCAAAGGCGGAGCCGCTTCTGGCGGAAAAAAATCAGGCAAAGGAATTGATAAATTTTTGGAAATTGTTTTGAAACAGCCGTCGGCAATAAGCGAGATAAAAAAAATCAGCCGGTTAGGGCAGAGAATTTACGCCGGCGCCACTGGTATTAAAAAGGTCAAAAGCGGATACGGCATCGCGATTGTTTCAACTCCCAAAGGGCTGATGACCGGCAAAGAAGCGCGCAAACAGCATCTGGGAGGCGAGGTGCTTTTAGAGGTTTGGTAAAATATGTCAAAAATAGGCAAAAAGTTAATAGAGATTCCTAATGGTGTTACCGTTGTTATTGAAGGCGGTCTGGTTAAAGTTAAAGGGCCGAAAGGGGAATTGGAACACAAACTGCCGCGGGAGATTAAAACGTCTTTGGAAAATAGCCGTCTTACTTTTATTCCCGTCGGCAAATCGAAAAAAACGCCGGCGCTTTGGGGTACGACAAGGGCCATTGTTGCCAATCTTGTTGCCGGCGTCAGCAATGGTTTTGAAAAGAAGCTGGAAATTGAAGGCGTCGGCTACAAGGCCCAGATGCAGGGCAACGATCTGGTTTTAAGTTTGGGCTTTTCCCATCCGGTTGTTTTTAAAGCGCCGGCGAACATCACTTTGGCCGTTCTAAAGAATAGTATTACCGTAAGCGGCGTCTCTTTGGAATTAGTCGGGCAGACGGCCGCTAACATCAGAGCGCTTAAAAAACCAGAACCTTATAAAGGCAAGGGGATTCGTTATGCGGGAGAAATTATTAAGCGCAAAGCCGGAAAGAAAGTTGCCGGAACAGTCGGATAGAATATAGGATTTAGAAAATAGAATTTGAAACGGGGAACAAAAAATGAAAAATACAAAAAGAGAAAAAAAAATAATAAGACACAAAAGAGTGAGAGCGAAGATTTTTGGCACAAAAGAACGGCCGCGACTTTCAGTTTTTAAATCCAATAATCATTTTTTTGTTCAATTAGTTGATGATAGCGAAGGCAAGACCTTTATTTTCGCTTCAGATAAAGAAGTAAAATCAAGAGTCAAAGCGAAAAAAATTATGGCTTACGAAGTTGGCAAGGCCATCGCCAAGAAAGCCGTCGAAAAGGGAATTATAAATGTTGTTTTTGATCGGGGCGGCTATAAATTTCATGGCGCGATTTTAGAACTGGCGAAAGGAGCGAGAGAAGGAGGACTTAAATTTTAGTTTTTAAATTTTATGGCCATTAGAAGAAGAGAAAATTTTAAAAGAGGGTCCCGGGGACCAAGGGAAAAATCGGAATTTGATCAAAAAGTTTTAGATATCAGAAGAGTTACTCGTGTTGTTGCCGGCGGCAAAAGGTTCCGTTTTCGCGCCACCGTGGTTTTAGGCGACCACAAGGGGCGAGTTGGCGTTGGCGTAGATAAAGGAGCGGATACTTCCGAATCAATTGAAAAAGCGGCGCGGGCGGCGAGGAGAAGCCTTATCAGCGTTCCGATTAAAAATGGCACTATCCCCCATGAGATTATAGGGAAATTTGCGAGCGCGGTTGTGTTGCTTAAACCGGCCAAAGAGGGCCACGGCGTTGTTGCCGGCGGGCCAGTGAGAATTGTCGTAAGTTTGGCCGGCATCATTAATATAACTTCAAAAATTTTAGGAACTACTACCAATAAACTTAATAATGCCAGAGCGGCGATTGAAGCCCTAAAGAAGCTCAAATCATAATGCAATTACACAACGTAAAACCAAAAAACAAGTTAAAAAGATCTCAAAGAGTAGGCAGAGGAGGGAAAAGAGGCGGCTATTCGGGTCGCGGCATTAAAGGTCAAAAATCTCGCGCCGGCGCTGGAATTCGGCCGGCTGTCCGGGACGTAATGATGCGGCTCCCTAAATTGCGCGGGCGGGCCAAACACTCTTTCAAGAGTCGAGCTTTAAAACCTCTCATCTTAAACTTAAAAGATATTGAAAGACGGTTTAATAACGGTGAAATCGTCAGTCCGGCGGTTTTGTTTGATAAAAAACTTATTGCTAAAAAAGGCGGTCAGTTTCCGGAAATAAAAATTTTGGGAGACGGAGAACTCACCAAGAAGTTAACTTTCAAAGAAGTTTTACTTTCTCAAAGCGCGCGTGATAAAATTGAGAAAATAGGTGGAACCATTAAATAGCTTACAGCTTTTAGCTTATATAGTGCAAAAAAAATGCTAGAGAAAATTATTCAACTTTTTAAAATTAAGGACTTAAGGAACCGAATTTTTTTTGTTTTGGCGCTCCTCGTCGTTTTTCGTTTTATGTCTGTTATTCCGGTTCCGGGCGTTGACACTTTGCGCTTGCGATCTTTTTTTCAAGATAATCAGTTTTTCGGACTTTTGAATATTTTTTCTGGCGGCGGCCTTTCAAACCTTTCAATTGTAATGCTTGGCGTCGGTCCCTATATTACGGCGTCAATTATTATGCAGCTTTTAACGATGCTCATTCCCGCCCTAAAAGAACTTTATAATGAAGAAGGCGAACTCGGCCGGCAAAAATTCAACCAGTACACCAGATATTTGACCGTGCCTTTGGCTATCTTGCAGGGTTACGGCCTTTTGTTTTTGCTGAAAAACCAGCAGATTATCACGACCACCAGTCCGCTTGTTTTTATCGCTTCGGTTTTTGTGGTTACGGCTGGTTCGGTTTTTTTAACATGGCTCGGCGAACTCATAAGCGAAAAAAATATCGGAAACGGCGTTTCGCTTTTAATTTTCGCCGGCATTGTGGCGCGGCTCCCCATTGATCTAAGGCAATTACTGGCTACCTACGATGTGTCGCAAATTTCGGTCTACATTGCTTTTATTGCCGTTGCCATTATAGTTATTGCCGGCGTTGTGGTGATAAGCGAAGGCGAGAGGAAAATTCCCGTCGCTTATGCCAAAAGAGTTCGCGGCAACCGCGTTTACGGCGGTTCCATGGCTCATTTGCCACTGCGGGTAAATCAGGCCGGCGTTATTCCTATCATCTTCGCGCTTTCAATTTTGCTTTTTCCGCAATTAATCGCCCAAATCCTTTCTTCTTTCAATATTGCCGGATTGTCCCAAGCGGCACGGTCACTGGCCCTGCTTTTGAACAATCAATTTGTTCACGGTTCGCTTTACTTTATTTTGGTAATCCTTTTTACGTATTTTTATACGGCTATTACTTTTGATCCCGACCAGATTTCCCAAAACCTGCAAAAACAGGGAGGTTTCATACCGGGCATCAGGCCGGGCGGCTCCACGGCCGATTATATGAAAAGAATTCTAAACAGAGTGGTTTTAATCGGCGCGATATTCTTAGGCGCCATTGCCGTTTTGCCAATTGTGGTTCAATCGGCGACCGGCATTACGGCTTTTACCATCGGCGGCACTTCGCTTCTTATCGTCGTCTCCGTTGTTTTGGAAAGTATGAAGCAAATTCAATCCCAACTCGTAATGCGGGAATATGAAAGTTTTTAAGAAATTTTTGGCTATTATTATTTTAGGAAGGCCGGGTTCCGGTAAAGACACCCAAGCGGAACTTTTAGCCGATAGGTTCGGCTTGTCGCATCTTGTATCAAGCCGAATTATTGAAAAAGCGCTGGCTTCGCAAGCCAAGTCTATAAAGCTTGAAAGAAAAATTTATAATATAGAAAAAGAGCGACTGCTTCAGGGAAGCGGCTATTTGAATACTTCGACTTTCGTGTCAGCTTTGATGAAAGAAGAAATTAAAAAAACTGCGAGCCGGAGTTCAGGAATAATAATGAGCGGTTCCCCGAGGACTTTAAGAGAGTTTAAAGAAGAGGCGCCGATGCTGGAAAAACTTTATGGTAAAAACAATATTTATTTTTTCCATGTCAGAATCAGTCCCAGAGAGGTCTACGTAAGAAATCTTAAAAGACACCGGAAAGATTTGCCGGAACTTGATTCAAGAAAAATAATTAAAAAACGGCTTGAAGTTTTTAATCGCGATACCTGGCCGGTAATTAAACTTTTAAAAAAGCAAAAAAGAATAATTGACATAGACGGCGAACAAAAAATAATGAAAATTCATCAGGAAATTTTGAAAATATTAAAAAGTAAAAAAATCTAATTTTTCCGAAACGCGTCAGCTCGCTCCAGCGGCTCGCTGCGCTCACTCTCGCGATTTTATCCCATCTTCGTCGGGAACCAATCTAAAATCGCTCCGAGAGTTCTTCAAAATCAGATTTTTTTACTTTTTTATAATATAAAATGATAACAATAAAGACAAAAGAAGAAATAGAAATTCTGAAAGAAGGCGGGCATATTTTGGCCGAAGTTTTGAAAGAGCTTGAAAAATTAGCTAAACCCGGTGTCAGTACCGGTTTTTTGGATCAAAAGGCCTATGAATTAATTTTGGCTCGCGGCGGTGAGCCGGCTTTTAAAGGATACCAGCCGAGTTTTTCAAATAAACCTTATCCCTCCACGCTTTGCGCCTCTGTTAATAAAGTAGTGGTTCACGGCGTTCCTTGCGAAGAAGTCGTTTTAAAAGACGGCGATATTTTTAAGCTGGATTTAGGCGTTAAATATAAAAATCTTTTTACTGATGCCGCGGTTACGGTTGCGGTCGGAGAAATCAGCGAGGAAAAAAATAAATTAATTGAAGCGACTAAAAAAGCTTTGGAATTAGCGATCGCTGAAGTAAAGCTGGGAAATTATATCGGAGACATTGGCTTTGTAATAGAGCGGCATATTAGAAGCCAGGGGTTTTCGGTAGTACGCGAATTGGTCGGCCACGGCGTCGGGTATGAAGTTCATGAAGAGCCCAATATTCCTAATTACGGCAAAAGAGACGATGGGCCGGCTTTAAAACCCGGCATGGTTTTGGCAATTGAGCCGATAGTTACCATGGGTTCAGGCGAAGTGCGTCTTTGCAAAGACGGTTTTGGTTATGAAACGGTTGATGGCTCCCTGTCGGCTCATTTTGAACACACCGTGGCAGTAACAGAAGAGGGAAATGATGTATTGACAAAATAGTTAACTTATGCTATTATTAAAGTACTAAAATAGTACCTTTAAAGTATCTACGTCTACAGCAACAAATAGAAAGTTAAGTGACTAGTTGTTTCTTTGTTGCCGTAGATTCTGTTGCGGCGCATGTTCCATAAGTCCTGACCGCAAGGCAGGCAGGAACGAAATGGAGGTTCGTTATGCGTAAGAAGGTTTCGTTCATTATCGCGTTCGTGGTGTGCCTCGCACTTGCGCAGGTCGGTCTGACCCTCTGGCAGTCCTTTGCTTCGCGTCTGCCGTATACTTCGTTGGGGAGCAACTGGCTACTCAAGCTCTACGACCCGATGGTCCCCAACGAGGCCGTGGACTGGGCGACCCATGCGATCGCCATCGCATTCGTGGTGGCCCTCGCTGTTGCGCTCCGGCACTACTGGAGATGCGGTACGTTCATCTCCTTCATCGTGGCTGGCGTGGTCGGCGCCGCGGTCATCCCGCTCTTAATGGGAATCGTCCACACCGCCGCGTTCGAGGACTATCTGTACCATGAGACCTACATGGAAGCCCTTCAGTTTCTGCTCTTCAATGTTCTGATGTCGCAGCGAGTGATGATCGCACACACGATCACAGCTGCTTTCGCCGCCATGTTCGGTATCGCGTTCGACCGACATCTGATCATGAACGCGCCAGTCGGGCCGAGCGTTCTGGGTGTCATCGCGACTCGTGTGCTGGCCATCGTCCGGCGATTGCGGAAGCGTGACCCCGAGGCGATGCTCGAGACCTCCGAAGCCTAGAGGCGCGCCGCAACATCGAAGCAGTTCTAACGGAGCACCCCGCGGTGCTCCGTTCCTTTTTTACTTTTTTTACTTTTCAAAGAATTTGCCGCCGAAGCAGTTAATTTTTTAATTTTTCTTTTTATTTGTAAAATTTTAATTAAAAAATCCTACACAAAATAAATGTAAGATTCTTTAATGTGGACCGAGGGGGAGTCAAACCCCTAGAGCAGAATGATAAGTCAACTCCCGAGAATCGCTCGGACTCGGCCCTCGTCCACGATGGTGATAATATCAATGTTTACACAAATAGAAAAGCTCCCTTGCGAGAGCTCTTCGGAGTCACGAACAATCTCGATCATAGCAGACTTATCATTCTTAACTTTATTATATCACCTAAATAAACTATGTCAATACCTTGTCTGTGGAAAACTAAATCCTGTACTGATATAGAAAATAATAACCGGATATGATACTTATATTGTAATGAGAATTTTATCTTTAGATTATGGTGCGAAATGGATTGGGCTGGCGATTTCTGATGATAATCGCCGGCTGGCTTTTGCTTACAAAACTTTGGAAAATGACAAAAAATTATTTTCTGATTTGAACAACATAGTCACAGAAGAAAATATTTATAAAATCGTTGTCGGTTTGCCGCTCAATAAGCAAATGAAGCCGACGCAACAAACAAAAGAAACAGAAACGTGGGCTGAAAAATTAGTTAAAAACGTTGAAGTCCCGATAGATTTTGAAAATGAAATTTTTACAAGCAAAGCGGCGGATAAACTCGGAACAAAAAACCAACATTCGGCCGCAGCAGCAATTTTTCTGCAAAGTTATTTGGATAGGCAAAACCGCTAGATTTTAAAATAAAAATCTGATAGAATAAACTGACAATGTCCAAGCATTTATCTGTTATCATTCCCGCCTATAATGAGGAACATCGCGTTAAAGCTACGCTGGAAGCGGTTTTTAATTATTTATCGCGGCAGAACTATTCCTGGGAAGCGATTATTGTTTCCGACGGAAGTAAAGATAGGACGGCAGAAGTTGTTATGGAATTTATCAGCAACAAGCCGGAGTTTCGTTTAATCGCCAATACGCAAAACCACGGAAAGGGCCATGTGGTAAGGGCTGGGATGCTTGATGCGCAAGGCGATTTCCGGCTTTTTACCGACGCCGATAATTCTACTTCAATTGAGCAGATTGAAAAATTTTGGCCGTATTTTATGGAAAAAGAATACGATATTGTTATCGGATCAATTGAGGTTTCTGGTGCTAAAATTCATGAAAACGCCCAATGGTACCGGCGCTTTTTGGGAAAATATTCAAAATATCTAATAAGAATTGTAGCCGGCCTCTGGAGTATTCATGACACCCAAAGGGGCTTTAAATGCTTTACCGCGCTTGCGGCACGTGATATATTTTCTAAGACAAAAATTGACCGTTTCGGTTTTGATATTGAAGTACTGGCGCTCGCGAAAAAATTGGGTTATAAAATTAAAGAGATCCCTGTTGTTTGGGACAACCCCGCGGATTCAAAAGTAAATTTAAAAAGTTATTTTGAGGTGCTAAAAGACTTATTTAAGATAAGATTTTATCTTTGGTTTAATGTTTATGGTATTAAAAAATAAAAAAATCCGCTCACGCCTTTCGGAACTCCGACAGGATCCGGTTTTCGGTGATTGGGTTCTCTTGGCGCCTATTAGAGGCAAAAGGCATGAATTTGAAGGACGGACAAAAATGGAATTGCCAAAAAGTAAATGTCCTTTTGAAAATCTTTCCAAATTCGGCAATAAGCCGCCAGTTTTAGTTTATCAGAACGAAAATAAAGATGACTGGTTTTTACAAATTATTCCCAATAAATATCCGGCAGTGGAGCATGGAGATTGCGGTTTAATTTATCAAAACGGTTTTTATAAATCGCGTCCCGGCATCGGCTTTCACGAGATTGTTATTTTAAAAGACCATAATCGCTATTTGGCGCAGTACGGCGCTTTAGAAATAAAAAAAATTCTTACGGCTTACCGCGAGCGTTACTTAATCTTAGCCAAAGATAAATGCGTTGAATATATTTCTATTTTTCATAATCACGGAAAAGAAGCCGGTTCCACCGTGCCTCATCTTCATTCTCAAATTTTGGCTTTGCCAATTGTGCCGCCGGACGTAAACCACAGCATCAGTGGTTCCCGCCGCTATTTTCACGAAAATCGAAAGTGTATTCATTGCCAGATCATTAAGCAAGAATTAAAGGAAAATAAAAGAATAGTTTATCAAAATAAACACGCGATTACTATCGCTCCGTTTGCCTCAAAATCAAATTTTGAAACGAGAATCTTTCCAAAAAAACATTCCGCTTATTTTGAAAAAATTAAAGATGAAGAGTTGATATCTTTTGCCGAAGCAATGAAGTTTGTATTTTCCGGACTTTATAAGAAATTTAAAGACCCGGCTTTTAACTTTTTTATTCACACGGCGCCGACCGATAATAATCATGATTACGATCACTATCATTGGCATATGGAGATTTTGCCAAAATTCGGAATGACCGGAAGCATTGAGCTTGGCACCGGGTTAAATATAATTTCGGTAGCGCCGGAGGAAGCCGCTAAAATTTTGCGTTAGTAAAATGTTCCTATGAATTTTTTTTTCAATTTTGATCTTATAACGTTTATTAAAACGGCGGGCTATCTGGGTCTTTTAGGAATTATTTTTGCCGAGTCAGGGCTTCTTCTTGGTTTTTTTCTTCCGGGTGATTCCTTGCTTTTTACCGCCGGATTTTTGGCATCGCAAGGATATTTTAACATTGCGGCCTTAATTGTGATCTGCTTTATCGGCGCGGTCTTGGGTGACAGCTTCGGCTATGCCTTCGGTAAAAAAACCGGGCCGAAATTATTCACAAGAGAGGACTCGCTGATGTTTAAAAAAAGCCATCTTGATAGGGCTAGGATTTTTTACGAAGCCCATGGTGGCAAAGCTATTGTTTTGGCCAGATTTATGCCTGTAATAAGGACTTTCGCTCCGATTCTGGCTGGCGTCGGTGCTATGAAGTATCCGGTATTTTTGTTTTATAACACCATCGGCGGAGCGCTTTGGGCTATCGGCCTGCCGCTTGCGGGTTATTTCTTGGGCAATACCATACCCGGTGTTGATAAATATATTCTTCCAATTGTTATTTTGATTATTATTGCTTCCATTGCGCCGCCGGTAGTGCATATATTAAAGAATGAAGAACACAGAAAAGAGATAAAAAAATATTTAAATAAATTTTTAAAATTAAAATATGAACAATAAAAAAATCATCGTTGCGAACTGGAAAATGAATCCTTCCTCATCAGAAGAAGCGGTTCGGTTGGCAAAGGGTATTATAGCGGCTCAATTGCCAAAAAATGTTGAACTTATAATAGCGCCGCCGTTTATTTATCTTGACGCGGTTAAAAAATTGCTCGGAAAAGAAATAAAGCTCGGCGCCCAGAATCTGGGCTGGGCGCAAAGGGGAGCTTATACCGGCGAAATATCCGGATTAATGCTTAAAAATATCGGTTGTGAATACGTAATTATCGGCCATTCGGAAAGACGGTACAAAATCGGCGAAAGTGATGAAATGATTAACGCGAAATTAAAAGCTGCTTGGAGCGCCGGGTTAAAACCAATTTTGGCCATCGGAGAAAAAGAACAAGGCGACGATATCATCAAGACGCTTTCAGATCAGTTGAAAAACGCCTTAAACGGAATTGAAGCGGGAGATATCGGTCGGCTGATTGTCGCTTACGAGCCGGTTTGGGCTATTGGCACTGGCGCGGCTGACACGCCGGATCAGGCGCTTTCCGGCGCGCTTTTAATAAGAAAAATTATCGGCGGTATGTATGGCTCCGATTGGGCAAGCGATTTGCCGGTGCTTTATGGTGGTTCCATAACCGCCGAAAATGCCGGAGATTTTGTGAGTCAGGCGGGCATAGACGGCGCTTTAGTCGGTGGCGCTTCTTTAGAACTTGAGAACTTTGTAAATATTATTAAATCGGCGGGAATCAATGAATAAAGTAACTTTTTATTCAATTTTAATATTTCTAATAATTATTTTTATTTTTATTTTTATTTTTTGGTGGCAAATACGAATACCGCTTAATCCCGCCGGCGAAAAAATAATTTTTAATATTGAAAAAGGACAATCGGCCAAAACTATCGCTGACAATTTAGTTAAAGCCGATCTTATTAAAAATCCGTTTATTTTTCGTCTTTATGTTTTTTTCGCCTTAAGCCAGTACGCTTTAAAATCCGGCGAGTATAAATTTTCGCCGGCGATGTCCATCAGGGAAATCGCCGATTTCATTATTTTTGGTGGAACCAATGAGGTTCTAATTACAATCCCGGAGGGCTTCACGCTAAAACAGATAGAAGAACGGTTTGTCGCGGCAAAGCTTGCCAAACCGGGCGAAATTGTAAATTACAAATTTGCCGCCAATATTCCGCCAATACTTTTAGGTAAACCAAAATTCGCGTCTTTAGAGGGATATCTCTTTCCCGATACTTACCGTTTCTTCAAAGACGCTTCGTTGCCCGACGTCGTAAGCAAAATGATTGCCAATTTTGATGCCAAACTCACTCCGGATTTAAGAGTCGCTATGGTCAGTTCCGGTCGCGGCATTTACGAGATTCTCACTATGGCTTCGCTTATTGAAAAAGAAGTAAAAAGCGATGCCGACCGGGAAATTGTTTCGGGAATTTTGTGGAAGCGGCTTAAAGCCGGTATTCCGCTTCAAGTTGACGCCACCCTGGTTTATATTACTGGCCGCAAAGAAGTTTATGAAGCCGACAAAAAAATCAATTCTCCGTATAATACGTATTATTACCGGGGACTGCCGAAAGGTCCGATTGCTAGCCCTGGATTAAGCGCGATTAGAGCTGCCATTTTTCCAAAAGCCAGCTCTTATTGGTATTATCTTTCAGCCAAAGACGGCAAAACAATTTTTTCTAAAACACTTGATGAACACAACCGCAACAAAGCGATATATCTAAAATAACAACTATTGATTCCGAGAATCAATAGTTAATATGGCTTAAATGAGCCATATTTTAGTATACCCTTTGACAAGCTATTGACATATCATTTCATATATGATATACTTAGAGTGTAAATTAATAGTAGCTCTTTATTAAATATTAGTTAGCTTTCTTGCGACACACTAGCTTAGAAATTGAATTTTCTTGGTTAATGTGTCGCAGGAAGTCTACAACAACCAACAACAAAGTGAGGTGCTAGATGGTACAGACTGCAACGGCAGAGGCGAAGTGCAAGTTCGGAAACGAGGGCTTTCCGATTCTCTTCGAAGACGGTCTCTTGCGGGTTTACAAGAACCCGTCGAACGAGATCTT
>JGI1358J11329_10000827_pt1 | contig 26799 bp, 26 predicted proteins | sample Subgroupgradi54m_FD_11329 | JGI IMG/M metagenome (IMG submission 11329)
TGACAACTATCCATTCTTATACAGCAACTCAAAAAACCGTAGATGGTCCATCAAAAAAAGATTGGCGTGGAGGCCGCGCAGCGGCGATTAATATTATTCCTTCAACGACAGGTGCAGCTAAAGCGGTCGGCGAAGTATTACCCGCGGTAAAAGGAAAATTAACAGGCATGGCATTTCGCATTCCTACTCCTGATGTGTCCGTTGTTGATTTGACCTTTCGCAGCACGAAAGATACTTCCATCGAAGAAATCGACAGTCTTTTAAAAAAGGCTTCGGAAACTTATCTCAAAGGTTACCTTGGTTATGCCAGCGAAGAAGTAGTTTCGACTGATTTTATTCATGACAGCCGTTCCTCCATTTATGATTCTTTGGCTACGAGACAAAATAATTTGAAAGGTGAAAAACGTTTTTTCAAAGTTGTTTCGTGGTATGACAATGAATGGGGTTATAGTAACCGCTGTGTTGATTTAACCGTGTATATTGGTCAACGCCTTCCGCAAGCTGTAGGCGCGAAATAATTCTCCACCATTTTTAACTCAGACCCATTATGAATTTTCGCACACTCAAAGACTTCGACGTAAAAGGGAAGCGTGTCATTGTTCGCGTTGATTTTAACGTTCCTATTGATGGGAAAGGTAAAATCACTGACGAAACTCGTATTGTCAAAACGCTCCCCACGATTCAATATTTAATGAGTAAGGGTGCTCGAGTGATATTGATTTCCCATTTAGGCCGCCCAAAAGGAAAAAAAGATCCTAAATTAAGTTTGAAACCCGCATCAGAACGTTTATCGAAACTACTTAAAAAACCGGTTAAATTTATTCCTGATTGCATTGGTGAAGCCACAAAAAATGGAACTGCTGCGTTAAAGAATGGCGAAGTAGCTCTTCTTGAAAATTTAAGGTTTTATCCTGAAGAGGAAAAAAATGATGCTACATTTTCAAAGTCCCTTGCATCGCTTGCGGAAATATATGTAAATGACGCTTTCGGCGCTGCTCACAGAGCTCACGCTTCAACGGCTGGAATTACAGAATATCTCCCATCGGCGGCCGGCTTGTTGCTTGCTAAAGAAATTGAATACTTTGACCGAATTCTCAAAGATCCCAAGCGGCCTTTTGTAGCGATTTTAGGTGGAGCTAAAGTGGTCGATAAGATTAAGGTCATAGAAAACCTGATGACTAAGGTAGACTATCTGTTAATTGGCGGGGCGATGGCGTATACATTTTTAAAAGCACGAGGACATAAAATTGGAAGCTCAAAATTTGATTTTGAAGGATTTGAACTTTCGAAGCAAATTTTAGAAAAAGCAAAACAGACAAAAGTCCAATTCATTTTGCCGCTTGATCACATTATTGCTGACACGGTTACGGAAAACGCTAAAACAGACATTTCAGAAATCGACATTTCGGAAGGTTGGATTGGCGTTGATATCGGCCCTAAAACAATAGAACGTTTTCAAGCTGTTATTGCACAAGCCAAAACAATAATCTGGAATGGTCCGCTGGGCGTATTTGAAATTAAAGCGTTTTCCAACGGAACTCGTCAAATTGCGGAATCGATTGCACAACTAAAAGGCGCCACAACCGTTATTGGTGGCGGAGAAACAGCCGCTGCCGTTGTTGAAATGGGGCTTGAAAATCGAATGTCGCATGTTTCAACCGGAGGAGGAGCTTCCTTGGAATATTTAGAAGGTAGAGAGCTTCCAGGAATTAAAGCACTTTCAACACAATCTAAAGAAAAGGTCTTAAAATGAAACGTCCTTTAATTGCCGGCAATTGGAAGATGTTTAAAACTATTTCTGAAGCGGTTACCCTCGTCAATATCATCAAAGCGGGCGTTCACAAAGTCACAGACTGCGATATTGTGATTTGTCCGCCCTTTACCGCATTAGCAGCTATATCCGAAATCATTCAAGACGCTAAAATTGATCTTGGAGCTCAAAATATGTACTCGGAAACGGAAGGAGCTTTCACGGGCGAAATCTCCCCGATGATGCTGAAAGACGTGGGCTGTCGATATGTTATTTTGGGACATTCGGAACGACGGCAGCACTTCAAAGAAACAAACGAAATGATCAATAAAAAAGTGGTGGCTGCTTTGAAATATAATCTCGTTCCAATTTTATGTCTGGGGGAAACCTTGGAGGAACGGGAAGCACGGCGTGCTTTCGAAATTGTGAAACAGCAATTCGACCAATCATTAAAAGGTTTGAAACCGGAAGAGATGGAACGTGTTGTAATTGCCTATGAACCTGTCTGGGCGATTGGAACTGGCCGTACGGCGACACCGGAGCAAGCAGAACAGATGCATTCCTATATCCGCAGATTATTAAATGAACAATACGGTGAAGCTGTGGGAGAGAAAATTGCAATCCTTTATGGCGGAAGTGTTAAACCTGATAATACCGCACAACTAATGGGAAAGCCCAATGTGGATGGTGCTTTAGTCGGCGGCGCTTCAATTAAAGCAGAATCATTTATTCAAATTGTAACGAATGCACGGCAGCACGAAGTCCCGGCTGCTCCCAAACGATAAATTGAGGAAAATAAAATGATAATTGTAGTCGTTGTTCTCCATGTTTTGGTTTCCCTTTTTTTAATTTCGGTTATCTTACTTCAAGCAGGACGTGGTCAAGGACTGAGTTGGGGTGTTTTTGGCGGAACACCTCAATCCATTTTGGGTACAAAAACAGCAAGTTTTTTAAGCCGCGTCACTACGGGATGCGCCATTATCTTTCTGATTACTTGTATTTTGCTGAATATTATTGAGACCCGAAAATCGCGTTCACTTCTAACCGCTCCGAATAAAAGGATCTCACAAGTAGACTTTGCCAAAATCAAAGAAGCGCTAGAAAAAGCGGAGCAAGCTAAAAAGTCCGGAACGACTGTAAAAACAGAACCAACCAAAACAGAGTCTTCTCCGTTGGTTAATCAAGCACAAACATCATCGCCTGTAACGACTAAACCGCTCGCATCAACAACTACTACAACCTCTGCAGCACCACCCGCTGAAACATCTAAACCATAAAGAAGAAAGTGTTTCCTTATTTTGTTTAAGGTTTAGACACTCGACATCTCTTTCTAAATAATTTATGATGTGGAACTATGCAAACTGAAGAAAAATCAGCGCGTTTTATCCGCGGGATCGGACCTCGCCGGTTTGAAGCCTTGAATCGCCTGGGCGTTGAAACCATCAGGGATCTTTGTTATTTCTTTCCCCGTCGGTACGAAGACCGCTCTAATTTTCAACCGATTGCTCAAATTACACCAGGCATCGATGTCACGATTCGCTGCGAAGTTCTCGCGCTTGGTGTCCGCCCTCTTAAACAGCGCTCTATTTTTGAAATGATGGTAGGAGATCAAACAGGTATCATTCCGGCAGTTTGGTTCAACCAGCCTTATTTAAAAAACCAATTCAAAATGGGAGATCAAATTATCCTAAGCGGTAAAGCTGAACGATATCAAGAACGTTTGCAGCTAAGCTCTCCAGAATACGAACGAATTGAAGAAGGGGAGGGAGATACAACTCATACGGGTCGAATTACTCCGATTTATCCGCTCAGTGAAGGTTTGGCGCAGCGGTCTTTGCGAGCGGCAATGAAAGAAGTGACGGATCATTACATTCCAAAAGAAATAAAAGAATTCTTACCTGAATCCATCCGAAAAAAATATTCTTTAATGGATCTGCCAAAAGCCATGCAAATCATGCATTTTCCTGAAGATTTTGAAGCGTTGCAATCGGCTCACAAACGTATTATTTTCGATGAATTTTTTGTGTTTGAATCTATTCTCTTTTCAAAAATCCGTGCGATCCAAGCCAAGGAACGTGCTACACCTTTTCAAATCGACCCTCATTTTTTTACAGAATTCCGTAAGGCTCTCCCGTTCGAATTAACCAATGATCAAGAAAAGGTAATCGCGGAGATTTTAACGGATGTAAAAAATGAAATACCAATGAATCGTCTCTTGCAAGGTGAGGTTGGATCCGGAAAAACAATGGTGGCCGCATTCTTTCTTTATTTAGCTGCTAAAAGCAATCTTCAAAGTGCACTCCTAGTTCCCACCGAAATTTTGGCGGAGCAACACCATAAAACATTAAGCAAGTTGTTAAACCCCCTCGAGATTTCCACAGCACTTCTGACCGGAGGCGTTGAAGAGGAGGATCGCAACCGATTGATCAAAAACATTGGGGCCGGAAAAACATCTGTTGTCATTGGAACGCACGCGCTTCTTCAAGAAGATGTCCAATTTAAAAATTTAGGGTTGGTTGTGATTGATGAACAACATCGATTTGGAGTCCGTCAGCGCGCTAAATTAATTCTGCGGCGACCGCGGCCACATCTTCTCGTCATGACAGCAACTCCGATTCCGCGCACATTAGGTCTTACTCTTTACGGCGATCTTGACATTTCAACTATCCGCGAACTTCCGAAAGGACGCAAGGAGATCAAAACCTATTGGATAAATCAAGACAAAGAACCTGAGGTTGTAGAACAAATCCGAACTCGAATTTCAAAAAACAATGAACAGGCCTATATTCTTTTTCCGATTATTGAAGAAATGGAGCGTTCCAATCTTCAAACAGATCCGTTAGGCGCTGCTAAGCAAGAGTACGAACGCCTCCGAAAAGGAATTTTTAAGGGCATACCAATTGGTTTGGTCCATGGAAGGTTAGTAAAAAAAGAGCGCGATGAGGTGATGAAAAAATTTTATGCCGGTGAAATTAAAGTGCTGGTTGCAACTTCTGTCATTGAAGTAGGTGTGGACAATCCCAATGTTACTTACATGGTCATTGAAAATGCAGAACGCTTTGGGCTTTCCCAACTCCATCAAATGCGGGGGCGGATTGGGCGGGGCGACAAAGCGGCAAGTTGTTTTTTGTTTGGAAATCCAAATACGGAAGAAGGTAAAAGACGGCTTCGCATTTTGACTAAGGCGCACGACGGTTTTGCGATTGCAGAAGAAGATCTCTTACTGCGAGGACCTGGTAATTTCTTCGGAACGAAACAGAGTGGTCTCCCGTTCTTTCAAGTTGCGGATCTGGTTCGCGATTCAGAATTACTTGTTCTTGCTCGAAATGAAGCTAAAAAACTTCTGGATGATGACCCTGAGCTTTCTAAGTCTGAGCACTATTTGTTGACGGAAGAAATGAATATGAGACGTCCGAGGTTCCAATCACAATGAGAATTATCGGCGGCGTACTCAAACGACGCAAGCTCTGCTTCCCCAAAACTCCTCTGACGCGCCCTGTAACAGATCGTGCCAAAGAAACGATCTTTAATGTGTTAGGGACTCTGTGTGAATCGGCGACAGTGCTTGATCTTTTTGCCGGAAGCGGAAGCCTGGGGATAGAAGCCTTAAGCCGGGGAGCAAATGAAGCTTATTTTGTGGATGCATCAAGAGCATCTTCAATGTGCATTGAACAAAATTTAAAAACCCTTAATCTTAAACCATTCGGATTTATGTTAAAAATGTCGATTTTCGATGCGCTCGATAAGCTCCAAAAACAAGGTAAAACGTTTAGTCTGATCTTTCTGGATCCCCCTCATAATAAAGGACTTATAAAAAAAGTATTGCGCCATTTAGACCGTTCTGATATAGTAACTCCCTTCGGAAACATAGTGACTGGACACTCAAATCTAGAAGGCCTACCCAAGGATTTAGTAACACTTTGCCATCAGCGAAGCATAAAAATTGGGCAGACTTTTGTTAGTTTGTTAAATAAAACAGGTACCCGTGAATAGCTTAAAGCAGCGAAGAGCGCTTTACCCTGGAAGTTTTGATCCGGTGACTTTCGGTCATATAGACTTAATTGACCGCGCGCGACAGATTTTTGACCATGTTTATGTTGCCGTGGCCGTCAATAACGAAAAAAACCATTTATTTTCTGTTGAAGAGCGCTTAAAGCTATTGAAACAAGCGGTTGGAAATAAAAAAGGCGTGGTCGTGGACACGTTTGACGGTTTAATGGTGGATTACGCTCGATCGAAAAAAATCGGAATTATTATTCGCGGTCTTCGTGCCACCTCTGATTTTGATTATGAATTTCAGATGGCGTTGACCAATCGGCTGTTAGCAGATGACATTGACACCATGTTCTTAATGCCTTCTGAAAAACATTTTTATCTTTCGTCGCGCTTAATTAAAGAAATTGCGCAACTCGGTGGAGACGTTTCTCATTTTGTCCCTCCATTTGTTAAACGCGCGCTAAGCGAACAATTATCCTGAGAAAAGTGAGCATTCAAAAATATGATTCTCAAAGTTGCTGGGTTCAAAGAAGGGGTATTGGAACAACTCAAGACCTCATACGACCCAAACATATTGGATTTAGAATTTATAGACCTGCATTACCTCAAGAAAGTAGCTCTCGAGGGAATAGCGGAACGAATTAACCAGACAGTAACATTTCGTGGGATGCTCACAAGTGACATCGATCAAATTTGTGGGCGGTGTTTGGAACACATTCAAAGCATTGTATCAACACCATTCGATTTGTCATACGATATCCACGGTAGGGAAACAATTGATACAACGGATGATTTGCGAGACCTTTTGATTTTGCTGCATCCCGATCGTTTTTTGTGTGATGTCAACTGTCGCGGCATTTGTTCCCGGTGCGGTACAAATTTAAATCGCGAAACATGTCAGTGCAAGAATTCGGCTGAATCTTCTTCAGTATTAGGTCAACTAAAAGATGTACTAAGAAAGAAGGAAAAGTAAATGGCGCACCCTAAACGTAGGCATTCGAATTCAAGAACTCGACTTAGACGGACGCATGATAAATTAAAAACCCGTTCGCTGTCAAAATGCGCAAACTGCGCGCGATTGATATTGCCGCATCGTATTTGTGTTTATTGTGGCTTCTATAAAGGCCGACAAGTGATTACGATAGCGGTTAAAGCAAAAAAGGAGCCGGGGACAACTCATGATTAAAGTTGCAGTAGATGGCATGGGCGGTGATTACGCTCCTCAACTTGTTGTAGAAGGAGCTGTTCAAGCCGCAAATAGTTTTGACGATTTGGAAATCACAATCGCAGGACGAGAAGATGCGATCAAACGTGAGCTTTATCGCCACAAAGTTACTGGCGGAAAAATATCAATACGCCATGCTTCTGAAGTTGTTGAAATGAGTGATTCCCCAGTCCAGGCGATTAAAAAAAAGAAAGATTCGTCCCTTTCTGTCTGTATTCAACTGCTTAAACAAAAGGAAGTTGATGCAGTTGTAACCGCTGGCAATACAGGCGCTGCCGTCGCTGCTTCTACGTTAAATCTCGGTCTATTGCCAGGTATCAAACGGCCGGGCATTCTAATCACCATTCCAACGCTACATGGCATTTCAGTCGCCATTGATGTTGGAGCTAATATCAATCCTACGCCTGAGCATTTACTTCAATATGCTGTTATGGCCGATGTTTACTCACGCCATCTTCTCAAAAAGAAAAAACCTTCGATTGGACTTTTGAATATCGGCGAAGAAGAATCCAAAGGAACTGAAACGCTGCAAGAAGCGTACAAATTACTTCGTGATTCCGGATTAAATTTTATCGGAAATATTGAAGGTCGCGATTTCTTCACGGGTAAATCGGATTGCATTGTGTGCGATGGCTTTGCAGGGAATGTGGTTTTAAAAACAACTGAAAGTATTTTTGAAATGATGATTAGACTTATTGCTGAGGAAATTCAAAAAGATTGGCTTGCTCGGATTGGCGCCCTTCTCTGCAAACCCGCTTTTGACTCTATTCGAAGAAAAACAAATTATGAAGAAGCCGGCGGCGCGCCACTCTTAGGTGTCGATGGAGTCGTCATTATTGGGCATGGAATTTCATCTGCCAAGGCAGTTTGTAACGCGATCCGTGTTGCGCGTGAATCGATTCTTGAACAGGTCAACGACCGCATCATCGATGGCATTTCCAGCCGAAATAGTGCGAATTTAAACTTACCTCCAAAATCAATTCCTATTCCAAAAGTGAATTCCTAGTATGACCCAAAAACGGGTTGGTTTTTTAGGGTTAGGGGCTTATCTCCCCGAAAAAGTCCTAACAAACCAAGATTTAGAAAGAATGGTCGACACTTCTGATGAGTGGATTCAAACTCGTACTGGAATTCGTGAGCGCCGCATTGCAGAAAAAGGAATGGCCACCAGCGATCTTGCCGCAAAAGCTTCCTTAGAAGCAATACAATCTGCAGGATTAAAACCAACCGATTTAGATCTAATTATCGTAGCCACTATTTCATCCGACAAGGTTTTTCCATCAACAGCTTGCATTATGCAAAAAAAAATTGGAGCTAAGTGTGCAGCATTTGACATTTCTGCTGCTTGCTCCGGATTTCCATACGCTATCACAATTGCCGAAGGACTCATCCGTTCCGGAAGCTATAAATATATTCTTGTGGTAGGGGCAGAAGTGATTTCCGGTTTTATAGATTGGAAGGATCGATCCACTTGTGTTTTGTTTGGTGATGGGGCAGGAGCTGCGGTTGTTGGAGAAGTGAAAGATGGCCATGGAATTTTAGCTACTTATTTAGGTGCTGATGGAGCGCAAGCGAATTTGTTACATATTCCTGCGGGTGGTTCTGCTATTCCGCCGAGTCCAGACTCAGTAAGCGCAGGGCTTCATTATGTGCAAATGGAAGGTTCTGAAGTTTTCAAAGCTGCTGTTCGAACCATGGAAGATGCCATCGTTGAAGTAGCCAAAAGGGCAAACTTAAAAGTAGAAGATATTGACTATTTAATTCCGCACCAAGCTAATTTAAGAATATTAAATGCTGTTTCAGAAAGAACAGGCATTCCCATCGAAAAAATTTTTATCAATCTAGACCGTTATGGCAATATGTCTGCCGCGTCTACTCCGGTAGCTTTATATGAAGCGGTGAAAAGCGGTTTCATTAAGAAAAATTCGAACGTGGTGTTAGTTGCTTTCGGTAGCGGACTGACTTGGGCTGCTTGCACCATTCGGTGGTAGCATGAAGGAAGTCGGTTTTTTATTTCCAGGCCAGGGAGCCCAATCAGTTGGAATGGGACAAGACTTCTATCAAAATAGCCCTGAAGCACGTTCTTTGTTTGATCGTTCAAATCAAATTCTTGGTTTTGAGTTAACTAAATTATGTTTTGAAGGATCTGACGAAGAATTGATGCGGACGGTTAACGCCCAAATTGCTATATTTGTAACAAGTCTTGCTGTTCTACAAGCTGTTCAATCGCAATATCCTAAATTAAAAATGAAATTTGCTTGCGGACTCAGTTTGGGAGAATTTACAGCTCTTATCGCATTGGAAGCCATTTCGTTTGAAGATGGGCTTAAATTGGTGCGGAGAAGAGGGGAATTAATGGAAGAAGCCAATCAAAAAAAACCGGGCACCATGGCTTCGATTTTAGGGCTTTCTGTTAAAGACTGCGCTTCGCTGTGTCAAGAAACCGGAACGGAACTTGCGAATTTAAATGGTTCGGATCAAATTGTCATTTCAGGACCTATGGATTCTGTTAATAAAGCTTGTGAAGTCGCAAAAACAAAAGGGGCGAAACGAGCTATTCCGCTTAAAGTGGGAGGAGCCTTTCATTCGTCATTGATGGAACATGCAAAAGCCGGTTTGGAAGATGCTCTTCATAAAGTCAGCATAAAACCACCAAAAGGTATTTTTATCCCTAATGTTACAGGAGAACCTGTTTCAAATCCTGAGACAATACGGGCTTTATTGTCAAAACAGCTTACGAGCTCAGTCCAATGGATCAAAACAATGGAAACAGTTGCTGGTTTAGGATCGTTTGAATTGCTTGAATTGGGCCCAGGGCGAGTGCTGAAAGGGTTGGCTCGCAAAATCAATCCAAAATTGAATGTAACGAGCATTGAAAAAAAGGCTGATTTAGAACAACTTAAACCTATTCTAGTGGAGTCTTAAATGCTTCTTCAAAATAAAGTAGCCATCATTACGGGGGCAAGCAGAGGAATCGGTAAAGCGATCGCTTTTGCTTTTGCAAAAGAAGGAGCAAAACTTGTGCTCTGCGCTACAAATGAGCGACTTCTAGAAAGTGTTTGCGCTGAAATTGAACAAACTTTTGGCCAAAAACCGCTTCACTTTGCCTTTGATATTCGAGAGGCTCAAAAGGTCGAGGAAACCGTCAAAAAAACGCTTGACACCTATTCTCGGATCGATATACTCGTCAACAATGCTGGCACAACGCGCGATCAATTGCTTGCGTTGATGTCAGAAGAAGATTGGGACGTTGTTCTTTCTACAAATTTAAAAAGTATTTTTTTATTTACAAAAGCTGTCACAAGACCAATGATCAAGCAACGCAGTGGCAGAATTATCAATATGAGTTCCGTCGTTGGGTTAACGGGTAATGCGGGACAAGCAAATTACGCAGCTTCTAAAGGCGGGGTAATTGCCTTCACCAAAACTGTCGCAAAAGAATTGGCAAAGCGCAACATAACAGTTAATGCAATAGCTCCCGGGTTTGTTCGGACCGATATGACGGCAAAATTGGGAGAAAAGGTAGAAACAGAAGTTAAAGAACATATCCCGTTAGGCCGTTACGGCGAGCCTGAAGATATTGCAAACTTAGCAGTTTATTTAGCTTGTGAAGGATCTGGATATTTAACAGGTCAAGTAATTGCAGTTGATGGCGGACTAAGTATATAACTAAATCAAGGAGGAATGAGAATGGCCGTGCAAGATAAAATCACAGAGATTATTGTTGAACAGTTGGGAGTAAAAGCTGAAGAAGTTACTCCTGAAGCATCATTCGTTGACGATTTAGGCGCAGACTCACTTGATACGGTTGAACTCGTTATGGCACTTGAAGAAGAATTTGGAATTGAAATTCCAGACGAGGATGCAGAAAAAATTCAAACCGTAGGGGATGCCATAAAATACATCGAAGAAAAATGTGCCGCCAAATAAGGCGCACCCTTCTAGATGTTCAATTCTCCTTCCCAATCACATAATCCGTTATGCAACATCGCGTGGTCCTCACCGGACTTGGTTGTGTTACTCCAATAGGCAATACTCTCGAAGATGCATGGAATGCAATCCTGAAGGGTAAGAGCGGAACCGCTCGCGTAACACAAGTTAATGCTGACCATTTCACCTCAAAAGTTGCTGCTGAAGTAAAAGATTTCGATCCTCTCAAATTCCTCTCAGCTAAACAAATTAAAAAAAGTGACCGCTTTGTGCAATTCGCTGTAGCGGGCGCTAAGATGGCTGTCCAGGATTCAGGTTTGGATTTTACAAAAGAGGATGTTAATCTTTGCGGTGTTTTGATTGGCTCCGGTATCGGAGGGTTGCGCATCATTGAAGAGCAACATAAAATTCTTCTGGAAAAAGGGCCGGGCCGCATATCTCCATTTTTGATTCCCATGCTAATTGTGAACATGGCTCCCGGACAAGTCGCGATGGAGCTTGGTTTAAAAGGTTCGAACAATTGTGTGGCAACCGCTTGTGCTACAGGTTCTCATGCCATAGGGGATGCATTAAAAATCATACAAAGAGGCGAAGCGCATGTAATGCTTGCCGGCGGAACAGAATCTTGCATTACACCATTAGGTTTTGGTGGTTTCGATGCCATGAAAGCTCTTTCAACTCATAATGATGATCCGGCAAGTGCGTCTCGTCCGTTTGACAAAACAAGAAATGGTTTCGTTATGGGAGAAGGTTGCGGAGTTGTTGTGCTTGAAGAATTAGAACATGCACTTAAACGAAATGCAAAAATTTATTGTGAAATCGTTGGTTATGGAATGACCTCAGATGCTACTCATATGACCGCGCCGGATCCGGAAGGAAAAGGGGCTACGCGCTGCATTATTAATGCGCTTAAGGATGCAAAAATTAAGCCTGAAGATGTAGACTATATAAACGCCCACGGGACTTCCACACCTTTGAACGATAAGGTTGAGACTCTCGCCATTAAAAAAGCGTTTACAGAACCTGTGGCAAAAAAACTGATGGTGAGTTCGACCAAATCGATGACCGGACATCTTCTAGGTGCGGCGGGTGGTGTAGAAGCCGTTTTTACAGCCCTTGCCATCAAAAATGAAATTGTCCCTCCGACTGCAAATTATAAATATCCCGATCCTGAATGTGACCTTGACTATGTTCCAAATGAGCCCAGACGGGCGAAGATCCGCGTCGCTATATCAGACTCGCTTGGCTTTGGCGGCCATAATGCAGCTCTTTGCTTTAAGCGATTTGACGGCTAATCCTGCTATTTTTTCATCTGATTTTCTAGTAGCTCCTTTTGCTTCTTCGCTGTATTATTATCTGTTAAACTTCCTTATCCGGATGACGATAATTAAACAACCGTATAAGGGAAGGGTGTAGGCTAAACAGCCTAAAAGAAACAACATGTACCTCAAAAAAATTGAACTCTTCGGATTTAAATCTTTCGCTGACAAAACCGAGGTTTCTTTTGAACGCGGCGTTACCTGCGTGGTTGGGCCAAACGGCTGCGGAAAAAGCAACATCTCAGACTCCATCCGCTGGGTTTTAGGAGAACGAAGCGCAAAACTTCTCCGTGGAACCAAGATGGAAGATGTCATCTTCGCCGGAACAGACTTCAGAAAACCCGTTAACTTCGCAGAAGTTTCTCTCACGATTGATAATTCCGATCAAAAATTGGCAATCCAATACGAAGAAGTTGTCATCACGCGCCGTCTTCATCGATCCGGTGAAAGTGAATACCTGATCAACAAAACTCCTTGCCGCTTAAAAGATATCCAAGACCTCATTTTAGATACAGGCATCGGGTCTAACTCTTACTCAATGATTGAACAAGGAAGGATTGACTACATTTTAAATGCGGAAGCAGAAGAAAGGCGTTCCTTAATTGAAGAAGCGGCCGGAATCTCAAAATACAAAGTTAAAAAGGAAGAAGCGCTTAGAAAATTGGAACGAACTGAAGAAAACTTACTGCGCTTAAATGATATTGTTAGCGAGGTGGAACGAAATATCCGCTATGCTGAACGCCAAGCACAAAGAGCCGAACGTTATAAAGATCAATTTGAGCGGCTTAAGAAACTTGAAATCCAAAAATCCTTCTTTGAACTTCAATGCCTCGATGAACAATTGAATTCACTTGGGCACGAGCGAAATGAGCACACTACATCGCTAAATGATTTAGAAGGAGCCGTCTCCAAACAAACGAGTTCGATCCGCGAACTCGAAGATAAACTTCGGGAGCTTGAACAAAGTTTTATGGAATGTGAAAATACCCGCTCTGAGGTTAAGCAAGAATTGCTGTCTTTGGAGAACTACGAAAAATTTCATCGAGAAAAAATTGAATTCTCAAAACTGAATAGCGAAAAGGCTTTGGGAGAAACCGAGTCTTTAAATCAAAGATATGAGCATCTCGCCATTGAAATCAAACGCAAATCAGAGGAACGTAAACAATTATTGGATATTGTCAACCAACTGCAAACCGAAAAAGAACAAAAAGAATCGCTTTTATCAGACCTTCCTACAGAAACATGTTTTGANGGAGACGANCTCGCAAACCAACAAACTCATTTGTTTGATCTTGCTCGACAGATTTCAGACCTTAAAAATACCCTTAATAAAAATCAGGTTGAACTGCTTACTTTAGAGCGAACACAAGTTACGTTTAAAGAAAAGAAAGCCAAGTTGATTGAAATTCAAACTTCTTTAATGAGTCGCCGCGCAACAATTGCTACTGAACGTTCAGACCACGAAGCCAAATTAGCAGAAACTCGAAACGNGTTGACAGAGTTTTTACAACGAAAACAAAGCGTTGAAGCTTCGCTTGAAACAACGCATGCTGAAATCCAANATCTTCAGGCNCAAAAAATAAAACTTGAAAGTCAGCATCATATTCTTGAAGAGCTGGATCATGCAAACGGGCCTGACCCTAAAAAAATTGTAGCTGAACATGGTTCTTATTCTTCTTTGCAGGGAATGACAAAAACTCTGCTAGATTTAGTAGATATCGAACCGGGATACGAACTTGCTGCTGAAGCCGCGTTAGCGGAATCATTAAGAGCGGTTGTCGCTGAAAACACAGAAACAGCTGTAAGTCTTTTCAACCATTTAAAGCAGGCTGGCTCGCATCGCGCTACCATCTTTATTAAAGACCGCGCAATTCTCAATGGCTCTCTTGCGAAAGATGTTGAAGCCGAAGCTCACCCATTGATCAAAAAAAGATTATGGGATGTCATCCGTGTTCAAAAAGGCTACGACGGAGTTTTCGGGAATTTGTTGGGGAAGGTATATGTCATTGATGAAATTACCTCAGATAGTATTTCGCAACTTGCCGGTTTAGCTCAGCGCATTAAATTGGTATCTAAAACTGGCGCTATTTTTGGCCCTGAATTTCAAATCACGCTTAGAAACGGGGGGTATACTCCGGAACGAAGTGCGCTCGCACGTAAAAAAGAATTAGCCCGCTTAAAAATCGAACTTACAAACCTAGCTCTTAAAGAAAATTCCCTCAGCGCCATTTTATTCGACAAAGAGCAAGCAAACGGCAAGATGCAACAACAGGAAAAGGAATTAAGCCAGCAGCTCGTTGACCGACAAGCTGTGCTGGAACGAGTTGACATCGGAATTTCTGGATTATCGGAACATTTGAAACGAGTCGAGGAAGAACTTCTTCTGATCGAGCAAGAAGAAAAAGAAGGTCATGCCGAAACAGATCTCTTAGAAATTGAGAAGCAAAAACTGACCGAAAAATTAGATACGCTTCAAACTCAACAAACTCAAACAGAAGTCTTCTTAGACATATTACAAAAAAAGATGAACTCTGCAACAAGTGAAAAAGAAAACATTCAACGGGAATTAGAACATTTCATCTCAAAGCTTGATGTTCAAACTGAAAAAGAAAGAGACGCTGAGCAAGCCATTTCATTTTTGAACGAACAATCTACTGATGTCTTGAATAGAACAAAGTTGCTTTGCTCGGAACGCGAAGAAGCATTTCGCCAAATTAAGCACCTTGAAGTTGAATTAGAAACATTTGGCAGTAAAAAAGAAAAGGTCAGTGAACTTTTAATACAACGCACCGTAGAGGTCGAACAGGTAAAACAAAAGAGAAATGAACTTATCCTAGAGAGAAACCAGGTAATCGAAAAAACTCAGGAATCTGTAAAAATGCTTGAGCAAGTGAAACAAAAATTTCACGATTACAACTTAAAACAAATGGAACTGAACCACCAAAAGAACTCAATTCGCCAAGAACTGATCAGCCGCTACAAGGTTAATCTTTCTGAATTAAACCCTTCGGATTATGTTTTACCTCAAGAACAACTTGAAGAGGTTAAATTAGAAATTGACCATTTACGTGAAAAACTAGACTCAATCGGAACTGTCAATCTGCTTGCTATCGACGAGTATCAGGAATTGAAGGGCCGCTACGATTTCCTGTTAAACCAAAAGCGGGACCTCACAGAAGCAAAAGACTCTCTTCTGGAAGCGATACGAAAAATCAACAGAACCACTAAAAAACTTTTTGAAGAAACTTTGGTACGGGTCAGGGAAGCTTTCCGCGAATATTTTCGTATATTATTTAAGGGAGGACAGGCTGATCTTGTGCTGCTTGATGAAATCAATCCGATAGAATCAGGGCTCGATATTGTTGCAAGACCCCCGGGGAAAAAATTACAACACATCAGTTTACTTTCCGGGGGAGAAAAAGCCTTAACGGCTGTTGCTCTTCTTCTTGCACTTTTTTCAGTGAAACCATCACCCTTCTGCGTTTTAGATGAGGTAGATGCTCCTTTAGATGAGGCGAACAACGAACGATTTTTGAATGTGCTCAAGCCCTTTTTAGATTCGACACAATTCATTATTGTTACTCATAGCCGCAAGACCATTGCTATGGGAGATGCGCTCTATGGAGTTACGATGCAAGAACCCGGAATTTCGAAAATTGTTTCGGTTCGCCTATCTTCAGCCCACAACAGCATTGAGCACACCGACAAAAAGCTGGCAAGTGAATTGAACCAGGTATTAAATTAAGCATTGAATCTTCCGAATTACATCACGCTATTCCGAATTTTTTTAGTTCCAGCCTTTTTTAGTTTTTTGATCTACTACAATGCCGAACATCCAGCGTATAGACTTGTTGCACTTATTTTATTTTTAATTGCGGTTGCTAGTGATGCTTTTGATGGTATTGTTGCCAGGACCTTTCACAAGCAAACAGAACTTGGAACCTTTTTAGACCCCCTAGCTGACAAACTGCTGTTACTTTCTGGATTCTTTGGCTTTACGCTTTCCGCAAGCTTCAGCATTAAACCTCCGGTCTGGGTGATTATTGTGATTGTTTTTCGTGATTTATTTATCATTTGCGGGCTTGCCATTATATTTTTAACCACACGACAGTTACGGATCCGACCCAACATCCTCGGCAAACTAACCACTTTCTTTCAAATGCTCACGATCATTTTCGTGTTAGCCGAATGGGAATTCTCATCTTTCATATGGTGTGCGACAGTAGCTTTCACGATCGCATCGGCAATTGCTTATTTAATTCGCGGCATTAAACTCATTAACACTGTCTAAGTTGATCATGTTAATTTTAGCTTGACAAATTTCGTAATATAACTAATAATCATAATCAAGTTTAATAATTATTATCCTGCCTTCCCACGCAACCCTGGTGCTTAAATGGAAGATCAAATCCTGTATCAATTTTCACGCAACCAAGATGAAACCGTATACTTTACCCTCAGAGACTATAAAGACCGAAAATATCTAGACTTACGAGTTTTTTATCAGCCTAAAGATGGCGATGAAATGCGTCCCACCAAGAAGGGGATCACTCTTCCGCTCGATCTTCTCCCGGAACTAAAACGTGGGGTTTTCGCCTGTGAAAAGAAACTAGCAAATGGTGTCAAATTGTCACGATAATCCAATTTTTGCTTTACAAAAAGTGGCTAAGTCTGTATAATTACAAGTCTTAGAAAAAGGAGCTAGCCATGGCGGGAAAAAAGCGAATAGAGGCGAAACAAGAACACAAAGAAACTCAGAAAGAAACTCACGTGGAAAAGATTTCGCAAGAAAAGCAGAAAGCCTTAAAGCTTACGCTCAGCCAAATTGAAAAACAGTTTGGGAAGGGCGCCATCATGACGCTTGACCAAGGAAAATTAGCTGACATTATAGCCATTCCCACTGGGGCCATTACGTTAGACATTGCTACTGGTATTGGTGGAGTTCCGCGCGGTCGAGTAATTGAAATTTACGGGCCAGAAGGAAGCGGAAAAACGACCCTCACATTAAGCATTGCGGCACAAGTCCAAAAAACAGGCGGTGTAGCAGCATTTATTGATGCAGAACATGCGCTTGATCCCGCTTATTCTAAAAAACTGGGTGTGAAACTAGAAGATCTCCTTATCTCTCAGCCCGATTCTGGTGAACAAGCACTCCAAATCGTGGAAATGCTTGTCCGTTCTAATGCGATTGATTTGATTGTGATCGATTCGGTAGCAGCGCTGACTCCAAAATCAGAAATCGAAGGCGATATGGGGGATGCACAAATGGGTTTGCAGGCGAGACTCATGTCTCAAGCGCTTAGAAAACTGACTGCAATCATCAACCGATCTAAAACCTGTATTATTTTTATTAACCAGCTGCGTCAAAAAATCGGTGTCATGTTCGGAAACCCCGAAACGACGCCTGGCGGGAAAGCGCTCAAATTTTATGCATCAATGCGTTTTGATATTAGACGTATCGGATCCATTAAAAAGGGCGACGAAGTCACCGGAAATCGCGTCAGAGTAAAAATTGTGAAAAATAAGTGCGCAGCTCCATTCAAAGCGGCAGAATTCGACATCATGTTCGACGAAGGAATTTCCCGCTCATCAAGCATCATTGATCTTGCAGTTGAACATGGCGTACTGGAAAAATCGGGATCATGGCTTGCCTATAACCACGAAAAGCTAGGTCAGGGCCGTGAAGCAGTTCGTTATTTCCTCAAGGATAACCCAAAGCTCCTTGATGAAATTGAAGTTAAATTAAAAGAGAAAATCCTAGCAGGTGGTTCAGCAGAAAGCCATTCGGCCGTTAACGAACCTGCGGTCCCCTCTGAGTCAGAAGCATAACAAGTTTTCCTCAAAAAAACCCTAGAAGGGCAGGCAATCTGATACGGCGGACCGTTCATCCGCCGTATTTTTTTCTTTATGGTTTTGAAGGATAAAAATAATCCACAATTTAAGCAAGGTTATATTTATGCTGTCAGGCTTTTGGCGGCAAGTAAAAAAAGTGAGCGAGAATTACTCAGACGTCTTTCTGATAAAGGCTATCCCGTAGAGATTGCAGAACAAGTGATCGATGAACTTAAAACTCAAGGAATTTTAAGCGATCAAAAATTAGCACAAGAAACAGTACATTGGGCTATCCAGGCAAAGCGATATGGGCGAAATAGAATTGCGCTTCAACTTAGAAAAAAGGGCGTTCAGGCTAGTGAAATTACAAAAGAGCTTGAACAATATCCTAAAGCAATTGAACGTGAAACAGCACTTGCGCTTGCCGAAGAGCGTTGGATAAAACTCAAAAAAGTGGAACCGCAAAAAAGAAAAAAGCGTCTTTATGACTTTTTAGTGAGCCGAGGGTTTGATTTTGAAATATCACGGGAGATTGTAACGCAAATACAAGATAAACCTGATGAAAACTTCTGAAATTAGAAAACATTTTCTGGGCTTCTTTAAGACAAAGAATCATACGCTGGTCAAAAGCGATTCTTTAATTCCAAAGAATGACCCGACGCTTTTATTTACCGGTGCCGGAATGAACCAATTCAAGGATTACTTCTTGGGCTTAAGAACGGATTTAAAACGAGCGACTTCGTCTCAAAAATGCTTGAGGACCGGTGATTTGGATCAAGTCGGTAAAACACCCTATCATCATTCATTCTTTGAGATGCTTGGAAACTTTTCATTTGGAGATTATTTCAAAGAAGAAGCGATTGCATGGGCTTGGGAATTTCTGACCAAAGAAATGAAACTTTCTAAAGAACGCCTCTTTGTCAGCGTTCATGAAAAAGATGAGGAAGCTTTTGAGATTTGGCGTAAAAAAATTGGCATCCCAAAACAACTGATCGCAAGACTTGGAGATCACAGCAACTTCTGGCCGGCGGATGCACCAAAAGCCGGGCCGAATGGTCCGTGCGGGCCATGTTCTGAAATTTTTTTTGATCAAGGAGCCGACTATCCCGGAGCTTTAAAAAATAAATTTTGGGCTGACGATGAATCAGGCCGTTTCGCCGAAATTTGGAATTTGGTTTTCACTCAATTTGAACGGCAAGATAACGGAAAATTAACTGCGCTAAAAGCTAAAAATATAGATACTGGAATGGGGTTGGAGCGGCTTGCATGTGTACTGCAAAACAAAAAAACAAACTATGAAATCGATATATTTGAGCCCGTAAACAAGGGGGTTAAACAGAACCTTGATTTCAACCAGAAAGATACCGTTCCTTTAGAACATCTATACGCGATCAGCGATCACCTCCGTGCAATTGTTTTTTCTGTCACCGATGGCGTTATGCCGTCAAACGAAGGGCGAGGTTACGTGATTCGAAAATTGATTCGGAGGGCATTGTGGCGGGGGCATGAAATTCTAAACTCTCCACAAATAACATCTCATCGGTCGCTTGAAAAACCATTTCTTTATAAAGTGGTTCCGACAGTGATTGAGGTGATGAAAGACGCTTATCCTGAACTCGTTAATTCAGAATCAAGTGTTAGCGGAATTTTACAAACTGAAGAAGAGCGATTTTTGAACACGCTTCAAACGGGCTTAAGAATTCTGAAAGATAAACTGGTTCTCTTGAAAGGAAAAAAGACTTTGTCCGGAGAAATTGTTTTCGAGCTTTATGACACGTATGGTTTTCCGGATGAGCTGACACGGACTATCGCTAAAAAATCAGGGATGGAGATTGACGAAAAAGGTTTCGAAAAGTTGCTTGAGGAACAACGAAAACGGGCAAAAGCAGCAACTAAATTAGCGGATACCATTTTCTCTGTTTCTGATATTGATCAAGATCTTGTCAAACTTCCGGAAACTAAGTTTTTAGGCTATCAAACGCTGGAAGCCCAAGGGGAAATTTTATGGAACAATTTTTCCAATGAAAGAGGTGCCGTTGTTTTAGATCAAACTCCCTTTTATCCGGAAGGCGGGGGGCAGGTAGGTGACGCGGGAGTTTTAGAAGGAAAGGATTTTAAATTTGAAGTGACGGACACGCAAAAAAAAGAAAAAGTTATCTTACACTACGGAAAACTTTTAAAAGGGAAACCGAAGGCAGGAGATTCTTGTAAAGTTTCCGTCAACAAAGAACTCCGTGAAGCGACAAAACGGAATCACACAGCGACTCATTTGCTTCAGGCTGCCTTGCGGTCTATTCTAGGCACGCATATTCGACAAGTGGGATCACTCGTGAATCCCGAAAAGCTTCGGTTTGATTTTACGCATGGAAAGGCTTTGACCGATCAGGAAATCCGAAAAGTGGAAGAATGGGTCAACCAAGCCGTGCTTGAAAGTTCCGATGTACAGTCGAATCAACAAAGCTACGATACTGCTATGCGAAGCGGCGTACTTGCTTTCTTCGGAGACAAATATGGAGATGAGGTTCGCGTCATTGAAGTCCCAGGCCGGAGCAAGGAACTCTGTGGCGGCACGCATTGTCATCGAACGGGAGAAATTGGCGCTTTTGTGATTACGAGTGAAACGTCGGTCGGGAGCGGTACCAGACGAATCGAAGCGCTCACAGGAATGAATGCTGTAAATTACTTAAAGGAATTCCAACAGGCGATCGAAAAAATTTCTGAAACGTTGAAAGTAAATCCCGATCAAATCATAGAGCGCGTCGAAAAACTCCAAAAAAAAGTGAAAGAACTGGAGCGTTCGGGAGGATCATCAGGCGCAAATGCATCTGAAAAAATTGACATTGAAAACTTAATTCAGTCAGCAGAAACCATCGGGCCGGTTAAATTTATTACGAAAACGATTCCAGAAGAAGAAATTGCGTTTTTGCGCCAGACGGTTGACCAAATTCGGAACAAGGCAAAGCAAAGTGTGATTGCTCTCTTTTCAATTAAGGGTTCGAAAATCAATATGATTATAGGAATTACAAAGGATCTTTCAGATTCAAAATTGGATGCTAAAAACATGGCGCAAGCAGTCGCTCCTTTAATCGAAGGAAGTGCCGGGGGACGGAAAGAGTTGGCTCAAGGCGGGGGACGGAACATCAATGGAATTGAGCAAGCACTTAAAACGCTCACGAAATTGATTCGCGAGGAAACTAAAAAGTCATGATTATCAATTGGGATAAACAGGCACCAAAACGCTTGAACCGGACATTTACTTACGATTTGGACAAAGATTTGTTCAAAAAGGTAAATAAAATCCTTCAAGAGGTAAAACTTCGTGGTGATCGTGCGCTCTTGCGCTACACCAAAGAGTTTGACGGAATCGAACTCCCTTTGAAACGCCTTGCCGTAAGCCAGGGAGACATTAACCGGGCCTATGAGAAAATTAAGTTTGAATTTGTGCCGCTTCTCAAACAAGTCCGAGACAATGTAACCGCTTATTACGAAGCCGAGTTAAAAAAATCATTCTCAATAAAAGGAAAGGACGGAATTTATCTCGGTAAAGAATATCGGCCGGTTGAGCGAGTTGGTATATACATTCCTGGCGGAACTGCGCCTCTTGTTTCAACGGTTTACATGACAGTCATTCCGGCGAAAGTGGCCGGGGTTAAAGAAATATCAATCATGACGCCTCCGAATCATGAGACGGGTGATATTGATCCTCATATTTTGGCGGTTGCAGATCTTTTGGGTGTCAAAAAAATTTACAGAGCGGGAGGCGCTCAGGCCATCGCAGCGCTTGCTTTTGGAACCCGCACCGTCCAAAAAGTGGACAAAATAGTAGGTCCTGGAAATCAATACGTCACGGAAGCAAAGCGTCAAGTATATGGGTTTGTTGATATTGATATGGTAGCAGGCCCAAGCGAAGTCGCCATCTTAGCGGATTCGGAGGCTAATCCTAATTACGTTACATGCGATTTGTTGGCGCAGGCAGAGCATTTTGGAGGAACTTCTTACTTGGTGACTAATTCAAAAAAATTAGCTGAACTCATACGAAAGCGAGTTGAAGACTGCGTCATTATTTTGGTAAAAAACTTAAGAGAAGGATGTGATGCTGTTAATGAAATCGCACCGGAACATCTTGAAATAATGACTCACGAGCCGGAACAGTGGTTGAAACACATTTCACATGCCGGAGCCATTTTTCTAGGCGCTTATTCTCCCGCAGTGATCGGAGACTATATCGCTGGACCAAGCCATGTGCTTCCGACGAGTGGTACAGCACGCTATTTTTCACCGCTTAGCGCAGCTTCGTTTATCAAAAGCACGCAAGTCATTAGTTACACGAAAGAAGCTCTAGCCAAAGTAAGGGAACCGATTCGAAAACTAACAGAAATGGAAGGTTTGATTCTTCACAGAATTTCTATTGAGTCACGTTTTATTGATTCTTCACAAAAAATGGAAAAAGCAGAGGACGGAAAGGAAAAAACAAATGCCTAGCAAAAAACGCGCTGCAACTGTTTCGCGGAATACACAAGAAACGCAGATTCGAATATCGCTTATCATAGGCGGAGAAGGAAAATCCCATATTCAAACAGGGCTTCCATTCTTAAATCACATGTTAACCAGTCTTTCTAAGCATGGTTTGCTTAACTTAACCGTTAGCGCCAAAGGAGATTTGGATGTTGACATTCATCACACCAATGAAGATGTTGGAATTGTTTTGGGCCAAGCTTTTGCAAAAGCCTTAGGGAAAAAGGAAGGACTCCGTCGATTTGGTTTCTTCAGTATTCCAATGGACGAAGCGCTTGTACGGTCCAGCCTTGACTTTTCGGGAAGACCGTCATTTCTGGTTTTGAAAAGCAAAGGCGTTAAATTTTCAAGGCTTGAAACTTACTCATTCCACGATGCGACCGAATTCTTAAGAGCTTTCGCGCAGCACGCTGGCATTAATCTCACAATTGAAATTGTAAGCGGTGAGGATTCGCACCACATCATTGAAGCTATGTTCAAAGCAACAGCTAAAGCACTAGACATGGCTACTCAGCGCGATGTTCGAGTGAAGGGAATCCCTTCAACAAAGGGAGCTTTATAAGCTACAGAAAATGAAAACTAACGAAACAATCGGGATCATTGATTATGGCATGGGCAATCTCCGAAGTGTCAGCAAGGCGATAGAACACTTAGGGGGAACCGTCTACGTTGGAAGTGAGCGCAAAAAACTGGAAAGAGCCCGAAAATTGATTGTGCCCGGCGTAGGCGCTTTCGGTGACGCAATTGGCGAACTAAAAAAACGCGGATTAATCAAGTTGATTCAGGAAGCCGCGAAAAGCGGGAAGTTTGTTTTGGGAATTTGCTTGGGACTACAACTTTTTTTTGAACGAAGTGCAGAAAGTCCAGACGTCAAAGGACTTGGGATTTGGAAAGGGGCTGTCAAACGCTTTCGAATTTCAAAACGAAGCAACCTTAAAATCCCTCATATGGGATGGAACCAAGTAAGATTTCAAAAATATTCACCGCTCGTTTCGCGTGTTAAAGATGATTCATATTTTTATTTTGTTCATTCTTACTATGCCGTTCCAAAAGATGAAAATCTTATTTTAGGAGAAACAGCCTACGGGGTCCCTTTTCCTGCCATGTTATCGGCAGGCAATATTTTTGCGGTTCAGTTTCATCCGGAAAAAAGTCAAAACGCAGGGCTTCAAATTCTCAAAAATTTTATTCGTCTTTAACCATGTTGATTATTCCCGCGATCGATCTTCGAGAAGGAAAAGTTGTAAGATTAACCAAAGGTGCTTTTGATGCCGAGACCGTTTATTCGGCTTCACCNCCGGNCGTCATGCAAAAATGGCAGCGTGAGGGCGCTCAATTAGTTCATGTCGTGGATCTAGATGGTGCTCGGGATGGCGTGCGACGTAATTTGGGTTCACTTAAAAATATTTTGGCTGTTGCAAAAGCCCATGTCCAATTCGGGGGCGGTTTACGGACACATGAAGCAGTCCAAGAAGTTTTAGCAACTGGCGTTTGGCGAGCAGTAGTGGGAACCAAAGCGCTCGATATCACTTTTGTTAAAAAGTTGATTCAAAAATTCAAAGAACGCGTTGCAATTGGAATTGACATACGAGATGGTTTGATTCAAACGGAAGGGTGGCAGGCAAGCGAATCAAAATACACGCCTGAAAAATTTTGTAAAGAACTTGAAACGATTGGCGTTAAAACCATCATTTGTACCGATATCACTCGTGACGGCACTTTAAAAGGACCCAATGTGGAACTCATTAAAAAGTTACTCCAAACAACAAAAATGAACGTGATCGCTTCGGGAGGGATTTCAAATCTGGCAGATCTAAAGCAACTTGCTGACATACAAACCAAAAATTTTGAGGGAGTGATCGTTGGTAAAGCGCTTTATGAGCAAAAATTCACACTCCCCGAAGCAATTGATCAATTTGGAGATCGAAAATAAGAATGACAAAGTCTATTTTTCATTCCATCGTAGAAGGAAGAGAATGGTCCTGGTCCGTTATTGGACTTATCGTCATATTGATAGGACTTATTATTCGCAGTGCGCTATTGAGAGATATTTTGTTGGGAATGAAAATTAGAAATCAGAATTGGTATCGTAGAACACAGGAGCACTATCAAGGGCGAGCCATCATAGGCTGGATTTTTTTTATTCTTTTCGCCGTTGGAACGATGCTACTTTGGCGGTTTGAAACATTTTTTCTGCGCTATTTTACCATTGTTCAATGGGTATCGATCTTGGCTGCTTTGTTTGTATTGTCTTTATTTTGCCATTTAAGAGCTTACGCTAAAGCCATTGTAGAAGCGGTTCAAGAAAATGTTGCAATGGATAAGGACATTTAGGACGTGCTTACGCGTCGAATCATCCCATGTTTGGATGTTAAAGAAGGAAGGGTGGTAAAGGGGGTCAAATTTGTCAACTTGCAAGACGCGGGAGATCCGGTTGAATGTGCAAAAGCTTACGACCGGGCAGGGGCTGATGAACTTATATTTTTAGACATTACAGCCTCCTATGAGGCGCGGCCAATAACGCTTCACATGGTAGAACAAGTTGCAGAGTCCATTTATATTCCTTTCACGGTTGGGGGTGGAATAAAAACGATTGCGGATATACGCGCTCTTTTAAAAGCTGGGTGCGACAAAGTTTCGCTCAATACAAGTGCAGTTCAAAATCCTCGTTTGGTTCGCGAAGCAAGCAAACGTTTTGGGAGTCAGTGCATTGTGGTAGCCATTGACGCGAAACAAGAATCCAAAAACAAATGGCGCGTCTATACCCATGGAGGGCGCAATACAACGAAGTGGGATGTTATCAAATGGGCGAAACACGTAACGCAACTGGGCGCGGGTGAAATTCTTTTAACCAGTATGGATCGCGACGGAACAAAAAGCGGTTATGATGTTGAATTGACAAAACGAGTCTCTGATGCCGTTACGGTTCCGGTAATTGCTTCCGGAGGCGCAGGGTCACTTCAAGATTTTTATGACGTATGCAAAAAAGGGAAAGCAAACGCTGTTCTAGCAGCTTCTATTTTCCATTTCGGTCAATATTCGGTACAAGAAGTAAAACGTTACTTATCACGGAAAGGAGTGAAAGTCAGACTTAAGGACTAAATAAAATGACCAAATTTAAATTCGATCAAAATGGATTAATGCCAGCTATCGTACAAGATTATAAAACGCATGAGGTACTCATGCTGGCTTACGTAAATCAAACCGCTCTCAAAAAGATGCTTTCGATCGGGAAGACCTGTTTTTACTCCAGATCTCGTAAAACATATTGGATTAAAGGAGAAACCTCAGGCCACATTCAAAAAGTCAAACAAATTACAACCGATTGTGATCGGGATACTTTGCTCATTCAGGTCAAACAAATAGGTGGGGCTTGCCACTTAGGTTACCGAACCTGTTTCGTACATTTATTAGACAAAAAAGGAAAAATTAAAAAAGTAACACAAAAAAAAGTATTTGACCCAAAAAGCATTTACTAATCATGACAAACGTTTATCCAGATTATTCTGAATTTCGAAAACATTTAAAACGGGGAAATATGATTCCCGTATCAATGGAGCTTCCTGCCGATTTAGAAACGCCTGTTTCTGTTTTTTTAAAATTAGCTCAAAAAAAACAAAGCGCTTTTCTATTAGAATCAGTCGAGCTGGAAGAAAAATTGGGGCGGTTTTCTTTAATCGGTATGGACCCAGATGCTACTTTAGAATATAAAAATGACACATGCATATTTTCAAATACTAGTTCTCGAAATAGAAAACAAAAAGTTAAACTTCTCGATGCCATTCAAACGACCCTTAAACATTATCAATTTATACCGGACCCATCCTTGCCGCCGCTTGTCGGAGGATTGGTCGGCTACATCGGCTATGAACTTGTTCAACAATTTGAGGATGTGAAATTCAAAAATAAAAAAGGTTTGGCGGTCCCTGATGCCGTTTTGTTTTTTCCGACCAATCTCGTTGTCTTTGACCACATCAAACATCAGCTTAAATTGATTCATTTAGCAATCGTCCGCGGATCCCCTGAACGCGCTTATCGAAAAGCGCTATGTGAATTGAGAGCCATGCAAACAAAACTAAATCAGACCATTCGAAATAACACGCAAGTTAAAAAGTATCAAAATAAACCGGCAGAGTTAAAGTCTAATGTCGGACAAAAACAGTTTGAACATATTGTCCAAAAAGCCAAACAACATATTCGTGCTGGAGATTGCATTCAAATCGTTCTCTCAC
>JGI1358J11329_10000828_pt1 | contig 26787 bp, 24 predicted proteins | sample Subgroupgradi54m_FD_11329 | JGI IMG/M metagenome (IMG submission 11329)
TNTCATGATACCACGTGGGAAACCGGTACAATCGTTGCTTCTCTTAAAAAAGACGTAAAACCTGGAGAAATTGTCTATTTTTCTTTTCTTCTGGAAGCGCCCTCAATACCAAAGCAATATCTTGAAAAAATGGCACTCTATTCGGTGGAAGAAAAAATAAAAGAATCTGAATTTATGCTTCCGGTTCTTGTAACAAGTACACCTCAAGAAAACATTACACTTCCAAGTGAGACGCCACAGCCATCCGCACCACCTCAACAACCACTTCCAACATCAGTTGCACTTGCAGATACACCAATTCATTCTCAGAATATGCAAAGCGCAGAACAGGCGAATAGTTCACAAATGCTAGCTCCTTCAGGAATTATTAACGACCCCGTTGATCAAGAAAAAATAATTCGGATTGGTGTTACCAGTACTCGTGAACCTATTCGCTTAACAGCGAACAAAGAATATGAAATTCGTGACATAAGTGGAACACTTTATTCGACGGAAAGTGTTGGAGCTGTAGCGACTGTCTCATTTGATTTTTTGAATAAAGTCTACATTGTTATCACGCCAACAAAAACAGTTAACATACCAACACCTCCACGTTTTACTGGAACCGTGCCGCAAGCGAATGGTGCCCCTGATCAAGATACGATTTTTGAAATTCTTTCCTTCAATAATCGTCCGGCGTGGAGCTCTACATTAAATGATAATACATTTAGAGGGCTTATCGAGATTCGATACACGGACGCGACTGATCGTGTGTGGGTTGTTAATGAACTTCTTTTAGAGAGCTACTTGAAAGGTATCGCAGAAACGTCAAATAATTCTCCCTATGAATATCAAAAAGCACTTATTATCGCTGCTCGTACCTATGCTCAATATCATATCAATCGAAATACAAAATACTCCGGTGAATTCACTATGAAATCAACTGATGCTGATCAAGTGTATCGAGGATATGGAGCGGAAAAAAGACTTCCCAACGTTGCTCGTGCAGTACAAGAAACCCGCGGTGTTGAGGTATTTGCGAACGGTGAACTCGTGATCACACCATATTACTCACAAAGCGATGGAAGAACTCGTGCATGGGAAGAGGTATGGGGTGGTGGTCCGAAATCGTGGCTCGTAAGCAAGGAAGTAGCGAGTGATAAGGGGCTCCCAATGCTCGGTCATGGGGTGGGCATGTCTGCGCGCGGCGCGCTTTCCATGGCTCTTGATGGGAAAACGTTTGAAGAGATTCTAAAATATTTTTATACCGGTGTGGATTTGAGAAAAAGATATTTGTAATCAAAATTTTAAATGTAACGAAGAGATATGAGAGAAACTCCTGAAGTGCCATCAATCCCGAAAAGAGCTACGAAGAAACAATTACTTCGTCAGCAGGAACTTCAAAAAAGAGAGCATTCCAAAAGTGTGTATACTGGACGAGGAAAATTACGAACATTACCGACGGAAACAATTAATTCTCATGAACAGGCCATAGCAATCATACGGACGGCTAAAGAACTCATACATTTCTTGGAACATAGCCCTCTCTTTTTTGGAAATGCACATGCGGGACTCGATCATTCAGAACATATCATTAAAAGAATTGAACTTTCTTTGAAATTGCGATGTTCACGATTAGCCCCTGAGCAACTTGGAGTAAGGGGAAAAGTCGCTTCATTCATGAAGGGATGGAAACGAAAAGACAGACCAACCGTAAAAAACGAAGAGTATCAACACTATCTTCAAAAAAAATATCCAGATCTTCATTTTTCTCAACGTGAACTCGATCGTATTTCTCAAAAAATACCAGTAGATATTTTTGGATCTCTTGATGAAAGGATTGAGCGAGTTATCTTGTTACTAAATTCATTTGAAGGTATGGAGACTCGTTTTTCATGCGCTGGTCATAATGACACTGGTAGCGGGTATAGAAAAATATATATTTCTTTTTCAACTCACGATAAAAAAATAGTAGATACAATAGGATCCTTTATTTCAACTTACAAAGATAAAAATATTCAGATAGATTTTGAAGACGAAAGCGATGGGAAATATCGTATTGCGTACACTATCGAACAACCGCCAAGTAAATGGATACAGAAACATAAACTTCGGACAGCAGAGCAGATGTTTGCAGATGGTAAGGAGAGAGTTGCAAGAATCATTGGTAAGCCAATTACTATTGAAGTAAAGGATGGAAAAAATTTTCTCGAAAAGCTCTCCTCGATAATTATTGGGCATATCCGTACTATAGGAGAAGAAAAAAAAGACGAGATCGAGAGCCTAGAAAAATTATTACCGAGTGTAGAAGCAGAGACTGAATGGAGAGAGTATTTTCTTTCCCGTGAAGCGAAAGCAAGAGGGGATTCATTTTTGAATGCATTAGAAGTGACACTACAACCACTTCGCGAGAAGGGTGATCATTGACAGAACCCCTTTCTTCCTATAGGGTAGGGGCGTATGGATATTAAAGATATATTTTTTCACGCGGCAGAGAAAAAAGCATCCGACGTGCATATACTCGTCGGCAGGAGTCCCATTCTCAGAATTGACGGGACTCTTTTTGAGATGGAAGGCATGAAACCATTTGATCATAAAACGATCCAAGAGCTCCTCAGTGGTATTCTTACCTCTGATGAACAAAGAATATTTAACGAAGAAAAAGAAATTGGCTGCATCATTGAATGTGGAGAGAGTGGTCGGTTTCGAGTAAATGCCTATTGGGGGCAAGGAACACCGACAATCGTAGCTCGACACATATCGCTTCGTATCCCATCAATGGAAGAGATAGGTCTTTCCCGTGTTGGGCATACGCTCAGTAAATTTCGACAAGGCCTTGTATTGGTCACCGGAAGAAAAGGAGTAGGGAAATCAACAACACTCGCGGCGATTATTGATCATATCAACACATACCGAGCTGAACATATTATTACATTCGAAGATCCCATAGAATATGTGTTTGGGGCAAAAAAATCAATTATTATGCAGCGGCAACTCGGAAGAGATTTTCGTTCATTCCATGAGAGTCTTAAATTTGTACCACGTCATGACCCGGACATTATTGTTGTTGGAGAGATGAGAGATGTTGAAACGATATCCGCAGTGATCACGCTGGCAGAAACGGGACATCTTATATTTTCCACACTTCATACATGCAATGCCGCTCAAACCATTAATAGAATTATTGATGCATTTCCGGTTCATCAACAAACACAAATCAGGCTTCAGCTCTCATTAACTCTTCGCGGAGTTATATCTCAACAACTTATCAGAAAGGTAGACGGAGGACGTGTTGCGGCACGTGAAATCTTAGTGAATACTCCCGCTCTTGCTCACTGTATTCGAGAAGGAAAGATAGAACAAATTCCTTCGATCATACAAACTGGCGCAAGCGAAGGGATGGTAACAATGGACAAGAGCCTTCTTGAGTTGTATCGAAGTGGAGTTATATCTCAAGAAGATATGTTTGAATATATGGTTGATGATTATAGTGTGTAATTCACGTTTTTTGAGTTGTGGGTTGAAAGTATAGTGTAAAAGTACTATACTTTTACTACTGTGAAATATGCCTCTGTAGTTTAATGGATAAAATCCGTGGCTTCGAACCACGTGATGGGGGTTCGATTCCCTCCGGAGGCACCAGCCTTTGCCAAGGCTTCGGTCGGCGAGGAGTAAACAAAAAAATAATCATACTAAAAAGACTCGTGAAACACGAGTCTTTTTAGTATTGAGAAACTTTCTTTATTTTTTTAGAAGTCCTCCCCACTCAACGAGCGTAAATCCTTTTCGCGGGATAGAAGAGAGGTGTTGCGGTTCAATAGACAATGGTTTTTGTAAGCCTTCAAAGTCAAGGAATATGCGAATCATGGTATCAGGCAGTGGTTTCACTGTAAGTGGCGCAAGAGTGTTCATGTCGTGCGTTGAAAGCCAGGATAATCGTATGTATGGCGTATGTGGCATTTTCCCAAGCCAGAACACGAGGAACTCATCAGATTCTTTTTGGTTGAGTCCCAAGAGATTCAGGTGTGAACGAAGTGTTTTTTCGAGGTCTTTTTGAGCAACGATAAATCCTTGCTTCCATGCTGGGTAAGAGCCATGTCCTAAGCCTTCCCAGTATAACGACCCATAGACAGTACCATCCGATGTTTTAAGTGTGCCATCTGGGTTTGCATGAACAGCCCATCCATTACCATATGTTGGTTCAGATATTCTGATCTTTGCGCCGACGGAAACAGTAATGTCTGTCGGTTGTGTCGGATAGAGATAGATGACTGGCTTACCGCACTCCACCTGCGGTCCATAACTTGTGCCGTTGTATAGGAGCGCTCGACCAAACATATCTTTAAAGATAACGACGGGGTGTTTTGTAGTCCATTTTTTATAGGGGAGTGCGTTCTCAGACGAGAGCTTTACGACGTCATACACTAATTTCAGAAGTGGACTATTCGTGTCTTTAAATTCGTAGATTGCTCCAAGAGATGTCATGCCGGTTTGTATCAACTCCGTAGTTGTTGGATCCGTAAGAATTGGTGTTCCTCCACCTGTTCCGCATCCTCCTGTTGAGATTTGTTGGTATGCTTCTTTATTTATACTCCCATTATTCCAAGTCGCTTTAAGAACGGAATCATCACTCAGAATGAGTGGAGTGTAATCATAGCTACCCATAAGTCCATTTATATTTCGGAGGTAGTAATTATGAGTTGATGCGCCTGGCATTGTTTCAATCTTGTCACTGCCTTCATACAATGCTCCAATCGATGGTATGTCAGTAAGTTTGGTGAGTTTTTCATAAAAATCTTTCGATGGAAGAAATCCGGTTCCTCTTTCCTGGCGTGTGAGTTTCCCTGTTTGGTAGTCTATTTCATCAGGTATCTTGAGTGGTGCGTATTCTTTTTCATGATCAATCGTCATGAGAGGGTTGAGTGTGGGGCCGTTGTACTTCCCGTCAGATTCAAAAAAATCCGGTGACATTTTTTGAAGAAGGGAATATCCTTTTTCAGTCTTCATGATATATGCGAGCTGCGCACATATATACATACAGGGACCATCAACGGGTATCTCGGCGATCAATATATCAGATGATCCATCGACACCGGTTTTGTAATATTTTACCTTAGGGTCACCACCTGAAAAATTTCCTTTCTCTTCTTCAGTATAAGAGAAGAGTTTGAGATCTTCTGGCAGTACGATTGGTGTAGGAAGCCACAAGAGAGTTACTTCCTGTGTAGTCTGTTTAGCCAGTTCGAGTAGAGGTGGTGGGATCGAATTCGTGTTTTTCTGTACGGTAGCGGTATCAGAGTGTTGCGTATAAAAAACATACGCAACGCCAGCGGCTCCAAGAAGGAGACCGATGACACATGCCGAGATGCTTATCAAAATAGTCTTGGATGTCTCATGAGTCATAGAGGAATATTATTTTATATTACGGAATTCCCACCCTCGGGTATCTCCTTATCTGGAACGGATATTTTTCTGCTGAAAAATTCCTCTTTTTCCTGCCGTCGCAGTCCATATGTCCCGATAAAGAGATACCGTCGGGGGAGTTGGGAATCTAAAGGATGTTAGTGATTCATACTCAGTATTCTACTCGTGCAAGGGGAAAAAGAGAATAGGTCCTACTTCGGTTTGGCGGAGAAAATCTTTCATGCCAGCATAGAGAGTGTCGAGGATGCGTTTTTTTTCTTTGCCACGAGATATCTCAGGTTTCATCCTCACTGCATGGTGAGGAAGGATAAAAAGTTCAAGCCCTTCATCAGTAAATGAACCCGCAACAAGAATCCCTTCTTGTGTCTGAGGAGAAAACATCTGGTCAAACACAAGATTCCCCATTGAGTACACAATCGGTTTGCCACGATACACTTCCATATCTTGAATAACATGCGGATGCGCGCCGACAACGATATCCGCACCGGCATCGATCCAGCGTTTTGCGAGTTTCTCTTGCTGCGGTGAGTGTATGCGCGCATACTCAACGCCCCAATGGGGGAATATGAGGACTCTCTGATTAGAATCTTTTTTGAGATCACGAATGAGAGTGGTTATATCCTTGGTATCTACATCAAGTGCGTGAATACCAATAACATGGAGTGTTATTCCATTCCCCTGGATATGTCCGACAGTTACATTCTCAACATTTTTTGGATCACCAATAGCGAGAATACCCGCCTCATGTAGAAGACGTCGTGTTGTGGTCAGTCCCTTCTTTCCTTGGTTAAAAGTATGATTATTTGCAAGACTGACGCCAGAAATATGTAAAAAACGCAACGCGTGCAGTGTCTGTGGCGGGAAATTGAATACAAGATTGTTTGGTTCAGTATCATCGGGGACGGGCTTGTCACTGATGGGTCCTTCCAGATTTACAAGACTGGCATCAGTACCCCAAAAGACACGTTCACCAAGTCTGTCAAACAGTTTCTCAAAGCCACTTTTTAGATAGGTATGCGCCACAAAACGTCCGAACATCATATCACCTCCGAGCATAAAGCTTACTTCATGTGTCCCTGTCACTTGTGGTCCTCTTTCATACCATCCGAATACATGAGTGGTTGTTTCCATATCAACGTTATGCGCAAGAATTCCACTGTTTGTATGATCAAAGAGTATAAATTTTTCAGTGCCCCGGCTTTTCGCCCAGCGCGTAAGGAGGTTGAGCGCCGCGGGGGAATCGGTTTCCGCCTTTGTCATGAGTGTTACACTATCCACTTGTTGCAATGCGCGTATACTGAGATTGTCATGGAGACGGGCAAGCGCGGCTCCTTGATAATGAGAAAAATCAACAGAAGCAACCATGATACACTCTCCACAGGTATCTGCGAGAACATCGTGAAGGCGCCGTACTTCAGTGTCAGTCGTATCCATTGTAAGTATAATAGGCACGATCTGCGCGTGAGGGAATGTGCGTTTTATATCTCCAAGAATAAGTTTTATGCCATGTTCTTTGTCAAAACTTGAAGGTTTCTTTACGGCGGCATGTGCAGCCTCAAGTGCATTGAGTGTTTCTTTATTGGGTTGCACGTTTCCATCGGCAGTTTCCCAAATACGGTCACTTATTTGTATGTGTGCCTTACCGGCATTAAAATGATTGGGTGATACGATGATGACTGTATGAATGTTCGTTGTGTCCAAGCGCTGTGCTACAGTCGAAAAAAGTGCCTCCCGTCGTTTTTTTACCAAATCATGATGAGGCACAACAATACCACTGATTATGGAGTCTCTCACCTCAATGTTTGTTGGCGTGCGTGTAAATAACTGAAGACCCGTCAAGCTCCCAAGAGCAACAATAGCACCACTTAAAAAAATACTTTTTATCATACCATGCATTATACCTTATTCTTCATACGTTGACGGGATTGGATGTTTGTCAGTGTCAGAAGTTCTTGCTACTATTGAATATATGAAAGAATTTGCAAAAAAGGTAGGTGTTGAAGGAGGGCGGCTTGCTCAGGTGGTTATGGGAAAAGGGGAACAGGTGAAATTTCAACGCGATGTGGAAGCGTATCTCAAAACACACCCTCGAAAAAAGGAAAAAGAAGCGCAAAAGGCGGTATTTCAAGAAAGACTTAAAGGCGTGCAAGAAGAAATCAGACTTTCAGGAAAACTGGCTCCTGATTCAAAGGAATATTCCGCATTTCTTGGAGCCCTCAAAGAGATATGCGGTCCTGAGCTTGGAAAGCAACTCAAGAAGGACGCAAGTGATCCTACTCTTTCTTCTCGATGGTCATCTCCGCCAAGTGCTCCGGTAACACCCGGAGATGTGCGAAGGCAGACAGCGCACTATCAAGCGTATTTAGGAAAAACATTGCAAGGAGTTAATGCGGCTAGAATCGACACGCATCTTAAGGGAAAGAGCGTTGTGTTGGGTGACTGTGTTCAAAATACTCGTCTCGTCGGTAGTCTTGCAGAGAGATTCAGCAAACATCCTGATATATTTATATCAGGAGATATACAAGCGACATTGAAATCAAACCCGGCTTTGCGGATGGAGTTAGGAAAACTTCTTCTTGCAAAAGAACAGCTCGAACGTCATGAAAAAATGTTTAAAAAAGAATTACACCATGAAACAGCGCTAGAGAAACTTAAAGAAGAAGCACGAGAGACTTTGACGATTATGGTATGGAAGGCGCCGGTTGATTGGTTGAAAAGTATCGGTGCGAGTGCGTTTCGTCCAAGCGTCCCAAGCACCATTGCAATGTTTGGAGCAACCGCAGGCTTTCTTACAAAAGAGGTTGTCAGTGGGAGTAAACTTTTGATACGCGCGGCACAAACACTCGGCACCTATGCAGGAACAAAATTGTAATTAACGTATTGTATGGCTATGGAAGGAGTAAAAAAATTTGGGAAAGAACTTTTTGACACTACCCGAGGACGTGGTGAAGATGTGAAGTTTCGCAAAGAAGTTGAACAGTATTGCAAGGACCATTCCGGCATAAAAGAGAAAGAAGCGCAAAAAATTCTCCTTGATAAACGATTGGAAGATCTGAGTGAAGAGATTCGGTTAAGTCGTACATTAAAGACGGATTCTAAAGTCTATCGTCGATTTTTTGGAGCACTTCGTGAAGTATGTGGCGATGTTCTTCTCGCAAAAATAAGAGAAGAGGCAAACAAAGCAGGAGGGAGTTGGGTAGCTCCCCCCCTTAGCAGAGTATTCCCGGGACATATACAGGCAAAGAAAAATGAATTGAAAACAGACCTTGTAAAAAAATATAAAACAGTTCCGCAAGAAAAGATTGAGGACATTCTCACTGCAAGCCCCACGGCCCTAAAAGATATGATTGACACGACAGGACTTATTGGTAAGCTTGCCGATCGTTTTAGAGGGGATGCAACAATCAGCGCGTCAACTGATCTTGCACGGACATTTAGACGCTCACCGCAGACCATGGTTGATCTTGGGAAAATTCTTCAGGCACAAGAATCCCTTTCTCGGCATATCAGAGGACTAGAAAAACAGGTACACTGGGAGAGAACGCGGGCAGATATGCAAAAGTGGGGCAAAGCGGTACTTATGGGAACATTCAAAATAATCAGCGTGTCTCTTCGCGAGACAACCAGAGCACTTTTAGGGATAGTTAATGGTGTGTTCGGGCTCGGAAGTCGAGGGGGGAAGAAACTTTTAAGAGAAGTCGATAAGACAGTGCTCCGTGCATTTTGGGGGCCTGACGCGTGGAAGGAAAAAAAGAAAGATAAAGATAAAGATCACTAATGTATATGAAAAAACAAGATCCTAACGAACTTGAACATCTCATCACGGCATCATATTTAAAAGATGCGCAAAAGCGTGAATTACTTTTGCTCTTACGAAGAGAGGGACAGACTGAGATTTTTTTTCAACGGTTTAATGAACTCCTCATGGAGGAGATTTCCAGCCGAGAGCAACAGTTTACTCAAAGCATTGCGCGCTTCGAAGAAGAGGAAACCGGTATTTCTCGAGAGATACAGCGGAAACGGAGTGATCTTGAGGAGCAAGTAGCCCGAGAGCTTGCCACGATTGATCCAGCCGATTTTACCAAAAAAGAAACAATCTGGGATGAATATTATGCGAGTATTGAGCAGTTAGAAAAAGAATATGAGACACAGGTAAAATCGATTGTTTCTTCCATTACAAAAAGTGCAATGCAGAGATAGGCGTGGAAGTGGGGTTGACTTTTCTAGTAAAAGAGGGTATACTTATTCGTATTCTAAAGAGGATATGCGCGCCGTTAGCTCAACTGGCAGAGCAGGGGCCTCTTAAGCCCAAGGTTAGGGGTTCGATTCCCTTACGGCGCACCAGCCCACGCCGAGGCTTCGGCTGGCACGGTCAGTGATTTAAGGGTAGACATTTTATTTGAGTTCGGCACATATGACGGATTCAAAGGAGGTGTCTAGCAAGAGAGGAGGGGATATTCACATGTTGGCAAGCATCAAGGGATTTTTCGGCGGGACGACACTGGGTCGATATCTTATCACTATTTTTGTTATCATTGCTCTTTTAACGATTTGGCCATCCCTTCCCGGTGATATTCTTGATTTTGTTTGGGGGCGAGTCACATTCGCGCTTGGGCATTTATTCGACAAAGGGAAGGAGTTATTTCAATGGATCGCCTTTGGTTTTGCTCTCTATCTTTGGTCACGAGCTATGGATCAAGGGCATAATAGAGGTGGTGGAGGTCATTAAACGGCAAAGGAGCACAATGAGGCTCCTTTTTATTATGTAAGTTAAAACAAAAAGACTCGTTTTACCGAGTCTTTTTGTGTTGTCAGGCTGCGTCATGAACCTTTAATGGCTCAATAAGGGGCGGCCCATCGCCATGGCCATTACTGACCCGTGGCGAAGCATGACACTATTTTTTAAGAGCATCTTTGAGTCCTTTTCCTGCTTTAAAACGAGGAACAATACTTGATGGAATCTCAACTTTTTGAGAAGGATTTTTTGGATTAATACCCATGCGTCCTTTTCTCATTTTTGCGAGAAATGTCCCAAAACCAGTGAGCGTAAGCTCATCTCCATTTTGCAATGTTTTTGTTACGAATTCAATAATTGATTCGACAACATCTTCCGCTTGTTTTTTCGTTAAGCTGACTTTTTCAGCCAAGTAGTTAACGAGGTCTGCTTTCTTATGCTTTGTCATATGTCACCTCCTTTCTGTAAGAGGTTATGAATAAAAGTTTATACGTGAATATTACACTTCAATAATACGTTGGATACGCTCGATGTGAGTAGCATGTTTTGTCGCCGTGTCAATCTTTATAAGTACTGAATTAAACACAACAGTCCCACTATCAGGAATTTCATGCTTGATCGGCATCTGTGTAAGATATCCGCCAATGCCAGCTTCATAATCAAGACCGATCATTGAATCGCGAATACCCACCATGCCAACATCAGTGATATAGGCCGTTCCTTTTGGGAGCACTCGTTCATCAGCAGTCGGAATATGGGTATGTGTTCCCAGTACGGCAGAAACTCGTCCATTCGCATAGAGACCGAATGCATTTTTTTCTGATGTCACTTCTGCGTGGAGATCAACAATAATCCCAGAAAGAGGCTCTTGTGCGTATTGAGCAAGAATCGCATCCAAGGTTCGAAAAGGGCAGTCGAGGTTGTCCCTCATAAAAACTCTACCCATCAAGTTTATCACAAGGATTGATTTTGTGCCAATAGAAAGGATTTTTGCACCTTCCCCGGGGTTGGATGACGGGTAGTTTGCCGGTCGGATGAGAATGGAATTTTTTTGTTCCATAATACCGATTGCTTCACTTTTTGACCAAATATGATTTCCTGAGGTACAAAAATCTACGCCAGCAGCAAGAATTTCATCAAGTGTTATTTGAGAAACTCCTTTTCCGTGAGCGAGATTTTCCGCATTCGCGATAACAGCGTCAAGTCCAAGTGATTCTCTCAGGCCGGGGAGAAGAGCTTTTACTGCTTTTCTTCCGGGTTTCCCCATGATGTCACCGATAAAAAGAATGTTTAATGTCATAGTATTGTTTTTTCTATCTGGCGTATTCGATAAATCGTTTTTCGCGGATCAGTGTTACTCGAAGTTCACCCGGGTATTGGAGTTCCGTTTCAATGCGCCCCGCGATATTTTTTGCAAGCTTAAAAGCTGAAAGATCGTCAATATCCTCAGGCTTTACAAAGACTCGAATTTCACGCCCCGCTTGGATCGCATATGCTCTGTCAATACCGTCGAAACTCGTGACAAGATTTTCAAGTTCACTGATGCGTTGAACATATCGTTCGGCAGTATCACGGCGTGCTCCCGGTCTGCTTGCAGAGAGTGCGTCAGCAACTTTTACAATAACACCTTCGAGCGAATGAGGGCTGTCTTCGTGATGCGCGATACACATATATGCGACTTCTTCGGGGAGGTTAAATTTTTTCAATATGTCATAGCCGATTTGAGGATGACCACCTTGCACCTCATGATCAACTGCTTTTCCAATGTCATGAAGAAGACCGCCTTTCTTACTAACGGCTACGTTTGCACCAAGTTCTTCAGCAAGAAATGTAGCGAGGTACGCCACTTCCATAGAGTGAAGAAGAGCATTTTGTCCAAAACTGGTGCGATATTTAAGGCGTCCAAGGATTTGGATAAGTTTCGGATCAAGCCCGGTAATGCCAAGCGCAAACACTGAATCTTCACCTGCCTTTTTAATGTCACCTGAAAGTTCTTGTTTTGCCTGTTCGACATATTCCTCGATACGACCGGGATGGATACGACCATCTTTAATAAGTTTTTCTATGGCAATTTTCGCGACGTGGCGTCTAATAATACTAAAACTTGAGAGAGTGATCGTTTGCGGTGTATCGTCAACAAGAATTTCAACACCCGTTAAATTTTCTATTGCCTTGATGTTTCTTCCTTCTTTTCCTATAATACGCCCCTTCATTTCATCAGAAGGAAGGGGAACGGCGGTCGTGGTTACTTCTGATACGACAGACATAGCGCATCGTTGCATTGCGTCAGCGATAGCTATGCGCGCTTTTGCAGCTATTTCATCAGACCCCTCCTGTTCGATTTTTTTTATCCTGTTAAGAATATCTTCTCTTCCCTCTCGTTCAACGACGTCAAGAAGAATCTGTTTTGCTTGGTCCTTGGTGAGTGCTGAGATTTTTTGGAGTTTCTCGATTTGTTCTTCTCGAACATGGTGTATTTCAGTTTTTAGCTGATCGATTTGAGTTGCTTTTTCTTGAAGTTTTTGTTGTTTTTCTTGAAGGTCAATAAGTTTTTGATCAAACAAGCTTTCGCGTTTTTCGAGTCGTTGTTGGGTGTGACTGAGTTCTTTTCGGCGAACGTCTTCTTCTTTTTTTGCTTGATCGATAATGCCGAGAGCTTTATGCTGAGCCTGGAGAAGGATCTCACCTTCTTTACCCTTCGCTTCCGTAAGAATTTTTTCTACTTTTCCCTCAACGGAATTAACCGTATTAATACCAATTTGTTTTCGTATAACATACCCGATAAGGAGACCCAGAGCGAGTGACACGATACTACTAAATAGAAGAGTTTCCATATACTATATATTTCCAGCAGAAAAAGATGCTTTAAAAGAGCAGGAAGGAGAAACCGTCTATCCGAGATGAAACAATCCGTTTAATAGCAAAATTTACTCGCGAGTCACAGCGAGCGCAATAGGGGATTGAGTCAAAAAATGATTATAATCTAAAGTAAATTGCATGAGAAAATATAGTCGGCTCGGAAATATCCTTCACAACGAGACTCTATCTCTATAAAAACCTCTTCTTCATTCATGTTTAAGGGTTATATCCATGACTCTACCATGTTCCCTTGATTTTGGCAATCCTTCTTTTTATTTTACGATTTTATCTATAAGGCCGTATTCTTTTGCTTCTTCGGCGGTCATGAAATAGTCACGATCAGTGTCTTTCTCTACTTGTTCAACACTTCTTCCCGTATGTTTTGAAAGAATTTCATTGAGGCGTTTTTTGAGGCGGAGCATGTGTTTTACACGAATCTCAACGTCGCTTGCCTGACCTTCCGCGCCCCCAAGGACTTGATGGATCATACTCTCTGAGTTAGGAAGTGCAAAGCGTTTGCCTTTTGCTCCACCCGCGAGAAGTATTGCAGCCATGGAAGCCGCCATACCAACACAAATCGTAGAAACATCAGGTTTGATATGTTGCATCGTGTCATAGATGGCAAGACCAGCCGTGACTGATCCACCCGGTGAATTGATATAGAGTTTAATATCTTTTTCACGATCTTCATTCTCAAGAAAAAGAAGCTGCGCAATGACGGTGTTTGCCATCGAATCTTCAATCGCATCACCAAGAAATACGATGCGATCTTTTAGAAGGCGAGAATAAATATCATAGGCACGTTCACCATACTGAGCTTTTTCAATGACCGTCGGGATGAGATGGAAATTTTTTGTTGGCATACATGTATGTAATTATAAGTTTACAGTTCTTTTTTGACCGCGTCGAAAAGCGCCTCAAGTTCATCAGCTTTTTCTGTTTCCGTATCAATCGCATAGCGAAGCTGAGGAACGGAGCGCATGGAAAGACGTCTAATGAGAAGGTGTTGGATGCTTCCACGTTTTTTTTTAATTGTTTCGAGTGCCGTGCCTCGTCTGTTCTGTGGGAGAACCGTGATATATACCTCCGCATCGTTCAACTCCGGGCTTGATTCGACCCTGGTGATCGTGACAATCATGCCTTTTGGAAATTCAATTTCCCGGACAAAGAGGTACCCAAGCTCTTGCTTGATGAGTTCATTTACTTGAGCGATTCGTTTTGAAGACATATATTATTCTTCTGATAGTGTCTTTTTTGTTTTTTCTTCTTTGAACGCTTTCACAATATCACCCTCCTGGATGAGCGGCTTCCCTTCAAAGAGCATACCAAATTCTTGGCCGGATTTCGTATGGGGTATATCTTGTTTGCCGGATTGCAGTTTTCCGATTTTTCCTTCGGTTATCTTATGGTCGTTTCTCAGAATCATGCTGCGCGCCCCCGTTTCAAGTGAACCCTCGAGACCGACACATCCGACAATCATAGAGTTACTTTCAGTGCGGAATACTTTGATAACTCGTCCAACACCAAGAATAACACGATTTATTTCCGGAGAAATCAGTGATTCTGCTCGGAGTTTAATATCGTCGATAAGTTCGTAAATAATTTTATACAGTTTAATTTCAACTTTTTTTTCAGAAGCGATATCGAGCGCGTTTGAGGTCGCCATAACATGAAAGCCGGCGATATATGCATGAGTTGCTTCCGCGCGAAGTACATCCGCGGTCGTAACGCTCCCAAGGTCCTTAGAGATAATTGTTATTTTTACTTCCGGATGCTCGATTTTTAACAATGCGTTTGCGATAGCTTCCAGTGAGCCAAGTGTGTCTGTTTTGAGAATGACATTGACAGATTTGGTTGTTTCCTTCGAAGAGGACCTTCTGGGAGTCACAACGACAGAAGCTGACGCAGTGTGTTTTATTTCTTTTTCAACATGCTTATCCAATTTTTTTACCGCCTTCATCATATCGCCAATAACGGGTGTCATCTTCAGACCGATAATTTTTACCGGTTGGCTTGGGAGTGCGATGGGGACGATATCTTTTTTCCAGTCTCTCATAACACGTACTTTGCCGTAGAACGCGTTGCCAACAAGAAGAAAATCATGTTGTTCCAAGGTGCCATTTTGTACAATAATCGTTGCGACAGGACCTTCATTTTTATCGATATGAGACTCAATAACAGTAGCAACCGTCTCGCCATGGGGGTTTGCAACAATAGTAGCTTTTTCGATATCGGCTATCAGGAGAATCATTTCCAAAAGATCATCAATGCCGGTTCCTTCTTTTGCGGAAACAGGGACACATACTGTTTTCCCACCCCAATCTTCAGGAATCAATCCATTGTCTGAGAGTTCACGTTTTACTTTATCGATATTCGCGTCCGGTTTATCTATCTTGTTAATGGCAACAAGAAGCGGGAGACTCGCCGCTTGGATGATTTTTATAGCTTCAATTGTTTGAGGTTTTACGCCATCATCTGCCGCGACAACAAGTACCGCAATATCTGCAACGCGCGCGCCTCGAGAACGCATGGTTGTAAATGCTTCATGGCCAGGCGTATCAATGAAAGAAATAATCTTTTCCTCACCCGTTTTTTTTATTTTCTTAGAAACTTGATATGCGCCAATATGTTGGGTAATGCCTCCGGATTCACGAGCAACAACATTTGTAAGACGAATCGCATCAAGGAGTTTTGTCTTGCCATGGTCAACATGGCCCATAATGACAACAATCGGTGGTCGCGCTACAAGCTGTTCTTTTGGTTCCCTATCCAATACCTCTTTGAGCGAGTCTGTCATAAACACCCCTGCTTCACTCGCTTTTTCTTGTTCGGGGATAAATTCGAGATCTTCGGCAATAATAGATGCAGTGTCAAAATCAATCCTTTCGTTGAGTGCCGCCAAGATGCCATTATTCATCAATACTTGGATAAGTTTTGTCACAGGAATGTTTAGTGTTACCGCGAAATCACGTACCGTGATGCTTGCCGGGAGTGAAATATGTTTTTTTTCGACAGGTGTGATTTCTTCGAGAATCCTTTGCTCCTCTTCCTCCCGTTGTTTTTTTAGAAGTGTTTGTTGGTACTGGCCCCAGTTCTTCATGATTTTCTGGGCGACCATATTATCAACCTTTACGGCGCGACGTCCAATATCAAGACCCATATGCGGTAACGCATCGTAGAGTTGATTGGTGGTAATTTTGAGTTTTCGCGCAAGTTCACTAATATTCATGATGTATGTTGCTAGTATAGCAAAAGAGTATGTTTCATCGTATGATAGATACGAGGAAATGTCAACGTCTTCTTTTTAATTTTTTTATACCCTCCCCATATGGTAGCACAGGGAAGTTTTGGAAACAGAGAACGTTTTCAGCCGGAACAGAAAGCAGAAACACAAGAACGACAACGCATAACAAACGAATTTATCGGGAAGATAGAAGCGCTTACTCAAAGAAATTCCGCTTCTGTTGGAGCGGAGGCGGGAAAACTTTTTGTTACCATGTTAGAAAAAACAAATCTCGGGTTTGTTCGTGTGGCAGATATGGTAAAAGACGCCTTTGCGGCAGCAGGGAAGAAACAAAATGGAGAAATGTTTATTTCCGGTTTTGCGACCGAGTATGCCGCCGCGAAAGCCTTTCACGATCTCGATGTGCCTATTTACCATCCTACGAAGGCTGAAGATATGAAGGCAAAGGTTGACTGGTGGGTCGACCTTGAAGAAGAAGGGCAAGAAATAGCGGTACAGGTAAAATCAATTCCCCTCAAAGAGGGAATCACAGCGACGCTCTACCCCCTTAAAGACATACAAGAGGTTAAAAGGGTCCTTGGATCGGTGATTATTCCGGAAAACCTTGATCTCGGAAGAAATATCTCAAGGGGTGAGGCTGAAGCGAGAGCCGAGGAATATCGAACTCAGATAGAGAAATCTCTCAGCGAGCTTCTTGCCGTGAAAAATTTTTCCACTGAGGATGGAGAACCTCGTACTATTATGCCCGCACTTATGCTCCTTGCGAGTCCGGGCAGTGAAGGTACTCAAATCAATATGATTACAGGAGAACCATCGCAAGACATGAAGGACGCAATTGTGGATAGCATCTATGATGACGCGCTTTGGAGTCGTAAAGTATTGGCAGCGGCTTGATTGACATAGTAAGAACATATGATAGCATATTACACACGAAGGAGGAGCTGTTATGGCACGGAAATACTTTAATCCTGAAACAAGGGTCCGCATCCCTCCCACGAAGGAGAAGGAAGAAAACGATCTTTTTCCGATTCCGTGCGAAATGGCAGAGAAAAGGATCGCGCGTTTTTTGAGTGGTACACAGTTCAAAACCGGAGCGCTCTATGTACTTTTATTCCATATTACGAATAAGGAAATTATACACGCGTCCACCTGTCCCGCTCTCAAAGAAAAGGATCTGGCAAAAAAGATTGGTGAGAAAATCCCTTAAAAGTTTTTCTACAAAAGAAACGAAAAAGCGATCAGATGTTCATCAGATCGCTTTTTATTATATGGGTGTATTTATAGACTCGCCTTTGCTTTCTCAACAATTTTTGCAAAGATCACCGGATGTTTTTGGGCAAGGGTGGAGAGAATTTTGCGGTCAACCTCTACTACCCCCTTTTTAAGACCGGCTATGAATTTACTATAGGAGATACCTCCTTCACGGCACGCGGCATTGATCTGGATATTCCAGAGTCGACGCGCGGATCGTTTCTTGTTGCGACGATCGCGGTAGGCATAGGCACCCGCCTTAAGCATCGCGGGACGAGCAAGCTTAATGAGTTTTTTTCTTCCCCAACGATACCCCTTTACTGCTTTTAAGAGTTTTTTTCTCTTTTTGAGGTGGATTGTTCCTCGTTTAACTCGTGGCATATGTCTAATGAATTACAGCTGATTCATTGCTGTTTTAACGGTTTTTATAAGCGTATGAGAGAGACTGACATCGCGGCGTTTTTTCCTGGTTATTTTGCCGGGGTTTCTTGCATTAAAATGGTTTTGGCCCGCGTAGCGTTTCAAAACTTTTTTATTTTTCGTAACCTTAAATCGTTTTACGACCGATTTTCTTGTTTTTAGTTTTCCCATAAAGTATGTGTTTAATGTTTCAGTCCAATAATGACGTTAATCCTTCCACCTTGAATTGCAACATCCGATTCACGAGCAATCGGCATATCTCCTTTGGCAGCAAGGGCGTCAATAAACTGTTCAATAATTTTTTTACCAAGTTCTGCGTGTTGCCGTTCGCGACCTCTCAGCACGAGCTCAACCTTGACTTTGTCTTGTTGCTCCAGGAAACGTTTTGCCTGACCCAATCTGACATCAAGATCATGTTGTCCGATACGAAGCGAGAGACGGATACCTTTTATTTCAACCTTCTTCTGTTTTGCTTTTTGTTTTCGTAAGTCTTTCTCAAGGTTGTACTTAAGTCGTCCGTAATCTTCTATCTTGCACACCGGCGGTTGCGCCTGAGGTTGAATCTCAACAAGATCAAATTCCATCGCGCGTGCTTTTTCAAGAGCTTGGGAAAGAGGAAGAACACCTACATGTTCACCATTTTCATCAATGAGACGCACCTCGTCGGCAGTTATTTCTGTATTAATACGATACAGTTTCTTCGGCGCCTGATACTGTGCGCGCCGGTAATTTTTTCGCATCGTTTGGTACTCCTTTTAAGAGGGGCTCTCTTATAAAAATAAAAAACATCAAGGTAAAGGTAAATGGAGATGGCGGGAGTTGAACCCGCGTCTAGAAAGCTAAAAACAAAACATTCTACAAGCGTAGACGATCAGAACGTCAGTAAAGACGTGTTTAGAAAAATAGTATATGTTGATCGTCAAACTTCCTATTCTTCGAGCTTACGTTTTGTTTAAAGCACTTTCTTGGTAAGTATCAGAAATTGCTCGAGCCTGAAATATAACACCCGGTTTCTGTCGTCAGGCAGCGACCAGGGCGGATGGCAGCTATGCTTTAAACAGCTGCGAAAGCAATATTTGGAACAAGTGCTGATGCAAATGTTCGAAGTTTGCTTGCCATTGTTTTGGCAGGTATGATTGTGCCAACGCAGTTTTACGAGATGAGATGGCGTACTCGGCTTGCTTGTCCTGATTTTGAAATGCTTCTATCGAAACCCAGCATCCCCACTTATCGTTTATTTCTCATGGTCGCGGATCGCATTTCTCTTTCGATTGCTCGTTTTTTGAGCAATTCACGTTTTTCATATTGCTGCTTTCCACGTCCAATGCCGATTTCTACCTTTATCATCTGTTTTAGAGTATATATCTTTAAGGGGAGTGCTGTCAAGCCCTTCTCTTGTAGTTTTCCCGTTAAATAGGCTATTTCTTTTCGTTTAAGAAGAAGTTTACGGCTTCGGATAGGATCATATCCGATACGTTTTGAAGAGAACGCATAGGGAGATATATGCATGTTTAAAAGCCACACTTCGTTATTTTTTAAGGTGACGAAGCTTCCCTTAAGGTTAATGTGCCCCCCTCGAGCTGACTTTGTCTCTGCACCACTTAGCACAATACCTGCCTCAAATGTGTCGAGGATAGAATAGTCGTGAAGACCGTGTTTATTGAGTGCAAGCGTAGGCATAATCAAAAAGAAATGATACACTAAAGACATTATAATCATAGCGTTTCTTTATGCCAAGTTCAAAGGGTCGTTTTGTGAACATCAATATTTCAACGCTTTCGCTCGTCAAGATTCTCATTATCCTGGCGACGATCGGATTTTTGTATAGCATACGAGATATTCTTGCGATACTCTTTATCGCGCTCATGCTTTCTTCCGCATTAAGTCCGTGGGTCGGCGCTATGGAAACAAGAAGGATTCCACGAGGTGTTGGTATTCTTCTTATTTATCTTTCACTTGTTAGCATCATCACTCTTTCATTTGTTCTTCTGATCCCACCAGTCATGTCTGAATATAAAAATTTAAGCATAGCATTCCCTGTCTATACTGATCGTTTTATGCAGCTTGTCCAAACGATAAGCCCCGATGTGGACATTATGGACCAGGTGCGAAAGGGGTTTCAGTCTATTCAATCTCAACTCATTCCTATTGCCGGAGGAGTTTTTACAAAACTGTTTGATATTATTGGAGGTATTGTAGCATTTTTTGTGGTGTTTGTAGTAGTGTTCTACATGATTGTCGAAGAAGGGGTGATAAGAAAAGCCATTCATTATGTAACACCTTTTAAATATCAAGGGTACATTGATCAACTCATTGTCAAGATTCAAAAGAAAATCGGTCTCTGGCTTCGAGGGCAGGCGATACTGAGTCTTATTATTTTTTTATTGTCGTTCATAGGACTTTCAATTTTAGGTGTTCGTTACGCTCTTATTCTGGCGCTTGTTGCTGGCTTAACCGAATTTATGCCTATTATCGGACCTATTTTAGGAAGTATTCCTGCTATTTTTATCGCATTTAATGAATCTCCGTTATTAGCTTTTTGGGTGTTTTTATTATTTGTCGTTATCCAACGACTGGAAAATGACCTTCTTGTGCCTCGTGTCATGCAAAAAACCGTAGGAATCAACCCGTTGGTAAGTATCATTGCCCTTCTTATCGGGGGTAAAATAGGTGGTTTTTTTGGTATTCTTCTTGCGATTCCCGTAGCGACGGTCATTGGTGTTATCATAGAAGATCTATTAGGGAATGAAGAAGAAATTGCTTAGCCCCCTTCAAAAAAACGAACGGGTGTGCTACTATAGTCATAGTTAGAAAGCCTTTTATCACGAAAGGCTTTTTTACGTAATACTCTCATGATACAGAAACACATAAACGAAAAGATACTGCTCTATCGTATTCGAAAGGGAGACACGGATAGTTTCGCGCCGATTTACGATTTTTTTAACGAGAAGATCTATCGGTTCATCTATCTGAAAGTTCCCACCGCGCAAGATGCCGAGGATATTTCCGCGGAAGTATTCTTGAAGCTCTGGCAGTACGTTCGTGAACAAAAAAAAATTAAAAGTCTTCAGGCGCTCCTGTATCAGATCGCCCGTAATTCGGTTGTTGATTTTTATCGAAAAAAAGGGACACATATGGAATCCTTGGATGAACAGGAAATAGTGATTGCGGATCGAAGCGATCTCAGCCTGGAAGAAAAGATGACCCTCAAATCCGATATGGCTGAAGTCGAAGGGGCTTTGCGTAAAATCAAAGACAGTTATCGTGAGGTGATTGTTATGCATTTTCTCAATGAGCTCTCTCTTCATGAGATAGCGGGGGTTATCGGGAAATCATCAGGAGCCGTGCGCGTACTTCTTCATCGTGGCATGAAAACACTGAAAACACTCTTAGAACATGAGAAAGCAGTGTAACACTTTGAGCCCTTCTACCGTCTTATATAGTGTGAGGGAATAATTCCCCACAACACAAAAATAAAAAGAAGCTTTAAAACAAAACAAAAGTCAGGCAAAAACGAAAAGTCAGCGTTACAGAAACAAACATAAACACTCAAAGGGTTCCTATTTGGGTTTTTTTATTTCTATGACAAAGCGAACACTTGCCAAGAAAATCAAACTCCTCCAATCCATCAAACCGAATAAAGAGTGGTCATCCTCTTCTCGGGATCTTTTGCTGTCTCAAATCAAGGCGCAAGGAGGATACGAGGACACAAAAGCATCATTTCTCGAAGGAGTTTTTGCATACGCGGACACAGCATGGGGAGAAGTATATCGTCATGCTATTGAGCCACTATTTATACGGCCATCACATATGGTTGCCACGTTGACTGTTGTATTCGGGTCTACCTTATCAGCATTCGCGATTGCTCAGAACAGTTTACCTGGAGACAGATTATATACCGTAAAAAAGGCAACAGAGAGCGCGCGTGTCGCGCTTGTGTCTCCTCAAGATCGATCAGAACTTGAGATTGCCTTTGCTGAAAAACGCATGGAAGAGCTTGATGCTCTTGTCGCAAAAAGGTTTGGGGCAAAAGAACAGGGGGAGAAGGTGGCAATCATCACTGCAGCACTTTCTAAAAATTTTACAGACGCTGCGGATAACTTAGATAATATTACCAAAGGATCGGAAGGAAAGAATGTTGTCAAAGTGGCAACACTGGTGAAGGAGGGAGCGGCGAAGTATACTCAGAAACTCGACACTCAGAAAGAAGTGTTTGAAAAGAATGTAGAAGCGACAAAGAGGACCATTGACGCCGCAGATCAGAAAGCGCTTGCGGTTATTGTCGATAAAGGAAGCACCGCGGGCGGGGCCGATAGTGTCGTTGCCACACATCTCGAAGAAGCTATTAAACATACGGAAGGACTCATCGAGAAGATGAGTCTCAGAGTCGTAGCCGCCGGGGAAGAGAACCCACGACTTGCATTAAAGAGAGAAGAAGCAAGAAAAGTATTAGAACAAGCCAGGGAATCGGTTCACAAAGGAGATTTTAAGGTCGCGTTAGAGAAGCTCACACAGTCAAAGGAATTAGTGCGAAATCTTGAACGGAAAGACATTGAAGCTACCATAAAAGAAGTTTCCCCAACGACAAACGGAGCACAAGAACCAACGAAAGTGAAATTAATCGAATAAATAACCTTGATAATAAACTTGCTCTCTTGAACGATGTACGGCTATGCATCCGATGCAATCGGCAATGAGGGCGCCTCACTGACAAAGGGTCGACCCAGATACTGGGGTCATGGGGTACTATTTAACCTTAAAAAAAGAAAGACATTTATTATGCCTAATTTGATTCAAACAGGAAAGCGGGCATTGACTGTCGCTGTAGTATCATCAACGATCATGTGGTCGATGGGCGTCGCAGCTCTCGCACCGGTTGGCGCAGCCACCCTAGCGAACGGCGATCTCATCAAGGCCTCCGGTCCTGCTGTTTATTACTACATGGACGCCAAGCGCCTCCCTTTCTCAAACGACAAGGTGTACAAATCTTGGTTCGTAGATTTCAGCAAAGTGAAAACAATCACCGATGCTGAACTCGCTGCCATTCCTTTGGCAGGAACAAACATGACGTATCGCCCTGGTACGCGTCTCGTGAAGATCACTACCGACCCGAAGGTCTATGCCGTCGAGCCGGGTGGTATGCTTCGCTGGATTTCGTCCGAGGCAGTAGCTAAGGATCTCCTTGGCGAAAATTGGAACAAGCAGATTGATGACGTCCCTGACGTTTTCTTTACCAACTATTCAAAGGGTGCCGACGTAACAACGTCAACACCAACAGAAGGTAGCTTGGTAAAAACTGCTGATTCTTCAGATATTTATTTGGTTGGTGCAGCTGGTGCCAAGAGAAAGATCGACGGCTTTGCCGCTTTCTCCGCAAATGGCTACCAGTCTCAATATGTACGTACGGTCGCTAGTGCAATTTCTAATGCATTGACAACCGCCGCACCGGTTACCGGCGCAGAGGCAGCATTAACGGCACCAAAGGTTGCAGCAGCTCCAGCAGCAGTTGAGCCAGTAGGTGCACTCACTGCAAGCCTTTCTGGCCCAGTAGCAGGAACGTTGAACTCTGTCGCGAGCCAGGCCCTTCTTATGGATGTTAAACTTACCGGTAATGGAAAAATCACCGGTGTTACATTAAAGAGAAAGGGACCTTCTGCTGACGCAACTCTCTCGAATGTCTATCTTTTCGATGGCACAAAGAGATTGACCGATGGCGCAGCAGTAGCAACAGGAGGACTCGTCAATTTCACGAATCTTGACATCGCGGTGACAGGATCAATGACCCTCTCCGTGAAAGCAGATATGGCAGGAGCTGCCGGTGAACAGGTTGGTATTGATCTGACTGATATGAAGCTTTCTTCAGGTTCAGTAACGGGTCTTCCGGTCATGAGTAATACACACTCTGTCGCTGTTGTAGCTCTCGCAACAGTCGCTCTTGGCGCAGCTACCGCTTCAGGTAATGCTGATCCAGGAAAGGACTTGCTTGTATGGCAGAGTACCGCAACAGTCTCAACACGAGATGTTCAGTTTACCCGTTTGGCATTACGCCAGATTGGGTCCATCAATGCTACAGATATCAGAAACTTTAAACTGCTCCTTGACGGAACAGAAGTTGCGTCTCAAGAAAGTTTAGATGCAAGTGGATATGTAACATTCATACTCGATAAGAAGTTGACATCAGGAGCCAGGATTCTCAGAGTCCAAGCTGATGTGACTGGTGGATCTGGACGAACAGTCCAGATGTCGCTTCGCGGCGCGTATGATATAACTGTTACAGATTCTCAATACAGCGCCAATGCCGCAGCTACAGCCGCAGGTGGTTTCCCACTCGCTGCTGCCGCATGGACAGTAAATGCAGGGACAATGACAGTTGTGAAAGCAGCTGACTCTCCTTCACAAAATGTGACGGTGGGTTCATCTGATGTTCCTCTTGCAAAATACACGTTCACCGCAAATGGTGAAAAAATTAAGGTGGAAACATTACGTGTCGGTATAATCACAACCACCGGTACCGTCACAGACCATACCTTACGAAATGTTCGTATCATGGTGAACGGTGCGCAAGTGGGTTCTAATACCAGCGTCCCAGCTGCACCTACATTTGCTGCTGCAACAGGTACGTCCTTCACAACCAATTTCTATGTCACGCCAGGAACTCCTGCGACCGTAGAAATTCGTGCTGACATCTTCGATAACGAAGGTGATAACAACGCTACCGTTGCTGTGGCATTTACCGCATTACAGGCATTGCTTGTTGGTGGTATAGCCACCAGTAACGCAGTTCCTTCTGTGTCTCTTGGGACTATCAACGTTCCTTCACAGACAAACGTTCTTGGGAACACTCTTGGAGTTGCATCCGGTTCTGTTAGTTTGACTCAAACTGCAAACTATGGTGCACAGACAATTGTCGTTCCTCAGAATGCGTATAAACTTGCATCATTCAACTTAGTTGGTAACGCAACTGAAGCAGTCAATATCAACACGTTTGAACTTGACTTTACCTCAGGAGGCGGTGCTACGTTCGATGCATCTGATGACCTTACAGACCTGTATATCAAATACGGTGATAAAATTACGTCCACAAAAGCGACAGTAACGGACATCGATGATACATGGTCAGTAAGTTTCACGTTGGCAAAGAACGAAACTAAAACACTTGAAGTGTATGCAAATATTGGTGGTACGGTAACTGCAACAGACACAATTCTGACGCGTCTTACTGTGACTGGTGTCACAGCAGATTCGGCAGTGACTGTCTATGCGGATAACGACAGCACAAACACAACGAAAGATGCTACTGGATTTGCAGGTCAAACAATCACGGCAAACACCGGTTCTATTACGGTATCGGTTGATGCATCCCGACCAAACTCAGCGCTTCTTGATGATGCGGGAAATGTACCAACTGCTGCGTTCAAGTTTGATGCAGTCAATGACAGCTACACGGTAACCGATCTTACTCTTACCTTGGGAAATGCAACTGCAGTTCGCAATGTAAACTTAAAAGACGGTGCAACGGTTGTTGCCACACGAGCCGCAAATGCAACAGTAACCTTTAATGGTCTCTCTATTGCAGTTGCCGCAAACACGCCAAAAATACTCACCGCTGAGCTCGAAATGGGCCCTGTCGGTGTTGGTATGGGAACAACCGGTTCCGCTGTGTTGACAACCTTGACTTCGGCAACAGCTCGAAATTCACAAGGGACTTCAGCTGCGGTAACCGAAGCTACTGCTGATCCGGCGGGTCAAGCAACCTATGCGTATAAATCTATCCCAACACTTACAACTGTTGCATTACCAACAGCTACGTTAGTTGGTGGTGGTGCATCACATACGTTGGCGAAGTTTACGCTTGGAACAGGTTCAACCGGTACGGTTGGGTGGGCTAAATTACTTTTTACAGTGAATAAGAACATTGCTGGCACCGATGCCATCACAGCTCCAACATTGTGGGATGTAACTTCTGGTGCTACCCAAGTTTCCGGTACTGCAGTTCTAACAACCTTAACCGATGGTAGTACGAGTGGTTCAATTACCTTCGTTCCAAATGCGGAACAACAAGTAAGCGGTGCGAAGACATACGAATTGCGAGCAACTGTTACAGGTTCGCCGGTCGCTGGTGATTCTGTCACCACGCAGATCACGCAGCCTTCAGGATTCCTCACATCCGTTGCCGCGTACGCGATCAACACCCTAAGTGCTGTCACCTACTACGACACTGATGCAGGTGGGACAGTAACTGCAGGAGATGTTCGTCAGGTAGCACAAGATCGAGTTTTGGCTACAGCTGGAGCTATTACGGGTACTGTTACTGCAAATGCTACGGGTTTAGTCACGAGCAGATTTAGTTCTGCCCTTACGGAGCCCGCAAGCATAACCCTTAACAAGGCTACTGCTGCTTGGACAGTGAGTGCTGGTACTGGGTGGACTACTGCGACTGTCGCAGGTGGTAATGACACTACTTTCCCAACCTCTGTGACATCTGCTACTGGTGAGGTTATAACTCTCACTGGTGGTACTGCTACTACCGGAGCCGGGACAGCTGTAATTACCTTAACGAGAACAGTAGGTGGTTACATTGTTGGATCCATTGCTGTTGCTACAGATTCCGACCTTACCTTAGCTCTAGCGGGTGGTGTATTGCCAGCTGCAAGCTTTGTCTGGTCTGATCTTTCTGCATCGTCACACAGTTTAACCACAAGTGACTGGACGAACGGTTTCTTAGTAAAGAATTTGCCAACTGATACGCAAAATCTCATCAAGTAACCTTCGTTAGTTCGGCTGGTTTCCAGTTTCCCGATAGCTCATAATCGAAAACCCCCTCCGATGTACATCGGAGGGGGTTTGTGTTTTTAGTGGGTTGACTCTTTCTGCT
>JGI1358J11329_10000830_pt1 | contig 26711 bp, 22 predicted proteins | sample Subgroupgradi54m_FD_11329 | JGI IMG/M metagenome (IMG submission 11329)
AATTACGACCTACAGGAGAAGGGGGAGTTAATCGTAAAGGAAGGAGCATTAAAAAATAAAAAAGACTGGAACGGAGAAAATGCCAGTCTGGTGGCGATAGATCCTAAGAGCGGACAAATTTTGACGATGGTCGGTTCTCGAGATTATTTTGATAAAGAGATTGAGGGAAACTTCAATGTGGCCACCGCCAGAAGACAACCCGGGTCATCTTTTAAGCCTTTTATTTACGCCACCGCCTTCAATAAAGGCTTCACGCCTGAGACCGTGCTCTTTGACCTGTCTACAGAATTTCAAAGCACCTGCGATGCATTAGGTAAGGCTAAACCTGGACATAGCCAAAAGGATTGTTATATGCCCAACAACTACGATGGAAAATTCCGCGGACCAATGAGCCTGCGAGATGCCTTGGCCCAGTCAATCAACGTCGTAGCGGTAAAACTTTTTTACTTGGCAGGAACTATGGAATCTCTAAAGACAGCAGAAGATCTAGGTATCAGCACTTTAGCTGATATAAGTCGATATGGACTTACCTTGGTTATTGGAGGTGGAGAAGTTTCTCTTTTAGATATGACTTCGGCCTACGGAGTTTTTGCAAATAATGGCTTAAGGAATCCTTATACTGGAATTCTGAAAATAGAAGATCAAAATGGAAAAATTCTAGAAGAGTTTCAGCCGAACGAACAAGGGGTTTTGCCAAAAAACACTGCATTGCTTCTTTCAGATATTTTATCGGATGAGAAATCTCGTATTCCAACTTTCGGAGCACATTCAGTTCTCTATATACCGAACAGAGATGTGGCGGTAAAAACCGGAACAACAAATAACAACAAAGATGCTTGGACTATCGGCTATACCCCGTCTATTAGCGTCGGCGTCTGGGCGGGTAATAATAATAACCAACCAATGAAAAAAGGAGGTGCGGCTTTGGCCGGTCCGATTTGGAATAAGTTTATCAACGAAGCTTTAAAAATTTTACCGGATGAGAAATTTGAAAAACCAAATATGGAAGTTGACCCCACCAAACTCAAGCCGGCGCTCCTTGGTTTTTGGCAAGGAAATGAAAGCTTTTTTATAGATAAAATTTCTGGAAAACTAGCAACCGCCAACACTCCAAAAGAAACTCTGGAAGAAAGGGTCATAACCAATGTACATTCAATCCTTTATTGGTTAGACAAAAAAGACATCTTGGGNCCACCTCCCGAAAANCCNTCNNACGACCCGGAATTTGAACACTTTGAAATACCTATACAAAATTGGTGGGCCCAAAACAAAGACAAGTATCGAATAACGACTTGGGCTGAAAAACCGAGCGGAGTAGACGATGTGCACACAGACTCCTCGAAACTAATTGTTTCCATTGTTGAGCCAAACACAAATACAACTTACTTACCAAACCAAAAAATAAATCTAAAAATTACAAGTTCCGGCCCTTATCCGCTTCTAAAAATAGATATTTTTATAAACAACTCGTATTTAGGAACACATGAGGCCGCTTCGGGTTTTTATTTCGTACCTTCAGAGTTAGAAAATGTGCAAGCACAAAATGAACTTAAAATAATTAGTTATGATACGGTCTACAACCGCAGTGAAACCACTTTAATGTTTAGGGTACAGGAATGAGAAAAGAATAAAACTAATTATCTGTTCATGGGCATTATCAGGTAAATAAAAGAGGTGTCCCCTACAGGAGATATGACTATCGGGCTTCCGGATCCAGAGAGCTTTATGGACATACTGTCAGTATTGATCGACTGAAAACAGTCTAGAAAATATTTATAGTTAAAACCAAGCTCAACATTCTCCCCAGAGAGAGCCGCATCCAGATAGGTTTTATTTTCTCCGATATCATTATTGACAGAGGAAAGTTCAAAAATCTTCTCTTTGGATGAGATTTTTAAATTTACTTGATTAAATTTGTCGGAAAAAAGATTGGAAAGTTTGAGTGCGTTTAACAAATCTTGTTTGAGGATCACCGCGTCGGTTGAGAATTTTTTAGGTATAATCTGACGATAGTCAGGGAAAACTCCGTCAATTATTCGTGAAGTTAAGTAAATACTATCTGACGAAAAAGAAATTTGATTTTTATTAAAACACACCTTTATAATTCCAGAGAATTCTCCAAAAACCTTCAATATTTCCGAGGTATTTTTAAATGGGATGAGAATCCCATTGATTTCAGGGAGTCCTTTTATTTTAATTTTTTTCTCCGCCAATCTAAAGGAGTCAGTCGAAACAAAAACTAGATTATCTTCATTTGTGTAAATAAAAACACTTGAAATTTCCGGCTTTATATCAGAAAAAGAAGAGCTGTAATAAACCGACTTAATACCATCTACTAATTTCTTTGCTTCTATATCAAAACTTGTCCCAACAACTCTTGGTATGGTTGGGAAATCTTCGTGGGGTTGACCTTTTAGTTTTATTTTACTTTTTTTTGCTTTAATTAACAAATTTCCATCCACACCCTCAAGGTATATATTTTCATTTTGAATGATATTAGAAAAGACACCACTAAGTATGGTCCCAGAAACAGCTATAATTCCTTCTTTTTCTACTTTCGCCGGTATTTCAACTTCAATACCAAGGCTTAAGTTTGTAGATCTAAGTTTTAACAATTTACCGCTCGCAACCAAAAGAATTGAGTTTAAAACAGGTAGGGTTAGGTTTCTACCAGTAATTCTTTCTACTTGGGAAATTCTACTCTTCGCTTCTTCTATTTTACATTCTAGTTTCATTTGTTTATTTTTTATATATTAATCTATTAATATTATTATACAACTTAATATGTGGGTAAGTATGTTTTATTTTGTTTTTTATAGATAATTTTTAATTTATAAATTTAATTTGGGTCTAATAACTTTTGGTTACTTGAACATAATTCTTATTTGTTCTAATTCTTGTAAAAGTTGTGGGTCAGTTTTCAAGTCATTTTTAATCTTCAAACACGAATGTATCACCGTGGTGTGATCCTTACCGCCGAGTTTTTGTCCGATTAAGGGATATGAGACATTGAAATCTTCCCGGAGTAAATACATCACCACCTGTCTAGCTCTAACTATTTCTTTTTTTCTAGTTTTTTCATAAATTGATGCCTCTTCCAGTTTATAATGTTCACTCACTATTTTTACAACATCTTTTATTGCCATATTTTTCTTCGGTTTCATGTTGTTTTTTAATAGGGTCTTGACCTCAGAGAGCGGGAGAGGCCTATTTTTTAGTCGATATTGTAAGACAATAGTATTTAAACTTCCTTCAAGTTCTCGAATGTTGCCATCTATCGCTCCGGCAATGTATTCCAATATTTCTTGGTCTAAGTCAATATCGAGTTCTTGAAGTTTTACCTTTAAAATTGCCATACGAGCCTCGTATTCTGGTGGAGAAATATCAACTATCATGCCGGCAGCGAAACGAGATTTTAATCTGTCTGCCAAGTCTGGAATGTAGTTTGGATGTTTATCGGAAGAGAAAATAATTTGCTTATTGTTTTCGTAAAAGGTATTAAAAGTATGGAAAAGTTCCTCTTGGATTTTTTCCATTTTGCCGATAAATTGGATATCATCGATTATTAAAAGGTCATATTTACGATATTTTTCTTTGAAAGAATTTGCTTTATTGCTCTGTAGGGAGCTGATAAAGTCCGTGGCGAATTTTTCAAGTGTCATATAATGCACTTTTTTGTTTGGGTATTTTTCTTTAATACTGTTTCCTACCGCTTGGATTAAGTGAGTTTTACCAAGTCCAGTACCTCCATAAATAAAAAATGGGTTGTATTTAGTGCCCGGGCTCTCTATGATTGCCTGCGATGCGGCGTAGGCCAGTTCGTTAAAGGATCCAACGATAAAAGAGTTGAAATGATAGCGCGGGTTTAAATTATCTTCTGGATTTATATAAAGGTCTTTCAGGGGCAATTCTTTATTAACATAACTTTCATTATCTCCCGTTGTGGCTAGTTCCTGTTTAACTACTTCTATTTTAGTGATTAGATACTCCACCGCCCGCATATTTTCGTAAGCGTCCGCAATGGTTTTTGTGATAAGCTTATGATATTTATTCTGGAGCCAGTCGCGAACAAATTCATTAGGTACACCGATATAAATAATGCCGGTGTCTTCTTTTACTATAGAGGTGTTTCTAAACCAAGTGCTAAAATTTGCCTTTGACATACCTGCTTCTATCTCAACCAAGCAATTGTTCCAAAGCTGTTTCGTATTCATGGTTCCATACTATACCACTTACTTCATAAATAAAAATTTTCAAAACTTACTAACCCTGTTGATAATCTGTGGATAAAAAATTAATTGATTTATTAACTATGATATTATAGACTAAGCACATGTCATTCACATACCAACCTAAGAAGAGAAAAAGAGCCAGATCCCATGGATTTTTAGTTAGATCTAGAACTAAAACAGGCAAAAGGGTGCTCTTACGACGACGAAGAAAAGGCAGAAAGAAGCTTAGTGTTTAATTTGGTTTGAAGATGCTCGCTAAAAAAAACAGAGCCGATGTAAAAACAGTTAAACAAATTTTCAAAATAGGAAAGTTTTTTACTTCTCCTAATTTAACTTTTAAATTTATATTGAAGCATAACTCTGATTCTCCGCATATTTCTTTTATTGTACCTAAAAGTATAGCGAAGCTGGCTGTTAAAAGAAATAAGTTGCGGCGGCGAGGATACCATATTTTGAAAACTTATATGAAAGACTTCCCCCTCGGGCTTGTAGGTGTCTTTGTTTTCAAAAAATACCAAGATGACATTTTAATAATTGAAGATGAAATTAAAACAATACTTCATAAAATTAATTAATTTTTATCAAAAAAATATTTCTGTTTTTACCAAGCGAAATTGTGTTTTTTATCCCACCTGCTCGGAATATACAAAACAAGCCATAAAAAAGCATGGTGTCTTTAGAGGCATTTATTTAGGATTTTTACGTATTTTACGATGTCATTCTTGGCAGAAAAATCATATGGATCCTGTCCCATAGTGGACTTTCCAGCGTTTTCATATAGAATGAAAGAATGTTCTCCTATATCTGGAATCTTGTTTTATACCAGCCATTGCTGAATGCATTGACCTTTTTGGTTTCCATTATCCCCGGCGGAGACGTTGGGATTGCTGTTATTCTACTCACCATTTTAGTAAAAGTTATTCTTTTCCCTCTTACCCAAAAGTCTATTAAAAATCAAGCCGCGATGAATATTCTTACCCCAGAATTAAATAAGATAAAAGAAAGCGGGGTAAGTAAAGAAGAACAAGCCAGACTTACTTTTGAGCTCTATAAAAAACATAAAACCAATCCATTCTCTGGGTGCTTAGTGCTGATTCCCACTATTATTATAATTATTGCTCTATATCGAGTTTTCTTTAGGGGAATAAATTTTGACCCTAACCTACTCTATTCTTTTGTTCATATTCCAGAACACATTAATATGGTTTTTCTGGGGTTTATTGATATAAATAAAAAAAGTTTAATCTTGGCGGTTTTAGCCGGTGTTTCTCAATACCTTCAGGCGTATTTTATGCCAACACCCCCCAAATCTTCTGTGGCAGCAGGTTCCTTCCAAGATAGTTTTGCTAAAAGTATGAATATGCAAATGAAATATATGTTTCCATTTATCATGGCTTTTATTTCTTACAGTTCTGGCGTAATCGCGCTGTACTTCATTACGAGTAATCTTTTTGCCGTAGGTCAGCAGATTTATGTGAATAAAACGGAGAAGAAGGTATTAGATGAAGAAGTAAAAACCTTAATTTCTCAAAAGTAAGAATGAAAAAAGAGCAAATGCAAAATTTAATAAAAGAACTGATTGATAAAACTGGAGTTACAACAACTGCGATCACCATCACGGAAGATAGCGGGACAAATACCTGGTTTTCAGTTGAAGTCAACGAACCCCACTTTTTTATCGGGCACGATGGTGAGGCTCTTTATGCCTTAAATCATCTTGTTCGCAGAATAGTTGAAGCCAAAATCCCGAAGACGGTCATAGGGGAATCCCCTATGACCGTCTTCGGGGCTAGTTCCATAACTATCGACATCAATGGTTTTCAAAAAAAACGAGTGGAAAATATTCGCGCTGTAGCACATATGATGGGAGAGCGGGCGAGATATTTTAAGTCGAGCATAGAAGTGGACCCAATGTCCGCTTTTGAGCGCAGGGTTGTGCATGAATTCCTATCAGAAGCGACTGATTTGAAAACTGAATCAGTGGGTTTTGGGCCCACTCGCCGAGTGGTGATTAAATACATCGGTGCACTCTGACCCCCTCGCCCTCTGGCACTCCCCCTTCGCAGGGGGAGAAGGAACCCTCCCCTCCTTTCTGAGGAGGGGTCAGGGGTGGTGATTTATTTCAGCTCCAGTTTCCAAAGAAAAGAATCTTTCTTATTCACAAAGAATAAATAATTTTCATTTTCATCTACTGCGAGCTTTATGCCGTCAATTTCCTCCCCTCCCACAGACGTAGCTGGATCTAATATAATGCTTGCGTTTCCACTCTCAATATCTATTTTCCAAAGTTGATCTCTGAAAGACACTTCTCCTTGATACCAAGAATCAGGATATTGGCCCGGATCAATTGATTTTGGCACGGCGCAATAGACAGTAGTGCTTCCACTATTCCAAACGCATTTCTCCGGTAGAGTTCGGACTGCCAACGCATCTCCATTTTTGGTATCTGTGTGAAAAATATTCAGTGATAAGTTATTATTTCCATAAAGTATTAGTTTCCCGTTTAGGCTCAGAAGGGTGGTTAGACCATTTATGTCACCCAAGGTTTTAGTCACATTTTTATTAAAAAGATCAATTGTGTAAATATACCCGGGGGTGTTTGCAGAGGGTTTAGTATTAAGTGTAATTATCTTGTCACTTCCCCACTGCGAAAGCCACTCTGTAAAAGGCGAATCAAACACTTGAACTTTTTTGTTATCAAGGAAGTTTAAAATTGTGCCTATCATACTGTCGCCCGAGTTAAACAGATAAAATACTTGTGAAGTGTCAGGAGAAAGGCTGATGTCTTTAACGTTGTTAGGCAAGAAAGACCCTTTAACTTCGTTGTTTCCGGTGGTATCTTCCCCCAAACGTTCTTTTGGTAGATTCCCGATAAAAGTTTCGATTGTGTCACTTCCTATTTTTAAATATCGCATAAGCACTGATTCCCCATGATTGCCGAAATACGCCTCATATACTCTTGGGATTGTTGTTACTGAAAATTTTCTCTCTTCTATTTTATCTGCAAAAGTTTGGTAGATATTGCCCTTAGCTTTTTCTACATATCTTACCGCTGCCACAAATTCGGTCGGTGGTGCAACTGGGAGAGGGGCTTTGGTCGAAGTTCCTTTTCCTTTTTTAACTTCCACAACTGGCGGAGGTTCAACAGGTGGTACTGGTGGCACGGGCATGTTCTTTAGCCTTTCTTTCATATAAACTGCAAATCCAGCTATCGGCATACTGGAAACCTTCATTAGTTTCGCGTTCTGTGTTTCTTCCCCAGCTCCGGGTTCATACCCTGAAACATCCACCACTGGAGGAGGCGTGGTGGTCGGAGGCTTTTGTGGGCTTGTCCCAAAAGGATTAAACTGTGAAAGAAAATTTGTGCCTTCTCCACTATCCTCTCCGGCCGTTGGCAATTTTCGGAAATATAAAAATCCTATAATTACAATTACCACGAGACTCAAGATGATTATTAAAAGTATAAAATTTCTTTTGGACATAAATTTTTAAGTGTTATTACTACTGAAATGCATTGCATCTTTTACATTAACCCATGCTCCTCCCCAGCCCCACCCTGCATTTGTAAAGAGATTTATAAAAGTTTGTGGCATATTTGTGATTAGTGTTTTACTATAAGGATTTGTGCTTGGGTTTATATCTAACGCTAGACCAAAAGCATGAGCTGACCAATAGCCCGGCTTACCTGTTACCGCCCTACAACTATATCCACCGATTGAAGATATCTTATATCTTGAACTAGTTGGCATAGCGTTCCACTGAGCATCTATGCTTTTTAAAGTACCCACCACCGCTTTGTTTACTGTTACTCTCGTACCGAAAAGACTGATAGTTTCCATTTGAGCTGTATTACAAGCAGTAAGAGTTGAACCCCCCACACTTATTGTTTTTCCTTGGATACCAGGCTCTGGTTCTTCTGTAATAATTACCGTTGGTATTTCTACTTCAGACTCAAGTAAATCCGGATTTATCGTATTTAAAAGCGCCCAAGCGCCGAGGGCGATGAGAAGCCCTAAAACTGCATGTAGCATTCTTTCTCTCCCCGCTTCCTTGCCGGAGATTAATTCGCTTGTCATATATTCTATCCCGCCAATGACTATCATTANCACAGCCATTACCGCCGAGAGGCCGATTATCAATTTTATTATCAAATTTAGGTATTTTCCCAACGCCTTATCGTCTGTTGGATCAAAGGTATTAAGCAATTGACTGTTATTATAAGGATCTGGAAGTGGAGCTAGAAGCGTATAAGCGGTTGGTTGGTAAGTAGTTGTTGACCCCGGTGTGCCCGTAGGAGAAGTTGGAGTAGGGGTGGGTGTTGGTGGAGGAGTAGACGGTGATGGTTGAGTGGCAGACCATTGATTGGGTGATACACAATACTGTTGAGTTGTGCTGTTAGGTTGCCATGTTCCATTATTAGATAGGTAATAACATTTTCCAGCTGACTCTGCTTTTCCTGTCAAACCAAAAATTCCAACTAAAACAATCAGTATTAATCCCAGTACTAAAATTTTACTTTTAGCTTCTAATTTTAATTTATTTTTATTTTTTGTAACTATTTTCATTTTTATATTATTTACTCAAAATTTAGTACGGGATGAGGAAAATCATATTCGCTTCACTCATTGATTTTCACTCAAAATTCTATATTTATCTCTTTAGTAGCTGTTTGGAAAATTCTGTATCGGTTTTCGATAACAAGCTTCAGTCGTGATATCCCGGAAGTTCCACTTTCTACTCTAAGTGGCATCAAATTTTTTTTAAAACTTTGGACGTTTACCGGACTGTCGTTGATAGACCAGCTCCAAGTCAAAATCGGATTTTCTAATTCTTTGGGTGAAATAAAGTATGGTATTGCCTCCACAACCTCACTTTCTTGTATTTTATGTGGGTTGGCAAGAGAATTATGCCAAATTGTTCCAATGTCACTGTCGTTCTTATAGAATAATATTAAAGGTTCCGTTGTCCCTATATTTACACTTGCTTCAGATGAGTATTTCTGGTCTACCGTCGATGCTACCACGGATATATTATTTGAACCATCTAAATAATCATTAGTAAAAAGGAAAAAATTCTTGCCATAACCCGAAGCTTCTTGGTCATTGTTGTAATCTTTCTTCCAGGCGTAGGTCATATTTTTTGAACTGGTTAGTCCTCCGTTTTCATTCCTTATTTCAGGCATAGCCACTACTTTTATTTCACTGTCCGGGGTTGGCAGAGCTTTACCACGATAAAATGGCGGAACATATGAATCATTCGCCTGCCAAAGAAGCACCATCACAGCTGGTCTTATTAATATTCTTGTTTCTATCTCCCCCTCAGGCAGAGCGATAACGGCTGACACAAGGGTCTCCGCGCCGGCCGCAGGAGCTTTTAACAGAAATGTTTTTTTACCGATTCCAGAGGAAACAGTCTTGCCATTAATAAGCCACGATATTGAAACACTATCTAGATTATTTGCATAACTATTGAGGGTAATACTGGTATTTTCATATGGAGCCGGGTTGGGAGGTGTAACATCAATCAAGATGCTACTAGAAGAAGCCGCGTTCACTCTAGATGCGAAAAATATTCCAAATACTAGAAATGTTATAACCAAAGAAAGTTTAAACTTCATAACTTAATTATACCATTTGTTTTAACTTTATAAACTTTTTACTTTATCTGTCCCGTGGTGAGCTTTGCTCTACTACTGAGGTGACTTACCAGTCATCTGTGCTGCCTCTTGTTCTTCCTTAGCTTTCCTGTTTGAAAGTATCTGCGAGGGGTCAGAAGTAATGATTTGGTCTTCAGTGTAAGAAGCGATGATTTTTATGGCAACATGTTTTAACCCCGCGAAAAATATGCCCTCTCCCACGCTCGATTCCAAAAGAAGATATTTTTCCTCGTCAGTCAGATTGAAAGTTTTCTGCAGAATATCAATAGTAGTGGGTGATTGTTTCAAGAGAAGCTGAATGGAAGAATTGGTAATAATCGGCACGCCGTACGGAGAATTTAAAAAGTCGGCCGCGTCTTGGGTAATAGTGGAAAGGCCCAGATAATATTTTCTGCCTCTCTTCGCGATGGAATAAAGAAAAGATGCGGTATCTTCGGACTTCATCATCCACCAAGCCTCGTCCACGACCAGTAAGCGCTTTTTTAAGTTCTTGCGTATCGCATTCCAGATAAAGTGCATAATGATATACATTGCGACCGGTTTTAATTCATCCTCCATATCACGAACTGAAAAGACAACGAACTTTTTGTTTATATCTACATTACTTGGTCTATTCAAAAACGTAGCCCAAGAACCTTTGGTATATTTTACCAAGCGTTGCATTACGGAGTCACTGCCATCCATGCCTCCGAGTACCATTTCAAAGTCCGAAAGAAGCGGAGGTTCAATATTTGAGAAATCCGATTCCGGAGTAATATCTTTTATCGCGTAAGTTTCAGAAATAGCTCGGTCCACCATAGAGTCTTCTTCGGGCGTGAGCCCGCCGAGCATCAGCCGGAAAAGCCCGACTAGATTGATGATATTTGAGCGCAGGACATCCTCAGCTGTTTCGTCTTCGTGCGGTATCGGCAAGTCAAACGGATTCATATGATGGTCGCTTGAGAGAGAAATATTAAAATATCTTCCACCGACGGCTTCCGCCAAAAACTCATATTCTCTCTCCGGGTCTATCACAATGACATCAACGTCAAACATTAAAGATCTTAGAATTTCCAGTTTGGTGGCATATGATTTTCCTGCTCCAGCTTTTGCAAATGTCACCGAGTTGTAATTTTCCAAAGAAAATCTGTCAAAAATCACCAAACTAGAGTTATGTCTGTTGATGCCGTAAAGAATACCTTTGTCCGAAGTTAAATCGAAAGAAATGAAAGGGAAAACACTGGAAAGCGGTTCGGAATTTAATTTTTGGTGGATATTTAACAAGTCAGTATTGGTCGGGATAACGCTTTTAAAACCGTCTTCTTGTTGGAAAAGCGCTGGTTTGATATATATCAGTTTTGACTCGAGCATTGATTTTATTTCGCTTTCAATTTTAAAAAGCTCAAGCTCATTGTCAGCATAGATGGTGATATAGATACCCACTTCGAACATTTTTTCTTGCGCTTGGATTAAATTGTCCCGCAATCCTTCTAGGTCTTGATAAGCAGTATCGAGCATCGGGTCGCGCACCATTCCTTTCGTTTCCCGCACTGAGATCTGGCTTTGTACTTCCGCCACCTTTTTCTGAAATTGTCGCAAGATTAAAGATGTGTCTATCGGATGGATAAAAATTGAAATATCAAAAACTTTATCCAAATTAATTATCGGAGAGAACCAGTTGTCGCTTAAAAATCTAGGGAAAGATATTATAAAATATGTACGAGCGATTTTATCGCCCAAGTTTATGGATTTTGATTCAATTTTGAGCGCGGAGGGCGCGATCACATCTTGAAGTTCTAAACTGGCCTTTTCATAAATTTGTTCTGGCAAGACGGCTAAAATAGAGGTATCAACATTACTCCCTACAGAGGTTCCCCTTTTTTTAAATAATGTGTCAAAAATTCCCATAATCTTTATTCCAGTCTTATCTTTCCTTCCACTTCCCCGGGATTAAAAACTTTATAAAATACTTCCACAACTTCTTCAGTGCCTAACTGGGCTGACTTGATGCCACAACGACTGAGTCCCTGCTGGATGACACCCACTCTCTCCTCCAGCTGGGATCTTTTTTCCTCGAAGTCTTCCTGTTTTGCTATTTTTACTTCCTCTTTATTTTTTCTACTGAACAGACCTCCAAATATTCCGGAACTTGGTTTGAAAACTGTATGGGTATAAGGCACTACCACAAAAAAGCTTTTAGTCACTATACTGACAGAATCGGTAAAATTTCTGATGAACTCAATATATTCTTTTGTTTGTAACTTTAAGAGGGGTTCACTTTGCACCTTGATTCTCTCTTCTAAAAGCAAAAGATAAGGTCGAATATCCAGTCTGCGAGACTGCACGGATATCTGGACAGTAAAGTCCAAGGTATTTAGAAAACTTTGGAATTGAAGAATTGTCGCTTTTTGTTCGTCGTCTGATTTTAAAGACAAATTAACAGAATTTGCAAGCACGATCGCGCGAAGCTCGCCGTTTTTCAGCACGATTATTCCATCGCGAACTTCCTTGATTGGCACAAATTCTTGGGTTGCTTTTGCATTTAAGGGCATATATTTTTAATTTTCATGTTTATTTAAGTCTAACACGTCCAAACTCCAAGCTAAATCTCGTAACTTGTTACCACCTAGTCGAACAGTACTCTCCATCATTTGTCTTTTTTGATCGGCCTCCTGTGTTTCCGCCTCTTCGGCGGATCGCCGTTGAGGCGATTTTCTTCTTTTCCAGATATAAAGTTTATCTTGCAGTAAGAAATTCACTCCTGCTTCAACCATATTGATAAAAGGTTTATTGTTTGGCCTGTAGAATGTAAGCGCCAGCGCAAATCCCGCCACGGCTAAAATCGGGATAATCCCCCAAAAAACTCCCAACAATTTATAGAGCACGAAACACAAACCTGCTCCACCGGCCAAATAGACAAACTCTTTAAAAGTAAATGGACCGAAAATTTTGTCTTCTATTTCTAAAAATTGTGGAACTTTGAATTGCATAATTTTATTCCGGCACTTCCCTATATGGATCTGCGCCCGGGATTTTTGGCTTTAGACTAATAGGGTCTGTTGCACCTGTCTTCGAAATGTTATTTAAAGAATATTCTGTTTTTACCACGGGGGTTTTAAAAGAACCAGAAACTTTTTGCGCTAGTATGGGGTGCATTTCCTCTTTATTCCCCTCTTGAGGGGTGGCTGAAGGCCGGGGTGGATGTACTATTTGTCCACCTCCCTCCGACCCTAGGTCGGAGTACTCCTCAAGAGGAGAATTTAAAGTAGGTTTCCCTATAATTTCAATACCATGCGTGTTTAATATTTGGGTATTAGTTTCTTCTTCGGCTTTATTATTTGTGAACACTTTTTTTCTTTCTGCGTTTTTAATCAACTCCCCTTGTATTTTTATAAAAACTAAATTATTCATTTCGTTTGCCAGCTGATTTGCTTCTGCCTCAGAAATTCTCATTCTGTTTTTTAGTTCCTTAGGGTAGTCAGATGGACTGACAAGTCCCGAAAGCAGAAGCTCTGTTTCAAGCTCCAAGTCTCCTAATTGCTCAAAGGTGTATCCCCTGCTGGCTCGCAGTCCCAAGATAGCAGCCTTCCAGTCAACCGCAGCGATAGCATTTAAGGTCTCGGTCGGTAACTCTGCTTTTGCTTTCTCTATTTTTATTTGTAATAAATCTACAGGGTCGTTTGCCATAATATATTTTAAGATTCTTTTAATATACCTTGGGCTATGTATTTTTTAATGAGTGACTGATAAGGCACGTCTATTTCATTAGCATGCTCTTTCACTCTAGCGATCAAATGCGATGGTAAACGCAGAGAAATCGGCCGGGAGGTCGGTTTTAAATTTGGGAAAGACACTCTCTCGAAATCAGAAGGGGAAAAACTAGACAAATCAAACTTTGCCCAATAATTCCGTTCCTCATCTTCGTTTTTAAATTTTGGTAATCTAATTTTCTTTTTCATATAATCTATAATGTTTTTTACTAAGGTCTCTGGCTGAAATAATTCTAAGCTTATTTTTTCTTACAGTGAATATAAGATGTAATAGTCGTTTTTGTTTCGTTTGTCCTATCAAGGTGTATCTCTCTTCTTTTTTAGAATGCACAATGTCTTTCATGATTATCTTTTTGTGATCGAAGAATATTTCTTCACACTCCCCATTTGTCACATTGTGTTTAATAAGGTTTTTATCCCTGTTTCCTTCATCCCACTCAAAACCAGAAACGCCTTTTAATATTCGACCGCTTTCATTTTTAATTGTAGCGTGAGCCATATACATTGTCAAGCTATTTTCGCGTTAATTTATTAATTTGTCTTTCATATCCAGGGTGCTCGAAGTGCCGATTGGTTTAGCCATATCTGGAGCAGCTGTGTTGCTTTTTTCCTCCAAAAAGGCAAAATAATTTCCGCCCGAGAGAATAAAATCGAGCGTCTGCTCCAAGTTTGGGTTCTTGTTCTGTATATTTTTCTTTATATCTTCTTCCAGAATGTCCCGGATCGGAGTGAATATTTTCTGAAATGCTTCGTCGGCTAGGGTCTCAGCTTTTTCTTTTGTGGTATTTACGTGGTTTTCGATATTAACTGTGTAAAATTCCAGATCCACCACACCAATCAAAACCAACAATGTTTCTAATTGAAAATCTTCTATCTCACTTTCTTCCAATAAAAATTTCTTGCCGATTTCTTCGGCGATTTTTACCCAGTCCACAGAAGCAATAGCATTCTGTCCCTCTTTCGGCAGTTGCGCTAATTCTTCTTCAATTGTTTTTTTTAATTTGTCTGTCATAAATTTTTATTTTTAATTCCCCCCTCCTTTCCCCCCAGTCCCGCTATCTAAAGCTACCCCCATTCTTATATCATGAGCAGATTTTTTACGCGCAGACCTATTCCAAGGCCAAGCCCATGAATTTTCGTAGATGTCAGCTTTAGCTCGNGCTCTTTCCTTACTTATGTTCTCGACGGCGTATTTAGCTTTTGGAATTTCTGTGTCCTCCATGTTATTTATAGATTTTCCAGTAAGTCCGTTGGCAATTCTAGTCAAAGCATCAGCAGCGGCAGCATTCGCACGGATAAGAGATGCATCAGCCCCGGGTGCAGTAGCAAGCGTATTCAGGGTGGTAGCGGATTGATTAGCAACAGCGGTAGAAGCAGTCACACTAGCATTAGCTGCTGCTGTCGCCGCTTTCTCAACAGCTTCAGCAAGGTGGAGGTCGGTAGGATTTGCAGCTGCAGCAGCGACAGCAGCAGCAAGGTTATCAATAAGTGTCACATCTTTGGCAGCTAAAGCTGCATCCCTAGCAGCGTTTGCTATAATAGAAGCATTATTAGCCGCAATTGCCTTTGCAGCAAGCTCAGGGTCGGCAAGATTTTGAGAAGCTGCAAAGGAAGCGTCCACAGAAGCAATCTGAGCAGCACTGGCTGTGTTTACAATACCTGTTATTGCGTCTTCACTTAAATTACCATTGGTTGTGGCGTCTCTGTGGTCAACTATTGTTCCATCAGATCTTCTAGACATTGTTGCATTCTTTATTGCACTTCTTTCTCCGTTTGCATCCGCTAGTTTACTTCGCGCTATTGAAGCATCTTCAGCAAAAGTATTTCCTGTTGCTGGATTAATAGCACCACCTTCCTCGCCATTAGCTCCCCTACTAGAAGCTAACTTAGAATCTCTTGAAGCTACATTTGATCTTTCTCCTAATACCTTGATTTGATTATCAAGAAGTTGAATTTCGTATGCACCACTTCCTGGTTTCTGGAGAAGTGTTTGGTGCGCATCTTCTACTTTATTTAGGTTTTGCTTCGCTTCTTCACCTTCTTTTGTTTTCAGTCCATCAGCCCTTTGCTTTCTATACTCATGTCTCCTCTTTAGGTCTGCTTCATAGCCACCATCTTTTACCAACATTTTAGCACCAAGCCCTGAAGTTGCTAAGTTGAGTCCAGTTATTTTAGATGCGCCAGATAGAAGCCCACTGGCCACACCCTTCCTTAAATCAAAGCTTGAACCAGCCATCCCACCCTTACCATCAACTCCGCCACCAAGAGTTCTCAACGCACTAGCAAAACGACTACCCTTTTTCTCCGCCTCTATTAGTTTCGTGCTTTCAAACATTCCCTTACCTAAATGCCCCAGAGTTCCTTGACCAAGTGCTCCTATTGCACCTATTCCGCCTCCCACCGCGACTCCTGTTGCAACCCCCAATGCGCCCTTAAATGCATTTTCTGCAAATTCTCCAAGCCATCCGCCTCCTTTCTCGGCAAACTTAGCCGCCTTCAGTAGAAGGGTTATGCTTACAGATGCCGGTAAAATAACGAATATAATTTTTGCAATCATCGAAGGGTTGTTTTGATTTGCAACACTCTTTGAATATATCTATTTCTACAATTTTCGCTATGATATATAAAAAGAACATAAAGATTGGCGCCATGAATGCTACCGTGAACAGACGTTTGCGCCAAGCATCCCATCCTATGTATTCAACCTTTGCCAACTCTGGTATAGATAAAGACATAAAGGCAAAAGGAGAAATAATAATTAGTACCCAAAGTTCTATCAACCTAGTTAGAAATGAAAAACCGGCGATAAAAAAAGCGTAAGCGGCAGCTAAAAATATCACACAAGAAACAACAATGATGGCAAAAAATAGTGAATTTGGGACACCCGTTTCTGTTGTCATTAGAGAAAAGCAGTCACCAGTGAAAAGATTGGCAAGAGGACCAGCCGGCCCGACACAAGCTTGTACAATTTCTTCCATTGTCTTCTTTCTTGTGGTGGTAGTTGATGTAAACATTTCTGGACTTATGAGCCTAGCAGGATTGAAGCCAGAAACGATTGCGCCTCCGATGTCCTTTTCATTTACGAATGGAATACCAGAAATGGGCGTATAAGGAGTGGCGCTATTCACTGCTATTCTATTATAAAAAATCAAAGCTATGATATTAGAAGTATCAATAACAATTTTAGTAAAAAACATACTNAANTTTATNAANAGTGCCATGATTACCACAGTTACTATCATCTTTTTGACGTCAGACCCTCCCAGCCCAAGGATTAATTTTACAGCTATATATATCAAAATAAGTATAAAGAAAATATTAGAAAGATCTCGAACTATTCTCCAAGCCTCCGGGATAAAACTAGAGGATGCAGTGTAAAGAGTGTTGCTTAATGTTATTCCAACTAGGAAATTGAAGATGTTTGCCGTTACTGCCAGTATCCAAGCGGGCAAGACAAACAAAACCCAATAAGATAAATTTACAATGCACCCTATCATACTAAAGTTGACTAAACTAAAACAAACAGGCAAATTCTGGTATAGAGTACTGCTTTCATTTACCCCTGATGGTGTTCCAGGTGCTGGGTTTGTTGTAGAGTATGCAGTAAAAGTTCTTGGTGGGTTTCCCGTTTGGTCACATATGGCTTTTGTTGTATTATTTAAAGTCTTTGTCACTGCTTCACCATTTTCCAACATCATATAGTCACAACTTCCAAGTGGTTCAGGCGTACTTGTTCCTGGTGGTATTGGAATAGGTATTGGATTACCACTGGGTGTTGTTGCTGGCACTCCCGGGTCACAAGTTGATTGGTTGGTGACATTACCATTTTCAATTATGCAAGGCTGACCAATGACTACTGTTGCCCGTGCTTTTTCAGTCGGGCTAAAAAGTCCAGCTCCGACCACTACAAGCAGTATTAATCCCAGTACTAAAATTTTAATTTTAGCTTTAATTTCTGATTTATTTTTATCTTTTACAATCTTTTTCATTTTAATATTATTTAATCAAAAATTTAGTACGGGACAGGAATGTATGGTAAGAATTTTTTCATCGCTTTTCCATAAACATCAAAAACAAACTACTGGAAATTCGCTACAACATTGTGATTTACATCCATCACACCTGAGCAAGAGCTGTTTGTGCCAAGCGGCGTGCAGTCTCCTCCCCAACCGGTAAACACTTTCCCGGCGCTAGGATTTGCAGTAATAGTGACAGGAGTTCCCGACGGATAGCTCTTACTACAACTTGAGTTAGCATTGCAAGTATCCGTGCCATCAGTTACTGACCCAGGCCCGTTGACTGTTACAGTCAAAAGGTATGTGGCTGGAGCTGGAGGAGGCGGTGGCGGAGGTGTGGGTGCCGGAGGAGGCGGTGGAGGCGTTGGCGCAGGAGGCGGTGGAGGCGGTGGAGGCGGTACTGGAGGAGGTGGTGGAGGGGTAGGGCTTGGCGGTGGAGTAGAGGAAGGACCGCACCCAGTACACCTAGGATAGTCAGCGTATTCTACAAACAGACCGCCTCCACGTCTTTTCAGCGCTTCTGCGTAGTCGTAAGGGTCAGCTGGGTCATAACCTCTAAAGATACTATAGAATTCTCCTAGCTCCTGACCATTCACAAAAACGCCAGCTTTGCCTACTATTATATTTTCATCTGCCCAAGTGTTACCAAAACAATTTTTAGCCACACCAGCTCTATAACCAGCCGCTCTCAGTCTATCCACGATGTATCCTACAAGCTCTACACCGGCTGCCGCATTTGACCTAGAGGTGGCAGCTAAAGCAGGATTTTGAGCTATTACTGAATATGCTATAGACTGCACATCTCCTTGATAACTTGGAGGTGGACCATCTTCAGGTAAAATTCTAATTCCCGCGGCGCATCCGCCTGTAGGATCGGATTCTATTTCTTCCGGTAATTGTTCATAAAGTCCTTCTAAAGTATTGATGCCCGGAATGTTGCCTTTATAGTCAAGGACAGTGGCCGTGTATATTAGCTTGCACTGCATTTCTATGTCAACTTTTCGTTTCCCTCCGGTCCAAGGAGTTAATATTATGCCGATTTTACTGCGCCAATTTAATACATTTTTTGAATTTACCATTGGCAATCTCGGTCTTACTGTATCAGGACCTACAAACATTTCATGAGTATATCCTCCCTTGATTGGGGAATCGCAGAATAATTCTTTTTCTATACCGGGGGTGGTGAAGTTGCTCTTAGGAATACCTGTTTTTAAATTAAAAGTTGCAGTGATAGATCTGTTTTGGTCCATAGGACCGCTACATTGAATATTGCTACCAAAGGGAGCGCAATCTCCCCCCCAAGTAACAAATGTAGAATTGCTATCTGCCAAAGCAGACAAAGCCAGAGATGTGTTGGCAGGAAAATTGTAACTACAGTTCGAGCTGCAGTTTATTCCTCCCGAACCAGACACCGCTCCAGCTCCTGTGCCATCTACAGTTATAGTGAGAGAGTATTGCCCGGCTGGAGGTGAGGTTGCAGGCGCAGGGCTCGGGTTTGGTGTTGGACCTGGAGGAGGAGTAGTAGCGGGGATTACTCCAGCGCTTACGAAGTTCCACGAACCGCTGTATCCATTTGGACGGCAAGAAGTTGCTTGACCGATGGTTGGGTTTGGCTCATTCGCACATCCAGCTCCGGTCCGTACGATGTCATACAATTCTCCAGTTGTTGCTCCAGTCTGGATTGCTAAAGTGTTGGCTGACTCGTTAGTGCAGTTTCCGTTGTATCCTTTCATTGCTACTTCTCCATTGGCGTTTAGCCAGTCCACTACCGCCATCTTGAATCCGAAGACATTGGTTGAATTTTCCCAAGCAGGCAAGACTGCGTCCATCGCTTCTCTTACCTTTATTATTTTACCCGTAGCTCCAGCAGTGAGCAGATAACTGCAGGCTCCCACTCCGCCTCCGCCCCCACTACCATTAAATCTGCTATTCCATCCTCCAGGAACGCTCCAGCCTACCGCTTTTCTGTCTGTTTCACATTCTGGCACCATCTTTTTTAATTTTAAATATTTATCTCTTGCGACAGCGAGCTCGTTTCGTGCATCATCTCTGGTGCCAGTAGTAGAGATCGCATCTCTGGTTGCGATATATTGTTTCCTTAATTCTATCAGAATTTTTTCACCACTTGTCCCCGGTAGTGGTTGGATAGTGATGGGGTCTAAGACTGTTTTGATTGATTCCAATCTAGCCAATGCTTGGGTTTTTGTTCGTTTTCTATTGGTTAGTTCTTCCGCTTGCTGAGATAATGTTTTAATTTCTTCTACTGCGTCAATATAAAGCACTGAATTTGGAAGTTCAGTTAGCATCCTATTATTTATCCAATCTTTTAAGAAGTTTGCAGCAAAGTTTAATTCCTTGTAAGCAAGTTGAGCCGCAGCCGCTTTTTCTGGATCATTTTCATTTGCTTTATCCTGAAGCTTTATGGAATTTCTCTCTTTTTCATTTTCCATTCTATCTTCCCAATTTATATCTGGACCGGGGATGCATCTATCAAGTTCTCGCGCTTTTGGCCAGATTGCGCCCAATAGTTGCATAGTTCCTGGTTCAGTGGGTGACTCGTTGGATATCAACTTTAATTCTGTTTCTGTATTTTTTATGTCGCCGGGGATATACGTATATGTCGGAGATGCGCAAGTCCATCGTCCCAGAATATTATCGTAGATACAGTTGCCGGTGTTTCCTATTTCTTCCGTGGTTGTTGTCTCTCCGGTGGTTGGGTCAGTGGTGGTAATAATTGTTTTTCCACTTAGCTGTTTTTTAAATACAACTATATCAATCTCTTCTTCTGGTCCAGTGTTCCAAGCTGTCGCGTTATAAGGCGTTACAGTTCCCAAAGTGTTGCCATAGTAATCCCAGTTGTCTTCTGTTTGAGGCTGTTTATTTACCTTGGTAGCCAGAGCATTCAAGCCACTGCCGATAAATCTATTTAACATAGCATCAAAAATAGCAGAAATACTATTTCCTAGCCCCATAGCCTGCAAAGCTGAGTTCTCAGGTACATTTAATGCGCCCATTATTTTGTTTGCTACCACAGAGCCAGGAGTTACGTTTTCAAATCCTTCAGGGCAACTATATTTCTGATTAAAATTCTGCCTGTTTACAGCATTTGTCGTATTCCAATTTTGTAGATACTGAGCTCTTCTTGCTATTGATACTGGGTCTTCTATCGTGCTTCCCGGTTGTTCAGGATCTTCTATAAAAACTGGTGGTGGTGGGTCCCAGGGTGTGTTTTTATAGCTTGGAAGATTATTTGGGTTTGCGGTCTTAGGGTAATTAGGATTTGACCGACAAATCTTCGGAGATAAGAAACCCATTCCTCGATCTAAGACAGTATTTACTTCTTGCGCGGCATTCTGGCTTGTGCCCTGAAGTTTCCTCGCGAGCTCCTCAGTCGCCAGCATCTGGAATCCCAAGTAGTTATTTTGCGGGTATTGCGTGTTTATCAAAAATCCATTCCACCCTCCCACATTGAAATTATTTCGATAACTAGCCAATAAAACAGGGTCGTTGATCACTTTACTCAAGGTATACTCTGCGTTGTCCTCAAGCTGTCTTTTGTAGGAGTTAATGGTACTTAACGCGAAGTCTTTGCCGAAAGGAAATCGAAGACTATTATAGCCAAATATAGTTACCAAATTTTTCACTTCAGTTTTGGCTATATCCTTAAAGAAGGACTTTGGATTTTCCACAAAAAGCGGATTTCCCCAATGACCGGAATTTATCCAGTTTACCGTGCTTTCAGTAATTCCTTGCAGAGCTCTTCGAGCGATAGCCATCAAAACTTGTTTAGCGATTTCTTTAGCGACATTTTTAACTGAAATAGCGGTGTTTGTTACATTTGCCGTGGCGCTTGTACTAAGCAAAACACTATGTATCCAGGCAAGTACACCAAGATGAGGTTCGATAACAGGAAGGACTGCCTCTGTTTGTTTTGGTAAAGAAAACAAAACAGTAGGTACTAATACTAAAATTATTAGAAGAGCAGAAATGATTTTTCTTGTTTTATTTTTTTCTAGCATTTTTTTACACTTGATTTTTCTTGTTTTATTATAAGGTTTTTTGTTTAATTATTCAATTTTTGCTGTATTGTCTTTTCAAGATTACTAACAGCCGACTCTAGTATTGTCGTGTTTTTATCATACTGGCTTATTGCGCTTAATGCCACGATGGCATCAGTGTCATAAAGTTGTATGTTGCTCAAATTTTCGGATAATCTTTGAAGTCCATTTATAAAGTCCAAGTGTAAAGATGCAAGAGATTGGGGGATACTTATTTTTGTCAATGTACCTATTATTTTATTTGTTTGCTCTATAATCGGGTCAAGCTCTGAGAGTACCCTGACATCAACAGTATTTTCATCAACTATAAATCTTTGCAATATATCAAGAACAGTGTTATCGGTCTGATATTTTATGTTAGTGTTTTTTAAAGTGTCACTATACTTCTTTACAGCCTGAACACTGTCATCTTTGATTACCTTAAGATCAGAAATAACAAATACTTTTTTCGGAGGAGAATTTTGTATATTATTAGCCAAAGATTCGCTCAATTTATTTACCGTAGCTTGATCTATCTGCCCATTTTGGTTCAGTGTGGCTACCGTTGCAAAAAATTCCCTGGAAAATTTATCAGTCTCCGTCAGATTCTTTTCATCTTGCAGCAAAGGCTCCCCTTGCTGGTTTTGTGTTTCTTGTTTTTTGAGGTTTTCTATTTCAACGCTGTCTGGTATTCCGTCATCATTGGTATCTTTTTTTCTGGGATCCGTTCCCCACAAGCCTTCTTCCCAGTCGAGCACTCCGTCTCCGTCAGTATCTTTATTCACCAAATTTCCCAGTATTTCATTACTATAAACTAGTCCTGCTTCTTGATTTACGTTGCCTCCAATATTTTTGAATATAGTTGTTGTCTTAAAAAGGAAAAGTGTGACGATAAAAAGCACCGCAAAAACGATTAGAAGCATTATCTTGTGTTTTTTTAACCAATCTATTTTATTTATGCTTTAATTGTAACACTTTTTTAAAAAGCAAACTAGACAAAAGTCAGTTCTCTGTAAGTGATATCCAGTCTGAAAGCGACAAATCCTCGGCTCTTTTGTTCCCCAAACTTCGCAAAGACTGTCCTTGCGAAACCGGGGCACTTCTTAGGTTCGAAGAAAGCTTTTTTCGCTTATGCGCAAAGCCCATTTTTACTATTTCCCAAAATTTCGCTTCGTCTACAACCTGTCGACCTGCCAGGTCGACAGGTTGGTTGACACCGACGAAGAGCTTGCGAGAAATATTCTTTATAGCAATAACTGCTGAGTCCACTTTTGGGGTAGGGCTGAAATATCGCTTAGGGACCTTCATTACCATCTTCGGTTCTCCGTAGGCTTTTACTGAAATCGAAAGGATGCTCTCTTTCCCATCTCTCGCAACTATTCTTTTTGCCACTTCTTGCTGGACCATCAGCACCATTCTCTCTGGCTGATTTTCCTCAGTTAAAAATTTTTTCAAAATAGCGCCGGTGATGTTGTAAGGAATGTTGGCAATGATTTTGTAGTGAAGAGATTTTAAATTTTTTGAATGGTCTGGCCGGGAGAGGGACCCGGGGAACCGAGGACCTGAAAAAAATTTGAAAATCTCGGAACTACTCATTTCAAATTTTAAAATATTGTCGCATACTAGTACAAGAGAACCAGATTTTATTTGAGTAGCGAATTTTATTTTCAAAAATTCAAAAAGCTCCTGGTCTTTTTCGACAGCGATCACGAGTCCCGCGTGTTTCAAAAGTTTCTCTGTCAGCGCTCCCTTCCCCGGCCCTATCTCCAAGATCACATCATCTTTTTTTATTTCTCCCGTTTCGACAATCTTTATGAGTGCAATCTCTGATTTTAAAAAATTTTGCCCTAATGATTTTTTAGCTTTATGTTCCATAAATTTTTCTAAAAATTTTGAAAACAAACTTTTGAAGGGGTTTGGCGAGTGGCGGCGAGCCAATTTCAGGATTTTTTAAGCTTCAAAAAATCCGTACCGAAACAAAGTTTTGTTTTCAAAATTTAAATATAAATTGTCTTTATTCTAGCATTCTCTCCTTCTTTCTCCAGTAAATCAGCTGGAATGTCTGAAATAAATTCTGACGGAGCATTTATATTGCGGGAACCGAAAATGGTGCGGAAATTTGCAAATGATAAGAACAATTTTATCCGGGCGCGAGTGACTGCCACATAAAAAAGTCTGCGTTCTTCCTCGCTGTCGAAGTCATCTACTTCACCTAGTCTTTGGTGGGGGAAAAGTCCGTCTTCCAAACCGGTAACAAAAACATATTTGAATTCAAGTCCTTTTGAAGCGTGGACAGTCATAAGTTTTACGTTCTTTACATCTTTTTTTTCTTTTTCCTGGTTAACTATTAATGAATCCTGGTCAGAGGCAAGCGCAGCATCCTCTAAAAGCCTTTCAATACCAGCTCCATTTGATAAATCGTCATATTTGAGTGCGAGGGTTGCAAGCTCTTTTATATTCTCCAGCCTCTCCATATCTTCTTCAGTTCCGTTTGAAAGTTCATTTTCGATTCCGGATTTTTTTACCACGAATTTTATCACTTGACTTGCTTTTTCAGTTGCTATTTTTTCTTTTATCTCTTCTAATATTTTATAAAAATTATCAATTCTAATTCTTACTTTTATCGGCAAGTTTTCCATATCATTAGCAAAAATTTTAGCCAAAGTGACTTTGCCGATGCCGCGCGCCGGGAAATTTATTATTCGTTTTATGTCGGAGAGGCTGTCACGGTTTAAGGCAGCGCGCAGGTATGCCAGCGTATCTTTTATTTCTTTTCTTTCAAAGAATTTTACTCCCAAAACTTGGTATGGGATATTATACCTTAGCATCGCTTCTTCGAGTGCTCGCGATTGGAAATTTGCGCGGTATAGGATGGCGATTTCGGAGAAATCACCACCCCTAACCCCTCCTCCATAAGGAGGGGAGGAATCCTCTCCCCCTGCGAAGGGGGAGTGCTCCGACTTGGGTCGGAGCGAGGGGGTCAATTCCAAAATTTTTGTCGCCACAAAATCCGCTTCGTCGTTCTCGTCCAGCGCTTCGTAGAGGCCGATTTTTTCTCCTCTTACGTTATTGGTAAACAAATTTTTATCCGGCCGGTATTTGTTTTTCTTAATTATTTCATTTGCCGCTTCCAAGATATTTTTTGTGGAGCGGTAATTTTCTTCCAACAGCACTATTCTTGCATCTGGATAATCTTTTTCAAAGCTCAGAATATTTTTTAAATTTGCTCCGCGCCAAGAGTAAATATTTTGGTCCGCGTCCCCCACCACGGCTATGTTCTGGTTGTTTTCGGAGAGCATTTTAGACATTAAATACTGCACTTCGTTGGTGTCTTGGTATTCGTCGATATGGATATATTCCCACTTCTCTTGGTAAATTTTCCTGATTTCAGGCTTATCTTTTAATAGTTTTGTGGCTTTTAGAAGTAGGTCATCAAAATCCAAACTATTCTCCTTCATTTTTTTCTTTTCATACAAACTCCAGACTTTGCTGACAATTTTCCCCATAGAGCTCACGCTGTTATTTTCCTCAAAATCAGCTAAATGCACAAACTTTCCTTTTTCGCGCGAAATAATATTTTTGATTTTTTTAGGATCGTACTGCTTCGGGTCGAAATCAAGTTCTTTCAATGATTCTTTGATGAGTGAAACTGAATCCGACTCGTCTAAAATAGTGAAATACTTAGTCAATCCAAGCATTCTCGCATTTTCTTTGATGATAAAAACTCCCAGAGAATGAAAAGTACTGACGAAAGGGATTTTCTCCTGTCCTTTTGCATTTTTTTCAATTTCCGCAATAATTCGCTCTCGCATTTCCTTAGCGGCTTTGTTAGTGAAAGTTACCGCCAAGATTTTCTCTGGAGCTACGCCTTCTTTTATCAAATTCACTATTCGATGCGTTATCGTCTTAGTTTTCCCTGCACCCGCGCCCGCAATAATAAGAAGCGGGCCCTCTCTATGGCTCGCCGCTTCTCTTTGTCCTTTATTTAATCCCGCGAGATGTTGCACTCACCCAATATAACATAAATATTATTTTATCTTTACTGCATCGAGCCCTCCTTCCACTTGTGCTGCTTTTACTAAAGCACGTTTAATGTAGTCCTCCACATTTTCAGCTCCAACACCAAATATGACACCGGTTCGAGGCTTTTCCCCCGTTACCTCATATAGCTTTGTGAGGTATTTAGACATTTTATCTAATGGTGTTCCTGTTAAATGTCCAATTCCAACAGATGGATCCGTACTGAAAAGGTTGTTGACTTTCAATTGACTTACTTTTCCCCACATTTCCATTGGGTCGTTAGTGTTTGTTGGGAAAATTCTACTTAAGTTATATTGATCAGTTTGTATTAGTTTATTAAATGCTTCTCTTGGTAGCTTTGCTATGTCGTCGAAGAATACATGCTGCATTACTTCCCTTGGTGCATTTAATTTCTCGGGACCCATATGTTCTAGATATTCTCTTACAGCCACCTTGTCAGTTACATCTCCAGTAAATCCCATACTCTTTAGTGTTGGTTCCTCCAACATAGCCCTTGCTTCTTCTATTGAAATACCATTCGTATTCGCCACAACTCCAGCTTGCTCCTGTAAAGCTGTCTCATAAGCTGTGAAAGGAGAAGATGTAGAAGTTGCTACTTCACCAGGTCCACCTTGTAGGGTTGTGGTATCATGATCATACATTTTAAATTTTTCTGCTAGATTATTTTGTATTTCTTCTGCTGTCAGTATCGTTGCAGGACGTGGTACATTGCGTGATGAATAATCTTCAAAGGTTTCTCCCAATTTAATTTTTGAAAGTGGTTCTTTTCCATGTTCTTCAGGCTGAATAAAAGTATGTTTAGGGTTCGAAAGTGTTTCTACTGGTGCCGGGTGTGCTGGTCCATGATGAGGGTAGTCTCTGTATTCGTAACTATCTTTTTGGGTTCCTTCAAAAGAAGCTCCAGCTTGATGTCCTTCCTGGAAACCACCATGGACTCTGATCTCATCCACTTTTATCGTATCACCTTCCAATTTAATTTT
>JGI1358J11329_10000838_pt1 | contig 26611 bp, 30 predicted proteins | sample Subgroupgradi54m_FD_11329 | JGI IMG/M metagenome (IMG submission 11329)
GTGCGGGCAGGGAGAATCGAACTCCCGTCTCAACCTTGGCAAGGTCGTGTTCTACCACTAAACCATGCCCGCTTGTCGCCTACTATAATATTTCCTAAGCCATAATGCAATTTTTTAACCCTATTTTTAAACAAATCATAAGGTTCACCTGAAACCGGCTAAATTTACGTTTTCAAAATCAACGTATAAACAAAACTGTGGATAACTCTGGGGATACTGTGTATAAAGGACAAAAGACATGTCTTATTGTGTCCTTTATGTCGCATCTTTCAGTTTTTAACTTTATATGCAAGTAAACGGACAGTATCTCCCTTTTTATTCGACACCAAAGCAATCTGCTGCAGTTTTACAACCTATTGTCTAAAGGCCGCCTTTGGAATTGAATAAATTTCAAAAAACATTACTAAGTAAGGGTTTTATGGTTTTTGTGAAAACGTTACGTAGTAACACTTTTAAATAGGTTACTCGTGAAACATCTTAAGTTATTCTATTGCCGAGGTGAAAAGCGTAAATATGGAGCTTCGTGAAACCTTTTGCGCTATTTAGCGAAAGAGCTGAAAGTCTCCTGCTCTTCTTTAGATCTGTAAAATTCTGAAGATACTTTATTTATGATCTACTGGAATAGTAAGACCAATTTCGAGCTTACAGACTTTTTGTGGTGTTTTTTGTTGTAGATAAAATCTAGAATGTTTCGCGTGAAACATAAAAAGTGTTACTAAGTAACACTTTTTGTACAAAATATGAAATTTTAATGTTTTTAGTAAAAAAATCAGAATATTCTTGTGTTAAACGTTTCTCGTGAAACGTTTTTAATGTACTATACTGCATTATATGGGTACTCCTACAGAAAAGCAGAAAATTGGAAAGATCGGTGAAGATATTTCTGAAACGTTTCTCGTGAAACACGGTTTTAGTATTGTTTTACGGAATTTTCGTAAAAAGTTCGGGGAAATTGATATTATATGCCAAAAAGAAAACCGACTTCACTTTGTAGAAGTAAAAACTGTTTCACGTGGAACACTAAAAAACGTTTCACGAGAAACAAATGATCAATATCGACCGGAAGATAATATTCACGAGTTTAAATTAAAAAGAATCGGGAGAGCCATACAGGCTTATCTTATTGAATTTAATTACGATTTCGAGTGGCAATTTGACGCTATTACCGTAGAACTGGATGAAAAATCTAAAGTAGCCAAAGTAAGGTATATTGAAAATCTTATATTGTAGGCTTTACTTGAGTAAAATATGGTTTTTATCTAAGGAATGTTTCTCGTGAAACATAAAAGTGTTACTTAGTAACACTTTTTCATAAAGTGAGACGTGTGGGAAGTTATGTTGGCTGTTTCTCGTGAAACATTTTTCTTTACAATAATTCTATGAAAATAATATTTTCATAGAATACTTTGTTTCATGGAAATTTCTTGGAAGTTGAATCCTGTGTCGAGTCGGCAGAATGTTCTTATTGGTTATTTTTTAAAAGGACATTCTTGGTGATATAATATACAGCAACATACTTCGGGGATTTTTTGATAAAAGTGCAAAGCACTTGCTTTATTTAGTTATTCATGATATAGTTTTTAAACGATATGGCAGAACAATCGCATGCAGTACTTACCGAGAAAGCAATAGCAATTGTTGAACAATCGCACCTTTCTCCTGCAGATAAAAAACTTTTAATCGGCCGTATTCCTTTTGTGGCGGAAATCATGCTCCGGATGTTTGTCGATCTTTGCGAGGAAGATCCTTTCAGCGTCAATGCAGTAGTAGAGAATTTAAAGAAAAAACTTGATGCGCAAGGGAATCTGCAAAAGATTCATGAAATCGTTAATCAAGAGCGTCGCGAAATCGAAGAAGCATTAGCAATAGGATAATTATCTCCATATTATGAGTGAAAAAATACATGACATGAATGATTTTAATGAAGGAAATTCTGCCGAAATGGTCTCGGAGAATTTTCCTTCCGAGATAACATATTCTGTTCCTGAGAATAGTGTGGTGGAAGAACTTGTGGGTGAAGTCCCTTCAGCTTTGGAAGAAAGTTTATCTTCCCCTGAACGCAGTAACGAAAACATGATGGAAGTTGCGGAGCAAGATGCGATCCTTGATCTTGTGGTTCAGAAAATGACTGAGGAAGGGGAGGTGATTACCAAAGAAGATTTGGCGACTTCGACAGACCCGGTTGTCCAAGAACGTTTCGACACTTTTCTTGATCGCCATCCCAAGGTAAGAAAGTTGGTGCAAATATTTGCCTTAAGTACGGCACTCGGTGTCCCGATGGCGGCACAGGCACAGGGGCCTGATTATGGCAGAATCCTAACGGGAATTGCTGCACAAGCAGTAACGAATGAGGTGAATGTTGAAATAAACTCTCGTATACAACGAGGGCAGGTTCAAGAGCAACAACGAGTATATCGAGAAAATAGCAACATCCGTGAACAGCAAGTAATGGAACGCTTTAACCTTCAACAGCAACAAGAGCAAGAGCGTTTTGATATGAATCGTGAGAGCGCACGACAGCAGTTGATGCTTCGCAACCCTTCCGCGCAACAAGTCGAGCAATTTAATATACAGTGGGATAGTCAATATGTACAAATGATACAGCGTCAAAAGCAAACTCGTGAAACATATATGTCCAACACTCATATGCAGGAGCAACAACAGGAATTGCGTATAAGCCAACAAAATCGACAATTGGAACAACGCCGCGAAGAATCAACGGTTCGCAATGTTACGGGTGGATTAAATCAGGCAGGAAGTATTTTTACTCAACGGATTTATCGAGGATACTAGAATTCACTTTAATCTTAAACAACAATTCCCCCAATAATTATTGGGGGAATTGTTGTTTGCGGGGGAGGGGGAGACAATTTTCTTAAAGTGCGCTATGATCTCACTTGTTCAAGGGTAAGAAGTGGACGAGCGATACCCATCGAATAAACGGGCTGTAGTATAATGGTAGTATACTTGTTTTGGGAACAAGAAGTCTGAGTTCGATTCTCAGCAGCCCGACCAGAGAAAAAGCACTGCGCAAGCGGTGCTTTTTCGATAGGTTGGGATGAGGGACTGAACTGCTTCAGTCCCGTCTGAGAATCGAAGAGCTTTGCGTTATTTATGAAGCGCTTTGCGCTGAATAAATCGCAAAGGTGTACTGAAACTGTAAGTTTCGATCGCAAGCAGCCCGACCAGAGAAAAAGCACTGCGTATGCGGTGCTTTTTCACGCACAAGCGATTCCCGCCATTTTCTTTGAGCGACTTGCAGGCTACAATGGAGTTATGGATACTCACGATCGCAAATCCGATACACCTCTTCCGCCTTCTGAATTTTGGATAGAAAAAAAAGCACCCGAGGTTTCTTATGAATTTTTTATTTTTGAACTTGATGGAGAATTATATGCGGTACTTGTTTCCGATATTCTTCAGGTGATGAAAATCCCCCCCATTACTCCGGTGCCAAATGCTCCGCGCGCCATAGCGGGAATTTTTCATTCACGGGGAAAAGTTGTCGTTGTGCTTGATTTATTGATGAGAATCGGACTTCGTCGTATGACCGCTCTAGTCCCCGGATATCTATTCATTCTTGCGCGACAACAAAACTACTTCGGTATTCTTGTAGATCAAACAAAGCTTGTCGCACGTATTCCGGAAACTGAAATTCAGGAAGCAAGCCCCGTTATTTTGGCGCACATATCCCCTGAATACATCAAGGGAGTCTTTTTCTATGCTGATGGAGCAGGTGCATACTCCCGTCCCCACGGTCGTCACGATGATTTTATGATTAAGCCGAAAAATGAAGAGGATCATGGAGCGGAGGAGGTACACAAAACCCGCCCCGTGCTTTGGTTGAATATCGCCGCATTGCTTGATGAGGCTGATTTACGCACGATGATCCTTCGTCAGGATCCGCCGCATGGGGTGGGGGAATGACACCGTGCTGTTCACGTGTTCTTTTTCACCCCTCTTTCCTTGCAAAGGCTTCTCTGTGATATAATACCACTATGGTAAGTACGGATAAAAAAATTCTCATTGTCGATGATTCGGCATTTATGCGTAAAGTATTGCGTGATATTTTTGAGAGTGCAGGATATGTCAATTTTATTGAAGCCGGTAATGGTCGTGAGGCTATTGAAAAATTTAAAACAGAAAATCCCGATATTATATTTCTCGATGTCATCATGCCCGAATTCAATGGTATTGATGTATTGCGCGAAATTGGTAAAACCGCAAAAGTGGTTGTCGTCTCAGCGGTCGGACAAAAAGATGTCATTGATGAGGCAAAAAGTTACGGCGCTCTCGATTATGTGGTGAAGCCATTCGATCGAGATCAGGTACTTGAAAAATTGGGGCAGTATTTGGCCTGATCATTTTTCACATACTCCCCTCATGTACCGCTATGGAAACGACTGAGCATATTCATGTATTGATTGCTGACGACTCGACATTTATTCGAGCGTATTTGATCGAACTTTTGCGCGCCGATCCGCAGATTGAAATAGTCGGCACTGCGGCAACGGGGGATGATGTTGTCACACTCGCTCGCGACCTTCGTCCCGATGTGATCACCATGGATTATAATATGCCGGGAAAAAATGGCGTTGAGGCAACAGCGGCGATCATGCTTGGTGATCAGCCCCTCCCGTCAATTATTATGCTCTCTGCTTTTGAAGGTGAAGAAGGTGCTCGAGTCCGCACCATGCTTGAAGCTTCGGGTGCGCATGTTATCGCGAAGCCTTCTGGGGAAGTTGCACTTGATATTGAAAAGATCGCCGTCGAAATTTTAAAAAAAATAAAAGAGGTCGGAATGGCTCAGTTGAGTATTCGCAAGTCTCACCCCGTGCTTCCTTCACCACTGCTTCCCCAATCTTTTGCACGGACTGTTTACCCCGATGAGGTGCGCGGTGTGGTTGTGGTGGGTGCCTCAACAGGCGGGCCACCATTGCTTGAACATTTACTCTCTTTGCTCAAGCCGGAATGGGGGCTTGCTATTGTTGTTGTTCAGCACATGTCAAAATATTTCACTGAACTGTTTGCTGAACGCCTTGATCGCATGGTGCGTTTTTCCGTCCGTGAAGCGAAGGATGGCGATGTCCTTGCTCCGGGGGTTGTTTTGGTGATACCGGGAGGGCATGCAGTGACCTCTTTTGGAAGCGTCTCACCGGGCGAAGAATTAACGAGTAATGACGGTTCTCAGTTGTTGCTTTCCGCATCGGAGGGTCATACTGAAGATGAAATTGATCGCACAATGAGCACTATCGCCAATAATTTTTCCGGACCCTTATTCGGTATATTGCTTTCCGGAATGGGAAAAGATGGAGCGGAAGGCCTTCGCGCAATCAAGGCGCGCGGTGGACACACTCTCGTGCAGGATCCGGAAACCGCAACGGTTGCTTCAATGCCCGAACATGCCGTATATGCGGGTTTTGTTGATGTTGTATTGCCTATTGAAGCGATACCCGAGTGGGTGAGCAAAATACTCCGCGGTGAAGGATAATCATTTGTATTGTTGCGGTGTTGCATTTGAGGAATGAGTCGCATGTTACAATACAAGGATGGTGTCGGAAATGCAGAATAAGTTTAAGGATCTTTTTTACAATGAAACCGCAGAACAATTGCGCACCCTTTCGCGCACCCTCCTTCTACTTGAAGAGCATCCTGATCATAAAGAATATTATCCAACACTGATGCGCAATGCACACACGGTGAAGGGTGCCGCGGCGACCATGGGATATACACAAATGGCACATTTGGCTCATGTGCTTGAAGATATTTTTCGTGCAGGAGAGGAGGCGACACTTGCGATTGTTCCCGAGGTGGTGAGTGGAGCACTCCGCGCGGCGGACCGCTTGAATGAGTCACTTGAACGCATTCACCGCAATGAGGAAGAGGTTCCTGTTGAAGATGTTGCGCACGCGCTTGAATTACTCCTCGCGAACGTTCCTGCTTCGGCTTCAAAGGAAGCATCCTTACCTCTCTCTGGTAATGCAGTGTCAACATCGCTCGATCCCAAACATGAATCCGGAGTTACTTATGCCCCTCCCACTTCGGTGCGTGTTGGCGTAGAGCGACTCGATACACTCATGGGAATTTTTGAAGAATTACTGATGCTCCGACTGAAGCTTGCCGGAGTGCTTGAGCCGGCACTCATGATTGGAAAAACAATCACTGATCCTCATGTGCGAGATTCATTATTTTTTCTCCAAGAATTTCCAATGTTGTTTGGAGAATTTGCGCGCCTCTTGTCACAAATGCAAGAAGAAATTCTTGAAATACGACTGGTGACACTTGATTCTATTTTTGGACAATTTCCTCGCATGGTGCGCGATCTTGCCCTTGCAGAGAAAAAACACATCACCCTACAGATTGAAGGTGGAGACATTGAGCTTGATCGTACCGTATTGGAAGGCTTGGGTGGAGCACTTGCGCATCTTTTGCGAAATGCGGTTGATCATGGAATCGAAAATGAAGGAGTTATTCAGCTTAGTGCAGCGCGCGTCGGTGAACGAGTGCATGTGACGGTGTGCGATGATGGGATGGGTATTGATTATGATGCAGTAAAAAAAGTTGCGCTCGCTCGCGGCCTTGTCGCGGAGGCTGTTCTTCAAAAGTTGAGCAATGCTGAGATCGGAGAATTATTATTTCAGCCGAATATGTCGACCAATCAGTCGGTCACGGAAATTTCCGGTCGGGGTGTCGGACTTTCTGCTGTGCGGGCATTTGCGCAAGACGTTGGGGGGCGCGTATCAATCATTTCTCCCGTCGAGGGTGCGAGAGGAACACGCTTTCTTCTTGATCTCCCCATTTCGCTCGCAACTGTGCGAGTGCTTTTGGTCGAATCGGGTGGATTTACTTTTGCACTACCGTTCGGAGGGATTATTCGCACCTTTGCCACAACAAAGGATCTGATTGTGGAAAGCGCTCATCAAGAGTCACTTATCGTTGACGGAAAACTTGTTCCTTTCCTCCGTCTCGATCGTTTGCTGGGAATTACCTTTGGAGATACATTTCATGCCACGGAAATGAGCGAATCGCTTTCGGTGGTGTTGCTCATGCTTGAGCGAGAGATTATCGCACTTGGCGTCGATCAGTGTGTGGGGGAACAAGAACTTCTCGTTAAGTCGCTTCCACCGGTGCTTCGTGATATTAAGGGATTTTCAGGATCGACACTGCTTCCCGATGGTCGTACAATCCTCCTTTTGGATGCATACGGCTTACTTATTCGTGCATTTGGCGATATACTAAAAATTAATCATTCTCCACACTCCTGACTCATATGGAGTCATCGTCGTATGGAGAAGATAATTTGTTATGACATTTCTTTCTGCACCAGATCAAGACCAATTGGCCGAGCTTTTAAATATTGGTGTTTCTCATGCGGGTACGACACTTTCGCAAATGGTCGGTCGGCGCATTGCGATCAGTGTTCCTACGGTTGTGCTGCACGAGATAGATACGGTGTCTCTTTTTGCTGCCCGTCCTGACGATGTGACCATCGCAGTACTCCTTCGTCTTTCGGGTGGAATGGAGGGATACGTATTTTTATTGTTTCCGCACGATGCGTCTATTTCGTTACTTCAAACCCTTTCAGGAAAGACCGTTGCTGATTTACACACACTCAACGAATTTGATCGTTCCGTTTTTCAAGAAATTGGCAATGTGGTGACCGGGGGAATGCTGACAGGTCTTTCAAAATTTCTTCATCTTCCGCTCGTGCAATCCATACCGGATGTGGTGATTGATATGCGCGGTGCGATCTTTGATTCCCTCGCCGCCTCGATGATTCAGGCGCATGGAAAATTTTTTGCACTCGATGTCGCCATTTGTGTGGACGCAGCGAACGATGATGTGGCATGTAATGAGCATACTGAGGCTGTGGCACATCTTTTCCTTTTCCTTGGTCCCGAAGCGGCAAAACGCGTACTTGAATTTACTCATGAGATGGCTCGTTCTTAGTTATGTCACGAATCGTTGAAATTCGCATTGCCGAACTGTTTGCCGGAAAGAGCGGTGAAATTATCCTGACCACGGGTATCGGTTCATGTGTTGTTATTGTGCTTTACGATACGCTGCAGCGTCTTGGTGGAATGAGTCATGCAATTCTCCCGCGATATGCACCCGGAATCGGCGAAGAAAAAGAAACAGCGGGTCCTGATGAGGTGGGTCGTTATGTGAGTCGATATGCCGACCAGTCGGTTGATATGCTTGTCGCTCAGATTGAGGCGTTGGGAGGTGCGCGTACGCATATGGTCGCAAAACTCATTGGCGGCGCACATATGTTTTTTCTTCTTGAAGGAGCGGATGGAAGTATCGGACTTGAAAATATTTTGGCGGCGCGTGATCGTCTCCGTTCCTATAATATCCCCATTGAAAGCGAGGTGGTGGGCGGCACAGTGGGACGGAATGCGCGTTTTGATTCGACAACGGGAATTGTGGAAATTGTCACCAAAGTATAATTTATGCTTGGCGCACTCTTGGCATTTTTGGGAGGATTTTTTACTGAAGCGTCGTCATCGTTAACGAAAATTCTTTTCGCGCGACACAAAATTCCTTACCATTTTTTCGCTTTTTTGTATTCATTTTTTAATGCGGTAATTTTTTCCGCGATCCTCTTTTTTTCCGGTGAGACATTTATGCTGGCTTCCGCAAGTCTCCCTACGTTTGCTCTTCGTGTTGTATTGGAAATTATCCAACTTGAACTCACCATTCGCGCAAGCGTTCATGCGGACCGTACGCTGTTTGGAGCTTTGCGGGTTCTTACAATACCGCTTCTCCTGGGTATTGATGTGCTTCTTGGTTATACGCTTTCCGCAACCCAGCTCGGAGGGATGTTCCTGGTGGTGTTGACGCTTGGATTTTATTTTCTTCACACCTCATTTCGTAAAGAAGGTATGCGTTATGCACTACTCACTTCGCTCAATGCGGCAGTGACGATCTCTCTTTTTAAGTATGATACCGACCATTGGAATCCTATCGCAACGGAACAATTTTTTATTACCGGATTACTCGCGTTTTATTTCTTCATATTCGTTCTTCGTGATTGGTGGCGCCGTACGTTGGTCGTTCCCCCGTTTCGCAATCTTTTTTCCATGCTTGCAAGCTCGGGGATGTCTTCGGTGCTGAATTCATTTGCGTATCATTACGGACCGGCTTCGCTTATTCTTGCGCTCGTCCGTGCCTCAAGTGTTTTTTGGTCGTTCCTCTCGGGGGTGGCCTATTTTGGTGAAGCACAAATACGTCGGAAAATTTTGTGCTGCATCGTACTCGTGTGTGCGATCTTACTCATGCTCCTCTAGTACGCACCTACTGTTGCTTGTACTTTTCATGCATTTGGCTACACTACAATTATGCCTAAATTTTCCCTGACATTGGCTGCACTCTTTTTTTTCGCTTGTGCATTTCTTTTTGAATACGCACACACTCCTGCACTTTCTTCAGCAAAATATTCGAAGGTTGTCGCATATCGTGAACGTACCGAAGTGCGCGAAGGAGTTTCCCAAGACGGAAAACTTGTTATTGCCGCACTCGTTGATGCTCCGTATGCTCCCCATTCACTCCAGGTTGCTAATCATGAGCGTACGGTGCGAGCGTTTCTTCCGATTGATCATGTGGGAAGTACTCTTTTTTATCTTGAGCAAATAAAACCGCATAAATTTTTTGCTGTGCAAGGACCATTTTTTGTTTCACCTGAAACGGTGAATTTTACATGGAAGACACCGATACAGATTATTTTTTATGGAACCACCCCCGATGGGGCATATGCCGAATACACGCTTGATTTGCAAACTCATGTGCTCGAGTCTGCGCCCACTGCGTCACTCCCAATTTCAAAAGCTCGAGTTTTTGTTGATCCGGATTTGTAGCATGAAACGTCGTGAAACAAAACTGCAAAAGGAAGAACGCTTTACGCGCGGGCGAGTCATTCTTCGAAAGCTCAAAAAACTTTTCCCGGATGCGGGAATGATACTCCGCTACAATAATGACTGGGAATTGCTTGTTGCTGTCGAACTGTCAGCCCAGTGTACGGACAAAAAAGTGAATGAAATCACACCGGCGCTTTTTGCGAGATATCCGACTCTTGAAGATTATGTGCATGCCGATCCGCGCGAATTTGAGCGGATGATCTTTCAATCCGGCTTTTATCGCAACAAAACAAAAAATATTCTTGCGGCGGCGAAGATGGTGAAACAGCAGTTTCACGGAAAAATCCCAAAAACAATGGAAGAAATGCTCGGCATTCCCGGTGTTGCGCGCAAAACCGCAAACGTGGTGTTGGGGAATGCGCATGGGATTGTGGAAGGTATCGCAGTCGATACGCATGTGAAACGTTTGTCTCATCGACTAGGGCTTTCTGATGAGACTGATCCGAATAAGATTGAGAAGGATCTTATGGAGGTCTTTCCCAAAAAGGAATGGTTTCATGTAACGTATTTATTGATTGAGTATGGGCGTAAATATTGCCCCGCACGGAAGCATGATGCATGCCCACTAGGGCATTATGGAAATGCGTAGAGGAAATTCGTGAGTGTAAGCACTTAGAGCCCATCTCAAAATAACCATGAATAAATAAACGCAACGGAACTCATTTCGCTACCCCCACACGTCATATTCGGCTGAAAAGTTTGAAAAACACCCGACTGCACCGTACGAGAGTACGGCTCGGGGTGTCTTTGCAAATTTTCATCTCGAATCTGACGTGCGGGAGCTACGCGATTATTTTGAGATAGGCTCTAGCTTCTCTTGAGCACGCCTTCGATGAGCACTTCGGTTTCGCTCGGATCTTTTACTTGTTGAGTTGGGATGACGCCAATCACCGACTCATCGTTGCCGTTTTTAAAGAGGGCATCACCGACATAGAGGCAGTCATTTTTTTTCCACTTCATTTTTTTATACAGTACCCCCACATTGCGTCCCTTATTGTTTCCTTTTTGAAAAAAATCAAAACATGTCGTACCGGCGATTTTCACCTCCATGGTTTTACTCATGAAAGGAAATTTCTTGAGTATTGCGGCTCGCTTTTTTCCTTCCGGATCGAATCGTTCTTTTTTGGCGACATCCTCGGAGTGTCCGATAAATGAATAGGAAATTTGCGCCCCTCGGTCTTGGAGAAGGTCGTAGGGATTTTTATGAGGAAAGAGTTTTTTTGAAAAGAGGCGATGTGCGTAATTGAATACTTCAAATCGTTCAAGCCAATTCAGTTTGTTTTCCCAGAGTGTCTCGCCCTCCTTCGTGATACAGACATTGCCATTTTGTCCCATGCTCCAATATTTTCCTTGAAGCCCTTTTCCGAGTTGTCGTGCGATCTGTTTTGCATCCGCTCCCGAGACAACGAGCACCTCGTGTTTCTCGGTGAGTTTGCGAATAAGTGAAGACATGCGGGGAGTGATAGGTGACCGGCTTCGTGTGAGCGTATTATCGAGATCAAAAAAAATATATTTGGGCATACGATGTTGTTAATATTCTTTGCGTGCGTATTTGGTGCGTAACTCTAGGCTACATGAGTACCTGTTCTTGTCGCAAACTTAAGGCGAAATAAAATTGAACGTTGAGATTACTTGGTCTAATATATCCTGATATTCATCATCAACATCTGTTATTTCAACAATAAATCCGTGATTCCTGATGTACGCAACGCTACTCGTAAGGAAGCCCGGCACATGATTAAATTTAAAAATTTCATTGCCGTGTAATACGAATGATTCATGCCCCAATTCCTCAGTGAAGGGACTCCACTCGCCTGATTGTTTAAAGTATTCTTCAACGGTAAGGTTTTTAGGATTTGAATGCACGTCTATAATTATATCCCCCCAATAGATACCATCAGTAGCGGGTAAATTTTCCTGATCTGGAAGTGACATGCCCGGGCGCAGCAACGCAAGTTCGCTGATCCCCTCGGTGTGAAGAGTCCATTCAGCGGGATATTCAAACTCAAAGTTGTCACCATGATAAAGCTGACTCCCTGCTGATTTTTTTTCGGAAGAAGAAGTTGCATCTTTTTCTTTCTCAAGAGAAATTTCCCGACTTTGTTGTTGCGCATCTGACTTCTTGTGGGTCACCATATAAAGCATTACCACAAGCGCAATAAATAAAGAACTTATTAAAAACGCAATAATCCTTTTTTTGCTCATCGAGTTAATTATAGCATTTTCTGTTAGGGCGAGATTTTAAGGTTTGCAAAGTCTCTGTTCTGAATATCCCAGTTGTCTTTTTACTCTCATAACCTATCCCCATTGATACGGGGGAAGCCCCCCTAAAGCGCTGCAGAGACTGAACCACTCACTCACAAAAATACCACCTTAGGAAAGGTGGTATTTTTGTGAAATGGTGCGGGACGGGAGAATCGAACTCCCGCCAAGAGTTTGGAAAACTCCTATTCTACCATTAAACTAGTCCCGCGAGGTTTTTGTATACTAACAAATCAAGTAGAGGGAAGCAATGCCCCCACATGTTTCATTGGGGTCATGCCACAATGGGGCAAAACTTTCTTGCACCTTTTATTGCTGACGGTATAGTAAACACATGCCAAAAGAACACAATGAATCAGGATATTCGCGTGCGTTGTATGAGGGAAAACAGGAAGAACTTGCATCACTCGAGCAAGAGCGGATTCAAACCGAAGCGTCCTATACGGAGGCGCTCGCTGAACATGCTGCGTTACGAGAAGAAATTTCTGAAGGCCAACCGTACCCTCTTGCTGAGGAAGAGCAGGAACTTCGGGAAGAAATGGAAGACCGCTTGCGACCAATTGCCAATAATATCAAGCGTGCCCTGAGGGACCAAACAAAACTTTATGCAACAGCATGGAATGAGGCGCTTTTAGAGAATGCACTTCGCGAACATAAGGCCGCGCTTGTGGAGGTGAAAAAAATCCATGAAGCAATTGCCGAAATTCAAACACGTTTTGCGGGATATCACGAAGAAGCATTGTCGGGTCGATTGAAACACGTTGACCGAGTTGCAAACGAGCTTGAGGGATTACTTTCACGAAATACAACAACCCCTGAAGATGAAAAATATATTCATGACCTTGCTGAAGAATTTGTTGAAGCGTATGAACGACTTCGAGAGACAAAACATCGACTTCTGGCTCAGAATATTCGCAAACCAAAAGGAGAACAATAGCTGTAGGACTTACGCAAACGGATGAGATTCGTGTTTTTCCGCCCGAGTGATCTTGGAGAAGCTGTACGTGCTGGTACTGCTTCCCAAGTCGGTCGGGAGAAAAATGTGAAGGTCGCCGTTTGCGGAGGTCCTAAACTAAAAAATCCACCGTAAGGTGGATTTTTTAGTGTATGTTTGATGAAACCAATGTTGTCTATTTGACCGCGTCCTTGAACGCCTTTGCGGCGCGAAACTTAGGAACGCGCATCGCTGCAACCTTGATGGCCTCGCCGGTACGCGGATTGCGTGCCGTGCGTGCAGCGCGAGTCTTAACCGAGAAGATGCCGAGCCCGGCAATCGATACTTCATCACCATCCTTTTTGAGTCCGGAGATGATTGTCTCGATTACGGTCTCCACAGCCTGCTCTGCGGCGACTTTCGTGCCACCGAGCTTCTCGTGGACTGCCTCAACAATCGACGTTTTGTTCATCGTGTTTGAATTTAGCAGATGCTAATAAAGCTTGGTTAGTCGGGAGCTACCCCGAATAACTCTGCATGCAGAGGTATTTAACCTCTCAAATCATTATATAGGAAGCCATTTTTCGCGCAACAGAGCCTTTCTTTTACAGGGGATAACATGAAAAGCGTCAAAAATTGACAGAACAAAAACATATTGTCTCAATTTTCATTGACAGCAAAATTCAATTAGGTAGCCTGAGGAAAGAAGATGGTGTGTCGCGTGAGGTGTTATGGAAATTTTTTTAGGTGTTATCGCATTTATTTTTTTTCTGATCGCGCTTATATTCGGCATCATCCTACGGATTCAATATCGTATCCTTTGTGAGGCGGCATTGAAAGAACGCAATCTTTGTGCGGAGATTGAACTGCTCAAAAAAGAGGTGCAAAAACCGCTCACTTGAGCGGTTTTTTTCTGCTGAATTTGTCTGCGTTCTTTTGCAGCAGTCTCTGTTTTAGCGGGCGTATTCGATACAGCGTGTTTCACGAATAACCGTGATTTTGATTTCACCCGGGTATTTCAATTCTTGTTCAACCTGAATAGCGATATCGCGAGCGAGTGCTTGAGCTTCGAGATCACCCATTGCTTGCGGGGTCACAAAGACACGAATCTCGCGACCTGCGGCAAGGGCGTATGCTTTCTCCACGCCGGGTTTTGTCGTTGCGATTTTTTCGAGGTCTTCGAGTTTCTTTATATAGTTTTCGACGGATTCGCGGCGTGCACCGGGGCGACCTCCTGAAATCGCATCGGCGGTTTGGACGATGATTGATTCAATCGTTTCGTAAGGATATTCTTCATGATGCGACTGCATTGCCTTCACGATACGTTCATCGGCACCGAATTTCTGAAGAATCTTACGACCGATCTCAACGTGGGTTCCTTGCACTTCATGATCAAGAGCTTTACCGATGTCATGCAAGAGTGCACCGGCTTTGGCTATTTGCACGTTTGCTCCAAGCTCTTCGGCGAGCATGCCCGAGATGTGCGCCATTTCGACTGAATGCTGAAGCACATTTTGTCCATAGCTCGTGCGGAAATAGAGGCGGCCGAGAATGGAAATAATACGCGGATCAAGGTTGAAGACACCACACTCATAAACCGCTTGTTCACCTTTTTCTTTGATGATTTTATTGATATCGTCTTTTGCTTTTTCGCACATTTCTTCGATCTTTGAGGGTTGGATGCGACCATCGAGAATAAGATTTTCCAATGCAACGCGAGCAATTTGTCGACGGACAGGATCGAACGAGGAAATAACAATCGTGCCCGGTGTGTCATCGACAATAAGCTCAACGCCGGCAACGCGTTCAAAGGTGCGAATATTGCGTCCTTCTTTTCCGATAATCTTCCCTTTTATTTCATCATTGGGAATGTTGACTGATGTGGTCATAATATCTCCTGCGGTCGAGGCGGCGAGGCGTTGGATGGATGTGGAGAGAATATCTTTTGCGCGGCGATCGAGACGCTCAATACCTTCACGTTCAAGTTTTTGGAGTCGTACGCGAAAATCATCTTCACAGCGCTCTTCGATTTTTTGAATGAGTCGTTGTTTTGCTTCTTCTTCCGTAAGGTGGGCGACACGTTCAAGCTCAAGCTCTATCGCATGCTTGCGCTCCTCCACCTCTCCTTTGATTGTCTTGATTTCCTCGGCCTTTCCTTTCAGGTTTTCAACTTCGCGGTCGATATCTGCTTGGCGCTGATCGAGCATCTCGTCTTTTTTGACGAGGCGGTCTTCGGTCTTTTTCCACTCCTTTTCCTTGTCTTCTTCGCGTCCTCGAAGTTCTTCGGAAGTTTTTTCCGTTTTGCGCTCCGCCTCCTGAACGATTTTTTGCGCTTCCTCTTTTGCGTCGAGGAGCATTTGCTTCACTTCGAGTTCAATTGAACCCTTTTTGCCTACAGTGAGTGCCCAGCGGATCACGTAACCGGCGATGAGGCCGAAAATCCCCGAACCTACACCGATGGCGATAACCATGGTGAAATTCATCATATTAAAAAGAAAATAACAAACCGCGCTTCTCGAGTAGTTGTTGAGTATTACGTATGCGATGTATGCATTCGCTCATTGTGAGCGAGGGTGCAAAAGTTGAGCGGTTATGAGATCAAAAGAAAATACGCACAGATTTTTCGTGATTCGGTCATCATTGGCGGCTATATCGCAGGCGCACGCATACAAATTGAGTGTCGAGAAAAGTGGTAAGTTTGATAAATAAGAATTCTTGCAAGTACACAAGTCGGCGTCAGTACAATATCGTATGCCAACATTCTCAATGTAGCAGGTTGACTGGGACATGGCAAATTATCAAAAAACATCCCTGAGTGCCATTTCAGGGATGTTTTTCAAAAAAACGGAGAAGTCGCGGCGTTTGACCGCGGCGTCTCTACCGTCCTTTCGGCTTCATTACCTCGTCGACGAGACCATACTTCTTTGCTTCTTCCGCCGACATGTAATAATCACGGTCGGAGTCTTTTTCAACTTGTTCAACGGATTTTCCGGTATTTTTTGCGAGAATTTTATTTAAGTTTTCTTTCGTCTTGAGAATATGTTTTGCCGTGATCGCAATATCGGACGCTTGTCCTTCCGCCCCTCCCATTACTTGGTGAATCATCACTTCGGCATTGGGGAGTGCAAAGCGCTTTCCCTTGGTACCTGAGGCAAGGAGTACTGCGGCGGCGGAGGCGGCAATGCCGACACAAATTGTCGAAACATCCGGCTTAATGTGATTCATGGTGTCGTAAATGGCCATTGCCGCAGTCACGTGTCCGCCCGGAGAATGAATATAGAGACGAATATCTTTCTTGGGGTCTTCGGATTCGAGAAAAAGAAGCTGTGCAATGATAATGTTGGCACTACTATCGTCAATGGGCCCGCTTAAAAAAATAATACGTTCCTTGAGTAGGCGCGAATAGATATCATAGGCGCGTTCACCCATGGATGTTTTTTCGATGACGGTGGGGATGAGGTAAGACATGATTTGAAAATTATCTGATCAACAAAACGAGTATAGCACATTGCATTTAATGAACAATCGTCATTCTCAGCGTGCTTTTGCGGCCTTGATGAATGCTTGAAAGAGTTTGAGGGACGGCTCATCGTTGAGTTCTTCAGGGTGCCACTGTACGCCGAGACAAAACGGATAATCAGGATGCTCGATTCCTTCGATGAGCCCGTCGGGTGCATGGGCGCTTTGGAGAAGACCGCTTCCAATGGTTTTTATTCCCTGATGATGGAGGCTGTTGACCATGAATTCCTGCTGTCCCAAAATCCGGTCGAGATGCGAAGAAGGTTCAATGTGAATCATGTGGACCAATTTTTTTCGCTCCGTAACATCGTCGCTTTTGTGCAAAACGGTGCTCGGAAATTCGCTCGGAATATCTTGATAGAGCGTACCCCCAAAATAGGTATTGATAATTTGCAGTCCTCGGCAAACTCCCAAAATGGGAATTTTTTTGTCGTATGCGCGTTTGATAAGTTCGAGTTCGACTCGGTCGCGACCTTCGTCAATTTCTCCGCACCCGGTATGAATACTTTCTCCATAGCGTTTCGGGTGCGCGTCGACACCACCCATAATAAAGAGTCCATCCATCGCTTCGGCGATAGGATCAAAATCCTCAGGGTTTTCTGGGCGTGCCACCATGAGTGGTACCCCTCCCGTTCTTTCGATCATTTCCGTATATACACAGCGCGCAAAAAGACGCGGAGATTCTTTGGGTTCGCCACCATAGGCAAGAGGAATAATAATGCGCGGTTTGATCATGAGATAAGTATAAGTAAAGATGCCCACTTCACAAAGGTGAAATCTTTAGTTATGCAGTCTGACTTTCAAGAAATTGGAATACCGCTTCATTGGTGAGGAGCATGGTGAGATAACTTCGTGCGCGATCTTCATTGGCATCGGGGTATTGTGTGCGGAGTGCCGCAAGTTCTCGCTCAAGCGTTTCCTTCTCGGGTTCGATGTGTTCGATTTCGGCAATGCGCGAGGTGATCAGCTGTACCTTTGCACGTTTTTCCGCATCGGGACGCCAGTCTTTGTGCATGTCTTCTTTTGTTTTTTGGACGGCCTTGAGATAGGCGGCGAAATCCATGCCCATGCGCGAGACTTCCTGAGCGAATTCATCTTCCATGCGTAAGAGTTCTTGATCGATAATAACATCAGGGAGCTCGAGTGCAGTGTGCGCGATGATGGCCTCCATAATTGCCACGCGTTTTTTGTCTTTCGCTTCACGTGTCTTTTCTTTTTCGATATTTGCGCGGAGCTTCGTTGTGAAGTCTTCGACAGTAGTAAAATCGCCAAGCGTTTTAACATATGTTTCATCAAGCGGCGGAAGCGGTGCCTTCTCGTCGAATTCTTCGCCTGATTGTTGCGCTTCGTTTTTTGCGCGCATCATCTGGATTTGTTGGACGGTCTTCGCTACTTCATCGTCAGTGACCACGACTTCCATTTTTACGGTATTTTCTTTCGCGGCGAGTTTTTTGTAATTCGAAAGAGTGATCTCGGGAAAAAGTGCGGTGGTAATAATGCATTCGAGGGGATTCCCCGGAGCGATTTTGGTGATGCGTACTTCAGGGCGTCCGAGTGCGTCAATGTGTTCTTGAAGTAAGACGGCGGGATATGTGCGGCTGATTGCGATTTCCGCCATTTCTTCGAGCACTGTTCCTTCACCGATTTTTGCAAGGAGGATTTTTTCCGGTACGTGACCTTTGCGAAATCCGGGAAGTTCAATATCTTTTCCGATTGCGCGTATTGCTTCCGTGCGTGTCGCGTCGAATTCAGAAGCGGGAATAGTCAGCGCAAGCTCTACTTGCGATCGGGGGAGCTTTTTGATTTTTACTTCATATGTATTTGTCATGATTTGGGCATAGTAGCGTTTCTTTTCTTCTTTTGCAAACAGAAAATCCGCCCCGTTATGCATGGGGCGGATTTTTCACTCAAACAGGTTCTTAGAGCTTGTCCGCGTTGTTAAGCGATGAGTGATCGGTTGCTTGAAGATCCGCATCGATTGCGCTCATGTCATCAGACGATCCTTGTGTTGCCAAGGCACTTGCCGCAGCTTCGTTTTTTGCATCCGCTGCTTGTGTTTCGGTTGGAGAAGCTTTGCTCGTGGATGTTTGGACCGGAGGTACTGCGGTAGGTGGTGTGACCGCACTTCCGTTATCTTGCATCATATACCATGCAAGCCCGAGGAGGACGAGCACCACAATAACTCCCCCAATAAGCATTCCTGAAGAGGAGCTTCCTTGCGGAGCAGTAGCTGCTCCTCCTGTGTTTTGATCTTGATCCATAGTTCGTTAGTATAAAGGTGATAATTATTGACCCGTTGTTGCACCTGCTCCTGCGTTGGCATTATTTTGAAGAATGATGCCGTTTGTTTCCTCGGGCTTTGGAGGAAGATTTTTTCCTTCCCCTTCCGTGCGTACTTCAGCAGCAAGTGGGCGCAATGCGGTGACTGCGTCCATGAGTGCCTGCTGTACCGCATTCAATGCTTCGCGTGCTTTCTTGATCGCGTCACGAACGGGTTTCCCTGAGTCAATCTTCACACTGCTTGATGCTGAGGCATCTGCTTGGAGCGCCGCGCTTTGAAGTGAGCTTTCCGCAAGTGCAACCGCTGCTTTGGCATCGGAAAGTTTTGCGACCGCAATAGCAACGGACGCTTCCGCTTTTGTCGTGTCTTTACCTTCCGCTTTTAATTTTGCAATACGCGAATTGATGCGCTCGATCAGTTTCGTGTAGCGCTCAATTGCCGCCTTCGCAATCTTGGTGAGCTGCATTGCTTGGTGTTTCAACACCTCGCCTCGATGTTCTTGGTGTTTTTCCTGCATTTGCTCACGCTTGTCGGTCATTTCCGTGTGGCGTTCATCACGATTTTCCATACGTTGCTCCATTCCGGGAGGAAGGGGTTTGGTACCGCTTGCCATCATTTTGTTGCGCATTTCCATTCCCGCAGGAAAAGGTTTTGTGCCACTTGCCATTATGTGCGTTCCCATGACCGGCGTTCCGGGAGGAAGACCGTTTAATCGTCTTCCCGTTGCTTGTCCCGAAGCCGCATCGCGCGGACTCTTCACCTCATGAGTGAACTCCACTTTCCCGGTGGAACTTTTTGAAGGACTCTCACGTTCGGTCGTCGCACTTCCCGAGGCTCCCGTATTTGTTGTCGCACTACCATCTCCGCTCGAAACGGTGGTTTCGGTACCGGCACCGGCCGCCGCACTTGTTTCTTCTCCGAGTGCGAGCACAGGGGAGAGTGCAAGTGATCCGAGTATTGTCAGTGCAATGATCTGTGTTGATTTCATAAGTTAATGAAATGAATTATAAAAAATGAATAATAAATATGCGTACTTCAATGTACTTCTTTCAGTATAGCAAAGAGATACTTTCGTGGGAAAGTATCTCTTTAAAATTCCATAGAAATGCCAATTACGAGACTTTTTTAGGGAATTCTTGTCGATAGGACGCAATGGATTTTTCGACATCCTTCATTGCTTCACTCGCATTTCTCCATTCGCCAACTTCAACTTTCTTTTTCTGGAGATCTTTATAGACAGTGAAGAAGTGTTTGATCTCATCGAGGAAGTGCGGTTCGATATCGCTCAAGTCTTTGGTGTTCTTCCAGCGTGGGTCGGCAGTGGGGACTGCGAGCACCTTCGCATCTCCCTCGCCGCCGTCCACCATATCAAGCACCCCGATGGGTCTCACTTCAATAAGACAGCCGGGCACCAGTGGCTCGGCACCAAGGACGAGTACATCGAGCGGGTCGCCATCATCCCAGAGTGTCTGCGGGACGAATCCATAGTTCGCAGGGTAGTGCATCGGTGAGTAAAGCACGCGATCATATTTAATCAACCCAGTGTCTTTGTCGAGTTCGTATTTGACGCGTGAAAGCATCGGAATCTCAATGATGACATTCAATGCATCTTTTTCTCCATGAGGAACGTCATGCCAAATATTCATAGTGTGAGTGATGAGTGGATAAATTAATTTTCGCTCGTGCGCCCCTCTTCTTCAATGTTGGTATTGTCATCGGTAACTTCTTTTTCCGCAGTCATTGTGGGAACATCTTCAGTCGCATCGCCTTCGTTTGCAATGGCATTGTCATCACTTGCGATAAACTCCGCCACTTCTTCCTCGGGAGTGACTGCGGTTTCCGTCGCAATAGGTTCGTCAGTGTCACCAAGAATTTCTTCGCCCTCGGTTGATTTGATATCGATGCGAAAGCCGGTCAGCTTTGCCGCGAGGCGCACGTTTTGTCCACCGCGACCGATTGCAAGCGAGAGTTGGTCAGGCAACACTTCAATGGTTGCTTGCCGCTCTTCGTTATTGAGGATGACGCTGCGCACCTTTGCAGGGGAGAGTGCATCGGCAATAAATTTTTCAATGTCGGGCGACCATTCAATAACGTCGATCTTTTCACCGCCAAGCTCGGAGATGACGGTTGCAACGCGCACTCCGCGCTGTCCGACGCACGAGCCGACCGGATCGACGTGATCGTCATTGGAGTGTACGGCAATTTTGGTGCGTGATCCCGCTTCGCGAGCGATCTCTTTGAGTTCGACGATGTTGCCTGCAACTTCCGGCGCCTCAAGTGCGAAGAGTGCGCGAACGAAGTTCGGATGTGCGCGTGAAAGGCGCAGGTTGATACCGCGTGGCGATTCCTCAACACTATAGAGATAGCTGCGGATGCGCTCACCCATGCGGTAGCGCTCACCAGGGATTTGATCTTCATATCCGAGAAGTCCGGTTGCACGACCGAGGTCAACAAAAATATTTCCGCGTTCAATGCGCTGTACGGTACCGGTAACGATTTCCTCACCGCGTTGTGCAAATTCATCGAGCACCGAGCTTTTCTCGGCTTCGCGAATTTTCTGAATGATCACTTGCTTTGCGGTTTGCGCAGCGATGCGACCATAGTCATCCTTCTGCTCAAGGGTAAATACAAGTTCTTCGCCGAGTTCCGCATCCTTTTTGATCAGGCGGGCATCTTCAATCATAATGTGATGTTCGGTGTTGAAACGTACACGGGTGTCAATTTCACCTTCTCCTTCGGCGCCGACAATAGTCTCCGGCGCACTGATGAAGGGTTTGATCGGAGCATCATCTTCCTCCTCCTCACCTTCGACCGGTTGGCGGACCATGCTGTCGTCGACAACGATCTTCACTTGTACGAATTCGGTTTTGCCGGTATTCATGTCGAGTTTTCCGCGGACGATCTGACCCTTCTTGCCGTAATCTTTTTTATACGCTGCAGCAAGTGCCGCTTCGATTGCGTCAATAATTTTATCTTTTGAAATCCCGCGCTCCTCTTCCAACTGCTCAAGCGCCGATTTCATTGTTTTGAGGTCCAACATAATGTGTTTATTAATGAATTAAAATAAAATAGCAAAAATTAAAACAGGGTACCGTCTAGGTAACCTGTTTGAAGTCTTTATGATAGCAAGTTTCTTTTTTTTCGTCAATTACGGGCAAACTATGCCGACTTCCCGTAATCTTCCACCTTGCTTTGCCCAAGCTCGGACCTTGGACAAATATTTGATTACACCAAAGACCACCTTATGTACTCTTGGTCCCCCTTTTGTAATGTCTCAAGAAGCAATATAATGGAATGAGCTTTCGTTATGCTCATCCAAGAATCAAAACTGAAGAAATTTATTCTCGACTCCGGCCTTGCGTCGCGTGCGGAAGTGCTCGCCGCGGAAAAAGATGCAGAGAAAGAAGGTGGCGGTGTGGGGGATGTATTGGTCAAGCAAGGAAAAATTTCTTCGGATGATTTACGCCGCGTGCAGGCATACATTCTTGGTGTTCCCTTTGTCGACTTGAAAGGACAGAAGATCGATTTTGCCATTCTCTCGCTGATTCCCGAACCGATTGCGCGCAAACACAATATTGTCGCGTTCAGAAAAAGCGACTCCGGACTCGAGGTTGCCATGCTCGATGTCGATGATTTGGAAGCGATTGATTTTGTGCGCAAAAAAGTCGGAGCGCGTATTCTCACGCGCCTTACTGATCAGGAGTCTATTAAAGGGGCATTGCTTCAATATCAGAAATCACTGAAGGCGGAATTCGGTGACCTCATTCAACAGGAAGCGCAGGCGATGAAGATGATTGCCGAGGATGAAGACAATCCGGCATCCGAAAAAGATCTCAAAAAATTGGCTGAAGACTTGCCCGTGGTGCGCATTGTCGATACGCTTTTGAATCACGCAATTTTGCAGGGCGCATCGGATATTCACATTGAGCCGATGGAAAATCAGCTCCTCGTGCGCTACCGCATCGACGGAATTTTGCATGATGCGATGGTACTTCCGAAGGATTCCGCTCCCGGCATTACCGCGCGCGTGAAAGTGCTCTCCAATTTAAAGCTCGATGAAAAGCGTTTGCCGCAAGACGGTCGTTTCAAGATTCAGTTGAACAATGAAAAAGTTTCTTTCCGTGTCTCGACGCTCCCAACACACAATGGAGAGAAGACGGTGATGCGCTTGCTCCGTGAAACCTCGGGAGGTTTCAGTCTTGAATCGCTCGGTTTCCACGGACAAGGACTTGAGGCGCTCCATTCCGCGATGCAGCAGCATGTGGGAATGATTTTGGTTACAGGGCCGACGGGTTCAGGAAAGACGACAACTCTCTATACGGTGCTCGATATTTTGAATACACCCGATGTGAATATTTCCACGATTGAAGACCCTGTCGAGTATCAGATGCCGCGCATCAATCAGACGCAGGTGAAACCCGAGATCGGACTCACGTTTGCAATGGGACTCCGCGCACTCTTGCGCCAAGACCCGGACATCATCATGGTGGGAGAAATTCGTGACGGCGAGACTGCATCGCTCGGCATCAATGCTGCGCTCACCGGACACGTCGTGCTTTCGACACTCCACACGAATTCCGCCGCCGGAACACTCCCGCGCTTTATCGATATGGGTGCCGAAGCATTTCTCATCATTTCCACGGTGAATGTCATTATCGGACAGCGTCTCGTGCGCAAGCTCTGTGGATCGAAAGAAAAGTACACACTCACAAAAGCGGAAATCGAAGCCTTGGGGAAAAAGGCAAATCTTGATCGCATTCTCACTTCCCTTAAAGAAGAGGGTATCGTGCCGAAAGACGGGGAGTGGGATACGATTCCTTTCTATAAGCCGAAACCCTCTCCCGAGTGTGATGAGGGATATAAGGGACGTATGGGTATTCACGAAGTTCTTCGCATGTCTCCAGGTATCCGCGAACTTGCCATCGTAAATGCACCAGCCGAGAAGATCGAAGAGCAAGCGCGTAAAGAGGGAATGCTGACGATGCTTGAGGATGGTATTTTTCAGGCGGCGCAGGGACTCACAAGTATAGAGGAAGTATTTAGAGTTGTTTCGGAATGATTTGGGTGTATTGCTCGTCTTTCCCGATGCAAGTTTGGTCACCCTACAAAACGTAGGTCTTCCCAAACATTGCCTCGGTCCAAGACTTCGCACTCCATCCCAAATAACTCCGAAATTATGAGATGAATAATTTTTGCACACTACTCGTACTTCAGATTTTTGGTTTCACGAGGTTCTTTGAATTATGTGCGTAGCCTCCTTCGCACTTTATTAGTCTTTCTATATAATAGGATCATATGCCAAAGTACACTTACAAAGCGCAGCTTGCTTCGACGGGAGAAGAGATGGAAGGAACCGCGGAAGCGGCGGACAAGCTTGAGCTTGCGCGCACAATTAAATCAGAGGGAAAACTTTTACTCACCGCAACCGAGCTTTCCGATAATGCTTTTAATTTGGACAAGATCAATGCGATGCTCTCGCGTGTTGATCTTCGTCAGAAAATTCTTTTCGCGCGCAACTTGGCGACGATGATTCAAGCGGGACTTCCCCTCTCGCGGGCACTGCAAATTTTTCTCAAACAAACACAGAATCCAAAATTTCGTCAGGTACTCACTTCGCTTGTCGAGGATATCAATAAGGGGACATCGCTTTCGGATGCTATGGTGAAATACCCCGATATTTTTGAGGCGGTTTTTGTGTCGATGGTACGCGCGGGTGAAGAGTCCGGAGGACTTGTGGATGCGCTCAATGTGGTGGGTGGTCAGATGGAAAAAACATATACACTCAAGAAAAAAGTAAAAGGCGCAATGATGTATCCGGCGATGGTGATGTTGGTTATGGTCATCGTTGGTGTGCTCATGATGATCTATGTGGTGCCGGGCTTGGCTGCCTCTTTTAAAGAGGCCGGTGCCCAGCTTCCTCCACTTACAAAAATTGTGATGACAATCAGTGATTTTCTTCAAAATGACAGCTTGCTTGCGGGGCTTGGGACGGTAATTTTTGTCGGTTTGGTGTGGTGGTGGAAAGGTACAAAAGTTGGGAATCGTACGATTGCATGGAGCGTCACGCGCGCACCCGTATTTGGAAAACTCGCAAAAGAATTCAATTCGGCAATTATCACCCGCACATTATCATCACTCATTTCCGCAGGTGTTGATATTGTGCATGCCATTGAAATCACGACGGATGTTACTTCGAATGTTTTTTATAAAGAAACACTCAATACTGCAAAAGCCGATGTGCAAAAAGGAATTCCATTATCATCGGTATTTATGGCGCATCCGGAACTATATCCGATCATGGTTGGTGACATGATGGAAGTGGGAGAAGAAACCGGACAACTATCGGGCATGCTCCTTAAGATCGCATCATTTTATGAAGAAGAAGTCGATCAGGCAACGGAAGATATGTCCAAACTGATTGAGCCTCTCCTCATGGCTCTTATTGCCGTATTCGTCGGTATCTTTGCGGTCGCAATGATCACTCCGATGTATTCGCTCATGCAGACAATTTAACCTATGACGTTATTTCGTTTTTTCACAAGACGAAATTTATTGCACGGACTCTCTTATATTGAGACGGTTATTGGAGTTGGTATCTTCGCATTTGTCGCTCTTATGCTTTACACAACGTATGAGCGCGTTTTTGTTGTTGCGCGTACGGCTCAGGCTCGAGTGAATGCCGTTGCGTTGGCAAATGAACAACTTGAAATTGTCCGCAACCTTCCTTACTCAGATGTGGGAACAATTGGCGGTATTCCCGCAGGAGTGATCCCTCCGGTGCAGACATTGGTGCGCGGGGGCATGACGTTTATTGCCACCACCACGGTGCGCAATATTGATCTTCCCTTTGATGGAACAATTGCCGGAACTCCCAATGATCTTTCCCCGGCTGACAATAAGCTCGTTGAAATTGATCTCATGTGTACGACGTGCAAGTTATTCCGACCACTGGTGATGAGAACAAACATGGGGCCAAAAAATTTGGAAGGTACGTCGACCAACGGTTCGCTTTTTGTGCAGGCACTTGATGCGGCAGGACTCCCTGTAGCCGCCGCGGATGTGAATATTTTTAATAATAGTTCGACAACACTTATTAATATTAATGATGTGACTTCTACGTCGGGAATGCTGCAGATTATTGACGCACCTCCGGGAAATCAAGTCTATCAAATTATGGTCTCAAAAAGTGGCTATTCAACCGAGCGTACGTATTCTCCGCTTGGACCCACAACCACAAATCCGGTAAAGCCTCATGCGACGGTTGCCGTACAAACCGTGACCCAGCTCAGTTTTGCTATTGATCGTGTGGCGACACTTAACTTTTCAAGTGTGACCCCGTCATGTGTTGTGGTGCCCAGTGTAAATTTTCAGTTGACCGGATCAAAGTTGATTGGCACCGCACCGAATGTGTTGAAGTATAATAAGCTCTTTGCAACCGATGCCTCGGGTTTAAAAGTATTGAATGATATTGAGTGGGACAGCTACACCCTCGTCGCCTCGAGTACCACATACGATCTTGCGGGTCTCGTACCGCTTTCTCCGCTCACCATCGCGCCCGGTGCGAATCAGAATGTGCAGCTCATTATGAAACCGAAGAATCGTCCTTCAGCGCTCATCACCGTGAAAGACGGTGCAACGGGGCTTCCTATTTCCGGCGCAACAGTGGAGATTGAAAAAGGAGGAATCACAACAACACAA
>JGI1358J11329_10000842_pt1 | contig 26375 bp, 19 predicted proteins | sample Subgroupgradi54m_FD_11329 | JGI IMG/M metagenome (IMG submission 11329)
CGTATTGACGGTTTGTGTGGCACCCGCATTCGCAGTGACGGTCGTTTCACCGGCTCCGACGGTGAGGTGTTCATTGGTTCCGACTTGAGCGGTGGTGCCTTCAGTGACAGGTGAAATGGTTTCACCTACTGTGTTCGTAGTCTGTGTGGTCGTTTGAGTGACGGCTTGAGTGGTTTCATTAATAGTTCCCGTTGATTCACCTCCGCCAAGACCTAAGTTTCCAGTCGCTTGAGTGCCCACTTGAGTCCCACCGCTTGAGACTTGGACGCCACCTGTCGCATTGGTCGTGGATTCTTGATTGCCTCCGGTGAAGATACCAACGACTTTATCGATTAAGGAGGACTCTTTCGGCTGTTGATTGAGGTCTGTCGTATTGACGGTTTGTGTGGCACCCGCATTCGCAGTGACGGTCGTTTCACCGGCTCCGACGGTGAGGTGTTCATTGGTTCCGACTTGAGCGGTGGTGTTTCCTGCTGTCTGAGTTGTTTGTGTTAGAGTTTGAGTAAGCGTATTCGTACCAGTGCTGATATTTGTGGCTTTAGTCGCCTGTGATCCTAGATCAACGAGATTATCCGCTAGAGATGTACCATCAAAGGGAACTGTCGGATCAATCCTGCCTGTTTGCACTGCTACTTCTTCATGCGCGGCAGCACTCACATCATTTTCTTCTTCCGCCTGAGCCGTTTCCTCTTCTTCCTCATCACCCTCTTTTTCTTCTTGTTGGATGGCAGTACTGATTTGAGTTACTTCACCCAAAGCAAAAGCAAAATGAGGAGTCTTATAAAAAGAGAAAATGGTGCTCAGCAAAAAGACAAAAATAATCCCACCGTGTTTATTTGCCATTTTTATGTCACCTATTAGTATTATGTATATCGTCCTCTCATCACTTTTTATAACTTTTTGATGAAAAACAATTACATTTCTTTTTTCAAATACCACTCCTTAAAATAAGGTGGGAACTTTTGGTTCTTCACTTTTGATTATTCACTTAGGGAAGGTCTCATTTCGAGCAAATGATCTTCATGGTCAAATCTCTCCCAATTTGGCTGGTGATATTTTCGTTCATTGCGAAATTCTCTTTTTAAGAAATCAATAATGAGTCCATCAATTCTTTTCCATATATAGGAAGAAAACTTAACGGGCTTTAGTTGACCCTTTTTGTCTTTATACTCAAGATCGTAAGTTTTGATTTTCTCATATAAGGTAAGAATAGCTTGAGAAAGAAGATCCTCCCAGAACACCAAATATCGCCGAATTGCAGTTTCAGCCCAGTATTACTTCACATAAAATCAATGATTTGGCATGAAATACCTGAAACTAGGTAGGCTACTTTTGGAGGCTACTTAGAGATAAATGGGCTTTGAACAGCCGATGTGCGGAGATTGTGTCAGCGGAATTTGCAACTCCGCACAGCAAAAATGGGCTCTCTGGCCGAGAGATAGAAATGGGCTCTTCCTCAAAGAAAGGGGCAATCAGACTAAATCCGTATAATGAGGGTTAGTTTTTAGCGAAATTAACCTCAAGAGAAAAGGAGAAGTCTTATGCCCCTGGCAGACAGTATACTCAATCTTTATGGCTTTGAAATAGAAGATATTTCAGGGCCGGATCCTCTTGTTCTTAAAGTAAAACGTACACTTTCAGTCGCGTGTCCAGGTTGTTCCTCAGCCGATCTTCGTATCAAAGACACGTTCTGGCGCTTCGTCCGTCATGAAAGCATGGGACTTAGGAGTGTCTATCTTCATCTCAAAGCCCATAAATACCACTGCAAAGCATGCAACCGGTATTTTAATTCCCGCTTCCCCGGCATTCTTCCGTACCGAAGAACGACAGAAGCATTTCGTAAGGAGGTGTTTTACAAACATCATGACGGAATCTCCCAGAAGACGCTCTCTTCAAGGCTTTCGATCGGCCATGCAACCGTTGAGCGTTATTTTCAAGACTTTCTTAAGCTTAAATTGTCACGGGCTCAAAATGATCCAGCTCCACGGGTTTTAGGCATCGATGAGCATTTCTTCTTGAAAGAAAGACGGTTACGCAACCACCCTTTGTGATTTAGGAAATCACAAGATCTATGATGTGGTCTTAGGCCGCACAGAATCCTCTTTAAAGGCTTACTTGGACTCAGTTCCAGATAAAGACAAGACTAAGGTGGTGGTCATGGATTTATCAGAGACTTACAGGAGTATCGTGAGAAGACATTTCTCAAGAGCCAAGATTGTAGCGGACCGGTTCCATGTCATCAGGCTCGTCAATTATCATTTCCTGAAAACTTGGCAATGGATTGATCCGGAGGGAAGAAAAAATAGAGGCCTTCTTTCGCTGATGAGAAGACATGAGGAAAAGCTGAAACCGGAACAACGCTTGAGACTGTTTCATTACTTCAGCCAGTTTCCAGCACTTCAAGTCATCTGGGAGTTTAAACAAAAGCTTGCGCGCCTTCTCCTCATCAAGCAAAGAACTCAAAGAAACGTAAAACCCTTAATCCCTAAGTTTCTTTACTATATTAGGGCTCTTAAAGAATCTCCTTTTGAATCGATGCATACTTTAGGGAAAACACTTGAGTCCTGGTCAGAAGAGATCGTTAGAATGTGGCGTTTTACCAAATCAAACGGCATTACTGAGGGATTCCACAACAAAATGGAGATGATCTCAAGACGTGCTTTTGGATTCAGAAACTTCGAGAATTACAGGTTGCGGGTACGTGTTTTATGCGGTTTAATACAACACTAAACATCAACTTCAATTTCTTATTGCCCCCGTCTTTGGGGTTGAGCCCCCCGTCTTTGGGGTTGAGCCTAAAGTTTTTATTATAGATGATGGCGGAGAGGGGGGGATTTGAACCCCCGGTAGCGCTTTAGGCGCTACAGCGGTTTAGCAAACCGCCGCACTAAACCGGGCTATGCGACCTCTCCAATGACTGAATTTGTTAAACTTGTAGAACAATCCGGAGGGGGTAGGATTCGAACCCACGAGACCCTTGCGGGTCTAACGGTTTTCAAGACCGCCGCATTCGTCCACTCTGCCACCCCTCCAAACGAATAAACCAAATTGTATTTTATTGAAACTAAGGCAAATAAGGTTCGAGTGCTGCCGGAATTTTAATGGACCCATCCGCTTGTTGATGGTTTTCAAGCAAACATAAAATCGTCCGCGCAAATGCAACTCCGGAACCATTCAGTGTATGAACGAACTGCGGTTTCCCTGTTTTCTCAGATTTGTATTTGATATTCATCCGGCGCGCTTGAAAGTCACCAAACGTGCTGCAACTAGAAACTTCAAACCACCTGTCCATCCCAGGTGCATAAGCTTCCAAATCATAACACTTCGCTGCTGCGAAACTCAAATCTCCAGCGCAAAGCAAAACAACTCGATAAGGAAGTTCGAGAAGCTGTAAAACTTCTTCGGCATCTTTCACGAGTAATTCAAGCTCATTCAAAGAATCTTCCGGCTTCACAAATTTCACAAGCTCAACTTTATCGAATTGATGAACGCGCGAAAGCCCCCGCGTGTCCTTTCCGTAAGAACCGGCCTCTCGCCGGAAACAAGGCGAGTACGCTGTGTATTTAATCGGAAGATCTGTCTCATTCAGCGTTTCGTCACGATGAATATTAGAAACAGGTACTTCAGCCGTTGGAATTAGAAAAAGATCGTCATCTTTAACGCGATACATGTCTTCTTCCATCTTAGGAAGCTGACCCGTACCCGTCATGCTCGCGCGATTCACCAAAGCTGGGGGCCAAACCTCCCGATAACCATGTTTTTTGGTGTGAAGATCGAGCATCATATTCATAAGGGCTCTTACCAGCCGTGCTCCTTCTCCTTGGAACAGTGCAAACCCGCTCCCGCTCAGTTTTGCAGCCCTTTCGAAGGAGACCCATCCCAGTTTTGTGCCCAATTCAATGTGATCTTTAGGTTTAAAGGGTAATTTGGGTGTTTTACCCCATTCCCAGACCACCTTATTTCCCTTAGTCCCAATACCGTCTGGAACTGATTTATCGGGTATATTTGGGATATTATATATAATACTGCCTATTTTATTGTCTATTTCTCCCACCTTAGTATCAATAGTGCCTATTTTTTGGGATATTATCTTCATGCCATTAATTAGGGTGTCAGCAGGCTTCCCTTGCTTCTTAATCTGGGCAACCTCATCGTTCGCTTTGTTCCGGTTTGCCTTCAATGCTTCGACTTCTTGAATAAAGGCCCGGCGTTCGGAATCAAGCTCGAGCAGAGCATCAATATCGTTGGTTTTGGCGCCCTTACGTTTTAGGCCTTGCTTCACCAATTCTGTTTCTTCGCGGATTAACTTGAGGTCGAGCATATTTTTCGTGGGTTACCCAGACAGAAAATCCCAAACCCTTTGCTTATCACAGTCCGTCTCTTTATTTCCAGACATAAGCCCTTGGATTTGGGATTTTATTTCTTCTCTTCTTTTCCGTTTTCTTCTTCGCCTTCTTCTCCTCTTGCCGCAACCTTCATAGCGGAAGCTACTGCGTCTTTCGGATTAAGCTTAATCACTCTCACGCCTTGCGTGTTCCTGCCAACAGTTCTGATCTGATTGACGGGGCAACGCACGACCATCGAATTTTTAGTAACGATGACGATTTCATCGTCTTCTGCAACGCTCATCACATTAACTGCATAGCCATTCTTTGCGGTTACCTTCGTATTGATGATTCCCTTGCCGCCTCTCGATTGAAGCCTGTAATCTTGAAACTTTGATTTCTTCCCAAACCCTTGGCTGGTGACGGTCAGCACAGTAGCTTTTGGGTCCACGATCTCAACAGCAACCACTTCGTCTTTTTTGCCCAATCGAATCCCGCGTACGCCGCTTGCGGTGCGTCCCATTTCGCGGGCTTGCTTTTCATGAAAGCGAATGGCCTTTCCTTCTTTGGTGGCGAGAAAAATTTCGTCTTTGCCGTTCGTGAGCTTGCAATCAATCAATATGTCTTTTTCTTTTAGCGTAATGGCATTAATGCCTGTCGCCCGCGGATGAGAATAATCCATAAGATTTGATTTTTTCACGCTGCCGTTTTTTGTTACCATCAAAACAAAATGTTTGTCATCAAATTCGCGTACTTGAAGGAAGCTGGCGATGGTTTCATCTTGCCCGAGTGCCAGGAGGTTCACAATGGCTTTTCCTTTTGCCTGGCGCGACGCCTGCGGAATATCATAGGCCTTCCGCCAATAAACACGGCCTTTGTTTGTGAAAAACAAAAGCTGATCGTGGGTGGAAGCAAGAAACATATGCTCAATAAAATCTTCATCTTCATCGCGCACTCCGCCGCCGGTTACGCCTTTCCCCCCGCGGCGCTGGCGTCTGTACGTATCCACCGGAAGCCGTTTGATGTAGCCGGCATGTGAGATCGTAATCAACACGTCTTCTTCTGCGATCAAATCTTCAATTTCAAAATCCGTTTCTGCCGCAACAATTTGGGTTCTCCGCTCATCGCCATATTTTTTAGTAAGCTCTTTAGATTCATCTTTGATGAGGGTTAGCACTTTTTGTTTGCTCTTCAAAACGGATTTGAAATATTCAATCTGTTTCAGCAGTTCCAAGTATTCAGCTTCGATTTTATCGCGTTCCAGTGCGGTCAGGCGTTGGAGCTGCATTTCAAGAATCGCTTTGGCCTGAAGTTCAGAAAGCTCGAAATTTTTTATCAATGCTTCTTTGGCAATCTCCGGGTCTTTAGAGGCTCTGATGGTTTTGATTACTTTATCTAAACTCCCGATTGCAATTTTAAGGCCTTCTAAGATATGAGCGCGCCTCTCGGCCTTATCGAGGTCGAATTGTGTTCGTTTACGAACGACTTCGACTCGGAATTCAACGAATTGTTCGACCAGCTGCTTGAGATTTAAAACTTTCGGCTGGCCGTCCACCAAAGCAAGCATGATCACGCCGAAGGTTTCCTGCATTTGGGTATGTTTAAAGAGCTGATTGAGCACAACTTGTGGGACGCAATCTCTTTTGAGCTCTACAACGACGCGCGTCCCATCGCGGTCGGACTCGTCACGGATGTCATAAATCCCATCCACCTTTTTGGACTCAACCAGACGGACGATGGATTCGATCAAATTGGTTTTGTTGACCATGTACGGAATTTCGGTGATGATGACCGCATCTTTTTTGCCCTTCGCACCGCTTTCAATGGCGGCTTTAGCGCGAACCACAAGTTTCCCACGCCCAGTTTCATAAGCAGACTTGATTCCATCGCGGCCGCAAATCACACCGCCGGTCGGGAAATCGGGGCCTTTTACAATTTTCATCAAATCTTTTACAGGCGTTTCCGGATTGTCGATCACCGCAATAATCGCCTCTACAATTTCATTTAAATTGTGCGGCGGAACGTTGGTGGCCATACCAACAGCGATGCCGCTCGAACCATTGATCAGAAGATTGGGGAGTTTGGCAGGTAGAACGGTGGGTTCCACAAGCGATTCATCAAAATTAGGGACAAACTTTACAGTTCCTTTCTCAAGATCGTCGAGAAGTTCATGTGAAATAGCGCCGAGCCGGGCTTCCGTATAACGCATCGCTGCTGCGTTGTCGCCATCGAGAGAACCAAAATTGCCTTGTCCTTCAATCAATGGGTAACGAAGCGAAAAATCCTGAACCATTCGAACCATCGAATCATAAACAGCCATATCGCCGTGCGGGTGGTATTTGCCAAGCACCTCTCCAACGATACGAGCTGACTTTTTGTAGGCTTTGTTGTGAGCAAGGCCCAAGTCGCTCATGGCGTAAAGAATTCTTCTGTGCACAGGCTTTAAACCGTCCCGTGCGTCGGGGAGAGCGCGCCCAACAATGACGCTCATGGCGTAATTGATGTAGCTCGTCTTCATCTCATCTTCGATGGGAGCGGGAATAATTTTTTCGTTTAGCGCGTAAACATTTACATTTTCATCTGCTGCCATAACTCAATCCTTAACGTTAAATATCCAGATTGCGGACTGCCTTGGCGTTCCGCTCGATAAAGAGTCGTCTCTGCTCTACTTCATCGCCCATTAAAACGGTAAACATCTCATCCGCCTCAACCACGTCTTCAAGCGTTACTTTCAGAATCGTGCGTCTTGCAGGATCCATGGTGGTTTCCCAAAGCTGGTCGGGGTTCATTTCACCAAGACCTTTGTAACGCTGAAGGGTCATGCCTTCTTTCCCGGAATCTTTAACTGCTCGAAGCACTTCGGAAAGATTTTTAACCGCAATATTTTTTTTGCCGGTTTTTAATTCGAAAATAGGTTTTTCGCCGTCTGTAAAATCTTGGATTTCAAGATTGAATTTTTCAAGCTTCTTGGCAATTTTAATAAGCTCGTATGCTTCGAAAATTTCGATGACCTCAAGAGTTTCTTTTTCTTCTGGCTGTGGGCCTTTCTCGGCCCCTTCAGCTTTGCTTTGAAGCGCAACGGCTTTTCCTTTTTTCTTCTCGGCTTCTTTGGTCAGTTTGGCGAGCTCCTCATCGGAATAAAGAAATTGCCCTTCCTTATCCTCGTCAGACCTCACCAAATAAGATGGAAATATTTTTTTCTTTGCATCGTAGGCAGCAAGGCATTTTTCGAAATCAACTCCTTTGCGCCCGATGAGATATCTGGCTTCTTCAAATTCCAAAAGCGTTTCCAAAACCGCTTTAAGCTCTTTGTCTGAATACGACTGGTTGTTTTTAAGATCTTTAAGAGACGCCCCTTCATAGCCAAATTCAAGCAGCATGGCATTCATTTGTTCTTCAGTTTGAATATATTCTTCGCGTTTTCCTTTTTTAATTTTAAAAAGCGGCGGTTGAGCAATATAAATGTGCCCATTTTCAACCAGTTTTTTCATTTGCCGGTAAAAGAAAGTGAGCAGAAGCGTTCTAATATGTGAACCATCTACGTCGGCATCCGTCATGATGATGACTTTGTGGTATCTCAGTTTGGCGAGATCAAATCCTTCATTTTCCGTTCCAATGCCGATGCCGGTGCCGATTGCGGTAATCATGGTTCTAATTTCTTCGTTGCTTAAAACTTTATCGAGCCGTGCTTTTTCAACGTTTAGAATCTTCCCCCGGATCGGAAGAATGGCTTGGAATCTTCTATCCCTTCCTTGTTTTGCAGAACCGCCTGCCGAATCACCTTCTACAATATAGATTTCGCAATTTTTTGGGTCTTCGTTGGAACAATCAGCCAGTTTCCCGGGGAGGGAAGCGGATTCAAGCGCGCCTTTTCTGCGAGTAAGTTCTCTTGCTTTCCGGGCGGCTTCGCGGGCTCGTAACGCCAGCAGAGCTTTATCAACAATCTTATTCGCAATGGCCGGGTTTTCTTCATAAAATGCCGTGATTCCATCATAAACAACTGAAGAAACAATTCCTTCCACTTCTCCGTTGCCCAGCTTGGTTTTAGTTTGCCCCTCAAATTGGGGCTGTGGAATCTTAATGCTGATGATTGCAGCCAACCCTTCAGACAAGTCTTGGCCGCTTAATGAGCTGTCGATGTCTTTAAGCTGATTTTTGGATTTTGCATATTGATTTGTTGCGCGCGTAAGAGCAGTTCTAAAACCAATGAGGTGGGTGCCGCCTTCTACGGTGTTAATGTTGTTCGCAAAAGAAAAGATTTCTTCATTGTAACTGTCGTTATATTGAAGGGCGCACTCAACTTGAACGTGCTCTTTTTGTTTGTCTACGTAAAAGATTTTTGAATAGAGTGGATGTTTGTTGCGGTTTAAATATTCAATAAACTCGGATATCCCACCCTTATATTTAAAAGTGTGTTCTTTCTTGGCGCGCTCCTCCTTAATCGAAATCTCAACGCCTTTGTTTAAAAACGCGAGCTCTCTAAGCCGATTGGAAAGTGTTTCGAAGCTAAATTCAATCTTCTCAAAAATTTCTTTGTCGGGCTTAAACGTAACGGTGGTCCCTGTGCTTTTACTCTTTCCGACAACGGTAACTTTGGTTGTGGGTTTACCTTTTTCGTATTTCTGATGGTATACATTCCCGTCGCGAGACACTTCTACCTCGCACCATTCAGAAAGTGCGTTGGTTACGGAAACGCCGACGCCGTGAAGCCCGCCCGAAACGCGGTAGGTCTTCGAATCAAATTTGCCGCCGGCGTGAAGTGTGGTCATAACTACTTCAAGCGCAGATTTTTTCTGCGTTTTGTGCATATCGACAGGGATCCCACGGCCGTTATCGATTACGGTTACGCTGTTGTCGGGGTGGACGAACACTTCAACCTTATCGCAAAAACCTGCGAGGGCTTCGTCGACAGAGTTATCAACTACTTCGTAAACAAGGTGGTGTAAACCGCGCGGTGTTGTGTCGCCAATGTACATGGCGGGGCGCTTACGAACAGCTTCCACGCCCTCGAGTACTTGAATTTTGGTGGCGTCGTAGGCAGAACTTGCTGGTGTTGCTTTTTTCTTTTCCGGGTTTTTTGGTTTCGGTTTTGCCATAGTCTTCATCGTTTTTCTATCGAATTTCGCCTACAAAAAATCTGAGGTCTTTTACTTGCTCTTCGCCGAATTGGTTTTTCAATCGTTTCAAAAGCACTGGTTTGTAACGCTGGCTTAACTCAAACGCGATTGTTGAATCGTCTACCCAAACCGTAATTTTCCCGCCGGGAGCAAACCGCGGTTTTGTGTGTTGCGAAAAGTAGTTGCCCGCAAGTTTGGGCCAAAAATCAGCGAGAGCTGAGTGTTTGCGCTGCTCCGGATTTGCGAGCGATGCGAACAGGTTATTTAAAATAGGTTTTAGTGGTTTTTCATCCATGTTTTTGGTTGGCGGTGTTTAACTTAACTGCATTGGCATCACAACGTACAAGTAGCCGTCTTCGCTTTTAATTAACCCCGGTTTGTCCGGTTCGGTCATTGAAAGCAACACTTCCTCGGTCTCTACATTCTTCAAAACATCGATAACGTAACTTGGGTTAAACCCAATCGCGAGATTATCTCCTACAACTTCAGCTTGGACTTCTTCCTTGGCTTCTCCAACATTTGGCGATCTTGAGGAAATTAAAACTCTTCCTTTAATAAAATCCAGCTTAACGGATTGATTCTCCTGTGAAGTAAGAAGTGAAACCCTTTTCATTGCTGATAAAAGTTCCTGGCGGCTTACGCGCGCTGTTGTCTTTTCCTCTTTAGGAATCACTTGTTCGTAATTGGGGAATCTTCCCTCGATCAATCTAGAAACGAAGGTGGTGGTGCCTAGCTGAAAAATAATTTGGTTTTGTGCAGAAACCACTTTTGCTTTTCCTTCGGAAAGAGTTTTGATTAATTCCGACACTGTTTTCGACGGTATAATTGCTTCCAGTACTACATCACTAGAAAGATTTAAATTTTTTTCGATTGAGGCTAATCTCTTTCCGTCTGTCGCCACAAATCGTGCTGTTTTGTTTCTTAAAATTACCAAAACCCCATTAAGCGTATAGCGTGTCTCGTCGCGGGAGATAGCAAACGAGGTAAGGGCTAGACATTGCTTCAGAACCTGCTGGTCTAGCTCAAAACTTTGTTCTGGGGCGGGTTCGGGTAGTTTTGGGAAATCATCGGGTTCAAGACCCATGATTTTAAAGAACGACTTGCTTGTTTTAATGTTTACGGCATTATTTTTTGCAACTGTAACCTCAATCTCTCCGGGTGTTAGTTCTCGAATAATCTCATAAAGTTTCTTCGCGGGCACGGTTATAGAGCCTTGCAAGGACACGGTTGCCGGACATTGTGTTCGGATGCCAAGCTCTAAATCCGTTCCTGTTAGCAGGATTTGGTCTGGGCCGTCACTTTGAATTAAAATGTTACTTAGAATAGGGGGTGTTGCTTTCGAGCTGATGGCACCGGAAGTCGTGTTTATTGCTTTCAAAAACTCATCTTTTTGAACTTTGATCTGCATGGAGTTACTTCCTACTATACTATCTTGTTTTAAAACAGTAGTCATATTAGTAATCTCCTCTAAAATGTTGATATCTCCGTAACCTGTTTAAAGTAAATGTTTTATAAGAACGGAATCTGTTCATAATTATCCTTTTTGAATTAACAGTTTAACATCGTCAATTATGTGCTGTATTTTACCACCCATTTGCAAAGAACGTTCAATTTTATTACAAGCATAGATGACGGTGGCGTGCCCCCTGCCCCCAAAGTAAGCCCCAATTTCAGGCAACGAATGATCTGTCATGCTACGGACTAAATACATAGCAATCTGTCTTGGGTAGGCAATAGACTTAGATCTTCTTTTGGCTCTTAGGTCAGAAATTTTAATCTGGAAGTAATCGCAAACACTTTTCTGAATTTGGTCTATTGTAATGTTGCCCACCTCTTCTTTTAAAGCATCCTTCAATATTTCCTCCTGAACCACCTTAATATTAACCGAGGTAGAAGTTAGAGATGAATACGCCACCACCCTCATTAAAGCCCCTTCCAATTCTCTAATATTCGATTTGATCTTGGTGGCAATAAAAAAAACAACATCATCAGGAAGAACTACCGTCTCCCGCTCCATTTTCTTTTTAAGGATTGCGACGCGTGTTTCTAAATCGGGAGGCTGAATGTCTGCAACCAAACCCCACCCAAACCTGGAAATTAATCTTTCCTCCAACCCAGGTATTTCTTTTGGTGGGCGGTCGCTTGAAACAATGATTTGTTTGTGGGCGTCATATAAAGTGTTAAACGTGTTAAAGAACTCCTCTTGGGTAGATTCTTTTCCCGCTATAAAATGGATGTCATCCACAAGCAAAATATCCGTGTTTCTATACTTTGCTCTAAAGGTATGCGTGGAACGATTTTGGATCGCTGAGATGAGCTGGTTTGTAAACTTCTCCCCAGACATGTAAACAACTTTAGCATCAGGGTTTCGCTCAAGAACATGATGCGCAGCCGCTTGCATCAAATGGGTTTTACCTAAACCCACGCGGCCGTATAAAAAGAGAGGATTGTAATTCTTGGCCGGGGCTTCACTTACCGCAACAACCGCCGCATGCGCAAACCGGTTTCCCGGCCCAACCACGAAGTTTTGGAATGTGTACCGGTCGTTTAGAAAAGGAGTTTCTGCAGCGCTGCTACGCCGTGGCTGCAGAGAAGATGTTGGTAACGGTTGAGAACTTGGTTTGAACGAGCGGTCCTGGACAACGTACTGAATATCAGGTTTGGACCCAATAACCTCAGAGAGAGCGCCCCGAATAATGTCTTGGTAATGCTCTTTGAGCCAATCCCCATAAAACTTGTCTGGTACCTCAAGGGTTAGAATACCCTCTTCCAGTTTTTGGAACCGCGCGGGTTCCACCCACGTTTTAAAACTTTGCTCGCTTAATTCTTGTTTGATATTGGCTAGAGCCTTTTGCCAGATTTCTTTCTGGTTCGTAGTAGAAGAATGAGTTTCGGAAAGTTGTTTCATACCCATATCAAGTTATGAACAATTTATAAACATATATAAATAAATAATTTAAAGTGTTAATTTATATATTATACACAATATATAAACAGGTTATTAACATACATATTAAGGAAGCAAAAGTGCCTTTGCAATTCTCCACCACATACGGTTTAATGATTCGTCAACGATGCTAGCAGGAAGCACCCAAAACTATTTTTATTATAACAAAGGAATGCTTAGATTCCAGAAATATTTTTTAGGGAAAAGAATTAAATAAATTACCAAAGAGATGGCGGGAAAAGGAGAAAATAGAGCTTAAGAGCGTTTCTTGACTTCAAAGTCTTTTTTGCTATAATCGACCGCCAGTTTCGCTTCTAACAACACTAACAAACGAGCCAACCACATGAAACGAACGTATCAACCTTCTAAACGCAAGCGGAGATCGAAACACGGTTTTTTGCAACGGATGCACACCCGCGGCGGCCAAGCTATTTTGAAACGCAGGCGGAGAAAAGGGCGGTCGCGATTGACCCCGGTATGACCGCAAGCGGAAATTCCTTTCCCAAAACAGAACGCATAAAACGCAGCCGCGATTTTCAGCAATTATTAAGAAATGCGCGCTCAGTTCGTGAGAATGGGGTTAATCTTTATTTTTCAGAAATGCCTCCAGCAAAAAAAAGCCGAATTGGAATCGTGGTAAGCAAACGTGTTTTCAAACACGCCGTCGACCGAAATCGCACCAAAAGAAAGGTCCGCGAATTTTTCCGGCTTCAAAAAATGAAATTTCAGGGGAATTTTGATTTGGTGGTAAGGGTTGTTGATGGGCGTAAGTTATTTGAAAACAATAACTTAGATAAAACATTAACCTGTTTGTTCAGCCGCGCAGGTGTATTTGGGTCGAAGTAGCGTGGCAGGTTCGGGTATCTTAAAATTCAAGATGGAAAAAAATATTTTCAATATTTTTGTAAGCAGCACCCTTCAAAAATACAAGGAACTCATCTCTCCTTTTCTTGGAGCGAATTGCCGTTTTTTTCCTTCTTGCTCTGAATATGCCAAAGAAGCCGTCGAGCGTTTCGGAGTTTTGCAAGGCAGTCTGAAAGGTTTCGCGCGGTTTTGTCGTTGCCATCCTTTTCATCCCGGCGGGTACGATCCGGTCCAAAATGAATTCTGATAAGCGCCTGTTTATAGCCGTTGGGCTTTCGTTCCTCATTCTTGTTTTTTATCCAATTTATCTCAAATGGGTTTCACCAAAACCTGTTCCGGGCCGGGAAGTAACACAACCCCTTACTAACGGAGAAACCCAAACAACAAATGCGGGTTCTGTCATCCAGCAGCAGAATGTGCCGCAACCGCCACAAGCCCCAGCCAAGCCCAACGAAAATCTTTATCAGTTTTCGCATGACCAGTTCAAAGTTGAGTTTTCCGATCGAGGCGGTGTCATTACAAAACTGGAGATTAAAAACTGGAGCGCAAGACAAGAAGGCGAAACGTTTTTAATTAACCGGGCAGAAGATGGCGCCGGAGCTTTTTCAATTGCTCTCCCGAATCAAGGAGTTGATTTTCAAGACACTATGTTTTCGCTTCAATTACTGGATCAACAAAAGGGCGAAGTTCAGTTTGCTGCGGAAGAAGCCGGCAAATGGCGCGTTGTTAAAAAGTTTAGATTTGCTCAAAATCAACCCGTTGTTTGGCTTGATGTAGAACTTGAGAATTTAACCGCTCAAGAACAGACAGCGTCGCTTGAACTCATTAGCCAGCTTGATGTTACGTTCGTTCAACGCAATGACCGTTTTCAGACAGAAGCCTTTCTTTCCCTGAGAGATAAATTGGTATCTGAGAGATTAAATAAAATCGAAAAGAAGCCTTATGTGGTTGATGGAGAAATTCTTTGGCAAGCTCTGACCCGGCACTATTTTGCCCTCATCATTCGCCCGGACGTACCGGTTGTGTTTGCAAAAACAACCGCAGGGAAAAAAGGTACAGAGTTCATGCAAAGCACGCTTCGCTTTGCCCCCGAAGCAGTTGCTCCAAACGGCGTTTTAAAACACAGTTATTTAATTTATGCCGGCCCGCAGTACTACCGCCAGCTGAAATCCTTTGGGCAAGGGTTTGAACAACTTTTGTCGCATGGTTTTTTTGGAGTTTTTAAATTCTGGCTCTTGTTTGCTCTCCAGTGGACTCACGGAGTCGTTAGAAACTATGGCTGGGCGATTGTCTTGGTTACCGTTGCGCTTAAACTGTTGTTCTCGCCGCTGACTCATATGAGTTTTGAATCCATGAAAAAAATGCAAGCCCTTCAGCCAAAACTAAAAGCTATTCAAGAACGTCACAAAGACGACCAAGCAAAGCTTTCTAAAGAAATGATGGAGCTTTATAAGAAAAACAAAGTCAACCCAATGGGCGGATGTCTTCCGATGGTTTTGCAAATCCCAATTTTTATTGCGTTCTATCAGGTTTTGGCGCAGACCGTTGAACTTAAAGGAGAGCCATTTGTTTTTTGGATCAAAGATCTTTCAGAACCGGATCGCGCTTGGATTTTACCTTTTACGCTACCGTTTTTGGGGAACAACATCAACATTCTTCCTCTTCTGATGCTTGGCTCGATGGTGTGGCAACAGCGTCTTACGCCTGCGACAGGCACTTCTGACCAGCAAAAGATGATGATGTTCATGCCGATCGTGTTTGGTTTTATTTTTTATAACCTCCCCTCAGGCCTCGTGCTTTATTGGTTTCTTAATAATATGCTTTCGATTTTTCATCAGTTGTTTATCAAAGGAAAAGCACTTCCGCACTTAACAACTGATTGAAATTTATAGGAAGTTAAGTACGGTACTCACTTTCAATAGAAATATTTAATGAGAGTGAGTGCCGCATCACGTGGAAGCTTGATTCGTTTTTTCAATCCTTCTTGTTTGTCGCGCAGGAAAGCTCCGCCCGCTTTTCCGCGGTGCGCAACCTTATTTTGAATTTGGGCAGTTTATGATCCACGATAAAAAATATGACGCTATTGTAATCGGTGCCGGTCATGCCGGAACTGAAGCCGCTCTTGCAATTGCACGAGCAGGTTTCCAAGTTCTTTTCATGACGATGAAACTGGATTCTATCTGCCAGATGTCATGCAATCCTGCGATTGGCGGGCTTGCCAAAGGCCATGTCGTGCGCGAAATTGATGCATTGGGCGGTGAAATGGGGCTTGCTACAGACCATACTGCGATTCAATTCCGCATGCTCAATAAATCCAAAGGCCCCGCCGTTTGGGCTCCGCGCGCGCAAGCAGATAAAAAAGATTACATTCGTTACATGAAGCAGACGGTTGAGAACGAACCCAACATTGATTTGAAACAGGACCAAGCGGTTGAACTTGTTGTTGAAAATGGAAAAGCCGTGGGTGTTAGAACCCTTATGGAAGTTGAATATCGCGGCGAAACTACCATCGTTACAACAGGAACTTTTATGCGCGGACTCATTCACGTAGGCGATGTCAATTACCCAGGCGGCCGCGGGGGAGATCCGCCCTCCCTCGGCCTTTCAGACTCCCTTAAAAAACATGGTTTTGAGGTTGTGCGCTTTAAGACAGGAACTCCCTGTCGTCTTCGGGAAAAAAGCATCGATTTTTCTGTTTGTGAAGAGCAACCGGGAGATGAAAACCCAGAACCATTTTCGTTTCGTACCGGGAAACTTAATCTTGAACAAATGTCTTGCTGGCTCACCTACACAAATGAAAAAACGCATGAGATTATTCGAAAAAACCTGCATCGCTCCCCTCTCTACGCAGGTCGCATTGAAGGAATTGGCCCCCGCTACTGTCCTTCCGTTGAAGACAAGATAGTGAAATTTGCAGATAAGGAGCGCCATCAAGTCTATCTTGAACCGGAAGGCCGTGGCACTGAAGAATTTTATGTGAACGGAATGTCAACCAGTTTGCCGCAAGACGTCCAAATCGAAATGATTCACAGCATCAAAGGTCTTGAAAACGCAGAGCTCATGCGATTTGGCTATGCCATTGAATATGATTGCATGCCACCTACTCAACTGAAACATTCACTTGAAACAAAACGCATTGAAAATTTATTTTTTGCCGGGCAGGTTAATTGCACTTCCGGATACGAAGAAGCCGCTGCGCAAGGCCTTATGGCAGGTCTTAACGTCATTTGTAAACTTAAAGGCAAATCGCCCTTCGTTCTCGACCGTTCCGAAGCCTATATTGGTGTTTTGATTGATGACTTGGTAACGCGAGGAACAAACGAGCCCTATCGATTGTTTACTTCCCGCGCAGAATTCCGTCTCTTGCTTCGTCAGGATAACGCAGATGAACGGCTCATGAAATACGGGTATGAATTTGGGTTGATTCCCGAAGAAACTTATACACAAATGATTGATCGCGGAAAAGCCGTTGAATCAGCGATGTCCATTTTGAAATCCACAAAGTTTGAAAACAATACACTCGATAAAATTTTGAGAAGAACAGAAGTAACAATTAATACATTGTTAAAAAAAGGTTTACAAATAGGGCAATTTGACAATGCAACATATCAAAAGATTGAATGGGACGTTAAGTATGAAGGGTATATTAAAAGACAGTTGGCGGATGTAACCAAATTCAAAAAACTCGAAAAGCGAAAGATTCCGGAATCAATAGACTATTCAGAAATCCGGGGGCTTGGGCGTGAAGCCAAAGAGAAACTTTCAAAGGTCAAACCTATCTCCATTGGCCAGGCATCCAGAATCCCAGGCATGTCGAGCTGCGACATTTCAGTTCTTCTGGTTTATATCGAAAAACTCTCTCGCGTTTCACGTGAAACATAGGCTTTAGCATTAGAGCCATCACCAAAATCTTCTAAGATTTTAATATGATAAATTTATATAACTTGTTTATTTTAAATAATTTATATAATTACATTTTGTTAAAGTTATAGCCTAAGTTGTCGATAATTACAACAAGCATGACCAAGATAGCAGATTGCATGAGCCCATCTTCTTTGCTCAATCTTCTAAGTTTTTCAGGCTCGTTCAACCAACGTTTCACGTGAAACGTAGCTTTATTATTAGATTTTTGATTTAGGCTGATTTTTAGGTTGAAAAGGAATCAGAAACAGTTTAAATTACCACCTTCAGGACAATTCATGGCAAAAATATTTTCTTTCTGCAATCAAAAAGGCGGTGTTGGGAAAACAACGACCGCCGTCAACCTAGCCGCCTGTCTTGCCCTTAAGAGTAAAAAAGTTCTCCTCATCGATATTGATCCTCAAGGAAATGCTACCAGTGGGCTTGGTCTCAATAAGAATGAAACCCCGGCGGGCACATATGAACTTTTAAGTGGTGAAATACATATTTCAGAAGTTATTTTAAATACAAGTGTTACAAATCTATTTTTAATTCCATCTAATTCAAATTTAGCAGGGGCAGAAATAGAACTCATTAACCATGATTCAAGAGAATATGTCCTAAAAACAGTTCTGGAGAGAGTCCGAGGACAATACGATTTCATTTTGATTGATTGTCCTCCATCGCTAGGGCTGCTCACGATAAATGCATTGGTGGCAAGCGAAGGAATGCTGATTCCGCTTCAGTGCGAGTACTATGCTTTGGAAGGATTGAGCCAGGTACTTCAAACGTATCAGTTGGTTTATGAAAAATTAAATTCAGATTTAGAAATAAGCGGGGTTATCTTAACCATGGCTGATTTCAGAACCAATTTAACCCAGCAAGTCATTGAAGATGTGCGCAACCATTTTCAGGACAAAGTGTTCAAAACTGTCGTGCCGCGGTCCGTAAAAATTAGTGAGGCCCCCAGTTTTGGCAAACCGATCGCTATTTATGACCCGCATTCGAGAGGCGCAAAATGTTATGAAGAAATTGCGAAAGAATTTTTAGATCGATTTTCAGCAACTGATTCACGCGAAGAAAAAAAGATTGAAGTAATCATTACGGCAGGCGGAAATGAACCGCAAGCCCGAGCAAAATAAGCGAGGATAAAACCATGGAGCTTAAGAAAAGAGTTTTAGGGAAAGGTCTAAGTGCTTTAATACCAGATACTTATATGAAGATGGTAGAAACGCAAAAAGATCAAAAAACACAAATTGAAAAATTTGAAGCTGGAATTCAAGAAATTCCGATTTCAGCAATTAAACCTAATCGAGAACAACCCCGCCATCGGTTTGCGCAAGATAAAATTGTGGAGCTTGCCGCTTCGATTAAAGAGCAGGGGATTTTACAACCTGTAATTGTGAAAAAATCGGCAGAGGGTTATGAATTAATTTGCGGTGAACGCCGAGTAAAAGCAGCCCAACATTGTGGACTTGAGAAAATCCCAGCAATTGTAAAGGATATTGCAGAAAACAAATTGCTGGAGTGGGCGTTGGTAGAAAATATTCAGCGTGAAGACTTGAATGCGATTGAAGAAGCACAGGCTTATGTGCGGTTGATTGAAAGCCATGATCTATCACATGATGAAATCGCAAAAAGAGTGGGCAAAGACCGTTCTACCATTGCCAATACGATTCGTTTGCTTCGGCTCCCACAGGAAATTTTAGAAGGCTTAATTGACGGACGGCTTCAGGCGGGGCATGCACGTGCGTTGCTGTCGCTTCCATCACCTGAGCACCAGCGCCAAATGGCGAAACGTATTATGGAAGAACGTTTGTCGGTGAGGCAGGTTGAAGAAATGGTAGGCCGAATTGCGGTTCGGAAGCGGCGAGCGAAAACATCCCGCCCAATTGATCAAGACATTATTGCTCTTGAAACAAAGTTGGAGCGAAAACTGGGGACCCAAGTCCGTATTTTCCCAAATAAGAAAAACCAAGGAAGAATTGAAATCCGTTATTACTCCCTTGACGACCTTGACCGGTTATTAAACCTTCTTGGTATTCCGCGCACGTAACCCTTCGTTGACAAACAAAATCGAAGGCAATAGAATCTCGAGAATCGTCCAAAGTCTCTAAATATCAGGGAGAGATGGCAGGCCGACTTACATTAAGAAATAAGATTCTATTTCATGGTAGTCGGCACAGTCATCTCCTCAGATTAACATTTTAAGGGAGAGATGGCAGAGTGGACGAATGCGGCGGTCTCGAAAACCGTTAGGCCCGGAAGGGTCTCGAAGGTTCGAATCCTTCTCTCTCCGAATTGCCTTGAGGCCGATTGGGACGAAAGGACAATTCGCACCGAATCGATCGGATTCGGTGCGCGTGAATCAAAGTCAGTGTCGCCAATGAAAATAAAAAAACTGAAGCTGAAAGCGAAATGAAAAAGAAAGAATCTACGGAAAATTATTTAATCTTCGCACGTAAGTTCAGGCCGCAGACTTTCGATGAAGTGGTGGGCCAGGAACCGATTACCACCACTCTGAAGAACGCCATTTCGAAAAGCCGAATTGCGCAGAGCTTCCTATTTACAGGTTCCCGAGGCGTTGGCAAAACCTCAACCGCACGAATTTTTGCCAAGGCGCTTAACTGTGAAAAAGGGCCATCTCCGGAGCCTTGCAACAAGTGTTCTACCTGCGATGAAATTACTCAAGGCTCAAGCTTGGATGTGTTAGAAATTGACGGCGCTTCAAACCGGGGAATTGATGAAATCAGGAGCCTCCGCGAGAACGTGAAGTTTAAGCCCACCCGAGGGAAGTACAAAGTTTACATCATTGATGAAGTTCATATGCTTACAGGAGAAGCCTTTAATGCACTGCTCAAAACTTTGGAAGAGCCGCCCGAGCATGTGAAGTTTGTTTTTGCCACAACAGAAGTCCACAAAGTTCCGCTTACGATTCTTTCCCGCTGCCAACGGTTTAATTTCAGGCGAATTCCTACGGATGAAATTGTAGCCAAGCTCAAAGAAATTGCAAAAGAAGAAAAAATTAAAGCCAACGACAAGGCGCTTTTCCTGATTGCAAAATCATCGGAGGGAAGCTTGCGGGATGCGGAAGGGCTTTTGGATCAGCTCGCCAGTTTCGGCGACGGGGAAGTAAAGGAAACGGACATCACATTTTCGCTCGGGCTTACGGAATCGGACATTTATTTTTCTCTGCTTGAATCTTTGAAAAACAAGGATGCAAAAACAGTGGTTTCTCTCGTTGCCGACATTGCCGAGCAAGGCAAAGATCTCATCCAATTTTCGAAAGGGCTCCTCGAAATTTTCAGGAATCTTCTGGTGACACAAATTGGGGATGGTGCAGAAAAATTGGTTGAGGGAACCGAAGAACAGCTTAGCCAGCTCAAGAAGCTTAAAGGCAGTTTTTCGCGCGAAGAACTTCTTTTTTCGCTCACGCTTCTTCAGCAACTCGTCCGTGAAATCCGCTGGGCTGATACGCCCCGGTTTCTTGTAGAAATGTGTCTTTTAAAAATCACAAACCGTTCCGATCTCAGAGCCATTGATGATATCTTGAAAGAATTGAAATCACTTCGTTCGACTTCTCAGACCGAGGTCACCCCTCAGCCCAAGACGCCAGAAATTAGGAATTTTACCGCCGAACCGCCTTTAAAAAATATAGTAGTCTCGGCCGCTCAGAAAAAAAAAGAACATTTTGAATTAAAGCCTGAAAAATTAGCTCCCAGCGAATCTAAAAAGACCCAAGCCAAAGAACCAAACCCGAAGCATTCCGCCATTACGCTAAGCGATGTGGGCCGGGTTTGGCCCGAGCTTTTAGAGCGCGTAAAAGCCATTAAGATGTCATGCGGCACCTATCTTGCTGAGGCAGAACCCGTAGAAGTAATGGATGGACTCGTCATATTCGGGCTTCCGAATGAGTTTAAATTTCATAGGGATGCGTTGGATAAGCAGAACAATAAAGATCTTGTGCGCTCTACATTAATTTCGCTTTTGGGTGAAGAAATAAACGTCTCATTCGTGGTGACGGAAGTAACCAAAGAAGTCGTTAAAAACCCAGAAAACCAAGCGCCGCCTGTTTCTGCGGGCGTGTCTGGTGGAAAAGATTCTGATATCGTTACATCTGCGCTTAATATTTTTGAAGGAAGCAAAGTCATTCGCCGCGATCCTGTATAAAAATCTCCATGTCAAACCCTTATTCAGAGCGCCTTGAGAAATTAATGAAGTCTTTTACAAGACTGCCCGGTATTGGGCCAAAATCTGCCGAGAGGATTGTACTTCATTTATTAAAGCAGGACAGAATACAAGTTGAAGAACTCGCGCGTTTAATTTCTGAAGCGAAAGCGAATACATTTTTTTGCGAACGCTGTAATAATTTAAGCGAAAAGAAGCTTTGCCACATTTGTGACAGTCTAACACGAGATCACGCGACTCTTTGTATAGTGGAAGAGCCGAAGGATATCGCTTCCATTGAAAGGACAGGCAGCTTCAACGGCATTTATCATGTTTTGTTGGGCGCTCTTTCACCACTCGAAGGAATTGGGCCGCGCGAATTGAGGCTGGATCGCCTGGTCAAACGCATAGCCTCAAGCGGTATTAAAGAAGTAATTTTGGCAACCAATCCAAATGCAGAGGGAGATGCCACAGCGCTTTATTTAACCGAGGTTTTAAAACCGGTGCAACGCGTCAGAGTAACTCGAATTGCTCGCGGAGTTCCAGTAGGAAGCAATATCGAATACATTGATCAAGCTACCTTGCAGCGCGCCATGGAAGGCCGTACAGCAGTGTAGAGGGTGTACGGTACTAATTTTACCCGTTTGCTTTGATAAATGAAAATTGGTGCAGGACGCTGGTTTAGGGGGCGTCCAGTCCTGGCTTCGCAGGAAAATAAAATAAAAGCCAGGAACGTACCGCCGTTTAATTTGCCAGCTTACCAAAAATCAGTTAACATGTAGCTCTTTTAGCTGAATTAATACTTTCATTCCCGAGTAGCTCAGTTGGTAGAGCAGGCGACTGTTAATCGCCGGGTCGTAGGTTCGAGTCCTACCTCGGGAGCCATATTAAGAATACCTGAAAAACAATTAGTGGAGGTACTTTATGTATCGTAAAAGTGTGTTCTCAGATTTTGCAAAAGCCACTTCTCGGGCAACCGGGCATCCCAAATCGTTTATCCTGGCGGTGGCTGTAATTCTAATTTGGATCGTAACGGGACCCTATTTTCATTTCAGTGATACTTGGCAGCTTGTCATCAATACCGGTACAACTATCGTGACGTTTCTAATGGTGTTTCTCATCCAGAATACCCAGAACAGCGATAGCCATGCCATGCAACTTAAATTGGATGAGCTGATTCGGTCGGTCGAAGGTGCTCACAACTCGCTTTTGGATATCGAAGAATTGACCGAAGAGGAACTTTTGGCAATAAAAAAACGGTATACGCGTTTGGCTAGGGAAGCCATTTTGCAGATTCGTAAAGGCGCGCGCGATACGGGTACGCCGAAACTTGAAATTTAAAATGCGGAGAATAACGGAGACATTCTCTCTGGAAACACACCGAATCGCAGATAACACCAAACTTATGCTCACATTATTATAAGGCCCTGCGGTAACTCCCCATATAGAAAGTAGTTGCGAAAGTCGTTCCCACATAAAACACGGGACGGCAAAAAGCCCGCCATTACGGGGAGCCAAATTATTTTATGACGATCCATTTAATTAAAACAAAAGCGACAAAAACACAGATTGAAGAAATGCTCACAATTCTCAAAACCTACATCAAACTAGCAGTTGATGTAGACCGGAGAATCGTTGCCGGCGGTGGCGAGTTGCACGCAGATTGTGAAGCAGTGCTTATTGCGGATGGCAGCAAGCAGGATAATATATGGGGCGCAAATTGGATTCCATCCAAAAAGAAGGTCGGTTATGAGGCTATGCTAAACATTTCGACCCGAAGAAAAAACCCTTCTATGGAAATTCAGGACCCTGAGGTTCGTAATTTAGTTGATGCCGTTGTGTTTGAGAGACTTGATATATGAACGATCTTGAGTCGATAAGAAAAAGACTGATGCGAGAAGAACCAAAAAAAAGATTGGGCCATCTCGCTGCCGACTTTCTTCGAATCGCCAACTTTATTGAAAGCGGATCTGCCAACGAAGCAAAACCAATCATCCGAGAAAGTAAATGGTTTGCAGAATGGATTGCTCCCGATGTTGATTTGGAAACCCAACAGTTCCTCGTTACCACCCAAAGTTTTCTCGCTTTAAAAGAAGTCCAATGGCCTTTTTGGACTTCTAATCCCAAACAAGTGAGTTCTACCGCTTCAACAATTCGTATTTGGTCTCATGATTTGATCCAGAGATCTGGATTGCTGTAACAGTTTTATATTCTAGGTTCACATTTTTTTATTTGCCACCCCAATTTTTCAGGTGTAACCTGTTCCTCTAAGAAATGGTACGCTTATATTTTCTTTTGGAGGCGAGGCGTTTTTTTATTGAACCTGGCACCGTTCGATGTTTGCTTTAGGGATTTAGAAACTATTTCGTTCATAAGCGAATGATTGAGGCCGCTTATAAGACGCGCTCGTTGTAAGGGATAGAAGACCGATGGATCCGAAAGGCACTGGTATGCGCAAACCTGCCAACCGGAAAAGCAGTAAAGGAAATCTAATGATCAAAGTCAAAAGCGAAGGCATCATCCTTGAAAGTTCGGAAAACGGATTTGAAAATCAGGCTGTCCTAAATCCCGCCTGTATCGAGAAAGACGGCATCACGCACATGTTTTACAGAGCTGTCAGGCAGGGAGATATGATTTCCTCGATCGGCTATTGTCAGCTGGACGGTAACAAGGTTGTCAAAAGATCAGACAAACCCGTCCTTTTCCCTGAACATGATTACGAAAAAATGGGTGTCGAGGATCCAAGAATTATTTTTTTAGACGGGGTCTATTATCTTTTTTATACCGTTTATGACGGAAAAAACGCGCTATTTGCTTACGCGACCAGCACCGATCTTGTCACCTTCGTCAAACAGGGGGTGGTCTCACCCCGTATTTCCTATGGCGAAGCCGCGCATCTCTTTGCGCATTCAAAAATCAAGTTGAGGGAAAGATATTTCCTTTTCGATTCTTATATCCGGGACCGAGCCGGTGATGACATCTTACTCTGGGAGAAAGATGCTTTTATCTTTCCCAAGAAAATTAACAATAAATTCGCGCTGATCCACCGAGTCCTGCCTGGAATCCAGGTCATCTATTTCGATGATTTTAAAGACCTTACCGAGGATTATTGGAAAAAACATCTCAGAAACTTAGGTGGCCATATTGTGCTCGATCCTGAGTACAGGTTTGAAAGCAGGAACATCGGAGGCGGGTGTCCGCCCATTGAAACGAAAGACGGATGGCTTTTGATCTATCATGGAGTCGAAGATGCCCTTCAGGGGAAAATTTATCATGCCGGCGCCGCACTTCTCGACTCAGGCAATCCCACAAAAGTGATTGGACGCCTGAAGAAACCCTTATTTTCCCCCATCGAACCGTGGGAAAAGCAGGGGGATGTCAACAACGTGGTTTTTCCCACAGGCACCGTGCTAAAAGACGGCAGGCTCTTTATCTACTATGGAGCTGCCGACAAAATGATTGCGGCAAAATCCCTCGACATCAAGGAACTCTTGAAGGAGTTGAAAAACACCTAGGATACCCGCCACTTCATGAAAGAAACCCTGAAGATTGTTTATTTATCCAGTTTTCCGCCTCGGGAATGCGGTATGGCGACTTTTACCCAAGACCTTACGGGCGCCCTCGATAACCTGCTTGAGACTGTCATTGATTCGCGGATCGCTGCGATGAACACCGATGCAGTGTCGCGTTACCACTACCCCCGGGAAGTGATCTTTCAGCTCGATCCCTATTCAGAACAAGATTTCATCAGCACGGCTGAAAAAATAAACAAAACGGATGACATCAAACTCGTCAATATTCAGCATGAATTCGGCCTCTTTGGAGGGAAATACGGTTCCTACGTCCTTTCCTTTTTAGATGCACTTAAAAAACCGTCGATTGTGACCTTTCACAGCACCCTTCCTTCACCCAACCCCGAACTTCATAACGTCGTGCGTTTGATCGCTGAAAAATCAAGTGCGTTAATCGCGATGACGAACCGCTCCAAAGAAATCCTGATCGGGGATTATGAAATTGATAAAAAAAAAGTTTCGGTCATCCTGCACGGAATTCATTCCGTACCTTATAGTCCCAGCGCGAAGTTCAAATCCGTCTTAGGTTTTTCAAAAAAAACAATCCTTTTGACCTTCGGGCTTCTCAGCCGTGGAAAGGGAATTGAATATGTACTGGAGGCCTTGCCTCCAGCGGTGAAAGCCTGCCCCAACCTGATGTATATTGTTTTAGGTGTGACTCATCCGAATGTTTTAAAAGAAGAAGGCGAAAGCTACCGGAACTCCCTCATTCAAAAAGTTCGTGAACTAAAACTTTCTTCCCATGTGAGTTTCTATAATGAATATGTTTCGCTTGATAAACTCCTCCAGTTTTTGAGGGCCGCGGATATTTATATCTCTACATCTCTTGACCCGAATCAAGCTGTTTCAGGGACGCTTTCCTACGCGTTGGGATCTGGAAGGCCCGTCATTTCCACTCCTTTCACCCAAGCTACGGAGATCATCACCCCCCAATCCGGGCTCTTAGTCAATTTCAAAGATCCTGCTTCCTATACCGAGGCACTTCTCAATCTTTTACAAGATCCCCTTCGCAGAGAACAATTGGGAAAAAATGCTTATTTCAGGACACGCAATATGACCTGGGACAATGTTGCCCTTGAGTATTCAAAATTGTTTTCAAAATATTCCAACGATATTGCCGAAGTCAGCAAAAACAAAAAAATTCCGCGGGTGAATTTAAACCATCTGTTTCGTCTGACCGATGATTTCGGGATCATCCAATTCGCCCAACTTTCTTTACCGGATATCTCGTCAGGTTATACCGTGGATGATAACGCCCGCGCGCTTATCGCAGCGTGTTCCTACTATGACGGACTTGGCAAGGTGTTTAAAAGCATATCTCCTGATAAAAGAAAAAGAGAATTGCTCAAACGCATTGAGATTTATTTGCATTTCATTGAGTTTGTTTTGGGCGAAGACGGGCTTTTTTATAATTACGTAAAGCCCGACAGGACCATCGACCTGGAGCTGAACCAAAAGGAAAACCTTGAAGACGCGAACGGCC
>JGI1358J11329_10000843_pt1 | contig 26362 bp, 26 predicted proteins | sample Subgroupgradi54m_FD_11329 | JGI IMG/M metagenome (IMG submission 11329)
GTGGCGGGTATTTTGCTTGGAGTTTTAGTTTCTTTCGCTATTTCTCAGTTGGCTGGCTGGGCTACTTTTGTCACTTTTCAATCCATAGCTTTGGCGTTCATATTTTCAGTCGGTATAGGCGTAATTTTCGGTTTCTGGCCTGCTTACACAGCGTCTCTTCTGTCACCGATCAAAGCCCTGCGTTATGAATGACGAGCAATTGTCTGTTTAAAAGATCAATTATTTTTTTGGTGGTCTTCCGGGGTCTGCCTCGGTTAGGCGCTTTCTTTGGAGTGACGCCATCGGTTATCCATCTGCGGAATGTTGAATAGTCCACAATTTCGACTTTCATGTATTCAATCTGCGGATCAGGTTGCTGCACCATATTGCCCAGAAGTCCTAGGAATCTTCCGAGGGAAAGCGACAATGCGGGTATGATTTCGGGGAGTTTTTTCGGTTACAAACCGTTCAAACCACCATAAAAATCCGCAGTCAGACGACTGACCGGGGAGTGTAAAGTTGGCAACAAAGATTATTAAAAAGTATCGAGTAGAAGTTGAAGAGTTTTAACGAGATAATTGAAAGCCTAAAGATTTATGGATATTTTTTATATGCTATGATGAATTAAAAGACTGGCGCATAAATATGATTTTCTTGAATTGCTCAAATCCAGAACCCATCCGCACCGCCGACATCCGAAATAAACTCCAATCGTTTTTTACAATTTTAGAAAGATTGGCCGATAGAAAAAGTGTACCGAAAAAGATTGTTTCTGTAGCTAAGAAAGATCTCAAAGAGCTTTTAAAGATTTTATAATCGAGATTTATAAGATACCATGGCATTAATATCTTCGTTATTACCAAATCCCGAAACCTTATTGGCTTTTAAACCAGAAGAATTAGCCGGTTATCTCTGGGAACACTTGAATTCTTTACCTGAGCACGAAAAAGAAATTTTGCATGGGGGTAATTTTACCCTTCCACATATGCTGAGAGACTATCCCTCACAATATTACAAGAGTATTTCCCACGCTTTAATGGAAGCATGGGTTTGGCTTGAACATGAAGGACTGCTCGTCCCAAAACCAGGGCAACCGGGTGATTTTCGGAACATTTCAAGAAAGGGGCAGGAATTAAAAAACCATCTCGATGTCGAAAAATATAGGAAAAATAAATTATTGCCGTTGGGTGCGACCAATGTACCGGATATGGAGCCTCAAGAAAATTCGGAAAAGAAAAAATATGGTTATAAGACGAGTGATGTCTTGACCTTCCTTCGTCGAGACGAATTGCAAGGAAGGCATATTGTTCAGATTAATAAAGGCAGAGAGTTCGGTATTCCTTATTCCAGTTCTGGTTTGTTTTTACTGATGGCGATTACATTGAAAGAAAATAAGGAAGGATGGGTAACGAAAGAGCGTGTCAAAAAAGATGGTCTGATTGTAACAAATGGAAATGTTCGAGAAAGATTATATTCTTTGGTATTCAAGTTACGCGCATTTTTTGAGCGTAAAGTCGAACATCCAAATTTATTTATAGAATTGGCCAAAGGTCATTGTAAATATCGCATATCTACCGATCCTACCAATTTAAAAGGGCAAAATTTTCGGTGGCTAAAACAGGAATATAAAACATTGCTGTCCTAATTAGCCGAAGGCCAGCTCATACTGTAGAGGGCCCTTCGTTGTTGGTTTATGAAAAGGATCATTGAGCCAATCCCATAGATTTCTTTTTGAAAAGATATTTGTCGGCAAGACGGAGCAGAGAGTATAAAGCGACCAGGAGAATTTGGATTTGAATTTCAAATAAGCGAGAAGCAAGTAGGCAATGAGAGCGACCCATAATTGGGACAGCAGGGCGTTTTGAGAAGTGCCGACAAAACTTTTGACTTTGAGCAATTGCTTGATGGTTTTGAAAAACAATTCGATTTGCCAGCGATCTTTGTAAATGAGAGCAATAGTTTTGGCTGACCAAGAAAAGTTGTTGGTTAAGATGACAATGATCTTGCCGGTTGCGGGGTCTTTGGAACGGATGCGTCTTAAACGATAAGGGCATTTTTTGTCGATGATGTGATCGGAATAAATATCTTTGTGATGAACTTCTGTGCGCTCAATGATTTTGTAGCGGGCTTCTTTCTTGAGACGAGTGACAAAAAAGACGGCTTTGTCGACGAGGATTTTAAACCAAGCAAAGTCGTTGTAGCCGCGGTCAAAGACAACGACATCGCCCGATTCCAAAGGGACGCTGGGAGCGATGGTGGATTCGTGAACCTTGCCCGGTGTCATGACCATGAACGTGGGCAAGTAGCCGGCATGATTAAGTTTGACGTGAAGTTTAACGGCGCCTTTGGTGGTGCGGAATTTAGCCCAATCGTATAAAGACAAACACAGATCAATGACAGTCGCATCCAAACTGCTCAAAGGATTTTTGAAACGGAATTTGTGTTTGGGAGCAACGACTTGACATTTGGACAGCATCCATTCGAAAACTTTTTTAAACAGTTCATGGCTGCGGTGTTCGTTGGCGTAAGCGAGCGTTGAACGATGAACGGGTTTGATTCCTAAGTGGTATAAATGTTTTGATTGAGTGGCAAGGCCGGCTTCGATGCCGCGCAGACTGTCAACCCCAGCCAGTTGACCAAAGAGCATCGAGACGAAATGATTCCATGAACTGAACCCTCTGGCATGATATTCGGTCCCGGTCTGAAAAACGTACTTTTGAAATTCATGTCGCGAAAACATTTTTAGCATCTGATTTAAGATTGTGTTATTATGCGCCATAGCCTAATCCTCCTTACTTGCCGACGGGAATCGGCAGGGTTATGTGATTCCGCATCAACAATCTTAAGGACTGGATTAGGCTTTTTCTATCTTTAATTTGGACTCAAATGTGTCAATATATAGTATAAACTCATAACATTTTGTTTTTTTAACAAAGTTTTTAACTTACAAATTCCAATGTACAAATTACAAACAATGGACAATACCAAATAAACAATGACCGAAATAGTCATCTCGATCAAATGTGGAGTTTGTGTATTTGGTTTTGTGATTTGTTTGTGATTTGTCATTTGTGTATTGTAAATTTGGTTACGGTTTTGCTGCGCTACGAGGATGATGGCGAATTTGATGGATCCCTGGAAAAATATCGCTGGTTTATCACGTCGACAAATAAACGATTTACAAAATTCCAAGCTAAGATATTTTATCAACCATCAACTTTATCCCTTTAGTCCGCACTATCAGAAACTTTTCGATCTCCAGAAGATTCGTCCACAGGACATTAAATGCCGAGCGGATCTGCAAAAAGTTCCCTTCACCTCAAAAGCGGATTTTGTATCAACCGTAGAACATCCTGAAAAATTTCGTAATTTTATTTTACAGCCCGATCAGTCTAAAATGCGGCATGCCTTAACAGCTCATCGATTACTGAAGCTTGCCCTGTACTCAGCCATTGGCAGCAAAGCCTATGTTGCGGAAAAAATCAACCGCGAATACCGACCAGCATTTATAACCTTTACAACGGGAACCACCAACACGCCCATTTCGTATTTATATTCCCAATACGATATCCAAAATCTGTATTTGTCGGGCTCCCGAATGCTGCAGCTGTTTGACATCAGAGATTCCGATCGGGTGGTGAATGTTTTTCCGTTTGCGCCGCATTTGGCATTTTGGCAGGTGGTCTTGGGCGGATTATCATCGGGTGTTTTGATTTTAAGTACTGGCGGGGGAAAGGTGCTGACCTCCGATGGAAATCTTGGGGCGATTTTAAAAATGAAACCGTCGGTGATTCTCGGTGTGCCCAGTTACGTCTATCATCTTTTGCGGATTGCAGAAAATAAAGGCTACCGAATGGATTTCATAAAGAAAGTGGTTTTGGGAGCGGCAGCGGTCACGGATTCTTTTAAACTGAAATTATTGGATCTTTTGACCAACATGGGAGCGCGGGATGTCTCGATCTTGGGCACGTATGGCTTTACCGAAGCACGCTCAGCCTGGGCAGAATGTCCGAGTGCGCCGAGCACCTCCAGTGGTTATCATTTGTATCCGGATAAAGAAATTTTTGAAATCATTGATCCCGAGACGGGAAAGGTGAAAAATGACGGAGAAGATGGAGAAATTGTTTATACCTCAATCGATTCCAGGGCCAGCGCGGTTATCCGTTATCGCACCGGAGATTTTGTGCAAGGGGGGATCACCTATGAGCCGTGTCCGTTTTGCCGACGGAGAGTTCCGCGTTTGTCCTATCGGATCAACCGTATTTCCGACATCAAAGGTTTGCAGCTTTCTAAAATCAAAGGGTCGCTGGTGAATTTGAATAATTTTTCCACCGTCCTCAATGATTTTCCCGAAATCACCGAATGGCAAATCGAAATTCGAAAAAAAGACAATGATCCGCATGAAGTCGATGAGTTGGTGGTGTATGTGTGCGAGAAAGACAAAACCAACCGAACTCAGTTAGCAGAAGATATCAAGAATAAAATTCATTTATCTACCGAAATTTCACCGAATGCGATCGCTTTTTGTTCCTTGCCGGAAATTGTCAAGCGTTTGGAATTGGAGACTGCTTCGAAAGAAAAGCGGATTGTGGATTCGAGGCCGAAATAGTTATCGCTAGAAAAATTACAAATTCCAATAAACAATTCCAAATAAAAATGTTCAACCGATTAATTTTTTTGAGAATTGTAATTTTGGTATTGTAAATTGTTTGTAATTTGTAGGTTTGTGTATTGTAAATTTTTATTACGTGATCTAATGAGATAAAGGAATAACCATGCAGCGAATTGCGGTTATCGATGGGATTCGTACCCCCTTTTGTAAAATGTCGACGCTTTTAAATGATTTGGGTGCGCAGGAATTGGGACGCATCGCGGCCCGCGAATTAATCGAGCGACTCAACTTGGATGTAAAAATTATTGATGAAGTCATTTTCGGGAATGTGTCGCAGCCGCCGGACGCGGCCAATATCTCGAGAGTGATTGCGCTGTTAAGCGGCATTCCGGTGACAACTCCGGCTTTTACCGTGCATCGCAATTGTGCGTCAGGCATTGAATCGGTCGTGAATGCCGCGATTAAAATTCAAACCGAAGAAGTTCATTGCGTCTTAGCCGGCGGTACAGAATCGATGAGCAATATTCCATTTTTTCTGACGAAAGAATTGCAAGAAATTTTTTTTCGGTTGAATAAAGCCAAGACGATTCCGGAAAAATTACAAGTCCTCAGTTTGTTACGCCTAAAATACTTTTCACCGCAAATCGGTCTCAATTTAGGATTGACTGATCCGGTCTGCGGTTTGAATATGGGACAGACCGCGGAAGTGCTTGCGAAGGAATTCGGTATCACCAGAGATGAGCAAGATCAATTTGCATTGCTTAGTCATCAACGCGCCATTACCGCTCGAGAAATTTTAAAAGAAGAAATTGTTCCGGTTTTCCCGGCACCCAAATATAAGAATGCCGTCAGCGCGGACAACGGTCCTCGAGAAAATCAAACAATCGAGGCCCTCGCCAAATTAAGACCGATCTTTGATAAATATTCGGGAACAGTGACCGCTGGAAATTCCAGCCAGGTTACTGACGGGGCAGTCGCGCTCTTGGTGATGAGTGAGGCCCGGGCCCGTGAGTTACAGTTGGAACCGCTCGGATATTTAAAGGCCTTTGCCTTTGCCGGGGTCGAACCGCATCGCATGGGAATCGGCCCGGCGCACGCGATTCCGAAAGTTTTAAAGAAAGCCGGAATGAAATTGAATGGTATTCAAGCCTTTGAAATCAATGAAGCTTTTACCGCCCAGGTTTTGGCGTGTCTTAAGGCGCTGGCGAGCGAACAATTCGCCCAAGAATTTGGATATCAAGGATACACGGGGTCGATTGATCCGAATATTTTGAATGTCCATGGTGGGGCGATTGCTTTAGGACATCCGGTCGGCGCAACCGGCTCCCGGCTCATCTTGACCATGCTCAAGCACTTGAAGCGTAATAATCTCAACGTCGGTTTGGTTTCGTTGTGCGTGGGAGGCGGACAAGGCGCGGCGGTAATTTTGGAGAGAGGATAATACGTAAGTTGAAAAAGAGTTAAAAATATGTTGAAACAAGGAAAAATTTAAAAGAGGTGAAATATAATGTACCATGCTATAGCTCGATTGCCAGGTGATAGGAAAAAATCAATTATCAACAAGACTGAAGAACAAATGCTGACTCAAGTAGTATACCATACGTTTCTAGTGGAGTAGTAGAGGCTCTTTGGGGAAAGAAAAAGCAGTCGTATCAAGTAATTGATTTAAAAATTTATAGAACTTCAGAACCATGGGATAAAAGAGAAAAACAAAAGTTTGCAGACTTTGTGGGCAAAAGTCGAAATATTTATTCCGGGTTCGAGGCGAAAGCAAAGAAGGCTCTTGGTAAAACGGGATTTCGAGTTTTTATTATTATGCCTATTCAGGGAGAAAAGTTTGGGAGTCAAGATGAGCAGAGAATTTATCAAGAATATGATAATCGATTTGAGATATTAGAAAACCTGTTAAGCGATTACAAATGTGTGGCAATCAGAATTGATAAAGAGCACCCAATCGAAGACTTAGTAAATAGAATAAAGGAGGAGATTCGTAAGGCACAATTTATCATCGCCGATCTTACTGATGAACGCCCGTCGTGTTATTTTGAAGCTGGTTATGCAGAAGGATTAAAACGAAAACCCATTATTTATATTGCAAGTAAGGAAAGTGTTATGAATCCTAAACAGGAAACGAAAATTCATTTTGATGTCCATATGAACGTAAATTACTTTACAAACCATGAGGAGCTTCAGGGGAAGATAAAAAGTGTTATTGAAAAGAATAAGGATAAATTGTTTATTCAAGAACAGGATGAAGCGGTTTTGGCAAAAGGGGAATGATTTGGTGTCCATTAATTTCAAAATCGAAAACGCCATCGCCACAATTGAATTCGATCAACCCGGTTCGAAGGTGAATCTTCTGACTTCGGAGGTGATGCGCGGTTTAGACCTTATTCTCGAGGAGATTCACCATAAATCTGATCTCAAAGCTGTTTTAATCACGAGCGCAAAAAAAGATATTTTCATCGCCGGGGCGGATATCAAAGAGATCGAAGGCATTCGTGAGGTCAAAGACGCTAAAGCAAAATCCAGCGCCGGACAGAATATTTTGAATAAACTGGAAGATCTTCGCATCCCATCGATTGCGGTGATCGACGGGGTTGCGTTAGGAGGCGGCTGCGAACTGGCTTTAGCTTGTCGTTTCCGGGTGGCAACTTTTAATGAAAAGGTGAAGATTGGTTTGCCGGAAGTGAATTTAGGTATCATCCCGGGTTTTGGGGGGACCTATCGTTTGCCGCGGCTCGTTGGTCTTTCCCAGTCTTTGAAACTCATCCTCGCCGGCAAGGTGATCTCTGGTCAGGAAGCGTTTAAGATCGGCTTAGTCGATCGGCTTTTTCCTCAACGAGGAATGCAAGCATATCTTCATAAATTTATGGCCGAAGTCACCCCAAAAAATTTCATAAAAAAATTTCCCTCGAAGAAACCAGACTTGATCACAAACTTTTTAGAACGAACCAGCATTGGTAACGCTATTGTCTTTCAACAATCCCGCAAAACCGTTTTGCAAACCACCAAAGGATTTTATCCGGCACCGATTGCGGCAATTGGGGTGATTCAAAAAACATTTAATCTTAATCGCAATCAAGCCCTTAAGATCGAGGCCAGGGCCTTTGCCGAACTGGCCATCACGGAAATTTCGAAAAATCTCCTCAGAGTTTTTTATTTAAGCGAAAAATATAAAAAATTTATGCCGCCTGGCGCGGAAAATTTTAAACCAACTCCGATGCAAAAGGCCGCGGTCGTCGGGGCCGGCGTTATGGGCGGAGGCATTGCTCAGCTTTTAAGTTATAAAGGAATTTGGACGCGGATCAAAGACATTAATTATGAAGCGATCGCCAAAGGATTTCAGGCGGCCGGTAAAATTTATCAAGAGGCGGTTAAGAAAAGGAAACTTAAAAATTTTGAAGTCCAAGGCAAGATGGCCCATATCACCGCAACGTTAGATTATAGTGGTTTTAAAAACTGCGATGTGGTCATTGAAGCGGTCGTGGAGAATATGGACGTCAAAAAGAAAATTTTTAAAGAGCTCGATTTTGTTGTTTCTTCACCAACGATTTTGTGCACAAATACCTCCGCCTTGTCCGTGACCGAGATGGCTCAAGAAACCCGAGACCCCTCCAGAGTTGTGGGATTTCATTTTTTTAATCCCGTTCATCGGATGCCTTTGGTGGAAATTATTGCAACAGATTTGACTTCCGTGCAAACCCTCAGCCAGGCCTTTCATTTGGCTCGTCGGTTAGATAAAACTCCGGTCCTCGTCAAAGATTCCTCTGGTTTTCTGGTCAACAGAATTCTTTTAGGGTATATCAATGAAGCCGGACACATGCTCGAAGAAGGCATGGATTTTGCATCGATTGATCGTATTGTCACTGATTTCGGGATGCCCATGGGGCCTTTCAGTTTATCGGATGAGGTGGGTCTCGATGTGGGTATTAAGGTACTGCACATTTTAGAAAAAAGTTTTGGCGAGCGCTTTAAACCCGTTGGTATTTTTGAAAAAATTTACGCCAAAGGTTTTTTAGGAAAAAAATCTCAGAAAGGTTTTTATCTTTACAATAACAAAAAGAAGATTCCCAATCCTGAAGTTCTGCAGATGCTCGCAACACCCGCTGGTCAATCAAAGAAAAACGATTCGCGCTGTGATCAAGAGGAATATCTCAACCGCATGATTTATCTAATGATCAATGAAGCCGCCCGTTGTCTCGAGGAAAAAATTGTGGATTCCCCCGAAACCGTCGATATCGCCATGATTATGGGCACAGGTTTTCCGCCTTTTCGCGGCGGACTTTTACGTTATGCGGCGGTCATCGGTGTGGAAAATATTATTGCCGAACTTAAAAATTTTGAAACGAAATTTCAGTCTAAACGTTTTAGCCCTTGCGCTTATTTGAGGAATTTAAAATGAATCATCGATTTATGACGATAGGACTTTCGCGTTTACCCGTTCGCTTACAAGAACCCGTCCCGCCTTTTTTAATATTAGGAAGGCGGGGCGGGTTCTTTAGTTCGCTTCACGGGCAAACGCGAAAGTCCTGGAGGAATATTATTTCAGTTTTGTTATGCCTGCAAATTCTTACTGTCGCAGGTTGCGACAATCAATTTTCCGTGTACAAAAATCCGCAATACAAAATCAAAATAAAATATCCCAAAACCTGGAAAGTCATTGAAAATAAAGATGGCGCAGTGGCTATCTTCGTTTCACCAAAAGAAACTTCGCTCGACGTTTATAACGAGAATCTCAGTATCGTCGTCCAAAATTTACCCCAAAGTTCTATGCCGCTGCGGCAATACACCAAAGAAGCCATCAATCAGATTACCAAAACGATTCGGAATCTCGAGGTGGTGGGCGATGAAGAGGCCGTGCTGGCAGAAAATCCTGCTCACCGTTTTGAATATATTATTAAAATGAACTTTAATTTAAAAATCATTCATCTTTGGACGATCAAAAACAAGAAAGCCTATCAGCTGACCTTTGGCTGTGATGTGGATCATTGTAAAGACTATCTGGGAACGGCCCGCACCATGTTTGATTCTTTTCAGTTGGAATGAGGAATTTAATATGTCCCGACAAGCCATTTTCAATATGACTGCAATTTTCTTGTTCTCTCAAATTCTAGTGATCCTGGGCTGTGACAATCCTATTTCGGTGTATGAAAATCCGCAATATAAATTTAAAATAAAATATCCTAAAATCTGGCAGATCATTGAAAATACCGATGGGATAGCGGTTACTTTTCTTTCACCAAAAGAAAATTCCCTCGATGTTTATCGAGAAAATTTCAGCATTGTGGTTCAAAAGATGCCCAGAAGTTCCGGGCACCTGCCGCAATATACCCAAGAGGCAATTCATCAGATCAGCAACACAATCCAAAACATGCAGATAGTTCGTAATGAAACGGACATCCTATCAGAAAATGCCGCGTACCGTTTTGAATACATTACGAAAGAAGTAAATTTTTATTTAAGAATAATTCGGATATGGACAATCATTGATGATAAAGCGTACGATTTGACTTTTAGCTGTGATGTAGATCATTGCAGCGATTATCTGGGAATCGCCGATACCATGTTCACTTCTTTTCAGGTGGAATAAATGAATGACGCAATTGAAATGACGGAAGAATGCGTTACCCAAAAAGTTCAACCCCTTTGTCCGGTTTTCGGCGAATGCGGCGGCTGCCAGTATCAAGATATCCCTTATGAAGAAGAACTGCGGCTCAAAGAGAATCAACTGAAAAAACTTTTCACCGAACACTTGAGCATCTGTGATGAATTATTCGAATCGATTATGCCTTCAGCGCAGCATTATCATTACCGGGATCGTCTTGATTTAAAGTTATTGAAAACCAAGCAGGGCGAGGTATCGGTGGGATTTTCACCGGAAAAAAGATTTAAGATCGTTGCGGTGGATCAATGCCCCATTGCTCGCCGAGAAATCTCTGATTTTCTCCCGGAATTAAAACGCCAGGCGGTCATTCGATTACCAGCGAAATATCGTGTGGCGAACCTGGTCGTGCGCTGCGGCGATAGTCACCGTGTGCACTGGGGCGGTATTGGCCGTCGATCCCTGGAATTAAAACCGCAAGATTATTTCTTTACAGAAATTCGAGGCCAAAAGATATTTTACTCTTTAGATACTTTTTTTCAGGCGAATCTTGCGATATTGCCTGTTCTAATGGAAAAGATCCGAGGGCTTGCCATCTGGAAATCGAAACCCACTTTTTATGATCTTTACGGCGGGGTAGGGTTATTTGCGATTGCGCTTAGGGATTGCGCGAGCAGGGTTTTTCTAGTTGAGGAAAGTGTTGCATCGATTAAATTAGCACAGTTTAATAAAGATTATCATGGGTTTAATAATTTTGAAATTATTTCCGGGAGGGTGGAAGATCACCTGCCCGGTCTTTTAGAAATCCCTGAGGAAAAGGAAAATCAGAACGTGGCGATGATTGATCCTCCACGAGCAGGCTTAAGTTCTACCGCATTAACGACGTTATCGTCCACCCGAAATCTATCCGCAATTCTATATCTTTCGTGTCATCCGGAATCTTTGGTTCGTGATCTTAAAATTTTTCTTCAGCACAGTTGGAGGATTCAAAACATCTGGCCCCTTGATTTCTTCCCTAGGACAAAACATATCGAGACATTGGTTGTTTTAAAACCACCAAACAATTTGCACCATTAAAGTGAGGAGAATATGAAGACCGAAAGAATCCCTTATCAAAAACAAATTTTTGTTTGTACCAATGACCGTAAAGGAGAAAAACCCAGCTGCGGTGATCATCAAGGTGAAGCAGTTTTTAATGAATTACGACGGATTTCCAAAGAACGAGGGCTTCATCCGCAGATTAGAGTGGCTCAAGCCAAATGTCTCGGGCAATGCGCACAGGGAGTGAACATTATGATTTATCCCGACGGTGTTTGGCATAGTGGGGTGCGCTTGGAGGATGTCGAAAAGATCGTTTCTGAACATTTTAAAAAATAACATGGGGAAAAAATTTACAATACACAAATTACAAATCACAAACAAATCCCAAATTACAATTTCCAAACCATCAAATTGTTTTGATCATTGTTTATTTGGTATTGTTTGTGATTTGTTTGATTGGAATTTGTTATTTAAATTTTTACTAGTTTGCAATATAAGTTGCAAAGGTCGTTTTTAAAGGAGACGAGGAAAGAATGAGCCTATTCGATAAGAATATCAGCCAGGAAAAACGCGAATCTCTGGAATTTGCCGAAGCCGCGCGCGAAAGTGAATGGCGGTATCCGAGCTTTGCCTTAAAATTATTTTCCGGCATCCTTGACTGGAATTTGATTTATCCTTTTCCTGTTCAGCCTCCCGATGATAAAAAGCAAGGCGATGAATTTTTAGCTAAACTTGAAAAATTACTCAAAGAAAAACTGGATCCGGATGAGGTGGATCGAACTGGAATTATTCCTGAGCCGGTCATGAAAGAATTAGCTTTCTTGAAAGCCTTCGCCATCAAAATTCCGAAAGAATATGGCGGGCTTGGATTCAGTCAGGTCAATTATAACCGGGCGATTCATCTGGTCGCAAGTTTCTGCGGCTCAACGGCAGTTTTGTTATCCGCGCATCAAAGTATCGGCGTTCCTCAACCGCTCAAACTTTTCGGGACCGAGGAGCAAAAGAAAAAATATTTGCCCCGATTTGCCGATGGGACAATTTCCGCCTTTGCCTTGACCGAACAGGAGGCCGGCTCGGACCCGCGCACCATGACCACCACCGCGACTCCGATTGAAGGAGGAAAATATTTTTTGATCAATGGCGAAAAATTATGGTGTACCAATGGTTTGATCGCCGGAGTATTGGTTGTGATGGCGGTCACGCCCCCCAAAATTGTCAACGGCAAAGAACATAAACAGATCACCGCCTTTATTGTTGAAACCGACACACCGGGCTTCCAAATTGTTCATCGCTGTCAATTTATGGGACTGCACGGGATTCAAAACGGGTTGCTCCGCTTCAATGATGTGAAAGTCCCGCGGGAAAATATTATTCTGGGGGAAGGGGAGGGGCTGAAGCTAGCATTGATGACACTTAATACGGGAAGACTCACGCTTCCGGCGGCTTCGACGGGAATTTCGAAATGGTGTTTGCATGTGGCCCGCCAATGGTCGGTGAAACGTAAACAATGGGGCTCTGCAATCGGGGAGCATGAAAGTATCGCACTTAAATTAGGGTATATCGCCAGCCACACCTTTGCCATGGATGCGATGACCTGGCTCACCTCTGCCATGGCCGATGATAAAAAGAAAGATATTCGCCTGGAGGCGGCGATCGCGAAATATTTCGGTACTTATCACAGCTGGAAGATTGTGGATGAAACCCTGCAGATCCGGGGAGGATCAGGATATGAACAATCCTCGTCGCTACGGGCCCGGGGAGCGGATTATTATCCCGTCGAACGTGTGCTGCGCGATGCCCGGATTAATCTGATCATCGAAGGGACCTCCGAAATCATGCATCTTTTCATCGCCCGGGAAGCCTTGGACCCGCATTTAAGCCGTGCCAAGATTTTGTTAGACCCCAAGGTGCAGGCTTGGCGTAAATTGAAAATCCTAATCGCTATGGGCGTTAACTATGTAAAGTTGTGGAAACCTGGAGGCGATTCCCAAAGATTTTCCGATCTGCCGGAAGATTTACAAAATCATATGATTTTTGTCGAGAAATCCAGCCAGCGATTGGCCCGTACCACGATTCATCAAATTCTAAAGTATCAAAAAAAGTTAGAATCCAAACAGAGTATTCTTAACCGGATGGTCGAGATCGGGACAGATCTTTTTGCGATCGCCACAAGCTGTTCCTACGCGCAACATTTAACGAAAAATGAAAGTCAGAAAAAGGGTGTCGTTGAGCTAGCCGATCTTTTTTGCCGGGAGGCTAGAAAAAGGATCGAAATCAATTTCAAAGAAGGGCAAGTCAATTGTGATCGAGAAAATATTTCGATTGCCCGCCGGGTCATGGCCCAAGAATTCGAATGGCTGGAAACTGAGATAATTAAATGAGGCATCGAGGAATTTTCATGTCGGCCTCATCCTTAAGTGGTTCGACAAGCTCGCCACACTTCGAACCACACTTAAGCGAAGTCGAAGTGTCGAAGGATTATTTATGAACCAACTTTCCAAAGCCATCAATCTTTTTTCGATTGTTAAACAGATTTCGATTTTTAGCCAACTCAATTGGCTGCAGATCTATACGATTGTTCAGAAATCCACCCTGATGGAATACAAAAAAGGCGAGACGATCTGCCAAGAAGGAAGCCCTCCGGATGGCTTTTATTGTTTAGTCTCGGGACGACTATTGTCATACAAACTCAATTCCCACAGAAAAAAAGAGAATATTGAATTTATTTTGCGGGGCATGCATTTTGGGATTATTTCTCTTTTTACCGGCCTCAATCATTCGGTGACGGTAGAGGCGTTGAATGATTCGATTGTTTTAAAAATCCCTAAAGAGGATTTTTTAACAATTCTTAAGAATATTCCACATTTAGGAATTGAATTTAGTCAAAGTCTTTCTCACCGGATTCGAAACAAGGTCACGAATGATAACACCACCTTTGAAAGTACGATTATCTCGATTTATAGCCCGGTCGTTGGATCAGGGAGTTCCACCTATGCCATCAATTTTGCGATGAGTCTTCAGCGGGAAACCAAAAAGAGAATCATCTTTGTGACGATTGCCTCGAGAGGGAGGAATAGAGATATTTCCTTGAATACAGAAAACAATCAGTCTTCCTCCACAGCAGAAACAAGCGTCATCAATTTGGGAGATATCTGGGGAGATCATCGAAAGATCATGAACAATATTATCCGCGGACGGCTGAATGTGGATTTGTTCCAGGTATTTTTCGACCCCAGTGAAGAAACCGTGATGGGGCAGATCAGTCAATTTGTCAGCACGTTGGTGAGCGACTATCAATATGTGGTCGTTGATTTGCCCAATGATATGGATGATGTGGTTTTGCAGACGTTAACTCAATCGGATATTGTGCAGCTCATCACCTTAAACCGGCAAGAAGACCTCACCCTCACCGCAGAGGTCATTGAAGCCTTGCAGGCTAAACTTAAAGAAAAATTTAACAAAGAACATGTTCAGGTTATGATTAGCGGATTAGAAGGGGATCGACCTTTATCCCACCAGGAAATCCATGCCGTTCTCAATTACAGTATCTCGACCATCTTGCCATTTGTTGATTCTTCCCAATTGAATAAAACTTTTGTGGCGGAAAAAATTTCTCTCATGATTGCCGATGTGTATAGTCCCTATTCCAAAGTTGTCACCCGTATAGCCCGAAGGATCGGAGGGGTTCTCGTTGGATTAGCCTTAGGGGGCGGGGCGGCGCTCGGAGTGGCGCATATCGGTGTGATTAGAGTTCTGGAAGAGGAGAATATTCCGATTGACATTATCGTCGGTAGCAGCATGGGGGCATTGGTTGCCAGCATTTGGGCGATCGGCAATAATGCGGATCAACTCGAGGCAGTTGCCCGGGAATTTGAGCAAAAGACAAATATGTTGAAATTGTTTGACCCGGTTTTTCCTAAGTCGGGTTTTATTGGCGGACGGCTTATCAAGTTATGGTTAAAAAAGCACCTTGGGAATAAAACCTTTTATGATACAAAGATTCCTTTAAAAATTGTCACCTATGATCTTATCCGTCGGCAAGAGCACATCCTGGAGGAAGGTTCCCTAGTTGAGGCGGTCAGAGAAAGTGTGGCAATCCCCGGCGTTATTGAACCGGTTTTAAAAAATGATAAGATGCTGATCGATGGAGGAGTCCTCAATCCGCTTCCGACCAATGTCCTGACGGACATGGGAATCAAAAAGATTATTGCGGTCAACGTCCTGCAATCTCCAGCGGATGTCTCGAAAGGCCATGACCTTGATCAAATCAAGATGCAGGAAGAAGAAAAAATACCTTTTTCTAAATCACCGCTGCAATTTATCGGTGTTCGCTCCAAAAGGTTTTTTTATGTGAATATACCCGATATAATTTTGCGTACGCTTCAAGCCAGCGAATATGTGATTGCCGAGCAAAGCGCGGCCCAAGCCAATATCGTGATTCATCCTGAACTCGTCGGGATCAATTGGTTTGATCTGGATCAGGTCGATCAGCTCGTTAAAAGCGGGGAGGAGGCGACCCGCAAAAAGTTGCCAGAGATTAAAAAATTGATCGGAGAAATTCATGCTTCAAAACAGTAAATTTAAATATATTATTGCGGAACTGTTTTATATCACCCATGCAAGTCATATCCTTTTTAGCGCGGTGGCCACAACCGCCATGTTTTGGAAACACGAAAAAAAGATTCTTATTTGTATTTGATCGGTTTTGGAATGCAGAAATGTTTTCATTCGCTCGGGGCGGTTTTTATTATCATCGTTATTGCGGTCATGATCCCTTGTTGTCTGAAGTGGATTGTCTTTCCGCTGGTTTGTGCCCAGAGAAACTGCACCCAGGAGCATGGAACATTTGCTCGACTTAAGAAGAGTTCCATTAATTTTGCGAAATTCAATAACGAGTTAAACGAATGAGCCCCGCCGGCGGGGACAACTGGTTAAGTCGAGAACTTTTTTGTACTAAATTCTAGATTTAATCATGAGACTTAATCTAATTAGAAAAATTGACTTTTGGTTAGGGATTCCGCTGTGTTTTTTATTCAGCATCATAAATATTTTTCTCCAGCAACGATCCTTCCAGAAAAATGATTCTATCCGTGATCCTATCCGAAAAATCCTTTTTATCAAACTTTCGGAATTGGGAGCCATCATATTAAGTTATCCTTTATTAAAATCCATTCAAGACCAATACCCTCACGCCGATTTATTTTTTTTAACTTTTGAAAAAAATAAAGATGTTTTTCAGATTTTGGATGGTGTTATCAAAGAGGACCATGTCATCACAATTCGTGAGGACTCATTTCCAGAATTTATCCGCGACACTGGCAAGGTCCTACAAAGATTTCATCGAGAAAAGATGGACATCATTTTTGATTTAGAATTTTTTTCTCGTTTTACGGCACTCCTATCGTATTTGATTCAGGCAAAAAAACGGATTGGGTTTGATCGTTATCAGTTTGAAGGATTGTATCGGGGAAATCTTATGACTCATCGGATTCAATATAATCCGCTACGCTGACCAACTTACATTTCCGCGCTATTCACCCCGAAACGAAACAAAAGAAAGAGTGCTTAAAAAATTAGAAAATTGCACAACCCCTCAAAGTACACGGATTTTTCTTTTGAATGCGGGAGAAGGACTCTTGCCCCTGCGCGAATGGCCGCTAGAAAACTTTATTGCTCTCGCGAAGAAACTCTTAGAAGAATTTGATTCCACGATTATTTTCGTTGGGACCGACGGGGCAAAAAGAAAAGCTCAGGAACTTTTAAAGTCGCTTAATAGTTCGAGATGTATGGACCTAACCGGGAGGACGACACTCGAGGAATTGATGACGATTTTTGATATCGCCGAGGCGCTTATTTCCAATGATTGCGGCTTGGTCCATCTTGCGATGTTAACTCCGATCAAAAAATTTATCTTTTTTGGTCCAGAAAGTCCCAAAGTCTTAGCCCCTTGGGAGAAAACACCTGGGTCATTTATTCTGGCATCCCGTGTTCTCCCTGTTTTTCTATTTTAAATAATCGACAATCCAACTGCCAAGACAACCAATGCTTGAAAATCATCAAAGTTGAACAAATTTATGCATTGATTAAAAAATGGGTCCCTCCCATAAAATAAAAAAAATCTTCGCCCTGACTTTAATCATCGGGGTGACTGTCCTCGCCTACAGTGCCTCGTTAAAAAATTTGTTTGTCTGGGATGATGCGGCGGTTGTAACCGACAATGATTTTGTCCATTCCTTTAAAAACCTTCCCCTTATTTTTAAGCATTCTTATTTGACATCAGTCAAAGATCTCGATTTTTTGGGAATGACCTTTATCGGTTCAGGAGAAACGAGTTACCGTCCGGTTGTGACGCTATCCTATTTCATCGATTATTTTTTATGGAAATTAAATCCGTTGGGATACCACTTAACGAGTTTATTTTTCCATGTGTTAAATGTGATTTTATTTTATGGGTGTATGTCATTGCTCACTAAAAGATTCTCCATGGCAGTGTACTGTGCGTTATTGTTTGCTTTGCATCCGGTCAATATGGAGGCGGTGTCGGTGATTTCCTTCCGAGAAGATCTGTTGGCTGCTTTCTTTTTTATCCTCTCGGTGATTGTGCATATTCAATCAAATTATTGTGAGGGTCAAAAGAAATTTTTTCTGTATTTTTTTCGCTTATTTGTTTTTTTATGGCAGAACTCTCCAAAGAGATGGCCGTGACACTTCCGTTGATCTTGGTGTTAATCGATTATTTTTTTGTGGTGGAGGGAGATATTCAAAAAATTGTTGCACGCTTGAAGTCGTGGTATATCGGGTATTTCGTCGTTCTGCTCCTTTATCTGTGGATCAACTTTTTTTTCATGAAAAATCCGGGCACATTCCCAGCCCCCTATCCCGGTGGGAATTTTTATACCAGTGCCTTGACGATGCTCAATGTTTTTTCAAATTATTTGGTCTGGCTGATTTTCCCGTTGAATGTTCATCCGACATTACCGGGAGATCCTCTTTTGATCGCACATTCGTTATTTGAACCGCGTGTTTTGTTTTCACTTATTCTTCTGATCGCCGTGCTGTACCTTGCGATGGCATTAAGAAAGAAACAAAAAATGATTTCATTTTGTATCCTATGGTTTTTCATTACCTTAATTCCGGTATCTAATGTGATACCCATTGCCAACTATATGGCTAGTCGGTATCTGTATATTCCGGCGCTTGGATTTTATGGGCCAGGGGACAACTGCTCTAATTGTACAAACGGTTTTTAGAAGTATCAGGATCGTCCTTCCTGTTTTTTATTTTCTATCAACGGCATTAGGCATTTTGATTTTTACAAATAATGAGCGGTTGTGGTTTGAAATGAAGAAATTTTATCCACACCATGTCTTGGCTCACAGCAATTTTGCACATGCCCTTTGGCGACGAGGTTTGATCAATGAGGCCATTGCGGAATATCAGGTGGCGATCAGATTGAATCCCAACTACGTGTATGATCATAATTCACTGGCGGTTTGTTACTATGAAAAAGGATTTGTTGATGAGGCAAAACGAGAGTTTAAAATCGCCCTGCAACTGAATCCGCAATTTCTGGATGCTTACAATAATTTAGGCAGCATCTATGTCGAAACAAACCAGTATCAAGAAGCCATCGACTGCTTTGAAGCTGCCATTCGCATCAATCCCCAATATATTCCCGCCTATCATAATCTTGGACTGGTGTATACACGTCTCAATCGAGGGCCGGAGGCAAAGAACATATGGAACAAGATTCGCATGATCAGTTCAGAAGACCAAACGGTTCGAGGAAGCCTGGAATCCCCCCAATAGCTTATTGCGCTTTCTTCTGTTACACAGCCCTCCCAATCTCCCTGTCCGCCGATTTGCGATTCAACTGGCAGACGGGCCGATAGCGTTGATGAAACCAACGGGAGATTCTGACTTGGAAAGGAAAAGCTCAATAAGACCAACTGTCTATAAAATTTATTCCCACCACAGTTAAGTCCTGATACAATATTCTAAAATTTTCTAGAAAAATTCCAGTGCCCTAGGAACTTTCTTTTATGGAACACGCAATCAATCCTTTCCAACAGAAAATCAGAATAGGTTCTCGACCAAGTCGTCTGGCGATCCGGCAAGTCGAAGAGGTGGTGGCGCTTTTTGAAAGAGAGCGTATTCAACTGAAATTTGAGGTAGTGCCCTTTACTACAGCAGGCGATCAAGATAAAGTGACGTCTTTATCAATGAATCCTGCGGATGATTTTTTCACGGATACATTGGATTCGGCTCTTTTGAATGGGGAAATCGATTTGGCCGTGCATAGCGCTAAAGATTTGCCCCAATTTTTACGTGCGGGACTGGAAATTTTCGCTTTAAGCGCTTGTCTCGATGAAACCGATAGTTTAGTTGCCGATATAAAACTTTCCCAGATGAAATCCAAAGCGAAGATCGGAACCAGTAGTTTAATCCGCACTGTTGGCGTCAAGGCCTTGAATCCCCATGTTCAATTCATTGATATCCGCGGCACCATTGACGAACGGCTTGAACTCTTTAAACGACATCAATTGGATGGAATGATCATCGCCACCTGTGCCCTTAAAAGACTTCAACTGGAACACTTGATCACCGAAATCATGCCGTGGGATACGACCCCTTTGCAAGGCCAGCTGGCGGTGGTCGGACGAAAAGCGGATAAACATTTAAAGACACTGTGTACCGCAATCGATGTCCGTCGAGGTTATGGCTGTGTGCAATTGGTGGGAGCCGGTCCAGGAGATCCTGAACTGATCACAATGAAGGCGATTAAAGCCCTCGAGCAGACGGATTGTGTTTTCTATGATTATTTGGTGCACCAGGATCTGTTGCAATACGCCCGGAAGGCGGAAAAGATCTACGTCGGTAAAAGAAAAGGCGAGCACAGTATGTCGCAAGCAGTACTTTCAAAATCATTGCGTCAAAAGGCTGTGGCCGGAAAAAATGTGGTTCGTTTAAAAGGAGGGGACCCGCTTGTTTTTGGGCGAGGCGCAGACGAGATCAGTTACCTGCGGTCTTATCATATTGCGGTGGATGTGATTCCGGGGGTAAGTTCGGCGACAGGAATTCCGTCATCGCTTAGCATTCCGCTCACCGCGCGCGGACTGTCTTCATCCGTTGCGTTTATCAGTGCGCACCAAGAGGATGAAGAAAGCCCTGATCCTAAACTCATTCAAATCCCCCAGGCACAGACGATCGTCTTTTTCATGGGTTTGACAAAACTGGCTACGATTACTCAGTCTTTGTTGGCCGCCGGATGGAAAGAAACAACACCGGTCATCATCATTTCCAAAGGAACAACGCCCGAGGAGAAAATCGTGGCAGGAACAATCAAGACCATGGAAAAGTTGACGGAGGCACAAAAGCTTTTGCCCCCGGCTTTAATTATTGCCGGCCCAACCGTTTCCTTCTGGCAGAATCGAGCCAAGAGAATTCATGAAAATTCTTCAGAGCAGATTCTCTATCTGGGAACAAATCCGACGAAGTATCAATCGTTGGGACGGATCATTCATTGGCCGATGATTGAGATATCCGAATTTCCTTTAACAAAAAAAATGAAAATGCAAATTCTGGCTGATCTTGAAGAATCCCAGATGATCATTTTTACCAGTCGATTCGGCGTGAAATATTTTATGATGATCCTGAAAGAGCAAACATATCCCATCGAAAAATTGAACCAATTCGATTGTGTTGCTATTGGCAAAGACACCGCAGCAGCTCTTAAAGATTGTGGAGTTGTGCCTGCTTTAATTTCTGCAGTTGAAACAAGTGCGGGTTTGTTGACTGCGCTGGTGCAGCAATATCCTCTTGATGGAAAAAAAATATTATTCCCCCGGTCTTCCTTGCCGAATCCTTATTTAAAAGAAGAACTCCTCAAGCGAGGCGCTCAAGTGAAGGAGTGGACCGTTTACCGGAATACCAAGCCTGAGAGGACGGGCAAGGTAGCGGATCTACCGCTGTATGGCATCGATGCTGTGTTTTTTACCAGCCCTTCTACGGTGCAAAATTTTATCGAAACCTTGGGCGAGATTCCCAGCAACTGGCGCATTTTAAGTAAGGGTCAGCATACTTCGAAGGCTTTAAGCGAAGTGGGATACAAAAGTGAGGTCGTTTAAGCGATGAATAGATTCCGACGATTACGAAAGAATGAAACCATTCGCAGGCTCGTTGGCGAAACGCGATTGTCGAAGGATCAGCTCATTCAGCCTTTTTTCGTTATCGAGGGAAGAAACCGGCAGGAAACGATTTCCTCGATGCCTGGCATCTATCGGTATTCGGTGGATTTGCTTTTGAAGGCACTCGAGGGCTATCAGAAATCCGGCGGGCGCGCCGGACTTTTTTTCGGAATTCCTTTAAGCCACAAAAAAAATTTGAAAGGAACGCAAGCATATTCTCCCGATGGGATTATCCAGAAAGCGGTTTTCGCCATTAAAAAAGAATTCCCGGATTTTTTTGTCATCACCGATGTGTGTTTGTGCGGTTACATGAGCCACGGCCATTGCGGGGTCGTGGAAAAGAATCGTGTCGACAATGACAAAACCCTTTCCATTTTAGGAAAGATTGCCGTGAGTCATGCTCAGGCCGGCTCGGACATGGTTGCTCCCTCGGACATGATGGATTTAAGGGTTCATTATATTCGGCAAGAATTGGAGCGAAATGGATTTCAAGATATTCCGATTATGTCGTACGCGGCTAAATATGCATCCTCATTCTACGGACCGTTTCGTGATGCCCTGGATTCAACGCCGCAATTCGGTGACCGCAAAACTTATCAGATGGATTACGCCAACCGGCGCGAAGCCCTCAAAGAGGCTAGGCAAGATCTCAAAGAAGGGGCAGATATCATCCTGGTGAAACCGGCTCTGGCGTATCTGGATGTGATTTCCCTTTTACGGGATCAAACAGCGGCGCCGATTGCCGCTTATAGTGTCAGCGGAGAATATGCGATGATTAAAGCGGGCGCCCGATTAAAGTGGATCAATGAACGCGATATAGTTTTGGAAACTTTAACGGCCATCAAACGCGCGGGAGCGGATTTGATTATTACGTATCACACCGGGGATGTCTTACAATGGCTATAAAAAGATCTATTCGATTATTCCAGGAAGCGAAAAAGGTGATGGTCGGGGGGGTGAATAGCCCGGTGCGTTCTTTTCTATCGGTGGGAGGAAATCCTTTAGTCATTCAACGAGGGAAAGGGGCTTACATTTTTGATGTGGATCATAATCGTTACACAGATTATTGTTTATCTTGGGGTTCATTGATTTTAGGACATGGAAACAAAGAGGTGATGTCGGCGGTTAAGAAAGCCTTGGCCCAGGGAACAAGTTACGGCACAACCACGCAAATCGAAGTTGAGATCGCAAAATTTATCGTCCGTCATGTCCCGTCGATGGCGCAGATACGTTTTGTGAATTCCGGGACAGAAGCCGCGATGAGTGCCATTCGTTTAGCCCGCGGGTTTACAAAAAAAAATAAGGTCATCAAATTCGACGGTTGTTATCACGGCCATTTCGATGACCTTTTAACGAAAGCAGGATCCGGGGTCGCTAATCTTAAAGAATCTTCCAGCCTGGGGATCACGCCAAGCCACATCGAAAATACGATCAGCCTTCCGTTTAACGACCGGAAAATTTTCCCGGAAGTGGTTTCTCGTCACCACCGCGATATTGCTTGCTGTATCATCGAACCCATCGCTGGAAATATGGGAGTCATTCCCGCCCAAAAAAAATTTTTAAAAGTCTTGCGTGAACTCACGAAAAGATACAATATTGTTTTGATCTTTGATGAAATTATGACGGGTTTCCGTACACACTTAGGCTGTGTCCAGTCGGAATTCGAAATTTTTCCGGATATCACTTGTTTAGGAAAAATCATCGGAGGTGGATTCCCCATCGGTGCTTACGGAGGACGAAAAGATATTATGCAATGTCTGGCCCCGCTCGGTGGGGTTTACCAAGCCGGAACATTCTCGGGAAATCCCGTCGTATTGAGCGCTGGTCTTGCTACGCTGAAGAATCTTAATCCCCAATTTTATAAACGTTTGAATCGTCGGACAGATGAATTCGCCGAAACACTGCACATATGGTTTCAGAAAAATCGTATTTCCGCAACATTATCGCATCATCGATCCATGATGAGTCTTCGGTTTCGGGCTCAAGAAATCTCTGACTATCAAGATGCACTTAAGTGTTCTTCAAAAGAAGGATACGCAAAACTTTTTCAGAAATTACTTCATGATGGAATCTATTGGCCTGCGGCGGAGCTGGAGGCTTTTTTTATTTCGGGGGTTCATACCGAGGGAGATCTTAAAAAATTATTAACCTCAATTCAAGATTTCTTTTTTACCGAAAGGAGCAGGAATGTTTAGAAAAATCATTTCCTTACGTATCCCGATCTACGCTGTTTTTTTAGGTATAGCGGCCTTGTCTTCATCGGCGTGCATACCGCTTATCGTTGGGGCCGCGGCTGGGGCCGGGGGTATGATCTGGGCCAAAGGAGCACTCCAACAAGAATTCAACAAACCCTTGGACCGCGTTTATGAAGCGAGCAAAGCCGCGCTGAAAAAACTTAATCTCCCCATCACTGTGGATAAAAAAGATCATCTGAGTGCAAAACTCGAGTCAGAATTTGCCGATGGAAAACATGTCTGGATTGACCTTAAATATGTTTCGAAATATTCGAGTAAAATTTCGATTCGGGTCGGAACGTTAGGCGAGGAGATTCGATCTCGAGAGATCTCGGAGATGATCGCCAAATATCTTTGAACGTTTTAAGGGGAGAGACACATGGTTAATCCTCCAAGCAATTTATCAAATGAAAATTTTTCACAACGGCCTTGGGGAAATTATCAAAAACTTTTCCAAGAGCCAGGGGTTTGGGTAAAAAGAGTGGAAGTGAATCCGGCAGGACGTTTAAGCCTCCAAAAACATTCCCAACGTTCTGAGAAATGGATTATCGTCCAGGGAGAGGGATTGGCGATTGTGGATTCCCAAGAAATTCCCGTGAAGCCCGGCGTCGTTATTGATGTTCCCTTGGGAGCAGTGCATCGTATTGGCAATACGGGCAAGGATGCTTTAGTTTTTATTGAAATTGCCTGTGGGAGTTATCTTGCAGAGGATGATATCATTCGTTTACAGGACGATTACAAACGATAATTTCCAACCTAGACCTTATTGAATTTCTGCAAATTAATGGAACATTTGCTCGACTGAAGAAGAGTTCCATTAATTTTGCGAAATTCAATAAGTTTTGGGTTTAAGAGAGTGGGCTGTTATTCAATGCGGCGTAAATGGGAGGGAAGGATTTTTAACGATTGGCGGTATTTCGTGACCGTGCGTCTGGCTAAGGTCATTTCTTTCTGCCGAAAATAATTTTGAATCTCTTGATCAGAAAGCGGTGCCGTTTTATCTTCAGTTTCAATCAACTCTTTGATTTCCTCTTTAACTCCACGGCTGGAAACACAACCCGATTGATCGCTGCCAATCGCCTGCGAAAAGAAGAACTTCATCGGAAAAATCCCTTGCGGAGTATCAATATATTTATTATGGATGGCCCGCGATACTGTCGATTCATTGCGGCCAATCGTCCGGGCCACATCTTTTAAGCTCATCGGAACAATTGAAAACAGTGCGCCTTCGAAGAAATCTTTTTGGCGCTGGACAATATAGTCCGTAATTGAATAAAGCGTTTGGCCGCGTTGTTCTAAACTTTTGATGAAATTTTGTGCGTTTTTCAGTTTTTCTCGAATGAAATTTCGTTCTTCATCAGTTAAGTTGGGTTGATTGATCAGATTTTTATAGTAGGAATTAATCCGGATGTGCGGGGTTCCTGCCCGATTGATTTGGATTTCATAGCCATTTTTAGAATCTTTATGGATTGTTATATCTGGCTTGATATAACTACTCGCTGCAATGGGGCGATAATTTCTGGCCGGCCGTGGTTCGAGAGAAACGATCATTTTTGCGATACGTTCAATTTCTGCGGGGGTTGTGGCTAAATTTTTTGCAATCCGTTGATATTTTTTTAATCCTAAATCATGAAGGTGTTGCTGGATGATTTGACATCCGAGCTGACTTGTCCCGTTATATTTTGCCTTCATCTGAATCATGAGGCATTCTTTTATATCTCGAGAGGCGATTCCTATGGGTTCAAAATTTTGAATGATCTTTAGGACTTCTTCAATCAAATTCAGGTCATCTATTCTTAAGCTTTGAGCTATTTCTTCACAACTGACCTTAAGATAACCATCTTCGCTGAGACTTCCAATGATGAGCTCTCCAATTCTGAATTTCAATGGATCAGAAACCTCCCAGCGCAATTGCTGTAAAAGAGAGTCTTCAAGAGTTAAATCGCGGGTTATAACTTTTTCGTTTTCCTCTTCGCTGGAATCATTGATCCAGTCTTCGTTTTCGTTAGCGGATTGATCTGAGAGCGTATTTTTGTTTTCAAACTTTTCTTGCTGTTCTGGTGACGGGATCAAGCGGTGAAGAAAACTTTTTTCTTCATCCAATTCTAAAAGAGGGTTCTCTTGTAATTCTTGTTCAATGATGGTCGTTAGTTCTGCAATCGGTAAAATTAAGATCGCAATGGACTGCTGCATGGCAGGGGCAAGGATTGGCTTTTGTACTTGTACGAGGGATAACTTGGTTTTCATATGCAAAAAGTATACCATAGATATCAACTTTGAACAAAAAATTTAAATTTTCCGGCTATCGGCGGGAGGGGTTAGTGTCGAATTGGCTATTGCCCAAAAATTTTTTGAGACGAATGTGTTGAGAGGCTCAGGATTCCTCTTATGAGCTGTTATGTAAAATGTCAAGCGTTTTGCATAGGTTGATGGTTGTATCGATGAGGAACGTAAAAACTTCCTGTTATACGTGGCATCCCTAAATTGTTTGCGATGAGGATAATAATAGGGATCACACTTTTTGATTTTTCGTTGAATCTCGATCAGTCTCTATCTTTTCCCGAGTCTTGGGTTCTGTCAATAAACGAGGCATCTGATCAAGTCTAGAATTTATCCCATAATTAACCGATGATAAAAAATTAAGAAAGACAAATACACAAACCAAAGCCAGCGTTAAGATATTCTCAAAACCTAAACCGGAGGA
>JGI1358J11329_10000850_pt1 | contig 26224 bp, 30 predicted proteins | sample Subgroupgradi54m_FD_11329 | JGI IMG/M metagenome (IMG submission 11329)
TTTGATGGAGGTTTCTAAGTAGGGCATGACGGTATCGATCTGGCGCATGACGAAAGCGGTTGAGTCGATGGTGACATTGGCTAACGTGTCAGGAATGTAGTCTTTGCTTTCTAAAGGGATGTCAACGAGATAGCCAAGATCAGTACAAAAAATTTGGGTTTTGATTTCGCCTAGTTGATTACCTACGCCGCGTTCTTGGTAATTGACGCGGATTTTTAATGGAAACATTAATCGACGTTTTTCAAATTCGTTCCAGAAGGTGTCTTTCTTTTCACTTAATTTTTCTGAGCTGTGCAGCGGAAATGAGATGTACCATGATGTTTTATCGGCGTTAGGTACTTTTTGTCTGGTATTTGCTGGAAGTAGATTACAGGCGGTTTTGAATTGCGGATCTTTCATCATGCCTGGCGTACAAGCTTTTTCGAATTCGACGTTGTTGATTTGAAATGGTGCTTCAACGGTTGCAGATGTAGCTGTACTTACACCGGAGCCAAGATAATTAATTTTAAAGACGGCTTGAATTGTTTCACGGCCTTGGTCAAGGGAGGAAGGATTGATTCTAAGAGGTGCTTGGAATTGGGGAAGAGAGATGATTGATAAGTCATTACTGATGGAAGAACATTTGTTAAGCGAAATTGTGGTTGAACCGGAACGAGGGTCACTTCTTCTGCCAAGCTGATCTTCTGCGATGATATAGACGTATTTCATCGTCTGTAATTTTGTTGATTCTACTTCAACTGGAGCAATAGTAAGTTTTTCCATACCGGGGGCGACTTGTTTTGGTTCTAAGGCGAATAAATCGATTTTTTCGCTGCTGAAATCGACGTTAGAGAATGTAAATTCACCTTTCTCATTGGCAACTACTTTTGCCCAAGCTTTATCGAAGGGAATGGGGAATTCGTAATTTGTAGGAGTGTAGATGAAGAGAAAGACTGTGGCGCTGGGTTTAGTTGTGCCGTGAATGTTAGAAACGGCTTTGCCTGAGCCTTCGTAATAATTCAGGCCTTTTTCAATTGAGAATTTTACGAAAGGATCTTTGTTATCGGAGGTGATGGTTGCGGTTTTTGTTCCGATTAAACCGGCGTTATCGGTTGCGGTGATTTCGATTTGGTTGGTGCCTTCTTTTAATGATAGTTGCTGAGAGATGATTGTGCCTTTGTTTTTGGCAACTGATTTGTTGTTGAGAATGATTTCATAAGAGCTTTCTTCCGAGATAGTTGCTTCAAGGGTGATAGAAGTGTTGGAGGTTAATGTTGGTAGCGGGTTGAGAGTAATTTCTGGTTTTTTGTTGTCTGTGGTGATAGTTTGTTCCCAGGTAGCTTTATTGTTGGCTTTGTCTACTGCTTCGATTTTTAGTTTGTTTTCTTGGTTGGCGATAAGAGTAACGTCGAGGAAGGTAAAAGGAACAGTTGCAGGAATAGGGTCTTTGTCGTTTTTGATGAGAAAAACGGCTTTTTGGGAAGAGACTTCTTTGCCGTTGAGAAATAAAGTGAGAATGGCATTGAGTTCTGTTGTGCCGGAGATGTCAAGAGTTGTGCTGGTGATTGCTATTGGTGCAGTGACGTTTAAAGAGGGAGGGGTTGTGTCTGGAGGAGGAGTTTTAAATGTGTATAAATTGCTTTTGTTGTCGTCGATGATGTTATTGCTTTCGACTTTGTATACATATCCAGTGTTAGGGTTGAGGTTTTCTAGCGGGATGTTGTGGTTTTTAACTAGTGCAGCATCGCCTATTTTTTGCAGCGATGTTTTCTCTTTGCCAAATGAGGTGAAGGAATCGGAGGGTTCGTCGGTTTTCCAAGTGATTGACGCGGAAGTTGAGTCGATGTCTTGAGCTTGGACAGCGGATATTTCTAACGCGGAGATGAGGGGAAGATTGAGGAAGAGGAAAATAGTTACTAGGGTGAAGAATTTGAGTACGGATTTGTTTAATTTATTTTTGTTCATGTGATATTTATTTTATTTCTGGTTTTGCTATTGTTTGACTATTTTGTTCTAATGATAAGAGGAGAGCATATAACTCTTCTTCAGTTGCTTTTGGTTTGGTGCCGACGTGGAAGGTTATCTGCGGGGAAGTGGATGATGCTAATTGATCCCAAGAGGCAAGCCATTTGCCTTTGTAGCCGCCGATAAATTGTTCGTCGCTGAATAATTGTATTTCAAGGTCATAGGTGAAATCGGCTTTGGCAAGCAGCGTTAGAGGTTGTTCTTGTTCAAGTAGTTCGTCTGGTGTTCCGGTTTTGATGGTCTCAAGTTTGTGAAATGGTTGAGTGGCAGAGGATGATTGGAAAAGAGAGGAGGATGTTGAGAGAGAAAGAGAGCTAGGTGTGGTGGTTTCAGAGGAAGTTATATTTTCTATTGGTTTTGTATATGATATTTTAATCAATGCGGTTTCTTTTTTACCGAGTGGTTCAGCTGGACCAAGTTGATTGTTTTCCAACAATTCGTGTTTGACAATATTGATATTTTTGAGCGGAATGTTAAGCAGAGGAATTAGGTTTAATTCGTGTTCTTTGCCCGCTATGGTTGGAATTTGAATCCAACTTTCTTTGTAGTTTTGTTTTGTGCCACGTAAGATGCCGCCAGGGCAGTAGGGATAATTTGTGGTGAAACCGACTTGGTTTTTAGAGGAGTCATATTTGGTTGTGCCAATGTCGCATTTGTAGCGCAAACAGGTATAGGTGATGGCAACGTCTTCAAGTGGTTCGCGGCTATAAACGCCGAGGTTGTTTTCGATGAGCTCGTATGTTTTTATACCCATAGGAATGGTGCGATGGCTGCAAAACGCTTCATCGTTGGTGGTGTCGATGTATATAGGCGCTCTTGCGGTAATTTCGGAGCCGCGATTGGGGATGTTACGTACAAGATGGACGGTGAAGGCCATTTGAAAGTTGTAATTTGTATCATCTGTAAGGCGTACTTGAACAGGGTAGGAAACGTCGTAGGTGAATTTCCATTGTTGGATGCAGAGTAAGGCAAGAACATCACTGCCACCGAATTGAGAGCTTTGCATTTTACCTCCGGCAATGGGGGTTACGGCGAAAGTAAAAGGATAATTTTCATCGTAGTTGAATGTAGTAGAAATTTTGGGCTGGTTGAATTCTTCGCCGATGTTCCAGATGTAGTGGTTTTGGTAATAGGTTAGGTCATCAGGGAAGTTGACATAATTAGTGCCGAGAACGCGTAATTCTTTGAGATTGAGATGGATTAATTTTTTTAATTCAGATTCGACGGTTTTAGGATTCCAGGTTTTCTTTTTACAACTTAATTCGATGCCGGTAACGGGTACATTAGGATGTTCTAATGCGATTAAGTCTTGGGTGAGGTCTTCGATTTTTAATGAGGACATTTCGGAATCAATGATGCGAGAAGCGGTTTCATGCAAGCGTTTGAGTTTTACAGGAGATTCGGCGGTGTGTTCAATCACTTCGGCGACTTTTTCACCGCTTTTAGTTTGGAGTTCGACATTCCAATTAACATTGAAGATGACTTTGCCATCGGCGATATTGGTATTGGCTTTGATTGGTGATTTTTCAACGATGTTATAGGTGTCTTGGAACGGTTGTAAGTCGAGCAAGCAGGATTTGGTGTGTTGTTCGATATAAGTGTCGAGCTCTTGTTTGATTTGAACTAATGAAGGAATTCTGACGTTTTGACCATAGGCCCAATAAGGAATAACGTTCATGGGAGAAAGACGGAGGTGCTGCGAGGCGTCATTTTGGATATCTTTGGGCACGTCGATGTAACCGCCTTGGGTGCCAATTAAGAATAAAGCTTCGTCGCCAGCTTGTTGAATACAAGAGGTGATATAGGTTTCAACTTTGCCTTTTTCGGTTGGGATAAGTTCGTTGGTTTTGAATGAAACCATTTGTTTTTGTAAGAGAAGGACTAAGGCGACGGCTAAGAGCATGACGATGCCAACGATAATGAAGATGGTGACTTGGGCTTTTTTTGTTTTTGGTGTGAGAAAATTTTTGGAACTAGAAATAGGACTATAGGTACATCTTTGCCGCCTCTTTTGGTACATAGGCTAAGGATAGTTGAATGGTTTATAAAGTTTGTGTTGATTGGCGACGAGAAAAAGAGAGGGGAAAATGGAATTTAATGAATATTTTTAAGAATATGGTTCGCGGCGCAAATACCATAGATACCGGCGTCTTCGATACCACAAATATTGTTATCTCCAATAAGATATACATTTTTTATTGGTTGAAAAGGAAGGAGATTACTTCCTTCGATATGAAACGCGGGATTCCAATGTTTATGGGATAATATTTTATACTTTTTGAAGTAGGGTTTGAATGGAGGATTTTTGATTTTAGAATAAAAGAGATACGTATTATTTTGTTGGTGGGCAAGAGCAAGCATTGTGGAGGGAGAGGAGAAAACATTGATTTCATTTTTTTTCCATTCTGTACGAAGTGTTCCTTGAAGATGAAACATATGAACCTGGACAGGACCGCGTAAAGGGTATTTAAATTTTAATAGTGTTTTAGAAATATGGGGAGGTGTGGCGAGAACAATATTTTTGCATGTGTATTGTTGTTGTTGAGTATTTATAAGAAAACCATTTTTTGTTTTTGTTATTTTGGTTACTAGACCTTTAATCCAATTTTTGTTGAATTGTTGTTCAATTTCTTTTTTCTTGAAGTGTAATTCATAAATTGGAAGAATGATGGGTAAGGAGAATTGTAGAAAAGTAAACGCGTTAAGTTTGTTGATAGAGGTGAAAGTTGTTCCCTGAATAATTTCGGCGAGGTAATTTTTAACGATTTGGAGTAGTTGATGTGTTTCAATAAATTTTGTGGCAGAAGTTTGGTAGAGGGACCATAAATAAGGATCTTGTTGCAATGCTTCAATTTGAGGAATAGTTAGCGATCTTTTTTTAAATAGTTCATAATGGTTTTTAAATTTGGATAGATAAAATATGATTTTTAAGTATTGCAACGGATGTGAATATAACTTTTGATTAAAAATAGAATAGGCTTGTTTATTATTGTGAAATTGAAGCTGAGAGGGTTTAATACGACGGCCTTTTTTGATGTGATGAGCAACGTTATGATAAGTACTCATTGCATAATAGGCACCGTATTCAACATTGCCTGTTGACGATTCGGTAATACGACCTCCAATATTGTCGCTGATGAGCAAAAAAGATTGTTTTTCTTTTTGTAGTTGATGGGCACACTCAATTCCCGAAATGCCTCCACCAATAATGATTGTTTGATGAAATTTGGTGTGCATAAGATAACGATAAATGTTTAAAATTATAAAACTATCGCAAAGATGGAGGAAGATAACTGCAATTCTTGTTAGATTTATGAAGAGAGGGGGAAAGTCATAAATTGAATGTGTTAAATGTATAGATAATTGCGTTGATTTTGTTATGTTACACGCAATTATCTAATAAGTAAATTGCAATTTAATTTGTAACAAAATTAGCGCAATTTCCTATAAGAGAGTGCGTTTAACGTTATTTCTTCCAATAAAATTTTAAAAATTTGTTGTCAATAATGGCGTTGCCGGTTAGAGGGGTAGTTTCTGGACTGCTTTCTTTTGATTCAGAACTTTGGGAAGGTTGGGATGAGGGAGGAGGAGATTGTTCTTGTGATGGTGGAGATTGTTGTGGGGGTGGTTGTTGTGCATCGGGTGGAGGTTGTTGATTTGGTGGTGGAATCATATTTGGTTGTTCCATTCCTGGTTGAGGCATATTGGGAGGTTGCTGCATATTTGGAGGAGGTTGCTGATATTGTTGGTTGTCAGGATAAAGTGGTTGAGGGTAAGATTGGGGTGGCTGCTGTTGAGGATTGGGTTGTTGCTGGTTGTCAAATTGGCGACAGCTGCAAGAGGAACTGCCTGGGTCACATGAGGGATAGCTGCCAGAATCGCATTTCATATTACGGCAGTCGCAGGGTTGTTGATGTTGTTGCGGATATTGTTGTTGGTATTGGTCTGGAGGGTATTGACCGGGGGAGGGAGAGATGGCGTTGCCATGAAAGTTTGGATTATATTCTTTATTTCCAGATTCTTTATTTTCGTTGCGATATTTATTTTCGTTTTCTTGCTGGTATTGCTGGCTTTTTTCGTCCATTATTTTACGGCATTCCTCAGGTGATTTGGTGTCACGACATTCAGGGGGAGCACGAGAGGGATCAAAGTTATCTTTGAAATTATTTGGATAGTTATTTTGAAATTTATTATTTTGATCGTTATTTTTGTTTGGAGGATATTGGCTTTGTGAATTGGGTCCTTGTTGAAATTGACTTTGTTGATTTTCTGTGGGAGAGGGAGCATTATTTTGCTGCTGAGCGCGATTATAAAATTCTTCTAAGCATTGTAATTTTTCATTGGCGTCAGCGATGTCTTTACAATTTTTTCCAAACGATTGTCCTGTACCCTCATTTGGAGGGCCGTGATTTTCATTTTGTTGTTGCCCTTCTTGTTTTTGCAGACTTTGCATGATTTTTTCACATTGGCGAGGATCATTTTGTGATTCTCCAGTTAAGCCGGCGTCTTTACATTCAGGAGGAGCTTTGAGGTTAAACATATATTTGCCACATTCTTTGTGATCTTTTAATCCTGCTTTAACACATTCTTCTGGTGCGTTTTGTTTGAACATGATTGCTTCACATTGTTCGCGAGCGTTAGAAGATTTAGGATCGATATTTGCTTGCTGGCATCCAGGAGGCATATGGTTTTCGAACTGGGCACCATTAAAATCTTTTTCTGTCTCTTTCATGATGGCTTGTAGATGTGGAGGAAGAAGGTCTGCGATGTTTTCTGTGTCTTTATCCATGACATCACACGCTGATGTATCACCTTGGTTACATTTGGCGGCTAGCGGCGCAATTACTTTACATTTTTCGGCAAATGGTTTCAGGGAGATTTCGTCACATTGACAATTAGCAGGGTTACGCATACAATTGGACATGGTTTTGAAGAAAGTGTGGGCTTCTTGCTGTTGTTCTGCGGTTAATTTGTTGTCTAAGTTGCGCTGCCATTTTGGAGCTTGTTCGTTATCGTTTACTTTACAGGTTTGAGCGTATTGTTGGGGGTCGAGTTTTGAGAGTGTTTCACACAATGTTTGAATTTTATCGGCGACTTTGGCAGCAGTTGATATTTTTTCTTCTTGGGTGATGATATCGTTAACGAATTCTTGCTGGTATTCTTTAGGGATATCATCTTTGATTTCTTTCATGACGTGAGAGATGGCAACAGCACTTTTACGAGCTTGCTCTTGCTGGTTGGGAGAAATATCTTGTTGGGTTCGTTTAGCGAATTGTTGGTAGCGGCTTAAAGCTTTTTGGGCATCTTTAACTTTGCCAGCTTTAATCATATCACGGATTTCGGCGATTTTTTCTTCGCGATTAGAGGCGTCCGTTGCGAAGTTGTCAAGCAAGTTGTCAAGAAAATAAAATGGACTGTCAGGAGTGATGCCGGCGCTAATGGTTAAAGTGGCATCTGGAAATTCTTTTTCGTCTTGTTGGAATGATGTTTCTGGAAGCTTGGAAAGGGGAACAGGAAGAGGTTGCTCCGCTAAGACTGAAAGAGAAAAAGAGAGGATAAGCGAACAGAAAATTAAAAAAGTGATTAACTTTATTTTTGAAAAAGTAATTTTGGGGTTCATATCTTTTTTATCCAATATAATTTGCTTCGTGTTTTTTTGCTTGAGCACCAGCGGGAGTAGAATGAGAGGTTTCAGAAGCCCATTCAGTTGTTTTTTTCATGATTTCTTTTTCAACTTGAGTGATTTCTTTACTCATTTTTTTTAAGTCGATGTTGTATTTGAATTTTGTATCTACGACACGCAGGATTTCTTTAGCACCTTTGATGCCAAGGTACAGGGGATGGCCGAAGGTTTCGGCAAGTAGAGCAACGCCGGAAATGTCACGTTTTTTCCCTAATCCGAGAAGAATACCGGAGACGCCAACGATTGGACCGACAACACCAAAGATTTCTTTTTCAACAAGCATGTCTTTTTTAAGATATTCTTTTAAGATTTTATCGTTATTTGCAGTGCAGAAAATTTTTGGTTTTTCAGGGATATGCTGCAAGCCAATGCCACCGGTAGTAATGATTTCTGAGCATTTGAATTGTTTGGCAATTTTGATTATTTCTTCGCAAAAAGTGTAGCAGCTTTCTTCATCAATAGGTTGGATATCACCAACTAATAATAAGAGGTCGCGTTTTTTGGGATTGTTCCACTTTTTGTAATAAATTTCAAGCACAGGCATTTCAACGAGATTGTTTTCATTGACAAAGACGGAGTGAGGAAATTTATAGGAGAAAAAAGAATATAATTTTACGGCTTTGAATTCTTCAACCAAGTAGTCAGTTGCTATTTTTCCAACGTTGCCGATGCCAGGTAAGCCTTCGATGAAGAGAGGATTGCGTAATTGCGGAAGAGTTTTGCTTTCTTGGGTGATTTCCCAGATGGTTTTCATGTAATGAAGAGGGGGGAAGTTAAGGTTTATATAGTTTTGGGGTATTACTTTGGATATGAAAGAGATTATTAATTTAAAGAAGTCAATGATGCCGATTCTTAAGAGAAATAAGATTGTTAGAGCAGGAATTTTTGGTTCCTATGCACGAGGCGAGCAGACCAAGAAGAGTGATATTGATCTTCTGATTAAGTTTAAAGGAAAGAAAACGCTGCTTGGACTTGTAAAGTTGAAACAGGAATTGGAAGATACGGTTAAAAAAAAAGTAGATTTGGTGACGTATCGTTCGGTGCATCCTTTGCTTAAAAAAGAAATATTGAATGAAGAGGTACGAATCCTTGATGAAAAGCGACATAAAGTACATTGAACATATTTTGGAATCAATTAAATATATTGAACATTTTATGAAGGGTGTTACTTCAAATGAATTTTTTGAAAATGTAGAGAAACAATATGCCGTTGTGCGAGCATTGGAGATTATAGGTGAAGCGGTGAAAAATATTTCAAGTGAATATCGAACAAATTACCCTTATATTCCTTGGAGAGAAATTGCGGGAACGAGAGATATTTTGATCCATGCATATTTTAGTGTTGATCTTCCTGCAGTGTGGGATATGGTGGATAAAGACTTACCGGATTTAAAACAAAAGCTGAAAGATATTCTTAACAAAGAGGAATAGGAATATGAGGAGAGTTATTATTATAATTGTTCTTTTCGTTGTTTGTGCTCAATTAGGATTTGCTGTACCGCAAGAAATGGTTACGTTTTCAGGATACACTTGGAATGTGAAAAGTGGTTCTGGGGGGCCTGGACCAAATAAGTGGGAAGATCGTGCGAGTGCGGTGTTTGTTGATCCACAAGGATTGCATTTAACAGTGGGGTTACGAGAGGGAAAATGGTATTCTTCGGAAGTGTATTTGCCGGCGTCGTTGGGATATGGAACGTATTCATTTGAGATAGGAAGTGATGTTACGCTTGTTGATACAAATCTGGTTGGGGCGGTGTTTTTGTATGAAGATGATACGCATGAGATTGATGTGGAGTTTTCTCAATGGGGAGGGAAGATAGTGGAGAATGCGCAGTTTGTGATGCAGCCTTTTGATGTTACAGGGAATATGAAGCGATTTACGTTGGGTTCGGGAAGTGGAGTTGTGCAACGAATTATTTGGGAGCCGACACGTGTGGTGTTTGAGTTGTTGCAGGAAGGGAAGATTGTGCAGACGTGGGAGTATACGGGAAATAATAATTTTGTGCAGGGTAAGGAGAGAGTGCATATTAATTTTTGGCAGTATAAAGGACTTGCACCAAGTGATGGGTTGGGAAAGGAATTTATTGTTAAGAAGTTTACGTTTACGCCGCTGGTTACTGATGAGGCGATTTGTAGTGTGATTAAAGATCAGAAAGGGAAAGTGGTTGAGAAAAGATTTTTGTCTTCTTTAGCGAAGATGTTGAAGGGGTATTTTGGGTAGAAAAAGTTATAAAAGATATTGATTGGGTCTACATACATGAGTACATTAGCAGAAAAGACAAAAAAAGATGTAAGAACCGAAGAGGAATGGTTGTTACAAGAAATTTCTTTACTTGAAAAGTTAAAACCGGAGATAGAAACGGTTTTACAGCTTGAAAAAAGTACAAACAGTTTCACTACGGCACTGGAAAAAAACAATGTTGAAAAAGTAAAAGCCATACATGCTCAAATAGAAAAAGTATTGGCAAATATGCCTAAAGTACAACGACAGCTTGCACGAGGGGAACGAAGACGGATACGATATGAAAAAAGAGTGTTAGGTGAGATTGCGTTACTTCAGAAAGAAGTTGAGCAGCCAACGGCGGAAAAAATAAAAACAGTTGTAGAGAAAATGAATGTGTATTCAGCAAGAGTTCTAGTAGAATTGGCTTGGAGAGTAGGTAAAATAGGACAGCTGGCACAAACAGAGAATTATGAGTTATTAGAAAAGCATATTGCTGAAACGTTAGAAGCAGGGAAAGCGTTAGTGGCACTTATTGAACAATTGCAGGCGTTACTTAATGATATTAATGCAGCTATTGAGAAGAAAAAATTAACTCATTCTATGGTGGCGGAAGTAGTAGGCTATTCGGGATATATACGCGAGGGAATCATTAAAACTGCTTATGTTAAATCTATTTCGGTGCTTAAAAATTATTTGGAGAAAGGAGTGGGGAAATATCAAAGTAATAAGAGCTATAACATAAGCTATAACATAAATCGAAATATTCTGGATAAATTTGGTACATTAATTGAAACGAATAAAGAGCAATTGAGGAAAGTTCTTTCGCAAGAAGATATTGAGCAACTTAAGAAAATATCGTTTCGAGTTCCGCAAGAAAGTGTGTTGTTGTTTCTTCCGAGGTTTGAACGACCGGTAATTGTATATAATCTCAAAAATCTTCCTGACTTTTCATTACCAGGATGGGTGTTTCATGCATTAGGAGAGTATAATTTATCAAAAGTAAGTAAGACTGGAACTCTTGAATCTCCGTTAGAAACGATTATCCAAAAAAAGCATTATTATAGTTTTAAATTTTGGTTAAATGAAAAATACCCACAAAGAATAACAGATGGTATTTCTTTTTCGTTTCAGGAATACATTAAATACCAAGAATATATAAAAAGCAGACTTGGAGATCCAAATAGATCTGACACACCTGGTGGGTTTTTTATTTTTCCGTTACGGTCAGTTTTACAACCAGGATTGATTCTTGATTTTAGAAAAGTAATGGATCAGGGGTCGGAAGTATGTTTAAGAGATTTGGCGTATGCAAAGTATAATCCGCAATTGGTTCGTAATTGTCTTGTGGCGCTGCGAGAGGATATACCAAAATGGATTGATTCAATTGATGAAAATTGGCTTCTTGTTCAAGAAGCGAGAAATAATTTGAATTTTTTTCAAGAGTTGTATGACTCAATGAGTGCGGATGATAAACTGAGTATTGATATAAATTATAGTGAGGAGGGAAGAAAATCTGAAATAATTTTTTCGAAATATAAATATCCTTCTTCAGATCATAAGATAATCTTTACAAAGAAAGGATGGTTTTATGTGAAGATGAAATATTTTTTGAGGAGTATTTCTGAAAAAGAAGATCTACTTTGTTTTATTAAACTAATTAAAAATAACTCTTTTTTTGAACTTGTTCTGGCAACGGCAGATAACCCATATTACGTCAAAGAACCAAACCGGATACTTCCTCCAATAACACGTTTCCCACCCAATCTAAAACCATTTGGTTTGGAAGATACAATATTTAAATTTGGGATGGATTTTTTTAATGAAGGGAAATTGAGGAATGGTTCAGGCTATAACACGAACTTTAGTGCGAGTTGCATAATACTTACGTTTATGAAACAACAGCCCAATATATTCATGTCACGACCAAGATGGTCGACTAGTGATTACCTCGCTGAAATAAATAAATTAGATCAAAGGAAGTTGAAAAAGTTATTCCAGTCCACATGTAATGAATTAATCAACGCACTTGATTTTATTGTGAAACGGCGATATAGGTCAGAACAACCTTGTGTGGTTAATATTTCCAAAGGGATTATATTCTTGCATAAAGAGTTTTCTGATAAAGATACGTTGGAGAGATTAATACAACAGAAAATTACAATTTTTGCGCAGTTTGGAGTGGGAAAAATTGGGGATACAGGTGGAACATTTATCCAAAACCAATTAGATTTTTTCTTTAAATCGGTTTTACCGCTGAATAATTTTACTAAAGGATGGAGATTTTTTAATGAAAGTTATCTGTATGTTGATGCTAAACAGAGATTATTGATTAAACAAGATGATCTTATTGTAGAGAAGGGTATAAACCAACGTCAAAGAATTGAAAGACCGCCGGTTGTACTGGAGTGATTTTCGGATAAAAAGTATTATAAAGTAGGCGGGCTTAAGAATGTTATAATGGCAAAACCAATTAGAGCAACACCCACTTTACGCGGTGAAGATGCACGGCGATTTGTACGAAATATGATTAAAGAAGAGACTAATCCGAATCCTAAACGCATTGCATTTATCAAGAAAGCGTTAGAAATGAAATTTCAAGTTGTTAACTAAATCCAAATACATTGGTGTGGTGCCTTTCTTTCGTTGTTTAAGTTCTTCAAATCCTACTTTTTTATAAAAATGTATAGGGTCATTTTGAAATGTTCTTTTTGCATCCAACACAATAAATCTACACCCTGCATAATCACTGAAAATATGATTTGCAACTTTAACTGCAAACGCCAGCATAAGCGTTCCTAATCCTTTTCGCAAGAAACGATCATCAACACAGAGCCGGCCGACTTTTAATGCAGGTAGGGAGTGATATCTTATTCCTTTTCCTCGAAATATTTCTTTGAGTTCGCCCTCTAAATTTATACGATCAGTTAGGAGAGTGATGTATCCGACAAACTCTCCGGTCTTCTTTAAAAACCAAAGATACGTTACAGAAATTTGACTTTGCTGATTATTAAATGCATCCTCTAGTAAAAAGTTAACTAGTTCTTGCTCATATGATTTAAATTTATTAAGAATATGTTTATCATTGATTCTTTCAATTTGAATATCTTCAACTCCAATCTTTTCCGTAGTAAAAAATGGTGCGGAGGAAGGGAATTTCGTTCAAGATAAACAGGTTATTATGCTTTCTTGTTATTCGAACCCTCGAACCCACTAAGGGACTACCCCATCTTGTGTAGAATATTTTTAGATAAACTACATCTCAAGGTAGCAGATACGGTCGACGTAGTATATATGATTAGTATATAATACGTAATTGACCACTTTCCTACCCCCGCATTACTCAGATGATTTGAGGGGGGATTTAAAAATGTAGCGTGAGAATTTTGTCAAAGGTCTGTACAGTTCCCAAAACTATTATATATGATTAAATTTTCTTTTGAGTATGAAATCATATACATCATATATAACGTTACTAACGGAGAAAGAAAAAGAGATTGTGAATATTACAAATGATGTACGACAAATTGTGCAAGAATCTAAAGTGAAAGAAGGGTTGTGTTTGGTGAATTCAATGCATATTACGTCTTCGGTGTTTATTAATGATGAGGAAGAGGGCTTGAAGACGGATTTTTTAGAGTGGCTGGAGAAATTAGCGCCGTTTGGGAGATATAAGCATCATCAGACGGGAGAAGTAAATGGGGATGCGCATCTGAAACGAACGATTATGGGTAGAGAAGTGGTGGTTGCGATTACGGCAGGCAAACTTGATTTTGGACCGTGGGAACAGATTTTTTATGGAGAGTTTGATGGCAGACGGGAGAAGAAAGTGTTAGTGAAGATCATTGGCGGGTAGAACTTTCTTGTTTTGGATTTATTTATTGAATTCTTATTTATTTGATTATTTTGTCGCAGTGTAAACCACAAGAGATTTAAGTGATATTATCTTCTAGAGAGTAGATAAAACGAAAATGTCGCACTATGGTCTGTCAACCACATCAGTATATATTAATGAAAATGGCGTCGTATATGCCGCAGGGATACAATATACAAGCGTCGTATACTGCGCAGCAGCAGAAAGGTTTGGTATATACGGCACCACGAATGGGAGATTATGTTGCGTTGAGTGGGTATAACAGCCAGAAAAAATATGCAGGGGTTGAACAGAGTTATCTTTTTTTAAAGATGCCAGAGGTGATGGGGGCTGTTGGCGGTGAGTCGTTTACGACGCGTAGATTGAATGATTTAGTCAGTGATGATGGAGAGAAATCAGAATTTACTTTGCCGCAATCTGATGCGAAAAATTTAATTCGACAGGGGTATGATGTGTTAATGGTGTACAAACCGCAGAGACGAGAGAAGCAAAAGAAAGTTGAGGAAAATGGGGATAGGAACGCAAAGGATACAGAGATTGATACAAAACTGTTAGCAGAATTAATCGAACAAGAATTGAGACAATTTCCGGTAGCGAATCAACAGGTGCATTATGTGTAATATACAAGAAGCGAAACGACATGAAAAGTTAGCGGAACTTTTCGTTGCAGAAGGGAATAGAGCAAAAGCGATGGAGCATTATTTGGAAGCGGTGGGAATTTATGTGTTAAATATTCAACTGCTCAAACAAGAGGAATTGGTTGAGGAGGCGAATCGATGTTATCAGGTAGTTGAGCGATTGCGAGGGGAAAAAGGGGAGAAGAGATATAGCAAAGAAGAGTTGGCAAAAAGAACGTTACAGGAGACAAATGCAACTTCGCAGCACCACCATCATGATGATTTAGAGGAGATTGGAGAGTTACTTGGTGCGAAAATATAATGATAAAATAAAGAAGATTATTGGAAATAAATAAGGGAGAAAATATGTGCGATAAAGACGAAATTAAAACGATTATTGAACTGGCGAAGAAGTTGGAGCAAACGGATTTACAAGAAGCAGCACGACAGTATTTTATGGCTGCGGATTTACTGGTGAAAGGGGCAGGGCATCATACAGGAGATGAGAAGCAATATATGGTGTTGGCGCAGAAGAGTTATCTGCGAGGAAAAGAGTTGAAAGAGAATGGTCATTTGCAGGAGATATTTTCTGAGAAACAGAAAAAAGGGAAGGGGACATATACAATTACATTTGATGATATTGGGGGATTAGAGGAGTTGAAGGCTGAAATTCGATTAAAGATTATTGAGCCGTTTGCGCACCCTGATTTATTTGAGTATTATGGGAAGAAAGCGGGCGGGGGGATATTGATGTATGGACCACCAGGGTGTGGCAAGAGTTTGATTGCAAAAGCGACGGCGTTTGAAGCAGGGGCGCAATTTATTCATGTGAAGAGTTCTGATCTGAAGAGTAAATTTGTGGGAGAGACGGAGAAGAATATTGAGGAATTATTTGAAAGAGCGCGTGAGCAAACGCCGACGATTATTTTTTTTGATGAGTTTGAGTCACTGGGGTCGGATCGAACGGATGCACCGGCGCATGATAAAAGTGCGGTTGCGCAATTATTAACAGAGATGGATGGAATGGATGCGAAAGATGGGCAGATTTTATTACTTGCGGCAACAAATGAACCATGGTCGGTTGATGTGGCATTGCGACGGGAAGGGAGATTTGGGACAACGTTGTTTATTCCGCCGCCGGATATTTTATCACGAAAAGAAATTTTAGAAATAATTTTGGCTACGCGTCCGACGCAGGAAATTGATTATGAACTATTGGCAGAGTTGACGGAAGGTTTTTCTGGTGCGGATTTGAAAGCAGTGTGTGAGATGGCAACAGATATTCCTTTAAAAGAGAGTTTAGAGACGGGGAAGAGGCGAGAGATTACGATGGATGATATGAGAGTTGCAGTTAAAAATACAAAATCAGTGTTACGGCAATGGTTTGTAAAGGCAGCAGAGCAAGTGAAGCGACGAAAGTTAGAAGAAGATTTTTCGCAATTAGTTGAAGAGGCACAGAAGCTGGAACGGGTTGCGATGAGTTGTTAGATGAATGAGAGAGGTTTAAACAGTTTCATAGTGGGATTTGATTGATGTTTTTTTTTCTGTTTCTTTTAATAGAGAGATTAATTCTTCAATAGTTTTGGTTTTGCCGATGTTGACACGTAGTTCTTTGCTACCGATACTACCTTTGGTGAAGTTCATGGCGTGCAGACGGATATTGGCAAAAGGAATTGTGGAGTACTGTTTAGCGTAGTTGAGGTAGCGGAAGAAAACGGCGAGGCGTTGGGCGAAGGTGATTTCTTGATATGTTCCGGTTGTAAGATAGTCGTTGATTTGTTGAAAAATGAATGGATTACTCATAGCGGCGCGACCAAGCATGACAAAATCGCAGCCGGTTTCATCAAGCATGTGTTTAGCATCTTCAGGGCAGGTGATGTCGCCATTGCCGACAATGGGTATAGAACTTTGTTGTTTGAGTTGTTTGATTAATTGCCAGTCTGATTTGCCGGAGTAGCCTTGTTTGACGGTGCGGGGATGAAAAGTGATCATAGAGATGCCTTCTTGTTGTGCGATTGTTGCAATTTCTTGCCATTTGTCGGGCTTGGTGATGCCGGCGCGGATTTTTACGGAGACGGGTTTTGTTGTGGAGGTGACCATTATGCGAAAGATTTGGCGTGTGATGTCAGGGTGTTGTAATAGGGCAGAGCAGGCCATCTGTTCAGTGATATGTGGTGCGGGACAGCCGAGATTGTAGTCTATAATATCGAAATGAGGAGAGACAATTTTGACGGCTTGTTCGAGAATGTTGAGGTCTGAACCAAAGAGTTGAATGGAGAGGGGGCGTTCGTTTTCGTGGTATTCAACGAATTGTTTTATTGAAGAGAGTTGGGAGTTTTTGGCGACGATGGCGTGGATGCTGGTGAATTCAGTGACGACTAAACCTGCGCCAAGTTCTTTGCAAATTAATCTGAGTGCGGGGTCAGAGACGCCGGCCATGGGGGCGAGGAAAGCTTTGCTTGGAAATTTGGGAAGGAGGCGTGGAAGGGACATGGGATTGTGATCAAAGAGAGCAGATATTTTTTTATTTGGTGTTATGAAGATTTGTGATTAGTTCTTGAATGAGTTTTGTAATATATATTGCTTTGGTGCCGAAGTTGAGTTCTTCATCATTATTTTCGTCTTCGTCATTTTCATTGTTGTTATGGTTACATTCGTTCTCATTGTTATATTCGTCGTCGAGATAACCACCGCCAAAGAGATTACCTACGAGATGGTTTTGATGGTTGAATAAGGGGGCGCCGCTGAAACCGCGTTGTCCTTCACCGGAGAAAGCGATGGCGTCGAGGATAGTTTTATGTTCGTAGTGAACGTCATAGGAAGTAGATTTAATTTGTCCGAGATGTCGGGAGATGTTTATGCCATCAACATATGCGATGTAGCAGATTAATTGGGAGAGTTGCAGATGATTATTTGAGATGGCTATTGATGAAGTTGATTGAGGTGTGCCAAGAGCGCGAATGATTGCGATGTCATGAGTTTGGTCATATGCGAAAAAAGAGGGATCGATGGAATGTGCTCGATGAGAACTATCTTGAATATGATAGTGGTATTTAGAGGAATGATTTTTCTTAAATTGATTCACTAAGTGGTATGAAGTGAGAACAAAACCGTATTTGTTTAAAAGCAAACCGGTGCCACCTTGTTGAGTTTGTTTATCGATTAGGGAAACAAGATTGGGGCGTGGATCTTGTCCAGGAAAATGAGGGGTGAGAGATTGTTCTAATTCTTGTGCGGCGTGAGAGTAATATATAGTGCGATCTTGGTTTTGAAAGGCACGCAGAGGTAGGTTTTGGTATTGTGATGGCTGAAAGGTCATTTAATGTGTTTGTGAGAGGGTTATTTTTAAATGTTTTGTTTTAATATCACTATCAAGTAGTTATAAGTGGAAAGGTTTATAAATAGAGTTAAGAAATTAGAGAGCAATGATGCATAATTTATCAATGGAAGAAATTGTACGGCAGGATCCACAGGTTACAAGTATTACGTATGCATCTTTGCCACCATTGCTGAATTTGGATACAGAAATTGAATATAATTTATTTCCTCAGTTGCAGGAGAGAGAAGTTAAGCAGGACATACAAGAAATTTATACTTATTTAGCAGGACCGATTGTTCAAGATAATTTTGAACGCCATCCAGAGCGAAGAAAATGGGTTGAACAAATGGAAAAACAGTATGGTCAAGTGTTCTCAGATTATATTCATAAAAATAAGTTGCGAGGAAATGCGATTACTTCTGTAAATGGCTGGGCAAGTTATTTGGGAGATTATTATGTTGGACATCAAAGAGAAAGAGTGGAAGGGTTATTAAGTTCAATTGAAAGATTAAGCAACTGCATTGCTGATGATCAAAGTCTTTTGCAGGATAAATTAAATTTACTACCACTATTTGATCAGACGCTGATTGCATATATTTCTTTATTTAGAAAAGAGGGATAAAATGACTGCACTTTCCATTGAACAAATACTTGTGCAAGATCCGCATATTGTGGCGATTCATCCGCCGCTCTACACTCAAATTCCCAAAATAAATCTGGACTATTTCGACCCTGAGACAAAAGATAAAGTTGAAAAAATGACCAAAATAGTCACAGATTATCTCTCCTATCCTTTAATCGAGGATAATTTTGGCGCAAATCATCCTCAACGTCGGGAATGGCGAAAAGAAATGGAACAAACGTATGGGGAATTATTTAGTTCATATTACTCCAAGAATAAATTACGAGGAAATGTGTATGGGTATACGATTCAAGCACTGCGCTTTTTATGTCTGAAAGCGATTGGTGAAACAAAAGAAGAATTGACTAGAACAGTGATTGATATAACTCATTGTTTACCTGACAATTATGATTTGCTCTCTGTAACAGAAAAAATTCAAACGATGCGATTGGTTGAACAAAAAGTGTATGACTATCTTACCTCTATTCAGATACTTCCCATATGACCTCCCTCTACCAGGGTACAAGCTTAGAACACGCAATCGAGATAGCAAAATTTGGCGCACTCCTCTCTACAATTCCAATACTAAGTGAGAGTGAAATAAGAGATATTATATTTTATCCATTTTTTCTAATAGTTCAATCATTGCGTGTAACGTGAATTTTTCTAAAGAAATTATCCGAAAGTATTCTTGATTGATTTTACTGTATTTGCGTTCTGACTGTTCCAATTCTGTGAGGAGGTGTTGTTTTGAGATGCAGCCGAAGAATTGGGTGTGGCCGTCTGTATGGTTACAAACAATATGATAATCTGCAATTTTTTCTTTTTCTAAGCGGAAGCGGTCGTCGGGATAGGCGACGGTTTTCCAGCGGTTGAGGGATTCAGGCGCGATGCTGCGCAGGCCGATGGAGGTTTCGATTCCGTTTATTTTAACGATGAAATCTGCGCCAGCTCCTTGGGCGTCGCCAAAGTATAGGCCGCGATAGCGAAACCAGATGTTTCGTTGGATGAGAAGTTGTTTAAACGCTTCTTCGGTGATCCAGCAGTGGACGAAGTTGGCGAGCTTTACTTCAATATTTCTGCCAGTCCATTTCTCGGCTTGCATCTTTTGTCTGGCTTGGTCTTGGAATACTTTGATTAGGTTGGAGGGGACGGTGTGTTCGAGGAAAGTGATTGCAGAAGTCATAAATTTATTTTTGTGAAGAGAACACTATTTTGACTTGTGAAATGAATTTTTCAGCAAATTGAACACTTTCTTTCGCATCGGTGAGGATGATTTTGACAGCGCGAAATACGGAATCAGACCGTAATTTGCGAAAATGATCAAATTGAAAAATGTCTTCTTGATTAAATATTGAAATCATCTCGATAAAACTAACAGTTGCTTCATGAGAATATGGTTTGTATCCTTGCAATGACATTAATGATTGGGCAGCTTCGCGCATCGCTTCATATGCCGCTTCAAAAATGAATTTGGCATTTTTTTCATCTATTTTTTGGTTTTTAATATATTCCAATCTTTCTTGTGCTTGCTGTAATAGAGCTTGTGCTTCTTGCTGGTCTGGAGTTTTCTTTTTTACTTTTCCTGATTTAAGATATTGTTCAAATGCAGTAGCCATTATATTATTTTAAGATATCCGTGTAACACAATGCCATTTGCCAGGGCATTCTTAAATTCTGGTTCACTTCTTTCGATGGATTCAAGAATATGTAAATTAATGGTTCTATTTAATTCTTTCTCCATGCGGTGGATGAGCGGTAGATTGTTCTCTTTGCGATTACTAATTATCAAAAGGTCAATATCGCTGCTTTCGATATCTTCGCCTTTGGCAAATGAGCCGAAAAGAATGATAGTTTTTGCTTGGAAGTGCTGTTGTAGTGTTTCGATGAAATGATGCCGCCCTAACCGATAGAGATTGAATACACGTTTATAGAATTTATACGCCTCTGATTCGAGATTTGCTTTGATATTCTTGGTGACCTCGGTTTGCTCAACTAAAATTAGGTCTGATTTCTTTAATTCATGAATGGCTTGCACTACTGCGGTGGTTGAGAGGGATGTTTCTTTGGCGAGTTTGCGCAGATGAAACAGGGCAGTAGGGTGATTAAATATCTTTTCTGCTACTTTAAATGAAGATTCTCGAAAAAATAGAATCTGGTGCTTGTATTTTTTAAAGGACATATGTTACTTTAAAAATACAACTGTTATTTAAATGTTATGGTTATTTTTGGAGAAAATAGAGAAAACTTAATCTCGGACTAAAATAAGATTATATTTCTTTGTTTCCCACTCGTTTCTTAAATATCAAACAATAGTGATGATGAACATTAGGAACGAAACTGTATCTGTAGCCATAAGGATATAATGTTTTATTGTCTTGGCACCAGATGCGTTCGCCGCGAAGCTGGAAGTGTTTGGCCATTTCTCGAGCAAAATCCCAGGCGAGCATTTTGTAGTCGCCTTTATCCATGTAATTTTGGAGGATGATGACGAGATGGCCGTTGTCGTTGATGTGATCTTTGAGATTGGTGAATAATGTCACGAGTTTTTGGATGAATTCATCGTAGTTTTTAGTGTTGCCGAGGTCGTTTTCATCTTCACTGTATTTAAGATCTAGGCCCTGTTCTTCTCGTTCTTTGGTGACAAGGCCTTTTTTGTTGAGCATGGGACCATAGGGGGGAGAGGTGATGACTAAATCTATTTTAGGAAGGTTGAGTTCTTTCCATATTTTTTTGGAATCAAGAGAGTTGCCGGTGAAGATGAGTTGTTTTGATTGTTCTTTGGCGCCGGCGGATGAATCAGAATCTAATTTTAATTGGCTTTCTAATTTTTTGATGCGTTCGGTTGCGATATCGGCGTATTTTTGCTGCAATTCGATACCGATGCCGTTGCGATTGGTGTTATGACAGGCGACTAACGTTGAGCCGGTGCCTAAAAATGGGTCGAATACAATTTGACCTTGTTTTGTGAAGAATTTAATGAATTCTGCAATCATATTTTCGGGATATTTGGCGGGGTGAAGCATTTCGGCTTTTTTTCGAGGAGGAGGGTTATGAATGAACCATGTTTTTGTGAATTTGAGCCACTCTTTGGCGGGGAGTTCATTGAGACGGTTTTCGGTTTTGGGGAGAGGTGTAGTTAATTCAGGCATGGAGAGATTTTAGGAGAGGAAGTTTATAAAAATATGGGAGGTGGATAGGATAAATTAGAAATTAAGAGAAGAAATAATTTCTTTTGAGAGATTTACATAGTCTTGAGGTTTTAAAGAGGAAATTTTTTGGTCTACAGAGGAGAGGCTGAGTTGTTCAAGTATTTTTTCTGCCTCTTTTTTGGTGACCGTTTTATTTTTTGTTTTGTAGAGGTTAATTAAAGTTTCACGCAATGCGTTTTTTATTTTTTTTGTGGGCTGTAGATATAAGTTACGGATGATGAATGATTCGGTGTCGGTGTCGGTTCTTCGGGTGAGGCGAGCGATGACGGAAACTCCTCGCGGTTTTGGTTCAAATGAAGAGGAAGGGACGTCTTGGATGATTGTGATATTCCAAAATGCGGAGAATATAGAATGGGTTTGAATGCGTTGGGTGAATGTTTTGGGGAGAATGAATGCGGCTTTTTGAATTGAATGTGATTTGCAGAGGAGATGAAGCAGTGGTTCGGTGATTTGATAAGGGATATTGCCGATGACGGTGGTGATCTGTTTTTGTGCGAGTAGAGTTTTGAGGATGTTGCCGGGGATGAGCGTGGTGTTTGGCATTTTTTGAAGAGCGGGGAAGAATTGGGGGTCGAGTTCGGATGCGAAGAGGTGATTTGTTTTTTTTGATAGGGGGAGGGTGATGTTACCGGAACCTGCGCCGATTTCAAGGATGATGTCGTCTTTTGTGAGGGTTGCTGATTCTATGAGACGAGTAATGATGGTTTGATCTATGAGAAAATGTTGGTCGTTTTCGATGGAATTAGTCATAATGAATAGAAATAAGAGTGTTTTTATTAAATTTTGTTAAAGTTATTGAGAAAAATGAGAATAAAAAAATAAAAGAAAAAAAACTAATCTAAAAATTTATTTCTTCTTCGCTTTTCGGCCACGAGCCATTTTTGCTCGACATACGTTTCCTTTACCATCGATAAAGTATAGATAGCCTTTTTCTTTCTTAACGCCAACTTTTGCTACTAATTCTTTTTTAGCTTTTCCTTTTGTTCGTCCTGCTCGGCTCATAGCTGCTCTACAGACATTTCCACTCTTGTCTAAAAAATAGAGAAACCCCGATTGTTTCTTAATACCTGCTTTATTTACAATTTCTGCCATATTTCATCCCCTCTTTTGTTTTTTCGTGCGTAAGCACGTTGATTCTAGACGTGAGAAAGAGTACTTGTTTATAAATGTTTCTCTTTTTGACCGTCGGTGGCTCGACGAAAAATGGCTTGTTTAGAATATAATAGAGGGTTTTTAAGAGATAAAATGGGATTTTAGATAATAGATTAGGGCTTTAAATGGATAAATAAAATCTTTTTAGTAGTAAAGAGATCATATCTTCATCAAGACACTTTCTTTCCCTAATACTTCCCGAACCATAAATGCGTCGTTTAAGTTGATGACACCTTTGGTGAATTTCTCTTGGTCGTCGAGGCCAACTCTGGGGCAAGAGGTATTGATCCAGACTTCAATGAAAGGGAAGTTTTCTAACTGATTGAATGAGATGACGTCGTCGATGAAGAAGTAGAATTGTTTATCTGGGAATTTTTTTTCTAAGCGATAGCTGGCTTTGAGGTGTTCTTGGCCGGGTTTAATTGTGACAATGACGCCGATGGTTTTGGCAACGAGGAATTTCATTAATGATGCGCGGTATTTACGCAGGATATTTTTAATAATGTTGATGTCTGTTAGAGTGTGGGTTTTGGCGATAGGGTCGTTGCAGATAATGGGTTTTACAACTGTAGCAATGAGATCTTTTTGAGCGTAGACTAAGGCGTAAGGGTGAAAACGGCCATCGCCGATGTAGAGAAATGATTCAATTTGATTGAATTCGGCAGGGGTGAGGTTTAAGGCGTTGAGTTCGCTATCACAGCCGAGAAGTTGAGTTTTGAGATGGGTGCGATCGGCTTTTGAGGTGATGATTGTGATGTTGAGTTTCGCTAATTGTTCTTTGATGGTGTTGAGATTGTTGACGAATTGCACAGATGCGTATAAACCAATGCATTTGATGTTATGCATTTTTAGATAAGTGATAGTGTCTTTACAGAGTTCAACTTTGCCTGTATAGGGGGCGTCTAAGAAGAGGGTATTCATGCATTCACCACCCATCCATCTTTTTATGGAACGGGTTATGACCCCAGCTGATTAGGAGGTCAATGTTCATTTTGGGTAGGCCTAAAGGGATATCACAGGCGCCAAAGTTGGAGCCAAGCCAAATTAGGACTCTTACGCTGGTGGATTTTACCAATTCGTCGTGGATTTCTTGAGCGTAGGGTTTCATGCCATCAGGAAGCTGGATGCAGACGGTTTTAGCATCAGTTTCTTTTATTTTTTCGATGGCTTTGGTGAGCTCAGGATTATAGAGTTTCATAGGTAACTTTTTATAGTAATTCTTTATATATATTTCGATGGTTAGATTTACGAATGATATTATTGAACGATTTCGTGACTATAAGAGTGCTAAATTTTCGGGGTTGGGCCGGGGATTTTTGAAATTTGGTATTTCAGCGAATGTGATGACGTTGCTGTCGCTGGTTTTTGGAGTTGTGGCGGTGTATTATCTTTTTGCTTCTTATTGGTTGTTTGCGTTATTTGCATTGCTACATCTTTGTGCGGATGCGATGGATGGAGTAATTGCACGGGTGTCGGGGGGAACGGTGTTTGGGAAGAAGTTTGATTTTGGGGTGGATCAGTTGATTGTGATATTAGTGATGGTGAAATTGGGGTGGTTTTTACAGGATTATTATGCATATGTTGCGGCGGGGTTGTATTCGCTCGCGAATGTGATGTATTATATTACGGATTTTAAACTGCCGATCTTATTTACGAGAACGGTGACGTTAGTATTAATGGGAGTGTGGTTTTTACCAATTAAAATTATAGTATTTACGATTCCGGAAGCGACGTATATTACGACGGGCGTTGCGAGTGTGTATTCTTTAGCGCGGCAATTGCAGGAGGGAGTAGAGATGTGGAGAAAAAGGTAGAAATGAGTGAGCAGGGTTAGGTGGCAAAAAACAAGATTGAAATTTATTTATTAACTTGGGTGGGATACTTATTCTTGGCTGCGGTTATAATCGCCTCGGTCCATTGCTGTGCATTTTTTCTCATTGAATCTTCTGTACACCATGCTAATTCTGGACCTGCCCAGACATTACCGGTAAAATCGGTCATTTTCTCTTTTCCAGTTTCAAATGCATAGCCGTAGAGTTTACCTTCTTTGACCAGTTGTAAGATAAGTTCATGGTTGTATATTTTATGCACAATGGATACAAAAATAGCGGAATGTTTCATGCTCTTTAACATTTTATCTGTAATCAGATTTTTTGTTTCTTCATTTTGGGCAAGAGTAAGAAACATAAAATCGGCGTTTTGCATTAATTGGGGTAATTCAATAAATGAAAAACGTGTATCTCTTGATTTTCTTGACCAATATACAACGTTCATATCTAGGCCACTGCAAATTTCAGCAATACGGGTACCGATAGTACCTAAACCGATGATGCCTACAGTTTTATTTTTTAATTCTATCCCTTGATGTTTGCTGAAATCTTGTGTCCAGCCATCTTTGATAATTAAAGGTAGTTTTCGGGCTACGTTTATTGCCATCATGAACGCCCATTCGGCAACGGCTTCGGTTGAGAAACCACGTAAATTTACAACTGGAATATTTTGTTTTTTGGCTTGGCCAGTATCAATCCAAGAAAATGAGGTTGTTTGCAAACAGATTGCTTGAACATTTTTCATTTTCTCAATAATCACTTTTGGTACACTCCATTCACAAAAATCGGGATCGATGGCGATTATTTTTTTATCTTTGGTGTATAATTGTGAGATCTCCAAGAGTGGTTTGATTTTTTTAATTATAGTAACATCCCCTACTGATTTTATTTTTTCTTTAAGTTCTGTTGTAAACAGAAAGTCAGCGTTGGGGGAAAGAATTATTATTTTAAGGGGCATATTATGAGGAATAAATTGCTTTATAAAAATGTTTGTTTTTCGAAATTTTCTTAAGATTGATTAAAATTTCGTCTCTCGTATCTTCAACGCATAGGCGATGAGATTGACAAGGATATGAAGTAAGGGACTTAGTATTACAAGGATAAGAACAACGCTGATGGTTGGGACATAGACAAGCATACTGCCAAGCAAGCCGCCGATGACGAAATCTAATTGGTCCCAGCCCCACCAGGGTTTTCCTGGGGCGATATCGACTTTACGTTTATAATAGCTTTTGATTAAGTCGCCGAGGATGGCGCCGGTGCTCATACAAATGCCGAGCCAGAGGGAGAAGCCGTTGTAGTCGATTAAAGCGAGAGAGGTAAAGCTGTTGGTGTAGGCTATTTGTTGGAGGTAAAAGATGAATGTGCCGAAGAAGATTGCGGTGAGGATGCCGCGCCAGGTTTTATTTTTGCCGAAGTGTTTTTCGCTTAGGGGTGATGTGAGAAAAGGAAGTTTTTGGAAGATGACGGGAGCCATATTAGCGAAATAGGCAGGAAGGAAGAAGTAAAGTGCTTGAAGTAAAAAGGTGATCATGAGAGTAGGTGTATTTTTTAAGAGTTTTTAAAATCTTCTTTTTCATTTTGTTTTTCAGAGAAGTTTGCATAATTGATATTTTACAGAAGGCATTGCCTTCTTATGTTACTAGCGCAACATCTTGGCAAACTTCTCTAAGAGAACTGTGGAATAATCG
>JGI1358J11329_10000856_pt1 | contig 25997 bp, 31 predicted proteins | sample Subgroupgradi54m_FD_11329 | JGI IMG/M metagenome (IMG submission 11329)
GGGGAGGCTCCCGCCGGTTTTATTTTGGCTATTTCGCTTTGGTTGTGGTTTACGCTTATTTTTGCGAATTTTTCAACCGCGATGGCTGAGGGACGAGGCAAAGCTCAGGCTGAAAGTCTGAGACGCGCCCGGAAAGATACGCTTGCCAAAAGACTTATAAAACCGGGTTATAAATTTGGCGATCGTTATGAACTTGTCTCAGCAGCAACTTTGAAAAAAGGCGATAGAGTTCTGATTGAAGCCAAAGACGTTATTCCCATGGATGGAGATGTGATTGAAGGAATTGCATCAGTCGATGAAAGCGCAATTACAGGAGAAAGCGCGCCAGTAATTCGTGAAAACGGCGGAGATCGAAGCGCTGTTACCGGAGGCACGCGAGTTCTTTCAGATTGGATTGTGGTTCAAATCAGTTCTAATCCTGGAGAAACTTTTTTGGACCGGATGATTGCAATGGTGGAAGGAGCGAAACGTCAAAAAACTCCAAACGAAATTGCGCTCAGTATTTTATTGGCTGGATTTACAATTATTTTTCTTTTGGCTACGGTGACTTTGCTTCCATTCTCAATTTATGCTGTTGTCACTTCTGCCCATGGAACTCCGATTACCGTTACAGTTCTTGCCGCGCTTTTAGTTTGCTTAATTCCTACCACAATCGGCGGGCTTCTTCCAGCAATCGGAATTGCAGGAATGGACCGAATGATTCAAGCCAATGTGATTGCAACTTCAGGACGAGCGGTTGAGGCAGCGGGTGATGTCGATGTGTTGCTTCTCGATAAAACAGGAACGATTACGCTTGGTAACCGACAAGCCGTTGCTTTTTTCCCAACGAATGGTGCATCTGAAGCAGAGTTAGCAGATGCGGCTCAGCTTTCGTCTCTTTCGGATGAAACTCCGGAAGGAAGGAGTATTGTTGTTCTTGCTAAAGAAAAATATGGAATCAGAGAACGAAAAATTCATGAATTAGGTGCTGCCTTTATCCCGTTTAGCGCACAAACACGAATGAGCGGCGTGAATCTGCCCAACGGGCGAGAAATCAGAAAAGGAGCCGCAGATGCCATTGAAGCCTATGTTCAGAAACTCGGAGTTTCCTTTCCGAAGGATTTACAATTAAATATTGAGTCTATTGCAAAGGATGGCGGGACTCCTTTAGTTGTTACAGATCATGTCAAAGTTTGGGGTGTGATTCAACTCAAGGATATTGTGAAGGGAGGAATTAAAGAACGTTTCACCGAACTTCGCAGAATGGGAATTAAAACCATCATGATTACAGGGGACAATCCATTGACCGCGGCCGCAATTGCTGCAGAAGCAGGAATGGATGATTTTCTTGCGCAAGCTACGCCTGAAACTAAATTAAAATTAATTCGTGAAATGCAATCTAGCGGACGGTTAGTTGCAATGACTGGAGATGGAACGAACGACGCTCCTGCGCTTGCTCAAGCCGATGTTGCTGTTGCTATGAATACAGGAACACAAGCGGCGAAAGAAGCTGGAAACATGGTGGATCTTGACTCTAATCCCACAAAACTAATTGAAATCGTGGAAATTGGAAAACAACTTCTGATGACACGAGGTGCGCTAACTACTTTTAGTATCGCCAATGATGTATCAAAATATTTTGCAATTATTCCCGCCGCTTTTGTTGGAACTTACCCAGTACTTGCTAAGTTAAACATTATGCATCTTGCAACACCAGCCAGCGCAGTGTTGTCGGCGGTTATTTTTAACGCGATCATTATTATTTTACTGATTCCGCTTGCACTTAAAGGAGTGCGTTATCGAGCCGTAGAAGCGAGTCGACTCTTACGTGACAATCTTTTCATTTATGGAATCGGAGGTATTGTCGCGCCTTTTATCGGAATCAAATTGATCGATATGCTGCTTGTCATGTTTCATTTGGTTTAAAATTTCATGTGTCATCCCCGCGAAAGCGGGGATCCAATATCTGGATTCCCGATTAAAGCATTCGGGAATGACAAAGAACGGAGAAAAAATGATACGAGAACAAATAAGACCTACCTTATTTTCATTCATTATACTGACTGTGCTGACGGGAATTATTTATCCATTGTGTGTGACGGGTATTGCTCAAACATTTTTTAAACATCAAGCAAACGGAAGTTTAATTTTTAGAGAAGGTAAAGCGGTTGGCTCTTCATTAATCGGTCAACCTTTTGATGATCCTAAATATTTATGGGGAAGACCTTCAGCGACAACGCCTGTTTTTAATGCTTCGTCATCTTCAGGTTCCAATTATGGACCGATGAACGCTGATTACATCAAAGCAGTTGAAACTAGAGTTAAAACATTAAAGGAAGCTGATCCTCAAAATACCGCTCCTATTCCTGTTGATCTAGTGACTTCATCAGCAAGCGGGCTCGATCCACACATTAGCCTAGCTGGAGCTTATTATCAAATTCCTAGAATTGCGCATGCAAGAGGGACATCAGAAATTAAGATTAAAAATATTATTCGTAAGAATACTGAGAGCCGTCTATTAGGCATAATTGGAGAACCGGTTGTAAATGTTTTAAAAGTGAATCTCGACTTGGATCATCTTACTCAAAAATAGGTTTTTATGAATTTTTTATTGCAATTTGCTCTTATTTCTTATGCTGCTATGATGTTCTTTACGATTGGCTTTGGATTTGCCGTAAATAAGACTAACCATATGAGCCTAATTAAACTTTCTATTATTTTTGTCATTATTGCTATTTTTTTAAGTCTTCCTTTCAATCACGAATCTCTTCAAAATCGTATTATCATTTCATTAATTTGGACTTCTATATTAGGAAACGGTTTCCGATTTGGCCGAAAAATTGTGAAGCACGAATCTAATCATAATCTATAATCCTATTCTATGAAAACCGAACGTCCCAATCCTGATGAGTTGCTGGCTTCCGTTCAAAAAGAAGAAGCCAAGCAAAAACGCGGCAAGCTCAAAATATTTCTGGGAATGTGCCCAGGGGTAGGAAAAACCTATGCCATGCTTCAAGCGGCGCGTCAGCGCGAAGCTGAAGGGATTGATGTTTTAGTTGGCGTGGTTGAAACTCATGGACGTAAGGAAACAGATGCATTGCTTGAAGGCATGGCAATCGCATCTAAAGTTGAAAAGCCTTATCGAGGTACCGTTCTTCAGGAAATGGATCTTGATACCATTCTTGCAATCAGACCTCAACTTGCGCTAGTCGATGAACTAGCCCATACCAATGCTCCAGGCTGTCGCCATCCGAAACGTTATCAAGATGTTCTTGAATTACTTGCTGCTGGAATTGATGTTTATACCACACTTAATGTTCAACATATTGAAAGTCGGGCTGAAACCGTAAGTCAAATTACCGGCGTCAGAGTCCGAGAGACTGTTCCGGATTCTTTGCTTGATGAAGCTGAAGAAGTGATTCTCATTGATCTTTCACCGGAACAACTCCGCCAGCGTCTTAAAGAAGGCAAAGTATATTTGGACGAACGTGCCGCCACAGCTGCTGAAAATTTTTTTCGGGAAGAAAATTTAATTGCTTTACGTGAGATGGTGCTTCGATTGACTGCAGATCGGGTGAATCAAGATCTCCGTGAAGTAATGACTGAGCAGAGGATTCAAGGGCCTTGGAAATCCGGAGATCGTCTCATGGTTGCTGTTGGCCCTACACCATTTTCGGAAAGTCTTATCCGATGGACGCGACGAGCCGCTGCTTCACTCAATGCTTCTTGGATAGCGGTTTATGTAGAAACATCTCAGCATCTGGATGAAGAAGAGAAAAAAAGACTTACTCGGAATTTAACACTCGCAAGGCAATTAGGAGCTGAAGTGATTATGAAATCCGGTACAGATATTGCGGAAACCCTCATTCAAGTAGCGCGTCAAAACAACGTCAGTCAAATTTGTATTGGAAAACCTTCCGGAAGTTTTTGGCAATGGTTGCATGGTTATTCATTGACCCAACGTTTGATCCGGCAAAGTGGAGATATTGATATTCATATGGTTCGGATCAAAGGTCAGGAACCAGAAAAAATAAAAGTTCGAAAGGCTAATTTTGCACCAGTTGCCCCGCAAGAGTATGGAATTGTATTTGTAATTGTAGCAGGTGTAACTTTATTTTGTCTTTTGATCGAAAAAATCACAGGATATTCTTCAGTATCTTTAATTTATCTGATGGCTGTCGTGCTTTCAGGAATGTATCTCAGTCGTTGGCCAGTTTTACTTCTTGGAGCGTTAAGTGCTCTTTCATGGAATTATCTTTTTATTCCACCGCGTTTTACTCTTTATATCTATAAAACTTATGATGCCATGATGTTTGTCATGTATTTTGTCATTGCAATTGTGATGGGACAAATCACAACGCGTCTCAGGGAACGTGAACAGGCGGAACGAAAGCAAGAGGAGAGAGTCAATATACTTTATCAATTGACGCGGACAGTTGCGATTACTCATGACGCCAAGGAAGGAATCCATAATGCTTTGACGAAACTGGAAGAAATATTGAAAGTTCAGACGGCAATTTTTCTTACAGATTCAAACGGAAGACCCAATTTTGAAAAGCTGAGAAGCGGGACCTTACTTTTATCGGGCAAGGAAAAAAGTGTAGCCAACTGGACATTTCAAAAACAACAACCAGCCGGTCGCTTTACAGAAACATTGCCTGAAGCTGAAAATTTTTATCTTCCTCTTGTTTCGCTGAATAAGACCTTGGGAGTCTTGGCAATTCATCCTTCTGATAATAAAGTATGGACTTTGGACCAAAGAAATTTAATTGAGTCTTTTGCTTCACTGACGACCGTTATTTTAGAAAAAGATATTCTTACTCGTATGACCGAAGAAGCCAAAATTAAAATTGAATCTGAGAAACTCCAAACGGCTCTTCTCGACAGCGTTTCTCACGAACTTAAAACGCCTCTCACGGTGATTGCAGGTTCCGCCGAACATTTGGATAAACAAATGAAAAATCCAGAATCGTTTCGGAAACTTGTTTCCGAAATTCGTCTTGCAAGTCAGCGTTTGCTTCAAACGGTCAACGGTCTTCTCGATATGACGCGACTTGATTCTAACCGACTTCAGTTGAACCTCGAATGGCACGATATGCATGATGTGGTCAATGTAGTTGTAGAAAAGTTGCAAAATCAGTTGAGCCATCATAAAGTAAATTCAAAATATGGCGTAAATTTGCCACTTGTGAAAATTGATTCTGGAATCATTGAACAAGTTCTGACAAATCTTCTTTCAAATGCAGCTCTATATTCTCCTCAGAATACGGAAATTACTGTTTCTGTACAAACGGATCAAAGTACGCTTGTGATAAGTGCAATGGATCAAGGGCCTGGAATTTCAGAAGAAGATTTGGATAAAATCTTCGATAAATTTTATAGAAGTAAAAGGACCCATCCTGGCGGATTAGGTCTTGGTCTATCCATTGCGAAACGATTTATTGAAGCGCATGGCGGAGAAATTGAAGTGCGTAATCAAGAAGCTGGAGGAGCTTGTTTTAGTTTTCGGTTGCCCGTAGAGTTTTTCGCCGCTGAGAAGAAAGGAATAAATGAATAATCAACCACTTGTTTTGGTGATTGACGATGAACTTCAAATGAGACGTCTTTTGCGGATGACGCTTGAAGAAGGAGGCTATCGATATTGCGAAGCAGAAAATGGAGAATTGGGATTAATGGAAACTGTACAAAAAAAACCTGATGCTATCGTACTTGATTTAGGATTGCCTGACTTGGATGGCATTGAAGTGCTGAAGCGCCTCCGTGAATGGAATCATATTCCGGTTTTAATTCTTTCAGTCCATGATGATGAACAGCAAAAAGTAAATGCTCTCGACATGGGGGCGGATGATTATGTAACGAAACCGTTTGGTCAAGATGAATTGCTTGCACGTTTAAGATCTCTTTTAAGACGTGTTCAAGAAAGTTCGGATTTACCAGTTTTTGAGAATGACAATCTCAAAGTTGATTTAACCACTCGTCAAGTATTCAAAGATGGAGAGGAAATAAAGTTGACGGTGACGGAATATGCTTTGCTTAAATTATTTATTCAGCATGTCGGAAAAGTTTTAACTCACAAACAAATCTTGCGTGAAATCTGGGGTCCAAATTCTGAAGAAAGAACTCATTATCTTCGCGTCTACATTACACATCTTCGCCAGAAAATAGAATCTGATCCTGATAAGCCTAGGCACATTCGAACTGAATCAGGGATTGGTTACAGATTTTGCGCCTGATCCTCAAATCAAGTATTAGCACTTTTGATGGTCAATATTGGATAACCCTATTTTTTCTTCCTACAGAAGCAAAGGAAGAAAGCGAAGAAGCTGAAGAGCACGAGAAGAAATAAATTGGAAGAAGCTTTTCCCTGCGCTGGTTGCAAAATCGTTTAACACAGGAAAGAGTTGCCTTTCGGGAGAAATTGCTTTTTAAAGGCGTTGCTGTAAAATAGCAAGAACAGTAACGCCTTTTTTTCACATGGACAAGAGCAATGAAAAATTTCTGTAACCTTATTGGCATTCTTTTGATTTTTCTTTGTAGCTACTCCAGTCCCTTATTTGCACATCGAGAAGATTATATTGACGAAACATTGGTTTACGAGACTCTCGAAAAAGGAGAAGTCGAACCGGAGTATTGGCTCGATTTTGGATATCAATCAGATGCGGATTCCGATAAAAATATTGGTTTTCTACGACATAATTTTGCCCTTGAATATGGGCTTACTCAACATTGGATGATTGATGCTCGCAGCAGCATCAAAAGCACCCATCATGAAGGAACGCAATTTGATTCTGGACGATTTGAAACGAGGTATCGTTTCTTTGATGAAGGCACAAAACCTATCGATGTAGCTATTTCCTTGGAAGCCAATACAGAAAGAAAGGAACATGGAAGACAGAAGCCAGCGATTGAGCCCAGGCTTGTCCTTTCAAAAGACTTCAAACGACTCAATCTTACCTTAAATCTTCCCGAAGAAGTCTTTCTTAGAACAGGAGAACTAGCGTTCGTACCTGCTTTTGGATTCCGTTACAATACCACTCACATGTTACGATTTGGTTGTGAAATGAGATACAACATTCATTCTCATGAGGATTCAGTGATTCCACAAATATGGTTTGCTCTTCCATATGATATTACCATTAAATTAGGTTATTCTTTTGGATTCAACCATAATGAGGAAAGTTTTGGACGAGTTGCGCTTGAAAAGGGATTTTAATCAGGCTTACTTCTTTCCACTTTTAACTATGTCTAGCACAAAGAATTTATTTAAGGAGCGGAATCTTCATTTGATGTTCGAGGGCAGCCTCGTCGTCAAGGGGATATTTGCGCTGCTTGAAATTATCGGCGGAGTGCTTGCGTATTTCATCACGCAGCAGTTTCTCTTGAATCTCGTTTTAGCAGTTACACGAGAAGAGCTCACGGAAGATCCGAGAGACTTCATTGCAAATCATATCGTTCGATCGGCCCAGCAGTTTTCCATCGGCTCGCAGCAATTCATCTCGTTCTATCTGCTAAGCCACGGCATTATCAAACTTTTCTTAATCGTTGGTCTTCTCAGAAAAAAGCTTTGGTGTTATCCGGTCTCGATCATTGTGTTCATCCTCTTTATTGCGTATCAACTCTTTCGATTCACCATTACGCACTCGCTGTGGCTCCTGATCATCACGGCATTCGACATCGCAGTTATTGCGCTGACATGGCATGAATACCGACACCTGAAACGAATCGTGTATTGAAACAGCAGCCAATCGCTTGTTTGAGACGCTAAGAATATTTACCAATGTATATTGAATAAAATGATATAGCATTGGTAACTCCCCTTGACATAGTTACCAACATAGATTATAATTTAGAAAGTTACATTGGTAGATAGGAGATCAAATCATGGAAATGTTGAAAGGTGTTTTAGAAGAAGAGTTGGCAAATAGCAGAAGAAGACTCTCTGCCTTTATGAAGGCGCTTAAGGAACTTCCCAAGGGGTCTCTTCACGAGAAAGAAATCAAGGGCAAGAAGTATTTTTACCGTGTATACTGGAACCCAAAATCCAAGAAGAATATTTTTGAATTACTGAGTGAAAAGCCTTCAGAGAAGGTGATTGATTCTTATGAGAAAGCTAAAGCCAAGAGAGCAAGTTATAAGAATCAGATTCGCATTCTTAAACTTCAAGTTCACTTTTTAGAGAGAGTCTTACGTGCAAGAGAATTTCAGATTGCTAAAGAATGTTCTAAAAAAGCTGCATGACGCAGGCTGTTTAGATCACATCATCTTAGTAGGTTCTTGGGCGTCTTATTTTTACGGACTTTATTTTAAATCTCCCGATTACTGCCTTTTGATTCGCACCTCGGATGTCGATTTCCTCATTCCCAATCCACGCAAGGTTCTCCTTTCGACCCAGCTTGACAAATAATAGCAATATGCTATTATTCATTATGCTCGTAACTGGGACAGGCATTATCTATGAGTTTATCAAACAATATCCAGATTCGCGCAGCTCTTTGACAGGATGGCTTCAAGTTATGAAATCAAATAACTTTAAACATTTCAATCAGCTCAGGCAAACAATCGGGTCTGTTGATTATGTAAAACCCTATACCGTTTTTAATATTTCTGGAAATAAGTATCGATTAATCAGCCTCATTAACTATGTAGTTACAATCGTGATGGTTGAAGACGTCCTAACTCATAAAGAATACGACAAAGGTAAATGGAGGAAATAAATGACATTCAATGTATTAGAAAAGAAACTGAAACCTTTTGAAGATCCTGTAAGTCACCCTCTTGGAAAATGGCTCTATCTTCATTTTCCTCCCAGACCCCTGACAAGTAAAAAAATGTATGATCACTATTACAAAGCGATCAACATTTTGATAAAGGAATTAGAGACGGAGAATTTTCCAAAAACAGTTCAGTCCGTCATTCAAGAACATATTAAATCAGTTATGACCTTCCTTGAAGACTATGAAAAACAGGAATTTCCTCTTAAATCAACTGATGCAGAGGAAGTGCTCCGCTTTCTCATGGAACAGAATGAGTTGAGTCAATATGATCTCGCCTCAGACCTTGGAGGCCAGCCTGTCGTTTCAGATATTCTTCGCGGAAAGCGAAAATTAACGAGAGAACATATCGAGCGCCTCAGTAAACGCTTTGGCATCAGTCCTGCTACTTTTTTCGTTGCCAAGAGTTGATAATTTATCAGCAGTTATGATTTGAAGATTGGCAGAATAATTTCGGCTCTTTAGAGTATTTTTTTAAAGTTGCTTGAGCGAACCTTTTTTCCACAATTGTTTTAAAAGCACGTGTGTAAGATCGCTATCTAGCGAACCACACGCAGTTCGAAAAGGGTCTATGGCATCACGGGGATGCTCGAAACGAATCTGCGAGGTGAGAAAGCGATTGAAATTAAATAACTTAGAAAAATGAGAGAGCCGTTTAACTCCCAGTTCCTTTAAGGAGACGAGGGGAGTCCAAGGCGGGGAGGCAAAAAATATTAAAGTTTTTTTAAAATAAGGAATAATTTTAAGTTCTTTTTTTAGGTCTCTCTTTATTTTTTTATTTTAAAACCAAGAGTTATCGGACTATCGGTTTAGTGGTTTGAATTTCAATCAATTGCTAAACCCTGGTCATCCGCCCAAAAAAATGAGATAATTCATCTTTACCAAAAGGGCGACCAAATGCCTATCGCAGTTAAGGACATACCACTCTTTCAAAGTTTATCTTCAAAAGAAATTGATTCCATCAAGACTTGTCTTAAAGAAAAATCATACGAAAAAGGTGAGATTCTTTTTTCTGAAGGTGAAATGTGTCAGCGTATTTTTATTGTTCGTGAAGGGCGCGTTAAACTTTACCGTATTTCTTCATCAGGAAGGGAGCAGGTTCTTGAAACTTTGAATGCAGGAGACACCTGTGCTTGTAATCCCGGATCTACGGTCTGGTCTTGCTCTTCGACCGCAGAGGCAGTCACGCGGTGCACCGTTTGGTATCTTTCGCGAGATGCTTATGTCAATATGGTTCAGAAGAATCCCACTTTTGCTCAAACGCTGAACCGGCTTTTTGCGGAAAGATTACGTTGTTTTAGTTCTCTGATCGAAGAAGTTTCGCTTAAGGACGTGAAGAAACGCCTTGTCAAATTTCTGCTCGATATTAAAGATTCAAAGCCCACCAAGCTTCAGAGCAAGGATACTTTGTCTGTTCCGTTTACGCGCGAAGAAATTGCACAGCGACTCGGCGCTACTCGCGAGACGGTAGCTCGGCATCTTTCAGAACTCAAACAAGAGGAGTTGATTGATATCAAGCCAAAACAGGTCATTATCCGAAATAGAACCGGTCTGGAAAAACTCTTAGTTTAGTTCTTTTTTCTTCAAATAACTTCTAATCTGCAATAAAAATCGCCACTCTGTGATCCCCGTCACAGAGTTCTTTATCTTCTTTGCCGTATACTTCCAACAAAAGAGGAATCCTCAAAATGATATACACACGCAAACAAAAGAACGGAGTATTGAAACCTTTACGAGAAGATCATGAAGCCGCGCTTGATCTGATCGAAGGGTTTGATGGTGCACTTGTGGGTCTTCAATTTGAAGGGAAGACCTCGCTTGGCAGGCATTTGAAACAGATTCGTACCATTATCGATTTTTTTCTTAAACGTTTTACGAAACACACAAAGCTAGAAGAACAAATTATCTTCCCATATTTAGCTTCTCATATACCTAAGCTTAATTCGGTACTTCAGCTTCTTTGCTCCGAGCATGAAGAGCTCAGAAAAAGCATCAAAGAGTTAGAACTCTTAGTTGACATATTTTCAAATAACATATCAAGAATTGATCAGGCAAAAACAATTCAAAAGATTCGTGAGATCAGCACTTATCTCATTTACCTTTTGCGGCACCATATTGAAGTTGAGCATACGGGTATTTATCAAATGATCGATAGCGAGCTCCGTCAAAATGAAAAAAAAGAACTCCAAAAGATGTTAAATGGAAAGGTTACTTCATATGTGGAGCGATGAAGTTAAAAATCATTACTGGTGGGCAAAGATTTGTAATCAAATACAAAAGCTGACGTGGGAACTTTCAAAAGCTGAGGATGAAGAAGAAACAGACCTTTATTACATACGTCTTCATTTTGATAATGAAGCAGATTTAGGATTTTTTACGAAAGATGAGAAAGAAGAAGTTAAAAAACGGCTGTCCATTCTGATGACAGACACTGAAAAACATATCCGGCTTTTGGGTAAGATAAACGAGGAATTAAAAACATTAGGTGCTTTATGTTAGGCCAACAATACAAAGAACTGTGGATGAGTCGCTTTCAAAAAATGCTTAAATGCGAACAATACTCTCTCGATTTTTATAGACGGATTCTGAAAGAAAATGAGCAATTGCTTTCAAATGCGAAAGCTAAAAGATTATTAGAAGAAATTTTAAAGGATGAAGCAAAGCACGCACGTATTGTGCACGAACTAATCCACCTCATAAATGAAAAAGTTATTCCGGATAACAAAGAGATGGCCAACCAGGGAGGGGCTTAAGATGGAACTACTCAACGGACCAACAGCAGTGAAGACAACAGATCAAAAAGTAGCATTTGAATATTACGCTCCGCAAGCCGGAAAAGTTTATCTTGTGGGGTCATTCAATAGTTGGAATCTACAAGCATGTCCTTTGAAGAAAGATAAAGAGGGTTATTGGAGAACAGCGCTTGTCTTGACTCCGGGACGTTACGAATATCGTTATTTGGTGGACGAAGGTTGGGAAAATGATCAGCGTCCTGTGGAATGTATTCCAAATGCTTTTGGGACTTGGAACTGCGTTGTCACCGTTAATGGAAAATGACAATGGAGGGTGCTACCATGGCTGAGCTAAAATCTCAAAACGTATGGAATTCCTACATTGCGTGCCAAGCTCAATGTTTTGAAAGAGCACAGCAAATGGAGCAAAAAAAACTGGCTCCTTTTATTACGATTTCTCGTCAAGCAGGTGCTGGCGGAATCACAGTCGGTGAAAAACTTGTGACTTATTTACAAAAACACGATCAAAAAGCATTATGCCCTTGGACTTTGTTTGATCGAAACTTAATTTCTACGGTCTTGGGTGAGCACAATCTACCTCAAGAATTTGCCAAGTTTATGCCGGAGGATAAAGTTTCAGAAGTTCGTGATATGATGGAAGAACTCTTCGGGCTTCATCCATCAGAATGGGCACTTGTTCACAAGACAACCCAAACTATTCTTCATCTGGCTCAAATGGGAAATGTAATTCTCGTAGGAAGAGGAGCCAATGTGATCACGATGAAATTTCTATCCACAGGATTTCACGTCCGGTTAATTGGTTCACTCCCAATGAGGACCAAGCATATTCAGGATTATTACCATCTGAAGCATGATGATGCTGTTGATTTAATCAAAAAAGAAGATGGCGGAAGGAAAAGATATCTAAAACGAAATTTTGACAAAGATATCAACGATCCACTTTTATATGACATTGTCATCAACACTGATTTTGTTTCTTATGATGACGCAGCTCGAATGATTGGAGAAGAAACACTTCGTTTAAGGAAAAGAAAAAATGAAGCTAAGGAGGTGTTTTTATGAATCCACTTTCTTCATTTGATGAGAATCTTCCCATGCGCTGTGGAAGATTATGTAGCCAGGACCATCTAACCCATTTGGTAACCCGCTTAGGGCTTATCGAAGGGGATATTTTAGAGCAGTTTGAACTTGATAAGATTATCAACTTGCGTGAGCTAATGGACATTATGAAATGGGAACCGTGTGCGATTGCGATGGCAGTAGGGTCTTTGATTCGGCAAGGTATGGTGAGTGGAACTGAACACGGACACGAGGTTTTTCTTGAACTTTGTGAGAGGTCTTCCCAAGTTTAATGTTCTTAGCCTCGAGAGTCTGGACAAATTAAAAAAATGTACTGATAGTATTTTTTTATAAAAAAGGAGGAAGTTGCCATGAGAAATTTTGCCCGTTCGTTTATATTTTTGATGATTATTCATTTGGTTTTTGCAGGATTCCTAAGTGCCGAAGATAAAAAATCAAAATCTTCCGCAGATAAGCTTCCAGTTTTAGAAGCGAACATGTCATTTGCACCTGATGTGCCGGCTCCTGTGAACCGTAATTATTCCGCCAAAGTAATTGTTCGGTTAGAAGCAACGGAGTACACCGCCGAACTGTCGAAGGGAGTCACTTATGATTTTTGGGGTTACAACGGGCATGTGCCTGGGCCATTCGTTCGTGTCCGCGAAGGGGACACAATCGAGTTTCATTTCAAAAATTCAACGACAAGCAAAAATTCTCATACGGTAGATTTTCATGCCATGACCGGTCCGTGTGGGGCAGCTTGCATTCTCATGACAGATCCGGGAAAAGAATCGATTGTGCAAGCCAAGGCAATGAATCCCGGTCTTTTTGTTTACCATTGCGCGGCACCGCCAATTCCAGTTCACATCGCGAATGGTCTTTACGGACTTATTCTCGTTGAACCCAAAAAAGGTCTTTCCAAAGTCGATCATGAATATTATCTCATGCAGAGTGAATTTTATACTGAACAACCGATTGGAACCAAAGGGCAGGCCTCATTCTCGTCTCAAAAGGGAATGGATGAACACCCGACTTACGTCGTGTTTAATGGGAAAGTAGGGGCGCTTCTTGGAGAAGGAAAAATCCAAGCGAAGACCGGAGAAACGGTCCGACTCTTTGTGGGAAATATTGGACCTAATCTTATCTCATCATTTCATATGATTGGAGAAGTTTTTGATAATGTTTATCGCGAAGGTTCACTTTCGGATCCGGCCCACAATATTCAAACAACTCTTGTTCCTTCAGGCGGATCGGTGGTCGTGGAATTTAAAGTGGATGTCCCTGGTGATTTTACTTTTGTGGATCACAGTATTTTTCGCATTAACAAGGGAGCCATGGGACAACTTCATGTTGAAGGACCCGAAAACCCGGAAATTCTTAAAAAAATTCAATAGGAGGAATCTATGAAACGCTTCTTTTTTTTGCTGGTCATTACCTTAGTGTTCGTTCCCACCAATCTGTTTGCTCAAGGTGTGATTAAAGGTCATGTTTCTTTTACTGGTACTCCGCCTGTCGTGGAGAAAGTGGAAGTTAAAAGCGATATGCCTACTTGCGGTAATGCGAAAGAAGTACAAAAACTTTTAATTGGAAAAGACCAAGGAGTTGGTAATGCGATTGTGACTCTTATTGGACCTGCAGGGGTTCCCAAGCCGAAGGATGGATCTTTGGACCAGGTCCAGTGCGAATTTCAGCCGCACGTACAAGCGATTCCGCTTGGTTCAACTTTGAAGATCACGAGCAGTGATAGCGTGCTGCATAACTCGCATGGTTTTTATGAAGATGGCTCAACGGCATTCAATCTTGCCGTTCCCATTGTGGGAATGGAAGCCCCTTTTAAAACGAAGCAACCCGGACTAATCAAACTCCGTTGCGATGCAGGCCACACTTGGATGAGTGCTTATGTGATGGTTACCGATAAACCTTTTTATGCGGTGACTGATGCCAATGGTGATTTCACATTGGAAGGGGTTCCTCCCGGTAAATATGAAGTCGAAGTCTGGCAGGAATGGCTTGGCACTTACCGGGAGCCCATTGAAGTCAAAGAGGGTGAACAGCCTGTTACGATCACAATGAAAAAATCGTAATTTAAAAAACATGCGAAAATTTTTTCTCGTAAGTAGTATTTTTGTTTTTTTGACTGCCGTAGCTTTGGCAGAGGAGTCTTCTTCGTCAATATCTTGTCCTTGCCTCATTGTTAAAGCCAAAGAGTTGGCAGGGAAGTTGGACGATCTTCTGGATGATTTTGCAAAACCTATCCCGCTTTATGAAGACCAAATAAAAATCAAATTTGGAGCTGAATCCCGTTACCGCTTTGAATTAAAAAATAACTTCAATTTTAATGATGCGACAAACGAAGATGACGCAGTTAATCTCATCCGAAACCGTTTAAGTGTAGACTTAACTTTACGTTCTCTCCTCAGAATTTTTGCTGAAGGACAAGACGCAGAAAGTTTTGCCGAAAGCGGTCTTAACAAGACCAATGCTTTTATAGACCGTTTCGATCTTCATCAGCTTTACGGTGAACTGAAAAGCCCGTGGAATGAAATTCCTCTCACTGTAACCGTTGGGCGCCAGCCTTTGGCTTACGGTGATCAACGGTTCGTGGGTTATTCCATTTGGTCTAACGTATCCAATTTATATGACGCTGCAAAAGCAACTTATGTTCCAACCAAGTGGTTTCAAGTTGATACGTGGTTTAGCCGCCGCGTTCTTGTAACTAGGAACCGCGTTGACTCAAGCGATCACGCGGATAATTTCTATGGTTTGTACACCACATTAAAGCCGCTTGTGGATCAGATTTTTGATACGTTTCTCTTCATTCGTCACAATCGGAACAATGAAATTGTAGGTGAAAAACCGGGCGAGTTGGGGCAATTGAAAGAATATACCGTCGGCAATCGCTTCAAAGGGAAGAAGTATAATTTTGATTATGGGATTGAGTGGGCTTGGCAATTTGGTTCACGTGCTCATGACGATATCAAAGCTTGGGCTTGGCACAATGACGTTGGCTATACGTTAACAGCTCTTCCTTGGAGTCCGCATCCGAACTTCGAATATAACTACGGCTCAGGAGATGGCGATCCTCATGACGGAGATTATCAAAATTTTGACAACCTATTTCCATCAAACCATTCGAAATATGGTTACATGGATTTTGTTAGTTTAAGAAATATTCATGACTTTAAAATTGGAAATGACTTAAAACTTACCAAACGTTTGAAATTGACCACCGATTACCACTGGTTTTTCCTCGATACCAATTCTAGCGCTTGGTTTAATGCGTCGCAAGGAGTGGTCCGTTCTGCAAAATCAGGTGCAAGTACGACTCTCGGTCAGGAACTAGATCTGCTTACAATTTGGCAAATGAGCAAGCACTTAGAATTTTGGATTGGATATTCACATTTTCATGCCGGTCCCTTTGCTAAAGACACAGGCGCACATGACAGTGCCGATTTCGTTTACACTCAGGTTACACTGAAGGTCTGACAAATTCCGCTGTTCAGGAGGTGTGACGTACGTCACTGCTTTTTCCCTCTCTCTTTGTTACCCTAAAGTCGAAATCAGCACGGTCTACTTTGAAGGAGGTGGGCCATGAAAACGATTAGCTGCCTACTCATGATGATTTTTGGGATCTCAACTTTGATTTATGCAGACTCGTACCGAAGAACAACAGAAGATATGTACCGGGAATCTTATGCCGAGGAAATGCAGGAGCATATGGTCAATAGTACAGCCCAGATTCGCGCAGCACAGTATCGGGCAATGACTGAGAAATGCGATCAGGATCATAATTGCGCACCGCAATCGGAACAGGATAGTAATGGGCTTGGACCATTTTTTCATGTTCCGCTTTGGCAATAAGGATTCATTGAAGAAATATTCGGGTGATAGAGGAGGTGATATTTATGGAAAAAATGAAGAGCAAGTTTTGTCCGGCAATGTGGTTGTCTGGTTTTTTTGGTTTGGGTGCGTTGGTTCATTTAGTGCGATTTATTGCGCGTTTCGATCTTGTAGTGGCTGACCATGAGATTCCGCTAGCCCTAAGTGGTTTTCTTGTTCTTGTATTAGGAATTTTTTCAATTGGTTTATTGATTCTAAGTTTGAAAAGACCTTGTGAATCAGGAAAGGGTAATGTTTCAACTTGTTGCAAATGAAAATTTGAATTTTTTGAAGATAAGCAGGAGTTTTAAATTATTTTTTCAGTTCTCTCTTTATTTGAAAACCAAGAGTCGTCGGACTATCGGTTTCACCAGCTTGTTTTTCTTTATTCGGGCATGTAGGTTTTTTTCTAATTATGTGGAAAGCATACCATGAGATCACTCGCCAATATCAAAAGATCTCCCTTTCCGAAGAAAGACGTTTGATTCAAGAAGCGCAAGACGGTTCAGTCAAAAGCAAAGAAGAACTTATTTTAAGGCATATTGGATTCCTGATGTTTCGGATCCACAAAAAAACTTTCCCTCAACTCCTCAAGCAATTCGGTGAAGATTTACTTGCCGATTCAATTCTAATTCTTTACAAAAAAGTCGAAACTTACAACCTTGACTATCGTGACAAACAGGGTCATCTTAAGCCCGTCAAATTTATCTCCTATATCTTGAAACGAATCGATGGATTCATTATCGATTTCTTAAAGAAAGAACTCGAGAAAGAAAAAGCTAATTTGCATGGAGAAACTACGATCCAAATGCTAGGATTACCACCGCAATAAATGAGGATGATACTGTGAAAAAAGGTGGGAGATATAAAGCGTCCGAAGTCGAATCTGAATATGAGCCGGGTTCAGATGGCAAAGTTTTAAAAAAATCTTCTTGGGATTAAAAAACAAGATGACATGGATCGTGTGAAAGCGTTGCTTTGAAACAGGCTGAAGATATTTTCTTTCGCAAATTAGTCCGGCAGGATAAACGGTTTACCGCGAAGGATATCTGTAATATGCACAAAGTCTGGCTTGGAAAAATATACGAATGGGCAGGTCAGTATAGAGGTGTGGATTTGAGTAAGGGGAATTTTAGGTTTGCGAATGCACGGGTTATTCCTCAACTGATGAATGATTTTGAGAATGTTTGTCTTCTGAAGCAGACGCCATGCGTATTTGATTCGAGAAATCGTATGATTCAAGCACTCGCCGAAGTCCATACTGAGCTTGTTCTAATCCATCCTTTTCGAGAGGGCAATGGAAGGTTAGCACGCGTTCTTTCCACATTGATGGCGCTTCAAGCAAGCCTTCCGCCGCTCGATTTTACTTTAATTGAAAAGGGCAAGAAAAAGCAGGCGTATTTTCGAGCGGTTCAAGCTGGAATGGATAAAAATTATTCACCAATGGAAAAAATTTTTGCAGAGATTATTGAGAAAACTCTTTCTCGATTTCAGGCGAAAGATAAATCAAGGTGACAGAATTTTTGCTCTGTAAGGCTTTGATAAGAGCCGGAGGTAGTATCCCCAGTTCGATAGTGGCCGAACTGGACACGTTGACAAACAGTGATTTCTCGTAGGTGCTTTTATCCCTTAGATAAGGATTCGTTTCGCTGAGGGGCTTGTGATTCATGGGTAAATTATACCATAGTTAAGGGTTGTTTTTGGGTTAAATATCTACCTTATATTTCGGTCTTTATAGCGCTTCTTCTTAACTATTTTTTCTTCCAGAATTGTTTTAAAAGTATGTGCGTAAGATCGCTATCTAGCGAGCCGCACGCAGTTCGAAAAGGGTCTAGAGCATCACCCCAGTTTTTTTCCTAAGAAATTCAATGCCCTCCTTACACTTCAATCGGAGTATAATAAATTATGTTTATTAAATTAAGGAGAATATCATGAATAAAAGATTTTTCAGCATATGCTTTCTTGCATTTCTTTTTATTCTTCTTCACGCCACCATTTATGCGGATAAAATCCCAGACAATGAAATGTTTTCTAAAATAGAAACACTAACTGGGGCCAAAGGAAATTTTGACGAACAGGAAAATGTTTTTAAAGTGAATTTTCCTCGAAAAGATATTGAGGCTGTTATTGGCGGCGCGAAGATGACTCCGCCAATGGGTTTCACTGCATGGGCTGCATTTAAATTGATGAACGAACATACAATGATGATGGGCGATATGGTGCTTCTTGAAGATCAAGTTAATCCGGTTATGAGCGTAGCGCTTGATAATGGTCTTGAAGTTACTGCTCTTCATAATCATTTCTTTTGGGATTCGCCTAAAATTATGTTTATGCATATTGGTGGAACAGGAAAGCCCGAAACGTTAGCTCAAGCGGTTGGAAAAGTTTTCTCAAAAATTAAAGAGACAAGCGGTGGAAAAGGCGAGAAACCTTATTTAGAAATTGATCCTTCCAAGACTTCCCTTGATCCTAAAAAGATAGATGCAATCCTCGGCAAGAGTGGAAAGATAACCGACGGAGTTTACAAAGTTACTTTTGGTCGGACCACTAAAATGAACGGTCATGAAATGGGAAATGCGATGGGCGTTAACACGTGGGCTGCCTTCATTGGAAGTGACGAAAAGGCTTTGGTGGACGGAGATTTTGCAATGCTCGAATCAGAGCTTCAATCCGTCTTAAAGGCGCTTCGTTCTAATGGAATCAATATCGTTGCAATTCATAATCATATGATCAGTGAATCTCCACGAATTATTTTCCTGCACTACTGGAGCATTGGTTCAACGACTGATCTTGCAAGAGGACTAAAGTCTGCTCTTGATGTTCAGCAAAAATAATGTTTAAGTCAAAACCCTCTTATTCACTTCAGCAACTTGTTCTTTACGCTTTGAAGTTGGGAACAATTGGTTTTGGTGGACCAGTTGCTTTGGTCGGTTATATGTTCCGTGATCTTGTTGAGAAAAGAAAATGGATCTCAGAAACCGATTACAAAGAAGGTTTAACGCTCGCTCAATTGGCGCCAGGTCCACTTGCAGCTCAACTAGCGATTTATATCGGTTATCTTGACTACTATATATTAGGAGCAACTCTGGTTGGTTTGGCTTTTGTTCTTCCATCTTTTTTGATGGTTTTGGCGTTGGGCTGGGCGTATAAAATTTATGGCGGTCTCTCATGGATGCAAGCTGTATTTTATGGTGTGGGAGCAAGCGTTATCGGTATTATTGCTTTCAGTGCTTACAAACTAACCATCAAAACGATTGGAAAAAATAAATTACTTTGGGCTATTTACTTAATTTTAGCTTTATTCACAGCCATTACTGAATCTGAAAGCATCTATTTAATTTTGGCGTCTGGTTTTCTTGTTTGGTTTGTAGAAAATCCTCCTTTTAAAATAAAAGTGAATCCTTCTCAAATTCTAGCGCTTTTTCTAGTTCCTATTGCAACCGGTACAGCGGCGGCTTCCAGTCCACATGTTTTATGGAATATATTTACCTTCTTTGCCAAAGCAGGGACATTTGTTTTCGGAAGTGGGCTTGCGATCGTTCCATTTCTTTATGGAGGAGTTGTAAAGCAATATCATTGGCTTAATGATCACCAGTTTCTTGATGCAGTCGCGGTCGCTATGATTACACCGGGTCCCGTAGTGATTACGGTCGGTTTTATTGGATATTTAATTGCTGGATTCAAAGGCGCATGCGTGGCTGCTTTTGCCACATTTCTTCCGTGTTATTTATTTACAATTATTCCAGCGCCTTATTTTAAGAAATATAGCAAAAAACCAGCGTTGTTGTCTTTTGTCAATGGTGTGACCGCTGCAGCCATTGGAGCGATTACAGGAGCAGTAATCGTACTGGGAAGAAAATCAATTGTAGATCTTCCGACTGCGTCGCTTGCAATTATTACGGCATTACTTTTGTGGAAAACAAAAAAGATATCAGAACCAATGATCATTTTAGTTTCAGCATTGTTAGGTTTAACCATCAAGATGAAGAGCTTTTAAACAAAAAACAAAAGGAGGAAGTTCAATGAAGACGTTGAAAATTTTAATGGCAGTTATTTTCTTGTCCGCTATGTTTGTTTTTTCTCACGGCCTTTCTTATGCCCATGAAGAACATAGCGATGCAGATATTCAAATGCTTCGTGATTCAGCCACAGCTCTGAAAGTTACCAATCCTGATTTATCGGAGAAATTAAGTAAATATGCCGACAGGGAAGCTAAAGAAGAAAGCGAAGAAGCTGAGGAACACGAAAAGAAATAAGTAGTCGGATCAACTGTTAAGTGCAAATAGCCATCACATTGTTGTGGCGGCTATTGCATTTTGAAACCAAATTATTTAGTATGTGCTTTATATGATGCTAAATTCCTCTCATACACATAGACATAAACATAGCCACACTCACGGTGTCATAGACCTTTCCATCATAAGTCATGAACGCGGTCTCTGGGCGATCAAATGGTCTTTCATTATTCTTTTCCTTACAGCGATATTTCAGTTTTTTGTTGTCATCGCTTCAAGTAGTGTTGCCCTCTTGGGTGATACCATTCACAATTTTGGTGATGCAGCCACGGCAATTCCTCTCGGTATTGCTTTTCTGTTTGCGAGATTAAAACCGAGCAAGAAGTTTACCTATGGTTACGGGCGAATAGAGGATTTAGCAGGGGTAACAGTTATTTTGATCATTCTCTTTAGCGCCGTCGTTGCAGGCTACGAAGCAATCCACCGTTTTATTCATCCCGTTGTAGTCAATCATTTATGGGCAGTTGCTGCAGTGGCTATTCTTAGTTTCTTAGCCAATGAGGGGGTTGCCATATTTCGTATTCGAGTTGGCAAACAAATTGGAAGCGCAGCTTTAATTGCAGATGGCTATCATGCCCGTGTGGATGGATATACAAGCCTTGCTGTTTTGTTTGGAGCATTGGGTATTTGGTTTGGTTTTCCTTTGGCTGATCCAATCATCGGTTTAGGAATATCCATCGCTATTTTATTTATCGTATGGAAATCTGCCAAAGATGTGTTCAGTCGTATGTTGGATGGTGTTGAACCAGATATTTTAGAAGAAATTGAACATGCGGCTCACCATGTAGAAGGGGTCAAAGATATATGGGGAGTGCGGGCAAGATGGATCGGACACAAATTGAACGTAGAAATAAACATTGCTGTTGATTCTCATGCCACTGTATCAAAAGGACATGAGATTGCCGAAGAAGTGAGACATCAACTACTGCATCATCTCCCTCATTTGGGCAATGCGATTGTCCATGTTGACCCAGAAGACAAATTTGGAGAAAAGCACCATCGTATAACTTCCCATGCTCATGGGGACCTACCGTTACATTCTCATTAACTTTATTGAGAAACTCTCGCAATAGTTCCAGTTAGCACAATCAAATAATAAGGACATAGATGAAAATCCGAGACAGCGGTATGCCGGGAGAAAAGTTATTGGGAGTCGCTATTTAACAACTGCCATGGTATGTTACATAGACAAATTTTATGTGTACACAAAACTTGACACAGTATCATTATTATGGTACTCTTCTTGTGGGTACATAAGGAGGTGAATTTATGAAGTTGACTTCAATCCGCGAGTTTCGCAGCGGAATTTCCGGTTTTACGCGCAAGGGGGAAATGGTGATTGTGACCAAAAGCGGAAAAATGGTGGGTTGCTTTCTGCCTTTGGCAGGTACTGAAGACATCCCCATTGAGTTGAAAAGGGAATTTGTCACAACGCTTGGCGGTTATATTGCAGCGCGCTTAAGCAGTAAGAAAATCCAGGAAAAAGAGATTTTGGATGATTTCAGAGAATTTAAAAAGACTCACCGCCGATAGTAACGTAATCCTCTCAGCAGTTATTGGCAAGGCCGCTCTCCAGGTCTTCACCCAGCCCGAGATCGAATTGATTACTACCGAGTTTAATCTTCTGGAAGTGGAGGAGTATTTACCAAGACTTGCCTCCAAATACGGATTAGATGCAAAACTACTTGTGTGGCAATTTAAAATGTTACCCCTTGATAGCTTTTCCGAAAAATATTACAAAAGCCATTTCAACAAGGCTGAAAATCTTTTGAAAGTCCGGGATCCGGATGATATCCATTTAGCGGCACTTGCTCTGAAAGAGAATATTTCCATATGGTCGAACGACAGGGATTTTGAAAACCTTTCAATTCCGGTTTACACGACTGCTCAACTCATTAAAATTTTGAAAAAGGATTAGTTTTGTCCGGTTGCGTTGCTTGAGCGACCCCCCCCAATTGTTTTAAAAGCACGTGCGTAAGATCGCTGTCTAGAGAAGCGCAAGCGGTTCGAAAAGGTTCTAGTCGCTACACCCATAAATTTAAATGCCATCGATATTTATGTCGGTGGCATTTTGTTTTCAAAAAGAGTGTTAGCAAAAATGTCAGCACTTTTATTTTAATGTTTTTTTAATGTTTTAGGCCTGCCTTTTAATTAGCTACCTAAATTAGCTCCTGTTAAAATTCAAACAGATTCACAAATTTATTTGAATCTGAAAGGCAGCTATGAAAATCTTCAATTTCAAATTCAAATTAACAGTTTTCGTTTTCTTAATTATTTTTTTGGCGCAGGATGGAACTATTTATGCAGTAGTCACTTCATCTTCAGTAACTACTAAAACAGAAGAAGAAAAAACTCAGACAAAAACAGACATGTGTAATCAATTAAAAGAAAACCGTCTTTTTCAAGCGAAAGTTATTTCGGCGTTGGAAGAATATTGTAAAAGCTGAGGAGAGAAAAATGGATTTATTATTTTTGGGAATTACTATAGTTCTCTTGATCGTTTCAATTGGGTTTATTGTGCTTTGCGACAAAATTTAAGGGAGAAGATATGACAATCATTTATTGGTTTGGTTTCATTTTATCGCTGTTTCTTTTTATTTATCTTTTGATCGCGCTCTTGAAACCGGAGATATTTTCATGAATCCAAATAATTTGATTCAATGCTTTATCTTTTTGGCCGCAATTATTCTTTGTGCAAAGCCGCTTGGGATTTACATGGCCCGAGTATATGAAGGAAAATCTGTGGGAATAAACAAATTTTTTGGGCCGTTAGAATCATTTTTTTATAAAGTTTGCGGCGTTAATCCTGAACAGGGAATGGATTGGAAAACGTATGCAGTTGTGTTCATGTTATTTAATGGCCTAGGAATTTTTGCTGTTTATGCCATTCAACGATTTCAATATCTTCTGCCGCTGAATCCAACGGCCATGAGCGCAGTAACTCCGGACTCATCGTTCAATACTGCTGTTAGTTTTGCCACAAACACGAATTGGCAAGGATACGGCGGAGAATCAACCATGAGTTATTTGACTCAAATGTTGGGCCTTAGTGTTCAAAATTTTTTTTCCGCAGCAAGTGGAATGGCAGTGCTTGTGGCATTGATTCGAGGCTTTATTAAAAAGCAGACTTCAGAAATAGGAAATTTCTGGGTCGACCTTGTGCGGACAACTCTTTACATTCTACTTCCTCTTTCTTTAATTTACGCTTTTGTTTTGGTTTGGCAGGGAGTTCCGCAAACTTTTTCTCCGAGCCAAACGGTTTCTTTGGTTCAGAGCACAAAAGACGCAAATGGTAAAGAGGTGAATGAACAAATGCTGGCGCTTGGTCCTGTTGCTTCTCAGATTGCGATTAAACAATTGGGAACGAATGGCGGCGGATTTTTTAATGTAAATTCCGCGCATCCTTTTGAGAATCCTACAGCTCTGTCAAATTTTCTAGAACTCGTAGCGATTCTCTTAATTCCAGGAGCTTTGTGTTACACATTTGGAGAAATGGTAAGAGATCGGCGGCAAGGCTGGGCACTTTTAATTGCGATGCTGATTTTATTTATTCCATGTCTTTGGATTTGTGTTCACGCAGAGCAAGCGGGAAATCCAGCCTTGACCAAAATGGGAATTGATCAATCCGCAAACGCATTTCAGCCAGGTGGAAACATGGAAGGAAAAGAAGCGCGATTTGGTATCGCAAATTCTGCTATTTGGGCGACAGCAACAACGGCTGCATCCAATGGTTCTGTCAATTCGATGCATGATTCATTTATGCCGCTTGGCGGACTTATTCCCATGTGGCTGATTCAATTGGGAGAAGTTATTTTTGGCGGCGTAGGTTCCGGTCTTTATGGAATGATCGCGTTTGCGATCAAAGCTGTTTTTGTTGCGGGTTTAATGGTGGGACGCACGCCTGAATATCTCGGGAAAAAAATTGAGGCCTATGAAGTCAAGATGACCTCGCTCATTATTTTAATTCCGTGCATTCTTGTTTTGCTTGGTACGGCAGTGGCCGTTGTTTCGCCTGGTGGAAAAGCGACTATTTTCAATCCAGGCATTCATGGATTCAGTGAAGTTTTGTATGCGTTTTCCTCCGCTGGAAATAACAATGGCAGTGCTTTTGCCGGTCTTGGAGCCAATAATATTTTTTACAATACTGCTTTGGGACTCACCATGTTCTTTGCAAGGTATTGGCTTGTCATTCCAACCCTTGCCATTGCAGGCTCGCTAGCAAAAAAGAAAATTGTTCCCGTAAGCTCAGGAACTCTGCCGACTCATACGCCGCTTTTTGTTGTGTTTTTAGTTTCAGTTGTTTTTATTGTGGGCGCTTTAACTTTTTTTCCGGCATTGGCGCTCGGCCCTATTGTCGAACATTTAATGGCCGTAAGTTAGGAGCATAAATGAAAACACATCATAAATCACAATCTTTATTTGATCCGGCGATTGTGGGTCCGGCAATTGTTGATTCGCTTAAAAAATTGGATCCACGCGAACAAATTAAAAATCCAGTGATGTTTGTTGTATTGCTTGTGAGCATTCTTACGACCGCACTTTATGTTCAGGCACTCGCTGGACACGGGGAGGCTCCCGCCGGTTTTATTTTGGCTATTTCGCTTTGGTTGTGGTTTACGCTTATTTTTGCGAATTTTTCAACCGCGATGGCTGAGGGACGAGGCAAAGCTCAGGCTGAAAGTCTGAGACGCGCCCGGAAAGATACGCTTGCCAAAAGACTTATAAAACCGGGTTATAAATTTGGCGATCGTTATGAACTTGTCTCAGCAGCAACTTTGAAAAAAGGCGATAGAGTTCTGATTGAAGCCAAAGACGTTATTCCCATGGATGGAGATGTGATTGAAGGAATTGCATCAGTCGATGAAAGCGCAATTACAGGAGAAAGCGCGCCAGTAATTCGTGAAAACGGCGGAGATCGAAGCGCTGTTACCGGAGGCACGCGAGTTCTTTCAGATTGGATTGTGGTTCAAATCAGTTCTAATCCTGGAGAAACTTTTTTGGACCGGATGATTGCAATGGTGGAAGGAGCGAAACGTCAAAAAACTCCAAACGAAATTGCGCTCAGTATTTTATTGGCTGGATTTACAATTATTTTTCTTTTGGCTACGGTGACTTTGCTTCCATTCTCAATTTATGCTGTTGTCACTTCTGCCCATGGAACTCCGATTACCGTTACAGTTCTTGCCGCGCTTTTAGTTTGCTTAATTCCTACCACAATCGGCGGGCTTCTTCCAGCAATCGGAATTGCAGGAATGGACCGA
>JGI1358J11329_10000862_pt1 | contig 25804 bp, 29 predicted proteins | sample Subgroupgradi54m_FD_11329 | JGI IMG/M metagenome (IMG submission 11329)
ATCTTGCTAATGTCGGCCCATTTTTGGATGTTAGCAATGATATTTCCCGTTAGAAGCGGGGCAAGAGACGAACCGCAGTTACCGCCGATAATTGTCGTAACACCCTGATACAAGTGGCTTTCCAAATTCGGATGGCTAAAAAGCGTCCAGTACCGGTCGGAGGCGTTATTTATATCAATAAATCCGGGGGCAACGAAAAGACCGGTCGCGTCAATTACAAGATTGGCCCGCGGTTCCCCTAAAAATCCAATTTTCTCAATCTTGCCGTCTTTTACCGCGATATCGGCGTGATATCCCGGCGTTCCCAGTCCGTCTATTACAATTCCATTTTTAATAAGAATATCTAAAGCCATTATCTATATAATACCAAATTCGCACCAAAAAACAAAAAACCGCTCATTAAAAATGCCGTGACTACAAGCGATTTTGGTTTTTTTCTTGTTCAAAATTAAGGCAAATAGAGTTTATGCAATACCGCTTTCCGCCCTTGTCTTTCGGGCCGTCATCAAAAACATGTCCTAAATGCGCGCCGCATTTTTTGCAAAGCACTTCGGTGCGGCGCATACCGTGGCTCAAATCTTCCTTTAACTCAATATGTTCAAAATTTACCGGATCGGTAAAACTCGGCCAGCCGGTGCCGGAATCAAATTTTGTATCAGATGAAAAAAGCTCCGCGCCGCAGATGGCGCATTTATATATCCCATTTTCGTGAGTATCCCAATATTTTCCGGAAAAAGGCGCTTCCGTTTCGCCTTGCCTTACCATTTTGTCATCAGCCATAAACTGTTTAAATTATAAGTCTTATTTTCTATTTTTTACTTTCCTAGAAGGCCAATTATTAGACCAATAGTGGCGGTGACGGCGGAGATAATCCAAAAACGCATTGTTACTTTGCTTTCCGGCCAACCCATGGCTTCAAAGTGATGGTGAATCGGAGTTGATAAGAAGATTTTTTTTCCGCGGATTTTTTTTGAAATTACCTGAACTATAACCGATCCTGATTCGAAAACCAAAATAAAAGCGATAAGCGGCAAAAGCATGGCCGCATTGGTAAGCATCGCCACAATGCCCAAAGTAACGCCAAGCGACATCGCGCCGGTGTCCCCCATAAAAAATCGTGCCGGATAAATGTTAAACCACAAAAATGCCAGAAGGGCGCCCACAATAACGCCGGTAAATGCCGACAGATCATAACGTCCTTGAGTGAAAGCCAAGGCGCCTAAAGCGGCAAAAGCGAACAAAAGCACTCCGCCGGCCAAGCCATCTAAGCCATCAGTTTCATTAGTGGAAAAAGCGGTGGCAACGATTATGAAAATGAAAATCGGCAAATACCACAAGCCGACATTAAAATTTCCCAAAAATGGAATATAAAATATGTCTCGGCCGAGTTTGAAATAAAACCACCAAGCGCCGATTGCCGCCACGATCGTGTAAAGCAAAATTTTCTGTTTCATTGACAGTCCCCCGCCTTTGGGGCCGATTCTGAAAATTCCCAGTAAATCATCGGCAAATCCCAAAATCGCGGAAAAAACCAAAGCGCCGAGCGGCAAAAAAGTTTGGGAACGGCTTAAAAAATTAAAACGGCTAAACAAGCCGTCAAAAAAAAGCGATAAAAACCAGAAGCCAACCGCCAAAATAAGCGTTGTTCCCCAAATCAAAATTCCGCCCATTGTTGGCGTGCCTTCTTTGCTTCCGTGGATTTTGGCAAACACCGGAGCGCCTTCACTGCGAATTTGTTTGCCAAGTCGGTATTTAAACAAAAAATGAGTTAAAAGAGGCGTTGCCAAAAACGCTATCAAAAATGAAATCGAAGTTAAAATTAAAAGCCGTGTTATTTCTCCCATATATATGCCTCTTTCAGCCACTGAATTAATTTTTTCGATTCGCCAAATCGATCTGGCGATCCCAAGATAACAGTAATGATACTATTTTTATCGCCGAAACGTAAGTCCGAAATCAGAAGTGCTAACGAGCCGCCGGCCATTTCGGTGTAGCCCGTCTTGCCGGCTTTTATTTCACTAATGGCGCCAAGCAGAACGTTGGTATTTTTAAGGCGGTGCGCTATTTTCCCGTTCGCCGAATAAACAACCATATTTTCCGTTTTCAGAATTTCAGAAGTCACTTGATGGTGGCTGATAAGATAATTAAAAATTTTGGCTATATCAAAAGCGGTTGAATAATTATTGGCCCCGTCAAGCCCATCAGGATTGGTAAAATGGGTGTTTGACAGTTTAAGTTCTTTAGCTTTTTTATTCATAAGAGAAATAAAATCAGGATTTTTATCCGCTAAAGCCAGAGCAGCGTCGTTTGAAGAGTCAATTAGCATGATGTTTAAAAGAGAGCGCACTGTGATTTCTTCAGATGGCCTTAAATCTCCCTGCGAACCCTCGCGCCTTACGGCTGATACCGGAACTTTGATAATCTCATCTAAATTATAATTTTCCAAAACGACAATGGCGGTCATTAGTTTGGTGAGTGACGCCACCGGCCGCCTCACTTCCATGTTTTTATTGTAATAGACACGGCTGCCATCGGCTCTCATCGCCAGAGCCGCTTGCGCATAAAGCTCCAAAGCCGGTGCTAACCAATTACGCCTTGGTAAAGTGTTTTCGGTATCGCTAAAAACAACTATTGTCGGCGGCACGAAATCGCTTAACGCCTGCGAAGTTCCTTTGAGTTGGCGCACTGGCGAATCTTCTAAATTTAGCGGCGCTTCTTTTTCCGGTGAGCCGAAATACCACACGGAAAATGCCGTAATTAAAATCAGCGATATTTTTAAAAAAAATTTAAAATCGCTTTTCATTATTATAGTTTGGCAAATCTTCCAAACGATTTAAACCCAGATGTCTTAAGAAATCAAAAGTTATTTTGTAAACATAAGAGCGGCCGTCTTCGGGATTATTCTTTTTTTCTATGAGCCCGCGTATAGCCAAACTTTGCAAAATAAAACTGCAATTTACGCCGCGCAAATTTTCAATTGCTGCCCGGCTTAAGGCCCCTCGATAAGCGATTATCGCCAAAGTTTCCAGAGCGGCCGGCGAGAGATCTTCCTCAAAATCGCTTTTAACAAGTTTTTTAATGGTTAGAGCGGAATCCGGCGCCGATACAAGCTGAACTTTATTTTCTAAAAAAACCAAACGCAAACCACGATCGTTTTTTTCATAATCTTCGGCTAGTTCTTTCAGTAAAACTTCAATATTACTTACGGAAATTTCTCCCCCTTCGGGGGATCTCCCGTAGGGCGATAAAACATCGGCCAGCTTTTTAACAGCCACCGGATGGCCCGCGGTAAACAATAAACTTTCTAGTTGAGATTTAACGTTCATACACTATCAACTTTTTTTATTTTTATATCACCAAATAATTTATCTTGCGAGACCTCTAAAATTCGGTTCCTGAAAAGCATGAGCATCGCCAAAAAAGTCAGGATAACATCAATTTTGGCTTTAACGCCTCTTGAAATGTCGGCAAATGACGCTTCTACCGCCGTGCTTATCCTTTCCGTCAATTCCTTAATTTTTTCCTCAATTGTTATGACTCGTTCTAAATTCTGTTTTTCCAATTTTTCAACTTGCGGAAGAGTTTTTACAAACGCCTCATAAATTTTGGAAAGTTCTTCCGAAGAAATATTTTTTGGAGGGTAAAAAATGGTTCTACTCTGCTTACCATAAATCTTCGGAAGATTAAAATAATATTCTCGGGAAAAATATGACGGCTGGTTTTTTGCAAACCGCCCCAACTCGCGGCCTAGCGTTTTAATTTGTTGATAAATCTTGAGCCGCTCCTCAAGATCTTTAATGTCCCCTTCTTCTTCCTGCGTTAAGACCAGATTCGGCAGAAGCGAGCGGGATTTTATCAAAATCAGCCGGCTGGCAACCACCAAAAAATCAGCCAAGATTCTCTGGTATTCCGCCGTATTGACATCCGATGTCGGGGAATTTTTGACATCGGATGTCGTGACGTTTTCTTCGGATTTTTTAAGATACTCTAAAAACTGGTCGGTAACTTGGCTGAGTGAAATTTCATTTATAACGAGCTTCTTTTCTTCAATAAGCGAAAGCAAAAGATCAAGCGGCCCTGAAAATTTTTCTAAACTAACTTTATATTCCATTATTTTTTAATTTCAATGTGAAGTTCTTTAAGCTGGGTTTTATTGATTTCGCTTGGCGCACCCATGAGTAAATCGCGGTCGTCGCCGGTTTTTGGAAATGCCATTACTTCGCGGATTGACGATTCATTCATAAAAATCATCATCAAGCGATCAAGCCCAAGCGCGATACCGCCGTGCGGCGGAGCGCCGTATTCAAACGCTTTAAGCATATGGCCGAAGCGCGCTTCAATTTCTTTAGCTTCAAGCCCTAAAATTTCAAATATTTTATTCTGCAACTGTCTGTTATGTATTCTTATACTTCCACCGCCAATTTCATTGCCGTTTAAAACCAAATCATACGCTTTCGCTTTTATTTTCCCTAATTTTTCCATGTCCCATGCCCCATGTCCCATGTCGCTTGGGGATGTAAAAGGATGATGCGAAGAAACCCATTTTTTTTCTGTCTTAGAGTATTCCAAAAGCGGCATGTTTATAATCCAGGCGAAAGCTAGTTCATTGGAGTTATTTTTATCCTGCCTCAAATCCGGTTTATCGGAATTATATTTTGCCATCGCCTCATCGTAATCTATTTTAGAAAACGGCTCGTTTGAAATATGCTTTTCGGGGAAAACTTTTTTAACTAAACTAATTAGCATTTCTTCAATTAAATTCATTACATCATCTTCCTCAACAAAACTCATTTCAATATCAAGCTGGGTGAATTCCGGCTGGCGGTCTCCCCTGCTGTCTTCGTCTCTGAAACAGCGTGCGATTTGGAAATAACGTTCCAAACCGGCGACCATTAAAAGCTGTTTGAATTGCTGGGGCGATTGCGGCAGAACGTAAAACTTACCCGGATGCTTACGGGAAGGAACAACAAATTCCCGCGCTCCTTCGGGCGTGCCTTTGGTCAGGTCTGGCGTTTCTATTTCTACAAAGCCGCCGTCTTTTAAATAATTATTTAAAAATCTTAAAACTTCGGAGCGTTTTATTAAATTTTTCTGCATTTTCGAATCGCGCAAATCAAGATAACGATATTCCATGCGAAGCTCCTCCCCTATTCTATTTTTATCGCCGATTTCAAACGGAGGAGTTTTGGCTTCATTTAAAATTTCAAGTTCTTCGGCGGCAAGCTCAATTTCGCCGGTTTCTATTTTTGGATTTTTTAATTTCTCCGGCCGCTCTTTAATAGTCCCCTCAATACTCACGACCCACTCTGAACGTAACTGGTCGGCTTTTTTCATGACATCCGATGTCGGGGAATTTTTGACATCGGATGTCGGATTCGGATTAGCGAAAACAACCTGCAACAAACCGGAACGGTCTCTTAAGTCAATAAAAATAATTTTACCGTGGTCGCGCCGCACGTTAACCCACCCGGAAACTTTAACCTTCTCCCCTATTTTATTTATTGTCTCATTTATAAAAATCCGTTTCATAATAAATAAATTCTACCATAATAAACGATACATATTCAACTATAAAAAATTAACGCAAAAACCAACGATCGTCAGAAAATGCGTTAATCCTTACTTATGAACACACGACTTATCTATAGGATGTTCGTGCGTTCGGGTAAAAAACTAACATAATTATAAACTTAAAATACAATTACGGATTTTCTGCCGATCGGAAAAATATCCGTAATTCAAAAATCCAACCGCCTCGCGAGGCGGTTGGAAACTACTATTTTAGAGATAATACAAATCTTTCTGCTGAGCGCCTGCCATTGTGAGTCAAACGCCCAGCAGAAAAATTTATAAATTTATTTTTTATTTTGAAATCTAGTAAATAGTTTCATTCTGTGTTCAAAATTCGACATTTTTAAATCAACAACTTTTTGACTTTTTCGCTAAGTTATATTTTTTATGAAATTTTCCACCTACTTTATTACCAGGAGGATGAAAAATTCTAAGCATTAACGATTCTACGTCTTTTACATATTTTGTCCTTCCTATTTGATAAAAAGAAAATTCATCCCACTTCCCCTTATGCCTATCTTTTGTCGCATGTCGCCGCAACCTGCTACGCAAACTGTTTTTAGATAAACCGATATAATATATTGCTTCACTTTTATATAGAACATAAACTCCTCTTCCTCTGCTTTTCTTGCCCAATGCTAATTTATAATCTTCCCATTTTCGATGTTCAAGAAATTTCTTAACAAGTTTATTTTTATCTGATTTCTTTTTCACAATTATTTTTTCCGCATACTTAAATTTGCATCAACTATTTTGAAATGTCCATCTACTTTTCGGATATTATCTGACCGAATATCGGTCAATCCATAGGTTCTCCCAACCAATCTCAGTTTCGTGATCATCTCTTCCGGAACTTTAACTTTCTTGCCCCATTTTTGAAGAAGACAATAATTAGTTTTCCAATAGATTTCAGCAAAGTAACGATTCCTAATAGAATCGGGAATTCTACAATAAGTGCGCCAATCTCTAATTATATTCTTGCGATGAGAAGTTTTTAAAACTAAATCTTTGGCTCGCGAAGAAATTTGATGCACGGTCTTAAATGCGCCCCTGCCAGAGTATCGACTACCAGGAAACAAAAACTTGATCAAATGCCCAGTCTCTTTTTGTGGAAAATTAGATCGCCCGCGCGCCTTTTGATAATAATCAACAAATTGATCTATAAATTTGGCTTTTTTATAAATTAACGCATGGCACATAAATTTATTTTTTTAATTTTGATTTACCTCCATCCCACTCTATCAAATCCTTATACCATTCTAAATATCCTTCAAAAATTCTAAACTTACATTCGGCACAGTCAATATTTATTTCATCATGCCTATGTTCTTTTGATAAAGCATTCTTCCGAATATCTTTTAAGATTAAAGTAATGGATTTTATTATCTCTTGCTCTTGTTTTTTCATGTTATTTCCCTAATTTTGTTATTCTGCCTCTATAAATTAACTATATATGCTTTTACGAATTTTTCAATTGCCACAAACGTTTTATTTTCGGCCTAATAGTTTTAGGGTTTCGCCATATTCCTTAATTGTTTTCTTCACCGATTTTTCAATTTCGCGCTTTTCCTTTTCGGAAAGAATACTTTTCGAAATTTCTATTTTTGTCTTTTTCCTAGTTTTATTATTTATCATTAATTTTTTACAAAAACATCCTTATATTCTTAAGTTTGTAAGGATGTTGTTTAGTGAGAATGAGTTAACTCCGCTTCTATAAATTCCTCCAAATTGCCGTCTAAAACTTTTTCGATTTGAGAAGTTTCGTAGTTGGTGCGGTGGTCTTTGACCATTTGATAAGGGTGAAGGACATAAGAACGGATTTGGGCGCCCCAATCGGCAGATTTTTTAATCTTTTTAACTTTTGAGAGTTCCCTTTCTTCTTTTTTTATTTGAAGTGCGTGAAGCTTGGAAGCTAAAAGCTGCATCGCTTTGTCGCGGTTTTGCGGCTGTGAACGTTCTGTTTGGACCGCTACCGCAATTCCCGTTGGTAAATGCGTAATTCTTACTGCAGTTTCCCTTTTATTAACATTCTGGCCGCCGGCTCCTGAAGATCTAAAGGTATCAACTCTTAAATCCTCGGTTTTTATCTCAATATTTTTAGGTTCTATTTCAGGCACAACTTCTAAAGCGGCAAAAGAGGTGTGGCGCAGTTTTGTAGGCGAAAATGGCGATATTCTGACGAGCCGATGGACGCCGGCTTCATTTTTTAAATATCCGTAAGCGTATGAACCGCGGACTTCGAGAGTCGCGCTTTTTATCCCCCCCTCTTCACCGAGGGACTCGTGTAAAACTGCCGTCTCCCAATCCTTTGATTCGCAATACCGGCTGTACATCCTAAGAAGCATGCTTGCCCAATCCTGAGCATCGCGGCCGCCGACTCCCGCTGAAATTGTTAAAATAGCATTATTTTTATCGTATTTACCCGAAAGAAAAACTAGCAGTTCCGCTTTAGCAAATTTGGCTTCAAGCGCGCTAAATTTTTCACCCGCTTCTTTTTCAGCAAGCTTTGACAGTTCTAACAGATCAACGGCTTCGGTTTCAAAATCGCTCCAAGCGCGGATTTCTTTTTCAATTTCCGAAATTTCTTTTTGGACCGCTTTGGCCTTATCTTGATCTCTCCAGAAATCTGTTTTTTCGGTTTCCTTTTTTAATTTTTCAATTCTCGTTTTCTTTGAATGAACGTCAAAGACGGTCCGCCGTGAGGCGGATTTTAGCTAGTAAACTTGAGGTTTTATCTTTCAGATTTTCTATTGCCATATATAATAACCTATCATGGAATGAACGAAATTACAACTTGAAACTTAAAAATAATGGTTCGACTTTGCTCACCATAAATAAAATCCTTCGCAATGCGGAGGATTTTATTTATTAACTATTAACGTCCTAAAAAGATGTTGAGAATCGCGCCGAATGGAGAATATTGCAGAAGCGATGATGGTGGAGGCGGGGGTGGTGTTGGACTAGTGGGCGGTGGTGTGAATTCGCCAGGCGGTGGAGTAAATGTTCCTGACGGCGGTTGAAATCCAGCGGGTGGTTGGAAATTAGTTGGTGGGTGAAATCCTTCCGGTACCTTAAATCCCTCTGGTGGCTGAAATCCTTGAGGCGGCTGGGATCCTTGAGGAAGTTGACCCGACGGTGTTTGTTGGGGATTAAATCTCTCGGGGGGTCTAAAACCTTCCGGCGGCTTAAATCCTTCAGGGGGCTTAAAACCCTCAAATTGTTTTTGGAATTGATTTTCAAAACCGGGAGGAATCTGGCCTGGCGGAAATTCGCCAGACGGCGGTTTACCGGGGAATTCTCCTTGGCGACCGGGAAATTGAGAGGGTCCCGGAAATTCACCTTGTCTATTACCCGACTGACCTTGAAAACCTCCCTGATTATTTTCAAATTCGCCTCTTCTTTTTTCAAAATCCTCTTGAAATTTTTTAAATTCCTCCATGGATTTCACCTCTTCTTCAGAAATAAAACCGTTTTTCTTAGCCCACTCAAAACAGGCCCCCTGATTGGCTGGATCTCGGCAGACTTTGTCGCAGGACTCTTTGGTCTTGCACCCTTCCGGTCCACCTTCTTTCATGGCTTGTATTCCTTTTTTAGCTTTCTCAACTTCTTCAGGCGCTAGAAGGCCCGCTTTTTCGGCGAAACCAATGCAGGTTTCAAAATTGGCATCGTTTTCACAAAATTGTTTACACTCCTGTTCGCCGTGGCAGCCGCCAGGACCGCCTTCTTTCACTAGTTTCTTTATTTTGTCTGCCACCTCCTTATTTTTAAAAAGTCCTTGCTCTTCGGCGAATTTGAAACACACTTCCTGATTAGCCGGGTTGTCACAAAATGTCGCGCATTCTTCAACAGTTTTACAGCCACCGGGTCCTCCTTGAGTTTTTAGAAGCTCTTTTGCTTTTTCCTCGTCAAAACCGGGGTCAAATTTAACTTCCGGGGCCTTAAAATCTTCGCCTCTTTTTTTAAACGCTTTGACTTTGTCGCGGAATTCTCTGGCCCTGGAGTTGAATTCTCTAATACTTTGAGCTTGTTCTTGAGTCATTGAGGAGTCTTCCTCCTGGATAATGTTGTCTAAACAAACATCCTCATTTTGCGGCTGTTCACAAAATGCCTGACACTCTTTTGCCGTTATACAGCCGCCGGGGCCGGTTTTCCTGGCTTTTTGAGCTTCAACTTTGGTGATAATGCCTTGTTTTTCAGCAGAGTTTAAGCACTGATCAAAGTGCGTGGGATCTTCGCAATAACTTCGGCAAGATTCGGTTGTTTTGCAGCCACCCGGACCGCCGGACTTGGCAAAACCAATATATTTGTCAAATTTGTCACTAGAAATCACGCCATTGTCTTTGGCCCAGGTCATGCATGCCTCTTGATTACTATTACAAAAAGTGGCGCACTCGGCTTCAGTTTTACAACCGCCCGGCCCGCCTTGTACTTTTATAATTTCTATAGCTTTATTCTTATCAAATACTCCTTCACCCTGACCAGCTTCTTGAGCTAAAGAGTTATTTAAAAAAATAAAAAAAGCAGTAAAAATTGCCGTGCCAATAATAAGCACTGGCAAGTATTGCCTTGAGTGATTATGAGAAAATTTCATAAAAGCTGTTTTTTAATTATTTATTTTTTAAAAGGATTCAGGTTGACTTTCTCAAACGGATTTTTGTAGCCAGTATCAACCTTGATTTGAGTCCCTCCCGATTGAATTTTTGCAGCATCAGTCAAACCGCGATCGTAGCCAGCTTTAGCGCCGACTTTATTGCCGTACCAATATCCGCCACCAGCGCCTAAAATAAGCGCTACAATAACGGCAAAAATCCAGAGTAAGGGTGATTTATCTTCTCCCATAATTTTTTATATTTTAATTTTATATTATAAATATTGTTCGCAACTTCATATTATTAGTATAATAACAAATAAACTAAAAATAAAAAACATATTTATCCACAGAAGAAAATCCTGATTAAAAGCAGGATTTTCTTTAAATTTTACGGAGTATATTAGTGAAAACCGCACTCCGCGCATTGGTATAGTTTTTTGTTATCTTGTATTAAAACCTTAACCATATTTTATATTGACTCCTCTGCAGGGCTTTGTTTTTGACGCTGAAGAAGATAATTATAAGCCGCTAAGGCTGCTTTCACGGCATCGCCGGCGGAGATGTTGTTTTGCTTATAGGGGTCGTTGGTTATATCACCGGCAGCAAAAATACCAGGATGCGATGTAGAAGCATGCCGCGAATCAATGACAACTTGTCCCCATTGATCAAGTTCTACTAAATCTTTTACTATCTCTGAATTTGGCACTGAGCCTATTTCGACAAAGACACCATCCATGTTCCCTCCTTGATTATTTATAACGATACTGCTACTGAAGTTATTTCCATTAACCGATGTTTTGCCTACCGGGTTAAGCAGACCTCTTAAAAAAAATAAAATATCATTCTGTGCTTTGTCGCTTCTTAAAAGTCCTATGCCATGTCCAAAACCCGGATATTCATGCTGCTCTTTTGGTTTAACTGCTTTTCCAAAAATAAAGTCAGCATCGCTTTTTTCACGTTCATCGGAAGCAATAAAAAGATGGCTGGGAGAAAAGTTTAGGATGTCATTGCCCAAAAGTACGCCTCGCGCCCCAGTATTAGAAGGAGAAAGAGCCACGGCTGCCCGTATCTCTTTAATGCTTCCTGAAACTACGAAAGCAACATTAGCGCCGACAGATGTGCCGATAATGCCGATACGAGATGAATCCACTTCTGCTTGCCTTTTCAAAAACTCAACCGCTCCCAGAACATCCTTAGGAAAGTCATTTATGTTGGCAGTTCCATTCTTGCTCTCTCCAAACCCCCGCGTATCATAAGCAAACACTGCATAACCGTTTTTGAGTAAGATCGGGATAAAGGTATCGAAATCATGACGAGAAGAATTAAATTGATGCGAGAGAATAATTGTCGGATGCCGTTTCTTTGGATCTGGGACCCAATAAGTTCCTGCGAGCTTGTAACCGTCCTGCGCCACAAATGAAACGTCGCGACTCTCAGAATTGCTCACTGGCATTCGTGTTTCATTAGACAGTTTTTTATTTTCTCCGCCACGAAAGAATAGAAAAAGACTCAAAAGGCCTAATCCTAATAGTCCAGGGATCAATAATTTCAAAAAATGTTTTTGGGTCATTGGCATACTACTAACGTTGGTTCATCTTATTCATGTTATTGGCGGGCTGGTGTAGGATTTGAGACGGGGCTGAATTTTTTACGATTAACGCACGGCCGATGTCAACAACACCGAACAAAACCACCGCCAGCAAGAGAACAAAAGCAAATTTAAGTTGAGGCGATTTTGTTTGACGCAAGGCTAGATAATAGGCCAAAGCAATGAGCGCGAACGAAAATGTAAACAACCACTCGCGCATGTAGAAGTTCATGCTCATAAAAATTCCGATGCCGCCCAGGATTGAAAACCACATTGGTAATTTTCCGTAACGGAAAATTCCTGCGGCAAGAAGGAGAATGGAAACGACAAGAATCGGCTGGAACAGCGCAGAGCCCATATAAGCGTTAAGCGCGGATGCCGCTCTCGGTTGCGAAAGACCCAAAATGCCGATGACGCCCAAGAGAATTGCCGGGAACATCGCTACATAGCACGATATAGACCCGCAGACGCCGAGGAATGACATGATTTTTGTTTTTGCGTTTGGTGAAATAATCGGCTCGTTCGGTTTTGGAGCACAATACTGACAGGTATTTTGTTGGCTGTGTTCGTGATCCATATTATGGGAAAAGTAATTTAGTAAATGTTTGCACAAAAATAGCAGAGAAGATAAGGAAAGCGCCGACCAGAACGAGGATCACGCCGCTTGTTTTTTTAATGGTAAGGATTGAATTGCCAACCGCGCTCAAAAGACCTTCGCGCGAGAGCCCAACGAGAAGAGAGACGAGAAGCATGAGAATTGCCATGACCAAAGAATAAATAACGAACGCCGAGAGCGCGGAAGCAAAACCACCTGATGCGATTGCAAAAAGTGACAAGCTCGCCAGAATCGGTCCACCACAACTGATTCCGATCAAAGGATAGAAAAATCCATAGTAAAAGAAATTGCGCGTCGGACTTTTTGTTTGTTCATATCTTGGAATCCAATGTCCGAGACGCGAAAAATTTATGCCTCGCCCAGTAGCATGGCTATACCCAAGGAATATCAAAAACGCGCCAACAATTCCTCGAAACCAGCGAATATACACATTGGGATTGGGCCCGGAGAGTCCGAGTGATTTTGCAAAACCCGTTCCCAAACCTCCAACGAGCGCCCCAAGAAAGATATTGAAGATGATGACACCCACGGCCGCTATAAATCCATAAAGAAGTATTGCGCCCAGACGGCTTCGCTTTTCACCGGTCGGAGACGCCGAGACATAATATTGGGCAAGATAGCCGGGGAGTATGGGGAAGGCGCAGGCGTTAAAAAAGCTCGCAATGCCAGCCACGATCGAGACAAAAACGATGCCGAGAGATGAGGCGTTGGGAAAAACGTTGACGAGCAGATAAATAAAAAGCGCGTAACCGCCTGCAGTAAGCCCGACGACAAGAGTAATATAGGAGAGGAAAGCGAGCCAGTTTCTGCCGGATGGCGCAAGTTCCTCATGCATATGTGTTTGAAATTGATTCATAATTAAAAAATTATTTACAAGTGGAGTGGTAATTATCCAAATGTAAAAGTAAACACGCGAAGTCCGGAAACAGGAATGCGGATTTCCAACGTATGCCAATTGCCATCGCCGGTTGCGTCTACCAGATTATAAAGTTGCGGAGAAGAAATTGATACCGTGTCTTTGGGTTTTCCGTCTAGAAAAATTCCTACGGAAATTGGTTTTCCGTCTTTTGATTCGGCAACAATGTTTACTTTACTCGCTTTGTAGCGAAGAAGAAGTTTACCGTTTCCCCGGCTTAATTCTGAAAATTCAGGGCCAATAGTCCAAGTGCCCGTAAAATAAAATTTATTTTCTTGTATGGTCGGCGGTTCGGTAAAAGTATGGGGCAAATCAGGTTTTGTGTCGGAATCAATATTGCCCGCATTATTAATGCGCCGATATCCCAAGTAAATTTCCGGCGTTCCGATGCCTTGAAAGTTTGTATCTGCGGGAGGTTCTTTTACCTCCGCGATTTTATCAAGCGTCAAAAGACCGGCCTCACTCAAAAGATTCTGGATGGCCGCTTCGGTTTCGGCATAATGCCCTTCACCGAAACTGTGATAACGAACGTTGCCTTGAACATCAACCAAATAATGCGCGGGCCAATATTGGTTTCCAAAAGCGTTCCAGGTCTCGTGATCGCTGTCCAGCGCCACTGGATAGGGAATATAGTATTTTTTTACCGCTGCCTCCACATTTTCTATCTTTTTTTCAAAATTAAATTCTGGCGAGTGAACGCCCAGCACGATGAAGCCGTTATCATTGTACTTTTCGTACCATTTATTCAAATGCGGAATAGTGCGGATACAGTTAATACAACTGTAAGTCCAGAAATCAACAAGCACAACCTTCCCTTTAAGATCAGTATCATCCAAAGGACTTGTGTTGATCCAACCGGAAATACCGCGCAGTGAAGGTGCTCGCATTTCAACGGGTAATTTGGCGGCTTGAGCCAGCAAGTTTTGAGGTTTAGATGATATAGTTTTTTTTGTCACCAGAATTTCTTTTTTATTAAAAAACAAAACACTAGCAAGAACGGTCGCTATTAAAATTATACCAATAAATAATGTTTTATTGCTCAAAGATAGTCTAATAAACGATCATAATTTATAAATTGAAAGATTTTATAGCCATAGGAAATGAGAAGACCGATATTTCCGGAAACTAAAAGTATGCCAAGGAAAATAAGGAATATGCCGCCGATGATTGAAACAACGTTGAGATACTTTGATATATTTTGAATATAACGGGAAGCTGATCCGATGCCTATAGCAATGAGCAAAAATGGCACTGCCAAACCAGCCGAAAAAATGGTAAGCATCAAAGCGCCCTGGAGCGCGGAGGTTGATGTTGAAGCCAATAAGAGAATTGAACCAAGAATCGGACCGACGCAGGGCGTCCAGCCAAAAGCAAAGGCCGAACCAAGAATAAAAGAATTTGTTGGCTTTCCTCGTTTAAATAATGTCGGCGCTTTCAGTTGTTTTTCTTGCATCAGGAAAGGAATTTTCAGCACATTCAACATAAAAAGTCCGAAGATGATAACGAAAACTCCGCCGATTCTACCTAACCACAATCTATAAGGGATAAGAAATCTGGCGCCAACAAAACCAACTAGCGTTCCCATAATAATAAAAACTGCGCTAAAGCCGGCCATAAAGAAAAAGCCGTTAAGAAAGATTTTCCAGCGAGCCTTTTTTGCTTTCTCGGGATCTTTGAGGTCTTCCAGGGAGGCTCCGCTGATAAAACCTAAATATCCAGGCACCAACGGAAGTGTGCAAGGAGCTAGAAAGGTGAGAACACCGGCGATAAAAGCTGGAATGATAAGTGATAAATCCATAATTATAAGCTTATTTTTTTAAGTTCTTGATCAATAATGGTTTTGAACGTTGAAAATGGCTGGGCTCCGACCACGAGCATACCGTTGATTACGCCGTCCTTAGTTGATTGACCAATAAACCACGAGGGCGTACCAGACACACCCGCGGCAGTACCATCAGCAATATCTTTATCAACCTCACCGCTAAACTTGCCCGAATCAAGGCACTGCTTAAATTGTCCGACATTCAGCCCCAGGCTTTGAGCAATTAGCGGCAGCTTGCTTAATGCCAAACCAGTACCGTTAGAAGTGGTTTGGGTAAATATCTGGTCGTGGAATTTAAAGTAGACGGCATCATTACTTTGGCTCCTGGCGCACTCGGCCGCCTCTGCTTCTTCATGGGCACTGGCGTGAAATGATAGCGGGAAATCTCGGAAAACTAATTTCAGCTTACCCGTATCAATATAATTTTTCTTAAGTTCCGGTAATAACTGGTCAAAAGACCTCTTGCAGAATGGGCACTCATAATCAGAGAATTCAATAATTGTTAATGGCGCATTTTTGTCTCCCAAAACCGGATCATCATCAATTGAAACTTTTGACTGATTGCCCAGTTGACGACCGGCGCCTGCCGAGCTTGGCTGCTGGCCGATAACAGCGCCAGTGGTTCCATTTGAAGACCCTGATTTAGAATATAAAAGCGTGCCGCTAATAATAACAGCGGCAAGCAGAATTGAAACAGGTAAAAGAATATTGTTTTTCATATTTTTGGTATTATCTGATATTTTTTAAAAATTCTTCCAGAGCTTCCATCTGAACGTCCTCGGGGTGTATGACTGATCGTTTTGATTTTATAAACGCGACTGCTTCTTCAACGGTTTTGCCGTTTTTAACAAGATAGGCAGCCACTAAAGTCGGCGCTCGGCCATGACCATTCTTGCAGTGAATGTATGCTTTCTTGCCCAATGAAACTATTTTTTCTAATACATAAACCCCAAACTCCAACTGTTCTTGTGTGGGCGCTTGATGATCTTCAACCGGAATCCATACATAGGACGTTACTCCATACGGCGCATCAATGCGCTCTTTCTCAAGGGAAATATCATAGGTTATACCTTCTTTGACCAACATATCGTCAAAATCAATCTGACAGCATTGGTTTGTTCCGATATAAATACTGTCGGTAATGTAGCTATATTCCAATTTTTTAATGCCAAGGTGTTTATCGTCAGTCATTATGCTGCAGTTAAATTATTTTTTGTATCTTTTGGCGAATTTCATTTATATCCATCGGGCCGCGCTTGTGGTCTACAATATTGCCGTTTTTATTAATAAAAACTGTTTCCGGCATGGAAAATCCGCCGATAGAACTGTAAAAAGAGTCGGACGGGTCAAGCAGAAAAATAAGATTGTTGGTGGTTCCTTGTTTGTCCGTGTAGCCCTTTGCGACTCCCAACGACTCCTGCCGATCAATGGCAATTATCACAACCTTATTACCGAATTCTTTTTGGGCCGTCACAAAATCAGGAATTTCCTGTCGGCAAAACGGACACCATGATGCCCAGGCATTGATTACTAACGGCTTGCCGGCAAAATCTGCAAGATTGACAGTTTTTCCGTTATAATCCTGCAAATGGAAATCTGGCGCCTTTTCAGATTTTGTAGCGGAATCCGTTTGGGTTTGTGTGACTGTGTTGTTGCTTGGGTTTATGTTCTGATGCTGTCCGGTTTTTGAAACCAGTAACCATCCCACCGCAACTAAAACCACAACGCTGATAATAATTAAAGATGTTTTTTTCATATTTTTGGTACTATGTTTGTAATTGCGGAGCCGATGGCTTTCGAAAGAGGAGATATTATTTACAACCGCAATCGCACTTACCGTCTTGCTTGTGTTCATGCCCACAAGCTGAACAGGTTTTCGCTTCGTGTTTTTCTTCAACGGGATGATTGTGTTCTTTGTGCATCTCGCATGGGCAACTGCAAGCCATGCAAGTCGTTTTGTTGTCTTTTTGATCCATATTTTTAATTGGTTAAATTATTTTATTAATTTCTCGACCTTTGTTATTGGATTCCAATTGCAAACACTATTCCAGCGATAATACCACTTACTATGCCCGATTTAATATGTTTTATATCCATATATTTTTAATTATTGTTTTTAAATTATTTTTATTTGTATAATTCCGTATTTGGATGCGCGGCAACCCAGGAAAACCAGAATGTGCCAAACGGGTTGATACGGACAAGCTCTCCGTCCTTTTTCTTCTCAAAAAGACGAACAGCATCAATATCTTTTTCGTACTGGGCAACAATTATTTTCTCTTGAAACGTATCTTCAATCTCTCCTGCCTTTTTAACGGCTGGCGGCCAGTACGCTTTGGCTTTGCCGTTTATTACTATTCCTAAAATAAATTCTTTCTCACCCAACCGGCTGTCTTTTTTATCGACCGGGAAAAAAGTGCCTGGTGTAGTGTAGTAGTCACCATACGGGTCTTGTCCGTAAAACCTTGTTGCTCCAGTGTCTCGCGATAGAACCTCACCATTTGGATGAAGTTTCCGCCAATCGCCGAATCGAATCTGGTCTGACGGCAAAACTTCAAGTCGTGTTCCGGTCATCTCGCCCACGATTGCTTCGCCCAAAATCTGCGACCACAATGAATCAGTTTTGCGGTCATACATCACTAAGTTAGAATTCCAAAGCTTGCCGGACGTACCAAATTCTACCCGTTCCCCTGCCACGGCGGGGTCAAAAACGATTCCCGACAAACACAACGGACAGTAGGTAACGAGCACCCGCTTGCCACCGATTGTATCATTGACGACTTCGTGCCACACCAAGATTTGAAATGGATAAAAACGGCTGACATTGCCCATTTCAAGCGCAAGGCCGGGTTCAGTATCTGATAACTGCTTGCCCGCTTCACTGATAGAAATAAATTTTGGACGGTCGATAGAGGGAATGCCGTCTTTCGGCGGTCCGCCGCCAAGGATAGAGTCCAAGGGAACACTGTGTTTTACTCCGTTTGTAACCATAATTTCTTTTTTTACTTCACTGCCATTGTCTTGAATCGTAATCGTTTCTTTTTTGGTTTCTCCGCCTTTTGGCAAATTAAAGTCGTTCCTAAAGATTGTGCGGGAAAGAACAAACACGGCAATAACCACAATGACGGCCACCCCGATAATTGTGATTATTTTTGAATTCATAGTTTTTCTTCAATAAGCGAGGTAATATCTGATTCCCGAATATCTCCGGGGATCGTGCGGATAAGTTTGCCATTTATATCTATCAAAAAATGAGTATTGGTGTATTGAATACCGAAAGCGCGCGAAGCCTCGCCGCGAGGATCAAGCGCGATAGGGAATGAAATGCCTTTCGATGCGATAAATTTTCCTACGGTTGACTCTGATTCTTGGAGATTGACCCCGATCACCTCAACCTTATCCTTATATTTTTCATAAAAACGATTGAGATTAGGCATATCTCGGCGGCAGTTAGGACACCATGAAGCCCAAAAATCAACTACCACCGGTTTTTTGCCGCGAAATTCCGAAACGGAGATTGTTTCGCCACCGAGTTTTGCCAAGGAAAAATCCAGAGCAAGTCGATTGCCGGCATTACTTCCGATGTTGGCTTGCCCACGGATGCTGCCATAGGAATTTATATTTTGATTAATGCCGCCACCATACCATCGAGCAAAGATTAAAAGTCCCATTGAAATTGCTATTGAGCCAAAAATTAAAGTTTTGTTTCTCATATATTTAATAATTCTGAAAGCCTTGCCTTGTCAAATCCGACTGTAATTTGACCGTCAATATCAATAACCGGCACGCCCAGCTGATTGGACTTCGCGATCATTTCTTCTTGCAATTTTGCGTCGTTTGAAACATCTTTTTCTTCATAAGCAACACTATGTTCTTTAAAGAATGCTTTGGCCATTTTGCAATAGACGCACGTCGGAGTTGTGTAGATAGTTATTTTTTGCATATTTTTACGTTAATATTTATTCATTCGACCTTAAAAATTGTATTAATTGTTTAACTNTGGGATTGTCTTTCTTTAGTTCATAGCAAACCATCTGTCCCATTCTCATTTTCTCGACCAGTTCCAGCATTTCTAGAACCCGCAATTGTTGGGATGCCGCCGATACCGTAATATCAAAGACGTTTGCAACATCCGTCACACAAATGTCGTGGTGTTCCATCAGTAGCTTGAAAATCCGAAATCTGCCTGGATCACCTAACGCGCCAAGAATGATGGGCATTCGGTCTTTTTCGTCCGACAGCTCTTTTTTTATTTTGTTTACCTGTTCTTTTGTCAGCATATTAGTTAAGCACTTGCATAATTACTTAAATACTACTCTCAACCAACTTACATGTCAACTGGGGATAAACCCTTTCCGCAATCGCTCCGTCAGTCCGTAAAAGCGGGATTTTTTTAAATTTTACGGAGCCGACCCCGGGAGTCGAACCCGGAACCTCTGCTTTACGAAAGCATTGCTCTACCAATTGAGCTAGGTCGGCGCAATTTTTTATATATTTTTTTCTATTCTAACTTATTTTATCAAATTTTGTAAAAAAACTGCCCAGTTGGGCAGCATTGAGTTCGATTAACTATCGCACGATGAGTTTTCTAAAAACAGACAATCGTTTTCACTCCACCAGGAAAGATTGTGGTCAAGCGTCTCCATATCTTTATGTGTCGCTTCAAGGAGATTAAGGTTAGTAACGATATAGAAATGCATGTTGGCAAAGTAACCGGTGAGATCGTTGCCAGATGCATCTATGGTTTTCCCTTCCATCCAATTGAAGAGTACTCTCTCATCAAATTGATTAAGCGATTGTATGGCAGTATCAAGTTTTTGGACTGCCGTTCGGTTTCGGAAGAATCTCTCACCGGCCCCGTCGAAAATCTTGGTTTTTTGCATGGTTGCTTCAAACGTGCTGTCGCCGCGTTCAATGAGAAGTTTGACAGGTTCGGAACTGCTGGTAATGGCTTCAGCGATAACACGCGTCGCTTGAAACCGATTCATCGTTATTGGAATTTTTATATCGTTTACTGCCGCAATGCGATCGCCGGGCTTGATGCCTTGGTCGCGCGCGGGCGAAGGATAGCCGGGTTTTATGACTACAGCGGAGATATGGCCGGGACGGCGCTGCCGTTCATCCGGATTGAGAATGCTGGTACTTAATTTGATGCCGATACCTTCATACGATGGTGAGGAAGTGACAACGAGGCGCAATGCGATTTTTGCAACTCGTTCCTCAACCTCTTTTCTGTTTCGCGCGAACGTCCACCACCAATGCCGGGCCATTCTTTTCTCATCAAGCGAAATAGTTATAAGTTTCCCCTTACGCATCAATGTGATGCGGCCGCCAACAAAAGTGTGTCCCCAGTCATAGAGATCTTCTTCCCGTGTTTCTGACAACACAGTCTGGATATTCTTCCCATTCAATGCGATGATCTTATCGCCGATTTTCAAAACGCCATCCCACCACTCTTTATCACGGTTGTGGTCGCGTCCAGGACTGTAATAAAGTCCGCACACCGTTCCTTGTTTGTCGAGCGAAAGATTGATATACGGGAGTTCAATAGAGCATTGTGCCGTATGCGACTGCGCAGCAACAGGCAGGATTATTGATGTTATAAGTGTAAGAGCAATTAAAATTGGTTTCCTGCCAATACGCATGCAAGCCTCCTGTTGTGTTGTTAAGTAACTGCAGCTTTTATCATTCTTAGGTATTGAAAATGAAAATATCACACTTGTGATAATTTTGCAATAGTAACGTTAGTAAGCGGGTAAGGAGAATCGGACTCCTGTCTTTAGCTTGGGAAGCTAACGTACTGCCATTGTACTACACCCGCAGGTTTTTATTTTCCAAAAAAATAATACCACCATTGCTTATAGTTTGGCAGATCCTGCGAATTTTGAGGTGCGCCAGAAATCGTTTCTCCGCCTTCACTTGATGAAGTGGCTAAGGGAAGAATAATAATAACTTTCTCTCCTTCTTTTTTGAGGTTTAATCTGATTCTTGCTTCTTTTTCAAGATTAGATTGGCTTTTATAATACTCAAGCAACTTACCAAGATCATTTTTTTGTTTATTAAGCGAAGCGAGTTCGGCATTAAGTTGGTTTAAATCTTTTTGCACCCGGTAGCGATAATAAAAGTTTTGAAAAACGCCAAAAACGAGCGCCATTAAAATCGGAATAAGTACGACAAAAAACACCCTTGATTTGACAAGTTTTTTATAAACCGAGGTATTGTCTTTTTCGTAAATCTTCATTATAATTTAAAAATAACTATTTATTTAAAATTCATGAGTAATAAAAATAAAAAAAAACTTAATATATTGTGGCTTATCATCACTATTATAGCGGTTCTATCAATGGTATCATTTTTGTTTATTCCGTTACTTAGATTTTAACATCTATACTGAAGTTGACAAGTGGCATAGCAATGTGCTATAATTAAAGCATAGTTCTAAGTACAAGGAGGGACACAATGGACGAATTGGACTTCACGATTTCTGGCTCAGGTGATTTCGGCAATTTCATGTGGGAGTATCCTGACAAGATTAAGAAGATCTTTCAGGAACTTCTGGCAATGGACGGTGGCGAGGACGCGGTGCGCGGTATCATGGAGGAACAGAAGACCAACATCCTCATACTGCTAGAAATCCAGCTGGGCACCCTCTGTGCGGGTCCTATGGCGCCAGCTCTGGCGGAGAACACCAAAAAACGACTCCGCGACCTGGCAGAGGAAGAACTGAAGCTTTTTGATTCATATCAGTCATAGTGCCCATCTTTCAAAACCCAGCATCATGCTGGTGTCGCGACTCATAAGGTCGCGGCGTTGTATTTTATAAAACCTAATTCTTATAAAGCTATTCCCCGCTCCGAAACATTTTTAAATAAACTTCGCTACCCAACTCGACGCGGCCGAAAGCCGCTCTTTTCTTTTTTCCTTTTTTCTGTTTTTCCAAGAGCTTCATTCTTCTTGTAACGTCGCCGCCATAAAGTTTCGCCGTAACGTCTTTTCTTAAAGCAGATATCGTTTCCCGAGCGATAATATTGCCGCCGATTGCCGCTTGAAGCGCTACGGTGAAATTCTGTTTGGGAATTATTTCTTTAAGTTTTTTAACCAAGCCGCTTCCCTGGTGATATGCCTTTTGTTTTGGCACGATTTTTGAAAACGCTTCGGCCGGCTCGCCGGCGATTAAAATTTGAAGCTTCACTAATTCGCCTGCCCGGAAACCCAAAAGTTCGTAATTCATTGAGGCATATCCTTCGGAGCTGCTTTTTAATCGGTCGTGAAAATCAACCAAAATGTCAGAAAGCGGGATTTCAAAATTAAGTATTAGATGATCCTGTCCTAAATAATCGGTGTGATTATACATCCCTCGGTAATTTCCCATCAGCTTCATAATGCCGCCAAAAAATCTTGTCGGTACAAGAATTAGGAGGCGCACCCAAGGTTCTTCTATGGTTTCAATTTTCGAAGGGTCGGGCCAATCGGCCGGGGTAAATATCTCGCTTGCCTCCCCATTTTTATCAATAATCCTGTAAGAAACCGTCGGCGTTGTCACGACGATGTTTAAATTATATTCTCTTTTGAGCCGCTCAACGGTTATATCCAAGTGAAGCATTCCCAAGAAACCGACTCGGAATCCGCGGCCCAAAGCTTCTTGAGTTTCCGGCTCAAAGTGGAGAGCCGCATCGTTTAATTTAAGTTTGGCCAGCGCATCTTTTAATAAATCAAAATCATCAGCCGATTCCGGATAAAAACTTGCCCAGACCATTGATTGCGGTTCGTGGTAACCCGGAAGCGGTTCGCCGGCTGGATCGGCGGCTAAAGTATCGCCAACGCGGATGAGCTGGGTGTTTTTAAGACCGGTCGCGACATAACCGATTTCTCCGGAGGTGATTTTTGGAGCCGGCGTAAATTCCGGTTTAAAAATACCGGCTTCCAAAATCTGAATTTTGGTTTTTGTTGCTAAGGCATAGAGCGTCTGCTGTTTTGAAATTTCACCGTCAATAGCTCGAATATACGCCACCACGCCCTTGTAGGCGTCAAAATGGGAATCAAAAACCAAAGCCCGGAATGGTTTTGCTAAATTAATTTCCGGCGCCGGAAATTCTGTTACGACTTTTTGGAGAATTTTTTCAACATTTTGTCCAGTTTTAGCCGAAACCATCAAAATTTCTTCAGGGTGTTGGCCGGTCAGTTTGGCAAGCTCAACCTTTAAACTTCCCAGTTTTTCTAAGTCGCTTACCAAGTCAATTTTATTTATAACGCCTATAATTTTTAAATTTTCCTTTTTAGCCAAGTGAAGGTTAGCCAATGTTTGCGCCTGAATTCCCTGTCCCGCGTCAACCAAAAGAATTGCCCCTTCAACAGCCGCCAACGCCCGCGAAACCTCGTAAGTAAAATCCACGTGGCCGGGAGTATCAATCAAGTTGAGAATATAGGATTTAGAATTTAGGATATAAGACATACGGACCGGCTGCATTTTTATGGTAATCCCCCGCTCCCGTTCAAGGTCCATCTGATCTAAAAATTGCTCCCGCATTTTTCTTTGAGTAATCGTTTGTGTCAATTCTAAAAGCCGATCCGCTAACGTGGATTTTCCATGGTCTATATGCGCAATAATAACAAAATTACGAATGTTCATAATTAATACTGGTCGTCAAGGGATTCGCCGGCCGGTATTGGTTCGGGGTTTTTAATACCGCGCCAATTAAAAAGTGTCGAGGGCATATTGAGCATCAGCATTTCTTCGGATTTTAAAATAAACGCGGTTACCAAATATCCTGATGCCGCCAGAATAAATGCCCCCAAGGTCTGAAAAAATAATCCAAAAACGGTGTGGGTATTGAAAACGTTGTTTAAAAAATACAGCCCCGCATAGGCAAAAAAAATACTGACAATACTTGCCATTATTATTTTTAAAACTGATTTTTTGATTTCCGAAGTTCCGAAATCGCCGACATGTTTTTTTAAATCAATCCAGTGCCAAATAATATTTATAATTGAAGCGATGGTAACGGCAAGCGGCAACCCTAAAATAGCCACGCCTTTCATATCCCCGACTTTTAAAAAATCACCCAGAGCACGGCTTAAAACTGGAAATTTTATAAAAATCGTCATAAATAAAAAACTTAAGAATATATTTATTGCCATAGAAACAACATTTATAAAAACCGGAGTTTTAGTATTGTGGAAAACAAAAAAAGCGCGGGTAAAAAGCGGTAAAAGAGCGGCGGCAAAAATGCCGAAAGAAAAAAGTCCCAAAACCGCGGCGGTAAGCCGCGTGGCATCCCAGCCAAATTGTCCAGTGCCCAAAATTATTCTTACAATTTGAGCCCTGAAAACAAAAAACAACAACGAAAGAGGAATGACAATAAAAAGAGTCTGGCGGACGGCAAGAGAAAATCTTTTCAAAAACAAATCCTTGCGGCCTTGCGCGTATGCCAAACTCATGGCCGGAAAAGCGGCCGTAGAAAAGGCCACGCCAAAAATCCCAATGGGAACCCAGCGAAGATTATCGGCGAAATTGAATATGGCAATACTGCCGGTGGTAAGAACCGAAGCAATCGCCGTTATTACTATGCCATTAACTTGCAAAGCCGCGAGACCCAAGGTTCTCGGTAACCACAGTTTTAATACTTTAATAAGGCCCGCGTCTTTAAAATTAAGTCCTTGAAATGGCCTGAATCCGATACTAAAAAGAGGCGGCAATTGAATTAAAAGATGCAAAAGAGCCCCCAAGACGACTCCGTAAGCCAGGCCCCAAATTCCAAATTTTGGCGTTAAAAATATTATGCCGAAAATAATTCCTAAATTATAAAAAACGGGAGCGAGCGAAGTTATAAGAAATCTTGAAAATGCTTGAAGAAGTGTGGAGGCAAAAGCGGAAATTCCGAGTAAAAAAGGGCTTAGAAACAAAATACGGCTTATTTTTACCGTCAGATCATGGCTGGCTTTATCAAAACCGGGGGCGACAAGATAAATAAGAAAAGGAGCAAATAAAACCAGTAATAAAGAAAATAACGTTAACGCCAAAATCAAAGCATTAAGAACATTGCCCGAAAACTGCCAGGCCCTATCTTTGTCTTTTGTTGAATATTCATAAAAAACCGGCAAAAAAACCGAAGAAATTATGCCGATAATTAGAAGATTATAAACCAAATCGGGGATTTTAAAGGCGGCGTAGTAAACATCAAGCGTCCTTGTCGCCCCGAACTGGCCAGCTAAAAGCCGGTCGCGCCATAAACCGAAAATACGGCTGATTAAGCCAAAAAAAGCCACGGTTAAGGCAGCGGAAGAAATTTTTTGGGACTTTCTATTTAAAAAGTTTCCTAATATTGCGAGCATTGTTAATATAATATAACCTAAATGACGCTAAAATGAAACGCCGCTCCCTAGGGGGCGGCGTTTCTAATTGATCTTGCAAAGGAAACTATAAGCCGGATTCTGTATCTCGCCATTTATGGCGGACGACGATTATCTATCTCCGCTTCATATTACTATGAAGCTTTAGCCCCCATAGGGGTTGCACCCAGTAAGGATTTAGCCGTTTCATCTTGGTCTTCCTACCCCTTTATAACCAAGTTTGACCTGCTGAACTTATCCGAGTTTTTCAAGGATACAGGTCTGCCTGACTCTTTCGAGCCAGACCGTTTCTGTTCGCACCTCTCGCGTTATTAATTTCGCGGCGGGTCGTTAACCCGTACGCTTTACCG
>JGI1358J11329_10000864_pt1 | contig 25795 bp, 32 predicted proteins | sample Subgroupgradi54m_FD_11329 | JGI IMG/M metagenome (IMG submission 11329)
CGCGAGCGTGCTCGAGTGGACGCCAGGCCGCTGCAGCCGCGTGATGACCGACGCGAATCGCCGGACAGAAAGCGAGTGGCAATCCGCGTGTTAGCCAGCGCCCGGAGTATGCATGCTAGCTCTCTCCGGGGTTCCGTTGGATCCGAAAGAGTCCACCGGCGATTCCCAGTAGCGCGAAACCATTCACCACGACCGGTGGTATGGTGCCTGTCCAGAAAAGCCACCCTATGGTCAACAATCCACCGGCAATTGTGACTGGCGCGGAGACGAATGTGCTGAACAGCTCCGGCGGGTGACTCTGGGGCGAATAGAAGTACACGGACGCCGCAGTCAAGATAACACCCACAAGCGTGAACAATGCGGACGCTGGGTTCACCCAACGCTCAAGCGGTTCCCAGACAGAACCGGTGCCATGCGACACAACGCCATAGATGATGAACATGACACCCGCCCACCCCAAGAAGTTGAAGAACTTCCTGAGGGTAATCGCCGCCAGCCGCCGTAGAAGCGAAGCATCCGACATTCTTGAACCCGAGCTATCTTGTCGTCTGGCTAACAGACGCCCCGCTTGCGGCCCGTCCGTGTTGAAGCGGTTGGTCATGGGTTGTCATCGGTCGCTAAATGACCCGAACGCCGACACCGTCACGTAGCATTCGAGTCTCGTCGGAATCCCACGTGCCGCGAAGAGAGATCAAGACTGTGCGTGCTAGAGGGCGCGCGTTCTCGGCAGCAACGAGGATGTCAAGCTGGTACTCGCCCGGACCTACGATGTGCCAGCGGTGGTTCGGCGCGACCATGAGATCGAATGCCAGGGATGTCTGGTTGTTGTTAAGTTGGAGTCTTGGATTGTCTTCGCGCAGGAGTTGCCTTCTCTCTGGGTCGACGATATGCCCCAGGTCACAGTGCTTCCCCATTTCCGGGGCGATACTAGGAAAATAGATGAGACCCCCTGCATTAGCCCACTTCAGATTCATCGGTGGGAATGGCGCAACATGTTCCCACTGCCCATCCGCGCGTTGGCGACGCAATTCCTTCGCGTATACTTCCACATCCTTCGCAGTCGCGTTACCGACATTCTTGATCCACAACCGAAGGTAGACGGAATCCGCGACGAATGTTCCATCTCGGTCGGTAAACGGCACGGCAACACAATCCGGTGGCTCGGTCTTTGCTGATACGTGAAATGCCGGACAGTAAAACCAACCCCGAATCGTCTCCTGGAAGACGGCGACTGCGGCGACAACCAATGTGCCGGCAGCGACGAGCCAATCAGCAACCGTGCCCCACGGCCCCAAGAATATTCCTCCTTGTGTGGCTAACTACAATTAGACAGATCGGCCACTCTGCTTAGGGCCGACGGACTCGCCGCCTAATCCGGCAGGGGCCCATCTCCCCCGGAAGCCAATCGCCGCATGGCTACGGGAGTCTTGGTAGCAAGGCGGTGACGCCGGCAGCCTTGTTATCGAGACCGGCTTGGAGCATCAGCATCGTAGGTCGGGTTAGCGCAGCGTAACCCGACAATCCGCTTCCATCACTCATGCCCCACCCCCTCGAAATCTATCGCACCCTGTCCCCAATCCGCTGGATATACCCCCGCCGCAACATGCCGGCGAAAGCTGGAATGCGGCCACTCCATCGCGGATGACACAAGCCCGTGTTTGACCGGGTTGAAATGCACATACTCGACATGCCGGATAACATCGGCTTCGTCCCGGAGCGCGTGTTCCCAATAGCGATGCTGCCATAACGCTTGTTCCCGTTTCGCTATCCGGACGCGATGCGGCTCGGTGCGTAATGCCGGGTCACAGCGCTTGGTGAAGTATGTCTTGATGAGCCGCCAGCGCGTCGCGAAGTCGGCGTCGCCCTCCGGAAGCGTCCAGATGCAATGCAGATGATCGGGCAGCACGACTATCGCATCCACCTCGAAAGGGCGAGTTGAACGTCCTACGCGGAACGCCGTTCGCAAGACCCCAACCGCATCCGCGGACGCAAAGAGCGGCCGCCGTTGCTCCGCACCATGGTGAAGAAGAACGAGCCGCCTGGAATGAATGCGCGCCGATATCGCATGTGCTTCGTCGGGTTACGCTGCGCTAACCCGACCTACTGCCTGCCATGACCGCCCTCTTAGCAATAAAAAGGCGAAGGCTAACCAAAGGTAGATTTCCCTTTGTCTCTACGTCAAGCAGAAAGCTGAGCCATTCATTTGGCGCTCTTGCCTTTCAAGACCAGGCGGATCGGTGTACCGACAAAACCGTACGCGTCCCTGATTTGATTGACCAGATAGCGCCGGTAGGGGACCCGCACACCATGAGGGTCGCTCACGAAGAGCAGAAAGGTTGGGGGAGGATTGGCGGCCTGTGTGGCATAGCGAAATTTAACAGGACGCTTGCCGTGGGCGGGCGGGGGGTACTTCCGGACCGCCTCACCGATGAGGTCGTTGATCTGGGGGGTTGGTACCCGGTGCGAACGCCACTGCACGACGGTCTGAAGCAGAGGGAACAGCGTGAGCACTTGATAGCCGCTGAGGGCTGAGACGAACGCGATGGGTGCGTAATCCAGGTGCCTCAGTTGATCGCGAATCTGCAGCGTGAACTCTTGCCGGGCATCGGCGCCGGACGGCATCAGGTCCCACTTATTCGCGACAAGGATGGCGCTGCTTCCGGTATCCTGGACGTAGGCGGCGATCTTGGCATCCTGGTCTGTGATCCCTTCTCGCGCGTCCACCAGGATCAGGGCGACGTCGCTCCGTTCAATGGCCCTGAGCGCCCTCGCCACGCTGAACCGTTCCAATGGCTGTTGGATCTTGCTGCGCGACCGGAGCCCTGCGGTGTCAATCAGGATGTACGGGGTGTCATTGTAGGTGAATGGGGTGTCGATCGCATCCCTCGTTGTGCCAGGCTGCTCGCTCACGATGACACGCTCCTGCCCCAGCAGCGCGTTGACCAGCGATGATTTTCCCACATTCGGGCGACCGACCACCGCCACACGGATGGCTTTCTGATCGGGTGCGACCTCTGTCTGTGGCAGCGCCTCGACGATCACATCACAGAGCTCCGCGACACCCAGGCCATGCTCGGCGGAGACCGGGCAGATTTCGTTGAATCCCATCCGAAAGAATTCAGACGCCAAGGCCTCGTGGGCCGGCCGATCGACCTTATTCGGCACCACGACGATGCGGGTGTGTACATCGTGCCGAAGCGTCCGGGCGATCTCCTCATCCAGTGGAGTCAGCCCCTCGCGGGCGTCAACGACAAAGACGACGAGGGCGGCCTCCTGGACCGCCATCTGGACCTGGGCGAGTACCTGAACCGCCAGACCGCTTTTGACACCCGGCTCGAACCCCCCGGTATCACCGAGCATGAACGCGCAGCCCTTCCACTCGATCGTCGCGTACAGCCGGTCCCTGGTTACGCCGGGCTCGTCGAGCACAATCGCCCTTCGCCCGCCCACCAGCCGGTTGAACAGGGTCGATTTCCCCACATTGGGCCGACCGACGATCGTGACGACAGGAAGGGGCATCGCAGTTCTCTCCAATCGGATACGTTATCGTAGAATAACTACTTAGGCGTTTAGGCTGAAGGCTGAAGGTTATACATTAACTCGCAAGGCATAACTCAAGCCATTAAAGACCTTTTCGGTTTCTACTCCCTTTGGTTCTCTCAGAGAGGACTCCTCATTGGGCAAGAAGCCCAAAGCGCTTCGACACACTGCGACGTCATCAGCTAGCTCACATGTCCGAAGTTGTGTGTGATCACGCATGCCGTACCCCTAAAAGCCTTCAGCCTTCAGCCTATCTGCCTGCGTAGTTAGATCGTGGAAGGGGCGGACAATCGCGGTCCACTTCACGAGTTGAGCACCATCGTGCCTCGCCTGAGGTAGTCTAGCCCGGACAAGATCGTGACCACTGCCGTAAGATAGATGACCCCCGATACGTAGACCCCTGCCCCGCCGGCCACACGGGCAATGAGCGTCACCAGCACGGTCAACATTTGCAGACCTGTCGTAATCTTCCCTATCCAGGAGACAGAGACCGTTGCCTTGCCTTTAACGATGTAAATGACCAGGAAACCGCCAACCACTATCAGGTCCCGGCTGACGGCAATGATGAAGAGCCACTTGGGGATCTGGTGCAGGTAGACCAGCGTCATGAAGGTGGCAAAGAGCAACAGCTTGTCGGCCAGCGGATCCAGGATCATCCCCAGGTCTGTCCCCTGGGCCCTCGAACGCGCGATGAATCCGTCCAAGGCATCGGTGATCCCTGCCAGCACAAAAATCGCCAAGCCGAGTCGCCAGTACTTGTAGACCAGCAGGATCGAGATGACGGGCGCCATCAGGATTCTGAGGATCGTGAGGCTATTGGCGAGATTCATCAGCACTAGGGCCACGCAACAGCCGCTTCCATCGCGGCATGGTCAGTCGCGGGCGTCAGCTTCTCTCGCACCACCTGTCGCAGTCGATCCATGCCATACCCGGTCAGCGCGGAACACGCCACCCGGAGGAGTGCGCTCTTTCCGGCCACAAAGGACGGCGCAATCCCGCTCGTCAGGAGATCGACCTTATTCAAGGCCTCAATGATCGGTTTAGCCGAGAGGCCGAGCTCGCTCAAGATCGCGTCTACGGCTTGCTTCTGCTCCATCATCTGGGGATGACTGGCGTCGATCACATGCAGTAGGAGATCGGCCTCGTTGAGCTCCTCCAGGGTGGCCTTGAACGCCGTCACCAATTGCGCGGGGAGGCGCCGGATGAACCCCACGGTATCGGAGAGCAAAAAGCTGAATCCATCGGCCATGGTTACCAGACGCAGGATGGGATCAAGCGTCACAAAGAGCGCGTCGTCGGTCCGGACGCCCGAGTGCGTGAGGGCATTGAAGAGCGTCGACTTGCCGGCGTTGGTGTAGCCGACCAGGGCCACGATCGGGATCGCATGACGCTTTCGAGGCCGCCGCAGCAGCGCCCGATGACGGCGGACCTTGGCCAGATCCGCCCGGATCTTCGCCATACGCCGGCGGATCACGCGACGGTCGGTCTCGAGCTGGGTTTCGCCGGGGCCGCGGGTCCCGATACCGCCGCCAAGGCGTGACATCTCAACCCCTCGCCCGACGAGGCGCGGCAGCAGGTAGTCGAGCTGGGCCAGTTCCACCTGGAGCTTGCCCTCCCGGCTCCTCGCGCGCTGGGCGAAGATGTCCAGGATGAGCAAGGGCCGATCGACGGTCCTGTAGCCGGTCAGCTCCTCCAGATTTCGCTGCTGCGAGCCGGACAGCTCCTCATCCATCACCAGCAGATCGATCTTCCCGCTCCACTGCGCCTTGATCTCCTGTGCCTTACCCTTCCCGATCAGATAGCGCGAGTCCGGAGCGTCCCGCTCTTGCAGGATCGTTCCAGCTACAAGGGCTCCAGCCGACTCCGCCAGTCGGGCCAGTTCGACGAGCGAGTCCTCAGCCTCCCATCGGGGGTCGCGCTTGCAATGTATCCCTACCAGCAGCGCCCGTTCCCTTCGGTCACTGAGCTGTGCGCTTACGATCATCGCCATCATTGCCACTCCCAAAGCCCTCTCGATAGGCCTTGGCCCTCGCAAACTGCCGGTAGAGCCCCTCCCCGTCTTCGGCGTTGATCATCACCGTCAGATGGTCAAGGGCAACCTGGAACCGTCCGATCATCTCCAGGATTGGTTGGCGGTTCGCCAGGCAGATATCTCGCCACATGAGCGGATGGCTCATGGCTACTCGGGTGAAGTCTTTCAGGCCGCCCCCCGCAAATTCCCGTAGATCCTCGCCGCCCTCAGCTAAATCGAGTATAGCGCCCATCAGCGCATATGCGACGATGTGCGGCATGTGGCTGACGGCTGCAAAGATCTCATCATGTCGCTCCGGACTCATCTCCAGCACCTCTGATCCTATGGCCCTCCACAGGGCGCGTACCCGCAGGACAGCGGCGGGATCGGTGGAGGCGTTCGGGGTAAGCACGCACTTACTGTCAACAAACAGCTCGGCCGACGCCGCATGCGGCCCGGACTTCTCTCGCCCGGTGATCGGGTGGCCTGGCACTCCATTTCCACCTGGCAGCAACCGCTCCATTGCGGCCGCAACCGGGCCTTTCACGCTCCCCACATCCGTCACCACCGCATCCGGAGCGAGATGCGGGGCGATCCGCTCGATGGTCGGCACCATCGCGCCCACCGGCACAGCCAGGAGTATCAGGTCGGCCCCTTCCACAGCGGCCGCGGCGTCCGCAAAGGTCTGATCCACCACGCCCAGCGCGATGGCCTGCGCGCAATGCTCTGGCTCTTCGTCGGCCCCACGAATCTCTCCGGCCAGACCACGGGCGCGACAGGCCAGCCCCACACTTGCGCCGATCAGGCCCAGGCCAATGATCGCAAGTCGCTGTACGAGGGGTGAAGACGACGAGGCAGCAGCGCCAGGCGGCTCCGGCCTTAGCCCTCCCGTCACAGCGACCGTCCTACGGCCTGGGCCACCCTGCTGAGATCGTCCATCAGTTTCTCGAATGTGCTGGGTAGCAGCGCCTGCGGCCCATCAGACAGGGCGTCCTCCGGGTGGGGATGAACCTCTACCATGATGCCGTCGGCGCCGGCCGCCACCGCGGCCAAGGCCATCGGCGAGACCAGGTGCCACTTGCCTGTTGCATGGCTTGGGTCAACAATCACCGGCAAGTGCGAAAGCCGCTTGATCAGGGGGATAGCCGACAGATCCAAGGTGTTGCGGGTGGCGTCTTCAAAGGTCCTGATCCCGCGTTCACAGAGGATGACGTCGTAGTTACCCTCCGACAAGATGTACTCGGCTGCGAGCAAGAGGTCTTTCACGGTACAGCTTAGCCCCCGCTTCAAGAGGACCGGCTTTCGACGGCACCCAACCTCTTTCAGGAGCCTGAAGTTCTGCATGTTCCGCGCCCCGATCTGGACCAGATCGGCGCACTGATAGACCTGGGGGGCGTCTCGTGGATCCATGAGCTCGGTGGCGATAGGCAATCCGGTCTCTGCCTTGGCCTCGGACAAATAGGCCAGCCCCTCTTCACCAAGACCTTGAAAGCTGTACGGGGAGGTCCGAGGCTTGTAGGCGCCACCTCGCAGGATGTGACCTCCGGCAGCCTTCACGCACCTGGCGACCTGAAGCAGGTTATCCCGATTCTCAACTGCGCACGGCCCGGCCATGACCGCCAGCCGCTTGCCACCAACCAGCACCCCGTCGATGTTGACGATGGTGCCCTCAGGTTTAAATTCACGGCTAGCCAGTTTGTACGGCTTCAGTACGGGCAGGACCTGTTCCACAAAGGGGAAGGCCTCTAACGGTCCCTCCTGCAGAACCCGCTCGTCACCGATGGCGCCAATGATAGTCCGCTCTGTCCCTTTCGAGATGTGGGCGGCCAAGCCGAAGCTTTCGATCTTCCTGACGACCAAGCCAATCTCGGCCTCAGTCGCATGCGGTTTCAAGATGATAATCATTGATTCGCCCTCGCAATCGGCCTTCAGCAATCAGTTTTTGAGCTGACTGCTGCTGGCTGAACGCTCCCTTGTTAAAGTACACTCCTTAGCGCTCGGCCTAGGCTGCGGCGCAATTGATTGCCGCCCCTGTAGCAGCAAATGCGTACAAGGGCGGTACGCCACCAGCTTCACGCCGTAGTTATGCGGCATTCAATGGAGTAATCCGCTCGATCTTCTTCTTGATCGACTTTGTCGCGTCCCAAAGATCAATGGCTCGCTGAGCGTTGAGCCAGAACTCTGGGCTGGTGCCGAACAACCGGGAAAGACACAGGGCCATAGAAGGACTCACGGCGCGACGCTCGCGGAGCAGCTCGTTGACGGTCTGGCGCGATACCCCCAGGGCCTTCGCAAAACTGGCCACGGTCAGATCGTAATCCGGAAGAAAATCCTCGCGAAGCATTTCTCCTGGATGGGTTGGGCGAACCTTCCTTTCCCTCGTATTCGGGATGCTCATGACAACCCTCTTTCTCAATGGTAATCCGTTATCTCTACGTCGTACGCGTCGCAGTCAGCAAAGCGAAAACAGATCCGCCATTGAAGGTTGACGGCAATCGCGAATTGTCCCTTGCGATCCCGTCCCAATACATGAAACCGGTTACTGTGAAGAGCTTTCAGGTCATCCACACCCGTTGCGATGTCCAGGTACTCCAGGCGTCGCTTCGCACTTTGCCAAATATCTGCCGGAAACCGTTTCGACTTCCCGATCGTGTACAACTCCTGCGTGTGCCGGTCAGCAAATGTCTTGATCACGTCTCAACTGTAATCCATCACGTGACACTTGTCAACACAGGATGTCGGCATAACGGAACGGCTGCTGAGCCGCAGGCGCCAAAGGCGACCGGCAGCTTCTTTGGATTGCTATGAACGGAGACCACGCTCCGGCTGGAGCACAGCTATGAGCGCCTGGATGAATCGTTCGTTCTCTGGGGGCGTCCCGATGGTCACACGGATGTGGGTCTTCAAATGGGCTCCCCCCAGAGGACGCACGATGACGCCCATTCGGAGCAATGCATCGGCCACCGCCCGCCCGTCCTGCTTCAGATCGACCAGCAGGAAATTGGCCACTGATGGCGGACACTCCAGCCCCAGACGATGAAGCTCGCCGGATAGGTAGGCCTTGCCCAACTCATTTACCTTTCGGCTGTTTGACAGGTGGGCTTGGTCATCGAGGGCAGCCAGCGCAGCCCGCTGCGCCAAGGCATTGACGTTAAAGGGCGCGCGAATCCGCTCGAGCAGTTCCACCATCGACGGCGGCGCCATCCCATATCCGATTCTCAATCCTGCCAAGCCATAGATTTTGGAGAAGGTCCGAAGGACGATCGCCCAGCGCCCCTGTCGGACGTACTCGAGTGATTCCGGAATCATCTCAGTCGGGACGTACTCGATATACGCCTCATCCATGACCACAATGACGTCTGCTGGGAGGGCGTCCATAAACGCGGTCAGCTCCGTCGGCCCTACAGCCGTGCCGGTAGGGTTGTTCGGATTGCCGACAAAGACCATCTTAGTCTTAGGGGTCACGGCCTTCGCCATGGCCTCAAGGTCGTGGGTCCACGCCTTCAGCGGTACGCGGACCGTGGTGCACCCCTGCAGATGGGCCAGCATCCCGTAGATGACAAATGCCGGATCAGCGATGACCACTTCGTCTCCCGGGAGCAGGAAGCATCGGGCCATCAGCTCAAGGAGTTCGTTACAGCCGTTCCCCAGAACCAGATGGCCCGGTGTCAGATCGAGGTGCCTCGCCAACCCCTGCTTCAGGTAATAGCCGCCGCCATCGGGGTACCGGTGACTCTCTAGCAGCGCTTCTCGTAAGGCGCGGAGTGCCAGCGGCGAAGGGCCCAGGGGGTTCTCATTTGACGCCAGCTTGACGGCCCCTGTGATCCCGAGCTCACGCTCCACTTCCCCGATAGGCTTCCCAGGGGTGTAAGGCGCGAGCCCCTGAAGATAGGGAGAGGCGAGCTCTGCCAACGACTTGGCCATGATTCTTGCGGTTCTCCTAGACCTCGATCGAGTTTCCCCTGGGGTACGAGCCGAGGACCTTCAGGAACAGACACTCCTCTTGCAGGAGCGCGAGCGCCGCCTTGACAGGTTCGTCGGCGAGGTGGCCCTCAATGTCCAAGTAGAAGATATACTCCCAGGCTTTGGTCTTGGATGGCCTGGACTCGACCTTGGTCAGGTTGATCTGATGCTTCGCAAAAGGTTCCAAGATACGATACAGCGCCCCGACCCGGTCTTTGATCGAGAACATCAAGGAGGTTTTATCGCGGTTACTGGGTGCAGTGGGGGTCTGACTTATTATCAAGAACCGCGTGAAATTACGAGAAGTATCCTCAATTTTCCGAGAAATGACTTTAAGGTTGTACAGGCTGGCAGCCAGTTCACTCGCAATTGCAGCCGCTGTCAGTTCCTTTGTCGCGAGCTTCGCCGCCGCAGCCGTACTCGAAGCCTCATAGAGCGGAACTCGGGGTAGATTCGCCTCCAGCCATTTCCTGCACTGGGCGAAGGCATGCGGGTGCGAGTAGACCTTTTTTACCTTCCTCAGATCGCCTGATTTGGACAGAAGGCTATGAGATACCTCTAAAAGAATCTCCCCACAGATCTTCAGGTCCGATTCCATAAACATATCCAGGGTATGGCTGACCACACCTTCACTGGAGTTCTCAATCGGCACCACCCCGTACTCGACGTTTCCCTTTTCCACCTCGGCGAAGACATCGCCGATCGAGCGGACCGGCACGAAGTGGGCCGATACCCCAAACCGCCGCGTGCAAGCCAAGTGGGTAAACGTCCCTTCCGGGCCAAGGTAGGCCAGCTTTAACGGACCCTCTAGGGACCGACAGGCTGAGATGATCTCGCGAAAAACAGGCCGAATCGCGTGAGTGGGAAAGCGCCCCGTATTCTGCCGCATCAGACGGGTGAAGATCTCCTCCTCGCGTTGCGGCACGTGGAGGTCCATATTCGCCTTAGCCTTTTCCTGCCCGATCCTGGACACAACCTCCGCACGCTCGCCGAGCAGCGACACGATCTTCGAATCGATCTGATCGATCTTATGCCGTAACCTCGTAATCTTCATCCGGCTCCCCAACCCAGGCAGGGGCGCGCGCTACCCGCGTCGCCACCATGCCCCATCAGGCAGTTCTCAGTCCCACCACACGACGGATGCTGGCCAGTTCCCCGAGGTTCAGTCGTCGCCAGCACCCTTTAGCCAGTTTCCCCAAGATGAGGGGCCCGATACGAACCCTCTGGAGCTGCAGCACCGGGTACCCGATGGCATCGCAGAGCCGTCTGATCTCGTGATATCGTCCCTGGTGTACGACAAGTTTGATCCACGCGGAGTTTACCCCACGGGTCACGATCTTGGCTTGGGTGGCCCACAGCTTCTCCCCCTCCGACACCACCCCCGCCTTCAACTTGGCCAGATTAGCGGGCGTGGGGCAACCACGCACCTTGACGAGATACTCCCTCTCGATCTCGAAGCTGGGGTGCATGAGCCCGTAGGCCAACTCCCCATCATTCGTCAGAAGCACGAGTCCTTCTGTCTGATAGTCGAGACGCCCGACAGGAAAGAGCCTTGGCAGCCCTTCCGACGGCAGGAGGTCACTGATGATCGGCCGTCCGCGAGGATCGGATAAGGTGGTCAGCACGCCTGCCGGTTTATGCAGCATGATGTAGACCAGACTGGCCGATGGTGTGACCGGCTTACCGTCGCACGTCACCTTATCGAGACCCGGTGAGACCTTTGTCCCAAGCTGCGTGACGACCTGATTATTGACGCAGACCCTCCCCTCGAGGATCAGCTTCTCGGAGCTCCTGCGCGAGCCCAGCTCGGCTCTGGCGAGATATCGCTGCAGCCGTTCCTGGCCACCATCGGTCGGCTCATTCTGCCTTCTTGGTTTGATCAACTGCCTCGTCTGACGCCTCCTTTTCGGTCGTTCCCCGATTAGCACGCTCGGGGACAGGGCTCGGGGTCAGTGTCTCGATCTCCTTCATGGTCGGCAGCTCCGAGAGGTCCTTAAATCCAAAGTATTCTAAGAAGGATCTGCTGGTCCCGTAGAGGATCGGTCTGCCCACCTCTGGCTTTCGTCCGAGAATCCGAATGAGATCCCGCTCCACGAGCGTCTTTACGACCCCGTCCACCATGACCCCTCGGATCGCCTCGATCTCTATCTTGGTAATCGGCTGCTTATAGGCAATAAGTGCAAGTGTCTCAAGTGCGGCCCTGGACAGTCTGGCCGGTTTCGACCCACGAAGCCGCTGAACCCAAGGGGCCACCTCGGGTTTTGTCGCCAAGCGATAGCCCCCGGCAACCTCGGTCACGACAAGTCCTCGGTCCGGTTGCCGGTATTTTTCCTGTAAGTCGGCGAGCAACCGACTCACCTCTGCCCTTGAGCACCCATCGAGCATCTCCTCGATCCGTTCCAGCGGCAGTGGCGCCTCGGAGACAAACAACAAAGCCTCAAGAACTCCAAGCGAGTCGAGATCAGCCGGGGTGTCCATCGGCCCCCACCACCGCTTCCACGGTTCGATAGATAGTGATCTCGCTCCCCGGCTCCGATTGTCGAGCTCGGACCAGGCCACGACGCAACAGCTCGAGCAGCCCGAGAAAGGTAGCAATCAATAAGGCGCGCGTCGCCGCCCCCTCGAACAGGGCCAAGAACGGCACCGGACTCTGAAGGGTCAGCCGATCCAACACCGTCACCATTCGCTCTCCCACATTAATCGTATCCGGGGTGATTTCGACCGCCATCGCCTCTGGTGCGCGCTGCATGATCGCCATAAATGCGCGAAGCAGCGCGGAGAGGCTGACCTCCAGGGGGCCCTCGGCGATCGGAACCGCGGGATCGGCAGGCCTCACATAGAGCAGCGCCTGCCCCGCTTCCAACTCCTCGAACTTCATGGCCGCCTCCTTGAACCGCCTGTACTCCAGGAGACGTTCCACCAGTTCCTGCCGCGGGTCGTCCGCAGACTCTCCCTCCGCTACCGACTCCTGCACCGGGAGAAGCATCTTCGACTTGATATGGATCAGCGTGGCAGCCAGTACCAGAAACTCTCCTGCGATCTCCAGATCAAGATCCTCCATCCCGGCCAAGCATCCCAGGTATTCCTGGGTAATCCTGGCAATGGGGATGTCGTAGATATCGATCTCGTTGACCTGAATCAGATAGAGCAAGAGATCCAGAGGGCCCTCAAACATCTCCAGGCGAACACGATAGCTCATCGCTCAGCGCGCCTCGATCCAGGGCTCAAGCTTCTCAAATCGCCTCAGACCGATCCCTTCAACTTCCCTAAGCCCGTCAGCGCCTGTAAACCGGCCATAGCCCTTTCGATGGGTGATGATCCGCTGGGCCAGTGTCGGACCGATCCCTGGCAGCGTCTGAAGCGTTACGGCATCCGCATGGTTAATGTCCACCCGGCTGGTCGGTTTTGCCTTTGTGGCTCTGGCCGGCGGCGACAGAGAGGCCTGCACAGCGGGCCGGTCTTGCTGAAGCTGGAGCGTTCGAAGATCAATGACAGGGGCAGAGCCGAACGAACGAAGAATGACAGGACCCCACACAATACCGGCGACAGCCACGCCAAAGAGGCCGGCGACGATCGCCTCGCGCCTGGTGTACGTCCCCTTCACGCGCGATCCTCGACCACGTTGCGCTCGGCCAGGCCGAAGGTCTCGTGCAGAATCCGGACAGCCAGCTCTCCGTACTTGGCATCGATCAGGCAGGAGATCTTGATCTCGGAGGTGCTAATCATTATGATGTTAATGTTCTCGCGTGCCAGGGCCTCAAACATCCTCGCAGCCACCCCGGAGTGAGTCCGCATCCCCACCCCCACGATGGAGACCTTGGCGATCCTGTCGTCACCCTCAACTTGCTGAGCGCCGATCTCCTTAGCCACCCCGTTTAGGAGCCGCATCGCATTAGGGAAGTCCGACTTCGGGACCGTGAACGAGATATCGGTAGTCCCATCCTGGCTGATGTTTTGGACGATCATATCCACCACAATGTTGGCCTCCGCAACACGGCCGAACAGCTTGGCTGCGATCCCCGGCCGATCCGCCACGCGCAGCACGGTGATCTTCGCCTCGTTTCTGTCGTAGGCGATCCCAGAAACCACTACCCTCTCCATCTCCGCATCCTCCTGGACCACCAGTGTCCCCTGGTTTGAATTGAAACTGGAACGGACGTGAATCGGCACGCCGTAATTCTTGGCATACTCCACCGCCCGGGCTTGAAGCACCTTCGCCCCCAAGCTGGCCATCTCAAGCATCTCGTCATAGGAGATCTTCCCGAGTTTCCTCGCCTCTGGGACAATATTTGGGTCAGCGGTATAGACCCCCTCTACATCGGTATAGATCTCGCAGAGGTCGGCCTTCAGGGCCGCCGCCATGGCCACCGCCGTCAGATCTGATCCACCACGCCCCAGCGTCGTCACGTCCTCTTCCGGCGTCACCCCCTGGAACCCGGCGACGATGACGATGGCCCCTTCCCGAAGCGCCTGTTGTGCCCGGTCAACCTCGATACTCACGATCTTTGCCTTGGTGTGGGCGGTGTCGGTCTGGATCCTGACCTGGGCTCCAGTAAAAGAGCGGGCCTTGTGCCCGCGCTGTTGGATGGCCAGCGACAGGAGACCGATCGAGATCTGTTCCCCGGTGGTCACGATGACGTCAAGCTCGCGTTCATCCGGAGTATCGGAGATCTTGGCGGCAAGGCCTAACAGGCGGTCGGTCTCTCCAGCCATGGCTGAGAGCACCACGACCAAGTCGTGCCCATGGAGCTTAGTCTCCACCACTCGACGCGCCACATTTTTGATTCGTTCGACATCTGCTACGGAGCTTCCGCCGTATTTCTGAACGATGAGAGACATGCCTTGTCCTTACGAGGCGAGCCGATCGTGCCGAGGCAGATCCGCTCCCTGCAGCTTTTGTCCGATCTTCCCCTCTTCCCCCGCCATAAGGCGTCCCAGGTTTTCCCGGTGCCGGATGAGGATGAACCCGCAGATAATAATCGTCAAGCCCACATAGGGCGGTCGGCCATCAAGAACCCAGACGAGAAGGGGGCACGTGATGCAGGTGCCGACAGCGGCAAGAGACGAATAGCGAAAGAGGGCAGCGATCAACAACCAGACACCCACAATCAGCAAAGCGATCTTCGCAAACAGCGCGAGCAGCACCCCCAAGGCGGTGGCGACTCCCTTCCCCCCGCGAAAGCCGAGAAAGAGCGGATACAGATGACCCAAAAATGCAGCCAGCCCTACCGTGGCAACGAGCACCTCAGGCGCGCCAAGGAGCTTACTCAATGCGACAGGCGCCCACCCTTTCAGCGCGTCCAAAGCAAGGGTAATAGCGCCAGCCCCCGAGCCCACGACCCGAAAGACATTGGTGGCACCGATGTTACCGCTCCCGACAGTACGTACATCTACTCCCTTCGACGCCCTGGCGATCAGGAGGCCGAACGGGATGGAGCCGGCGAGATACCCCAGCGGAACGAGCCAGAAGCCTACGCTCATTGCCCTCCAGATATGAAAAGGTTTATCAGCTCAGGTCGATAACCTTCCAGAACTTCAAGAAATAGTCGATGCCCGAGACGATGCTCAACGCAATCGCTCCCCACAGACAGAGAACTCCCAGGGAGGGAATGGCAATGAAACCCCACTCCGGTGGCCAGTCGAGGATCAGGAAGCTCACCGCCGCCACCTCTGCGAGCATCTTGTACTTTCCAAAGTCGCTTGCATGGATGATGACGCTCTGTGAGGCGGCGATCGTTCTGAGCCCGGTGATGGCCAGCTCACGGCCCACGATCAGGACGACCATCCAGGCCGGCGCGCGTCCCACCTGCACCAGCGCGATGAGGGCAGTGGAGATGAGCAGCTTGTCGGCGATCGGGTCAAGCAACTTGCCCAGCGTGGTCACCTGCCGAGTGTTGCGAGCAATCTGGCCATCCAGCCAGTCGGTCAGGACCGCGGCAAGAAAGATGGCGCCCGCGGTGTAATTGGGAACCTTCTCTCCCACGACCAGGAAGACGATGATGAAGGGAACCAGGAAGATCCTGCCAAGCGTGAGCTTGTTGGGCAGGTTCATGAGGACTCCCGGCCCTTTGAAATCTCGCGCGACTTCCATCGCCTCTTCTTGATCGCGTCTGCCGTGTTCAATCACTATTCGCTTCCTGTGGATCTGACAGGGTCAGCGCCATCGCTCTTCTAATGGCCTTCCACTCTTCAATGCTCACTACCCGCTCCCCGCGTAGAGTATAAGCTCTGCAGATATGGGCATAGCGTGGCAAAGATACCGTAGCAAAGGCCCAAGGAAGCTGTCAAGATTGATCCCACACACTATCAGCGACGGAGGGTCCAGTTCTCTGAGGCATAGCGGGTGGTGGCTAACTCCGCCGACAGCCGGAACTCCTCTGGCCGAAGCTCACCTTCCACGAATTCGACCCCCATCTCCTTGGCAAACCCGTCCCTTATCGCCGTCTCCACTTCCAGACGGTTTGGAAGTCGTCCCAGCGCTTCCCGCAGTGAGCCCACTGCCTCGAAAGCGCCTGCGGCGGCGGCCCGATCGGCTGGGCGTAGGAGATCAAGAATACCGGCAGGGTCGAAATCCAACAGAATGCTTCCCTGTTGGAGAAGTGCCGTGGGAAATCGCCGCTGCGCCGAGCCGATCACCTTTTTCCTGCCCACCAAGACCTCATATTGCGAAATGGCTGGAAAGCAGAATGGGGACAGCGCTCCGTTAACCTGTCTGGGGCGGCGCCCAACCCTCACCTTTAGACCGAGCGTTTCAAGGCCCCGCAGCAGGCACACGTTTATCTGGCGGTAACTCTCTACGATCGAGATCTTCGTCCAGGGTGGGCGCAGGGGAAGGATCAGGCTGTAGGTCAGATCCTGCTGGTGCAGCACGGCTCGACCGCCTGTAGGACGACGTACCAGATACACCGTGGATTTGCGACAGGCCGCTGGGTCGATGTCGTTGCTTCGCTGAGAGTAACCGATAGAAAGTGTCGGAGCCTCCCATGCGTAAAAGCGTAGGGTCGCACCATCCCTACACAAGGTAGCGAGCGCTTCGTCGACCCCCATGTTGGTGGGACCGGCAGAGGCACCCATCCTCAGAAGTCGGCCTGCTGGAGGCATCCCCAGGCACCCATCGGCCAGATCCCGCCCTTTGAGATCCGAATCGAGGGATCCTGCGTCGCCTACACGCTTTCCCCCAGCCCTGGACTGGGTGAGTGCATGCTCAGGCCCTTTCGATGTCACGGTGTCGGACGTTGACCAGATAGCCGCACTCTCGAAAATGGCCGGCAAGCTGTTCCGCGAGAAAGACCGAACGGTGACGGCCGCCGGTACATCCGAGTGCGATAGTTAGATAGGCGCGACCTTCCTCCTCGCAGAGAGGGGTCACGAAGTCAAGCAAATCCATCAGACGCTCAAGGTAAGGCTTGGCCACAGAAGCCCGCATGATAAACTCGCCGATCTGGGGATCAAGGCCGGTCAGTGGCCGCAGGTCATCGATAAAATGAGGGCTGGGCAGGAATCGAGCATCAAAGACCAGATCGGCGTCAAACGGCAGTCCATGCTTATAGCCAAAAGAGACCAGGGAGAGGCTGATCTTGGCTGTGGGCCGCTCCACCACGAATACCTGAGAGAGGAACCGTTTCAGGTCATGAATAGTCAGGGTGCTCGTATCAATAATGAGATCCGCCTCGTCCCGAAGGCGAGTCAACATCTGTCGCTCCGCCGCGATCCCGACCAGGGCCGACTTTCCGGCCGCGAGTGGGTGCGGGCGTCGGCTCTCGCTAAAGCGCCGCACAAGGACCTCATTGCTTGCGTCCAGGAAAACGATCTTGACGGCATGCCCTTCAGCCCGAAGCATCCCCAGGATGTCGAACAGCGACGCAAGAAATTCGCCCTCTCGAACGTCGATGACAAGGGCAACCCGCTCAACCGCATGTTCCGATTGCGTGCAGAGCCGAACGAAGGTGGGGATTAATGTGGTCGGTAGGTTATCGATACAGAAAAAGCCGATGTCCTCCAAACACTTGATCGCCTGGCTCTTGCCGGCCCCGGACACACCGGTGATAATCACAAACTCAGCTGCCTTCACTCCATCGCACCCTTCACATTCGCCATGAGATCACTCCCTCGTCACCGAATCTTCAGGCCAATACACCGTGCGCCTGCGGTGCGCCCATCAGCATGAAAGTCTAGGGCAAGACTCTCCAACCCACTGGCTCCGTCATTGCGAGCGACCGAAGGGAGCGCGGCAATCTCACCGCACGTTCAGCGGGAGATTGCTTCGGTCCCCTTCGCTTCGCTATGGGCTTCGGCTCACACGCTCCCTCGCAATGACGCGGGCGGCGGCAGGGCAGCGGCGCTCAACTCGTGGGTTCGATCAAACCGTACTCCCCATCACGTCTTCGATACAGGACATTGACCTCCTGCGTCTGAGCATTTCGAAACACGAAAAAATTGTGGCTCAACAGGTCCATATGGACGGCGGCCTCATCAGGAGATAGCGGTTTCACGGCGAAACGCTTGGTCTTGACGATGCGGGGACCATCCTCCAAAAAGGACTCATCCTCCGCAGGCGCCAGCTCTTCCCTTGAACGCGACCGGCCCAAGCCTCGACCGGAGTGATCCACAACCTTCTCCTTATAGCGAATGATCTGGCGTTCAATCTTGTCGGCCACGAGGTCGATAGCAGAATACAGGTCAGCGCTCGATTCTTCTCCCCGGATAGTATGCTCTCGTACGTGGAGCGTAACCTCCGCGATCTGTCGATGCTTCTCGACTGAGAGAACGACATGGACTGAGGTAATCTGATCCACGAACTTCTGTAGGCGGGCGATCTTCTCCTCCGCGTAACGTTTGAGGGCTTCGGTGTTCTCGATATTGCGAGTAGTAATGGTAATCTGCATCAGTTGACTCCTCGACAAAGAATGAAATGCCTCTGTACCGAATTACACATAGCGACGTTGATTGGATGAGGGGATCTTAAGCTGACCACGATACTTGGCCACAGTTCGACGGGCGATCTCGACCCCGTGAACTCTCGCCAGGATCTCTACGATCTTCTGGTCGCTCAGCGGCTTGCGAGAGTCTTCTTTCGTTAAGTATCGGTGGACCATGTCCTTCACCCTACGAGAAGAGACGGCTTCACCAGCAATTGATGGAACACCACAGTGAAAAAAGTATTTCAGCCCGAACAGTCCCTGCGGGGTCTGGACATACTTGTTCGTGGTAACCCGACTGACGGTGGACTCATGCATCGAGATGTCATCGGCCACTTCGCGAAGCGTCAGGGGCTTGAGGTGGGAGATCCCATACTCGAAGAAATCCCTCTGATATTTCACCAGGCTTTCGCTTACCTTTACAAGCGTCCGTTTCCGCTGTTCAATGCTCCGGATGAACCACAGGGCAGAGCGCATCTTCTCTTCAACGTAACCCCTGGCCTCGCGCGAGGCGAGCGCTTGTTTGGACAGGATCTGCCGGTAATATCCACTGACTCGAAGGCGTGGGAGACCGTCTTCATTCAGCGCCACCACCAATCGCCCATCGATCTTGAGAATATACACATCGGGCGTAATATATTGGGGCTCCTCACTGCTGTAGTTTTTTCCTGGTTTGGGTTCCAAAGAGGCGATGAGCGTCACCGCCTCTTGCACCTCTCTGAGCGAGACCCCCAGCGCAGCCGCAATTTTCCCGAATCGGTGGCGCTCCACGTCATAGAGGTGGCTGCTGACAATGGCCTCCGCCACCGCATGTCCCCCCGGCCGCGTCCTGAGCTGAATGAGCAAGCATTCCTGGAGATCACGCGCCCCCATTCCGGCAGGATCGAAACCCTGGATAAGTCGAAGGGCCGCCCAAACCGACTCTTTGTTGATGTCAGCCCACCACCGATAGCCAGACGCGAATAATTCCCACACGCTATGGCGGAGATACCCGTTGTCATCTAGATCGCCGACAATGAGCGCGCCCCAGAACAGCAATTCGGGGTCCTTGGCGGTCAGGTTAAGCTGAAAGAGCAGATGGTCCTGGAGGGAGCCCCGCCTGGTGAGTAAGCTTTCACTATCGAAGCGATCGACCGACTCGTATTGGATAGATGGCCGATAGTCTGAGGCGTCCTGAAGATAACTTTCCCAATCGATTTCTGCGACCTGGCCTTCTCCATTGCGCTCGGCCGTCGGCTCCTCAGCAACGGACTTCAACGCTGATAAATCGTCCAGCTCCTCCGTTTCCTCTATCATCTCTTCCAGGACCGGATTCTCCTCCACCTCCTGCCGCACCGCCTGAAGCAACTCCATCCGCGATAACTGCAAGAGGTTGATCGCCTGCTGCAGCATCGGCGTCATGACCATCTTCTGCATCTGTCGCAGACTGAGCTTCGCTTCAAACGCCATAGCGTTCATCCTTACAGACTAAACCGTTCGCCCAGGTAGATCTCCCTGGCCCGCTCGTCGGATGCCAACTCCTGGGCGGTGCCGGAGACCAATACCTTGCCTTCGTGGATCAGATACGCGCGATCAACGATCTGCAAGGTCTCACGCACGTTGTGATCGGTTATCAAGACCCCAACTCCCCTCATTTTGAGCCTGGCAATGATGGCCTGGATATCGGCTATCGCAATAGGATCAATTCCCGCAAACGGCTCGTCCAGCAGCATGAAATCCGGGGAGGTCACCAAGGATCTGGTGATCTCCGCTCGGCGACGTTCGCCACCTGATAGCGTGTAGGCCTTGCTCTTGGCAAGGTGGGTGAGATCCAACTCCTCAAGGAGGCTCTTAAGCCGTTGCTGTCGCTCTTCTTCTGACAGGTCCAGGATCTCGAGGATAGCCATCACGTTCTGTTCGACTGTCAGTTTGCGGAAGATCGAGGGCTCCTGCGGGAGAAACCCTAAACCCTTGCGGGCCCGTTTGTACACTGGAAGGTCAGTGACATCTTCCCCATTTAACATGACCCGGCCACTATCCGGCTTCAGCAACCCAAGGACCATGTAGAAGGTCGTCGTCTTTCCGGCGCCATTGGGCCCCAGCAGGCCAACCACTTCCCCGGCTTCGAGACCGATACTGACGCCAGCCACGACCGTTCGACCCTTGAACGACTTGACGAGGTTGTCTGCCCTAAGGGTCTGCTCCATCCTGATTCAGGAACCCCCCTTCGGCGCCGCCGGTTTGTCAGCCTTCCCAGGCGCCTCCGGCTTCGACCGCTCCGCCCCCTCAGACCTGGGGTAGAGGATAGCCGTCACGCGCTTTAAGGGACCGCCTTCAACGATTGCCCTGTCCTCCTTCAAGAACACGGTAATCTTAGTTCCGGTGATCAGATCGTTATCTTGCCAGACCCTGGGATCTCCCGTGAGGACCGCCTTATCTTCACTGGGAAACAACTCGAGTTGGTCGGCGGTGGCCTTTCTTTCCCCTGTAGTGAGCCTGACGTTTCCGGTAGCCAGCCCCTTTTCGATCCGCTCATTCTTCTCATCGAAGAAGAACTCCATCTTGTCAGAGAGGATGACTAGATCCTTCTCCTTGTCATCAGCCATCACGTTCCCTGCGTAGACCGCAGTACGGAGCTTCCGGTTCACCTCCAAGCGGTCAGAGGTAATCGTGGTCGGGCTCTTTCCTTTCTGTTGCTCCTGGGCGAGTCCGAAATCGACAAGCAAGACGAGATTCACCAGTATAATGACTACAGCAATCCAGATGCGGTGGCTCATTGAGCTCCTCTGTTTCGCGAACCAGAACGCTCTTCTGGCGCCAGCTCGACATTACCCAGAATCACCTGCGACCGCACACGACTCAGAAACCTCGCACGTTCAAGATCGACATCTGCCTCCATTCCCACTCCAGAACTCACCAGCCCGTCCTTTACCAACCTAACAGGCAATCGAGTGGACAGCCGACGATCCTTGGCCGACCAGTCCAGGGACTGGGTTTGGAGACTATTACCCTGCTCCGAGATCGCCGTAACATTGCGCTCCATATGGATATCTTTCGTCCGCGTGTTCAGCGTAGCGCTATCCGATCGGACCGTCAGTTTGCCCTCCTCAGAATAGATCACGACGGTCACCTGATTGGAGACCTTCATCACCTTCGCGACGCCTGTCTTCTCAAAGACCTCACCGCGGTCGCCCCAAACCTCCCAGAGTGTCTTGCTAGCCTTCGTTTCCACTAAATGAAACCTGGTGATCTTGACGTCTGCCATGGAACCGGGTTGTCCCTCTCCAAACGCCGACGATGCACCGCTAGCCAGCCCAAAAGCACAAGTTGCGGCTATCGATACCGCTACGATCCGCACTAACCATACATACCTAGTCGTTCGCATTCCTGACTTCCTATAACACAAAGTGGAGCTGATGTAAAGAGATGTGGAGCGGTTCTGCCGGTTTCGTTGTCTTAGCTTGGAGACAATCCTGACGAGTAAGAAGAAGGACCGCGCCGTTACACCAGCAAGGCCGTTTAGAAGAATCTCATTGGATGGCTAAAGCGGCATGCAGTAGGACCTGTAGCCGTAATCGGTACACACGGCAGGGTAAGGGCTATAGCACCGTTACGACCAGAAAGAGGAGTTCACCATCGTGGGATAGACGTAACGGCGAGTGGAGCGCTAAGAACGCTTGTCACGTAGAATAGGGATTTGGCATCCTCAGCGAGGAGATAATCCGGAGCACAAATAGGCGAACATGGAGAAGCTCCTCACACAAGAGATGATATAGCATGGGTCACCACCAGAGGTAAGAGAAAACAACGGCGGCATCCTTTAGGGATCAGCCGATACTTCCTCCGAGTCTTCTGATGCACAATTTCCAACTCCCCAGGTGCAACTTTACACGCTCTTGCTTCGATCATTCAACTATGATGTCTAAAACTATAAGATAAGGTATGATAATTCCGGCTGGGGGGATATCCCCCCAGCAGTGGGCGGCGCTCTCTCACCTTTACAGCAATCGACTAACTCTTCCCTGGTGATCAATCCCCAGTCCGCCCAATATCGAGCCGTTTCATCTTCGGCTCCTCGGGATCGATTTCGGCCACCAAGGTCTTGCAGCGTTCCTATTTCTTCTTGGCTGCCTTCTTTGTTGCTGCCTTCTTCTTCGCTGCCATCGTGCTTCTCACCTCCTTTCGTGGTTAGGGCCTCTCCTACCGCTGAACGAGGCTAGCAAACCCTCCCTGTCTTTTTTGCCGTCTTCGGTGCCGCCTTCTTTGCCGCCTTCTTCTTCGGTGCCGCCTTCTTTGCCGCCTTCTTCTTCACTGCCATTCAGTCTCTCACCTCCTTTCCACGCTATCGGCTCCATCCTCGGCCTCGCTACAGGAACGCTAACTGCGGATTTTTCTCACGGGCGAGCTCCAAGAGCCTTTCAATTAAGGCCTGTGCGTCTTTCAGCGCCCCCTCGACCTCATACCATGGGATCGGGGTCTGAGGTTCCTCCATAAAGTCCTGCCGTTTGCGACGCATCCGGTCGAAGCCATTGACCAGAGATCGCCCCTCTTCACCCAGCAGCTCCCCCACTAACATGACAACCGTTCTGGCCTGGTCACGACCCCTTGGGCGCCATCCTTCAGCCGTCACCACCGCCTTAGCGGCCCTCAGCATTGCCTGGTAGGCGATGGTATATGCCCACTCCTTGTCGATGCTCACATTGGCCCTGGCCGTCGATAGATCTTTCATAGCCCTTGTCAGCAACGTCGAGACCTGGCGGAAGTCAGGTCTGATCTCCTCGACCAAGCCGCGCTCCCGAAGCTCCTCATAAGCCATCGTCCGTTCCGATCAGGATCGCCCTTCGGCCCTTGAGGACTTCAACAAGGAATGGGTCATCCTCCGTCTTTCTTCGCTGATATTCGGCCCCGTCGAACACCAAGTAGTTAATCTCGCGATTTAATCGGCTCTCCAACCCTCTTACGGCATCGTTAAGCTCGTTCAAATTAACCTGTCCAATGACCATCAGCCGAATGGGGCCGAGGCCCTCTTCGGCCTCGTGCTGCTCTGCCCCATAGACCATAGCCGTCTGGATCCCTTTAATTCTTCTGAGTCCTTCCCGGAGACTCGCATGAATGCCGGTGGTCTTAGCGATAACCCCCTTGATCTCGGTATAAAGGGGCGATGCCTTATTCACTCGGTAGTAGCGAAGATTCCCGACCTTTTCACTAGCCAACAAACCAGCCCCCTCCAGATTGTCTAACTCCCGCTTGACCCCAGAGATATCCCGTCCAAGGTGTCGCGCCAGCTCTCTGATGTAAAAGCGCTTATCCAACCTAGTGAAAAAAAAGGTGAGAAGACTCACACGTGTTTCTGATGAAAACAACCGGATCAGCAACTGCACACCTCATCGTTGTTGACATCTATACAACGATCGTTCTGTCTGTGTCAACAACAATCGTACATAAAGTCAAACTTTTTTTCATGACGAAATCGTTGGCTACATGAGAGGCAGCGACTGACTTAAGTAATGATTGTGTATACTTGCGAACCGCGCTGTCACTCCTCAACGAAAGAGAGTGAGAAAATGAGGAAAGGTTTTGGCTAGATTTTCGGCAGCGTGATGTCTTGCTGGGCCTGGTATTTCCCTTTCTTGTCCGCGTACGACACGAGGCACGTCTCGTCGCTCTCGAAAAAGATCACTTGGGCGATCCCTTCGTTGGCATAGATCTTGGCTGGCAACGGTGTGGTATTGCTGATCTCGAGGGTCGCAAACCCCTCCCACTCCGGCTCGAACGGGGTGACATTCACGATTACACCACAACGCGCATACGTCGATTTCCCCAAACAAATTGTCAGGACATTCCGAGGAATCCTGAAATACTCGACGGTTTTGGCGAGGGCAAAGGAGTTAGGCGGGACGATGCAGACATCGCCCTTGAAATCTACGAACGACCGCTCGTCGAAGTTCTTTGGGTCTACGATGGTCGTGTTGACATTAGTAAAGATCTTAAACTCGTTCGCCACTCGGATGTCGTACCCATACGACGAGAGACCATAGGAGATTACCCCGTTTCGGACCTGCTCCTCCTCGAACGGAACGATCATCTGATGCTTCATCGCCACCCGCTTGATCCACTTATCTGATTTGATCGACATATGACGTCCTCCCGCGAGACCTCAGGTCTCCACTTTTACGAATCACGTAAGATTGCGCACAGAGGCTTATCTGATCTACTCAAGTGACCGGCTTGCCAAGGACGTGTGACGGAGTTTGGAGACCACCAGGCTCCGGTACGGAACGGGATCGAGAGCCACCGCTTGCTGTACCAGGCGATAGAAGAGCTTCCCGCGGTGACGGGATAGTCGTCGGTTGAACCGGAAGGTGAACTCATTGAGGTAGTCATCGAGATGCGCGCGAGACACACGTCCTTGGTGGATACCCAAGAGCCACCGTTTCAACAGTGCGGCAACTCGGTGGACACGGGGGCAACGGGGCCGAAGCGGTCTGGCCACTCCGGCTCACCACCGCACCAGGGACCACGGCGCCCTGCACGAAGCCGACCAGACTCTCCCACGAGGCGTCCGGGATCCGTTTGAGACGGATCCGCCCCGTGCCTAGACCCCTGACTTCCGCCGCGACGGCGACCAGCGCCTTGGTCTCGCCCACGTGTCGCCTGCCCTTGCAAGGCTCGACGCCCCCAACGACGATTTCCTCCACCTCGACTTCCTCTGTCAACGGCTCCCGACCTAGGCGGACCATCGCTCGCCGCAGCTTGTGCAGGATTGCCCATGCCGTCTCGTAGCGACTCAACCCCAGGGTGCGTTGGAGTCCCAAGGCGCTCACTCCGCTCTTCTGGTTCGTCACCAACCAGATCGCCTGGAACCACACCCGCAGGGGCAGCTGCGTGCGATGGAAGACCGTTCCCGCTGTCACCGATACGCCATGGCCACAGGCCGCGGCACTGCCAGAGTGTCCGGCTCGTGGGCCTGGCCACGGCCGCAGCACGGACAGCGAAAACCCTCGGGCCACCGCAACTGACTCAGATACGCCCGACAAGCGTCCTCGGTGCGGAAGCGGTCCTCGAACTCCAACATGGTGCGGGGGTAATCTTCGTCCACGGCATCAGTCTACGACCAAGGATAACTTGAGTCAATCGGATAAGCCTCAGCATACAAAACGCACCTGATGGCCCAATTCCTCACACCACACCCCTACGACCTGCGGCATAATACTCGCCAGATTTTGATTCATCACTCGGCCGTAAATACCCACGGGCTTACGCCCGTGGCACTGGCGATCAGAACCCGAATTCCAACTGGCGCTTGAGTTGACCAGTGTCCACCTTCTCCTGGAACTCGACGTACCGCTTGATGACCGCCTTGTCGATCCCGACGGTAGACGAG